>MDTE01173107.1_pt1 | contig 11961 bp, 5 predicted proteins | sample 811231 | NCBI WGS metagenome assembly MDTE01 (sample SAMN05326651, study PRJNA326480) | marine metagenome | isolation source: seawater | place: Indian Ocean: Red Sea | collected 2010
CCTCAGCTCTATGAACGGGGCCCCTCTCTGGAAAGACAACGAAACCCTCATCTTCAACACCTGGGGACCCCAAGGCACCCAGGTTTGGCTTCAAGCCTTGAAACCAGAGGCCAAACCCGTAATTCTATCTCGCGGAATCGCAATGGACATCAGCCGGGACGGCGCCCTGCTTCTGGTGCAAGGCATTCCGAGGTGGGGACAACATTCGGTCATCGACCTCGACAACCCCACCCTCAAACCCCGCCCCTTGCCGGAAAGTATTTCCGACGCTTGGGCCCCTAAGTTTTCTCCCAGCAAGAACTTCATCGCGTTTGTCTCAGGTGAAAAGCGTCGGGACCCATACATCTACTTGACCGACTTCCCCCACGGGGAAACGCGTTTCATCGTCAACAAGAACCTTTCCGGACTTAAGCCGTTTTGGCATCCCACAGAAGACATCCTCTATTTTGTTCACGACGGCATCCCTCTCGATTCGATCTACTCCGTCGACATCAAGGCGAACCCCACAGTCTGCATCTCGCAACCAAAGCTGGAAATCGCCCTACCCGAATCCACCAACCTAGGCAGTCCTTATCGTCCGCATGTCTTGGCACACCAAGGCGAAATGAAACGGTTTCTCATTATCGACAACCTCAATCCAAGGGATTCTGAGTTCACCCCGGGGGCCAATACGGTCCTCATACCGGACTGGCAGCCGTCATCCTTGTTTGAACAACAGAATCCCCTTGCGGCACCCTGAATCCCGACTGTCGCCTCCTTTAATCGGCAAACTGCTCCGGTAAACGTCGTTGAGAGCGGGTTGCCTTTCCGCCGATCATGGCGAAAGGACAACAGCCTCCCTCTAAGACCATCCTGGGGTCGTTTTACAAAACTCAAGGAATGACTCAAGTGTGACACTAATTATAGGAATCTTGTTGCTGGTCGCGATATCCGTGACAAACTAATGACATGAGGTAGGTCGGGGACAATCCTCAATATCACTGAGTCGATGAAATCGCTTTGGATTTAAGACAACACCGCTTCGAGCGACTCGAGGTTAGTGTGGCTCGCGCAGAATCACCGGAGGGCTCTGGACCATGTTCTGGATCGATTGCTTGAACGGCGCCCTTGGCCTCGGCCTTAATACCCAAACGACGATTCGACCCCGTTTCAGAAAAATGCTGTTACGATTCCTGCTCCAGGATTAGAGGCTCCAAAGTCCGATGGCAACTCAGCGACACTTCTTCCCTTTCAGTCTGCCGTGGGCGATTTCCTTTCTTGCGGTGTCCTGGCTGGGCAACGAGTTGGCCCAAGCCCACTTCGTGGTCACGACCTGGGAAACAGATCAAGGCCTTCCCGAGAACTCGGCGACCTCGATGGTGCAGGATGAACAAGGATTTCTCTGGTTCGGCACGGCAAACGGGCTGGTTCGATTTGACGGGATCCATTTTGAAGTCTTCGACCGAACCAAACTTCCGGCGCTGCCCAGTCCGGCGATCGTCAATCTTCACCTGGATCAGGCTGGCCGCTTCTGGGTGAGCACCCGTCAAGGACTCATTGTTCGAGACGGCGGGCGGTGGCTGAGATGCGATTCCGGCCTGGGCTGGGAGGGAACCGAGGTCCGTCACTTTTCAAACGGACCCGACGGCATCGTCTCCTTGGCGACGAACGACGGCCATCTCCTTCAGTTTATCGGGAATCGGTTTAAACCAGTTCCCCCACCTCTGGGAACCCAACAGGAGAGCCATTTCATTCACACCGATTCCAAGGGTCGGCTGTGGGCCCTTGATTCAGAATTCTTTGGGTATTGGCAGGACGGATCCTGGAATGGTTCACATCCCCTCAACCAGCGACGCCATCGTGGCGGAAATTTTGCCATGACCAAGAGTCAAAAGGACCAACTCTGGATCGACGACGGCAAAACGCTCTGGCTAGTGGACGAGGCATCGGTCGTCAACCGTTTCGATTTGCACTCCAAGGTCGATCAAACGTGGAGCATGTATGAGGATCGTTTCGGGGATGTTTGGATCGCTTCGGGGACTTCAGGACTCGTTCACTTCGATCGAGGCCCAGATCGATGGGAACACTACTCCAGCAAGAATCTCCTTTCACACAACATTCTCCGGTTCGTCTTCGAGGACCGGGAGGGGCATATTTGGATCGGCTCTCTCGGCGGCGGTCTGATGAGATTCCGTGAACCACCGTTTACCACGGTCGGCACACCGGAGGGCCTGAACGAACCCTTGGTCAAATCCGTTTGGGTGGATCCCGATCGGCGGGTGATGGCGGCTACCTCCGGAGGCGGCTACAACCTCGGGGCCGAGGGTAAATTCCTAAGAATCTCCAACCCTGACAAAGGTGCGAACTACGCGCAGTCGGTGTTAGCCGATCGGCAGAACCGGGTGTGGATCGGTTCCTATGACCGTGGCCTGTATCGCCTTGCACCGGAGAGTAACCAACTGATTCGCGAACCGGCAGTTCCCAAGGTGGAGATTCGTGCCAGTTTCGAAGCCAGAAACGGATCCTTGTGGTTTGGAGCGCCCGATCGGGCCTATCGCTTGCATGAGGGCAATTGGACTGAGCTGAGTCTGCCTCCCGGGGTCGACACGGGGATTACCTGTTTTGCCCAAGCACCGGATCGTGAGGATATCTACGCTGGCACCACGACAGCCGGTCTTTTCCGTTTTGATGGACAGCAGTTCTCGAGGGTTCGGTTGGACGACCGGTTTGACCGGGAAGGGATCGCCAGCCTGCTTTTCCTTTCAGAGGAACGATACTTAATCGGCACCTTCGACCTCGGCTTGGTGATTTCAGACCAGGGCAAGATGATCCATCTTGATCATCGGCGAGAGTTTCCCAGTTCCGGCATTTCGTCATTCACCCGCCATCAGGACGCCCTTTGGATTGGGACCAACCGAGGGATTATCCGAATGGAACACGATCATCTCATACAGATGATCCATGACCCAACCCTCACCTTCATCGGCCAGGTCTTCACCCAGAGCGACGGTCTCTCGAGCATCGAGTGTCCCGTTGGGTTCCAACCCACGGTGAGCACGGACCGGCACGGCCGGATCTGGTTCGCTTCCGGTAAAGGCATTAATTCCATCAAACCAAGTCAACTCCAACTGAATTTGGTTCAGCCACCCATTGTGTTTGAGGAGCTTTCCTATCTCGACGCCTCAAACTCGATCCAAAAGAGACTCAGCAAGACACATCCTTCAGGATTCAGTCTCCCACCAGACCACTCCAACATCACAGTTAAGTTTACCAGTCCGACATTCATTAGCCCGGAAAAACTGATGTTCGAGACAACCCTGATCGGCCCCACCGGCACCATTCGCAAGCGCCAATCGGCCCGGGAAATTCTGTTCCATCGGCTGCCTCCGGGCAATTACACCCTTTCCGTTCGGGCCCGCAACAGCGACGGATTCTGGGGCAATTCGGTCGAGGCGATCCAGCTTTCCGTCGCCCCGTTTTACTGGCAGAGAATGGGATTCAAGGTCGGGGCTGCCTTCGGCGTGATCGGCTTCACGGGTCTCGTCGGGTTCTGGGTTTCCCGGAGACAAATGATGAGGCACTTGGAGTCAGAACGTCGACTCAAGCATCTTCTGGAACAGACCCAGACTAGCGCTGCCATCGGCGGCTGGGAGTATGACGCCAGGACCGACAAACTTTTTTGGACCAGCGGATCCTATGCCATTCACCATCTTGATCCAACCGACTTCATTCCCGATCTCCAGGCGTTCGTCGGCCTTTATCACGCCCCTTATCAAAGGCAGATTCGCCTGGCGATTGACCACGCCATTGAAGAGGGCGGTGAATTCGCCCTCGAGGTGCAGACCCTCGCGACCAACGAATGGCTGCAGATCACAGGCAAGGCGGTGGAGGGTTCCACGACCACGATCTACGGATGTTTTCAAAGCATCCATCAACGGAAACTTCGCAACGAAGAGGAGAAGGTAGTGGAGAGTCACCGCAGACAGTCGCAAAAACTGGAAGCCATCGGCACCCTGGCAGGAGGCATTGCTCACGATTTCAACAATATCCTGACCGGCATTCGGGGCTATACCGACCTTCTCGATCTTGATTTGCCGAAGAGTCAACGGGTGAGCGAGCACATCAAGAATCTAAAGGATGCCGCCGGGAGAGCGACGGAACTGGTGAAGCAGATTCTCACCTACTCCAGACCCTCATCCGAACAGCTCGCTCCGCTGGATCTCGCCGAGGTCACCCGGCAGGCGCTCAAGCTGGTTAGGGCATCGATCCCGAGCAGCATTGAAATCGATCCTCAATTCGAGTCCGAGATTCCCTTGATCCATGGTTCCGAATCACAAATCCACCAGTTGCTGCTGAACCTCTTCACCAATGCCGCCCAGGCGATTGGCGATTTGGGAGCCATTCGCTGCCAGCTTTACACCAAAGTGATCACAAGCGCCGCATCGCATTCGCTGGGGGACCTCCATCCGGGCCATTACGCGATCCTCGCCGTGACCGATACGGGTGAGGGCATGAGTCAGGATCTTCTGGACAGAATCTTCGATCCCTTTTTCACCACCAAACAAGACCGCAGTGGCACCGGACTAGGACTTTCGGTCGTCCTCGGCATCGTCAAGAATCACAATGGAGCGATCCGACTCATGAGTGAGCCCCACCAAGGCACCACCTTTAGAGTCTATTTTCCAATTGCCGAGGAGACGGTCCTTCCTTCCCCACCCCAGATCAACCACTTCCCGGCCGAAACCGACAAAAGCATTCTCCTGATTGACGATGACGAGGCCGTTCGTGACGTGACTTCGGGAATGCTCAGATCGCTGGGGCATCGCTTCGAGGCCTTCTCCTCCGGTCAAGCCGCGGTTGAATCCTTCGAGCAGGCGCCCGACCGCTTTGACCTTATCATCACCGATCTGAGCATGCCCACGATGCGCGGGCATGAGGTCATCGACTACATTCGAGCAGCGGGCGCTTCCCACCCGGTCATTCTCATCAGCGGCAACCTGAGGGATCTCGATCCCGATGAGTGCGAGGCCAATGGCGTGACGCTCCTCACCAAGCCCTACCAGATCAAGGAACTTGCCGAGGCGATCACCCTGGCGATCAACCCGCCCGTAAGAGTAGGAGCCTGAGTGGGTCCAGCGGCCATGACGACCGCAACGGGCAATGGAGAGCCGGTTCAAGAGCGGCAGCAGCCCAGGCATCTCATCGATCGGAGCACCCAGATCCGGACGCTTGATTGGGACGGATCCCACTCCGGATACACCGCCCCAAAGAGGTGATTGGCCAGCGACAACGCCTACCCCGCCCTCCTGGTGCCCCGAGATTACCACTCTGCCCCTAGCCGGCTCCTCTTGAAGCGCGCATCGAGTCGTTCAGAAAAGAACGACCCTTCCGTCCAAGAAAGTTCAAGGTTGACGGTGGCAAGCTCAGGGCTACTATGCCCAGCTCGTTTTCGGGGTGCCCCCTGGGGGAAGGCGGTTGTAAAGACAAAAAATATCGAGAGAGCAAAGAATGGCAACAAAAGTAGCGATTAACGGTTTTGGACGCATCGGACGCCTGGTTTTCCGGGCCTTGGTTGAGCAAGGCCTCGTGGGGAATGAAATCGAGGTCGTCGCGGTCGGTGATATCGTTCCGGCAGATAATCTCGCTTACCTTCTCAAATATGATTCAACCCAAGGTCGATTCAACGGTACGGTTTCCTCCAAGAAATCCTCCGCCGACCAAGCCGACGACGACGTCCTGGTCGTCAACGACAAGGACATCCAGGTCGTCAGCGCCCGCGAACCCTCCGGTCTTCCCTGGAAGGACATGGGCGTTGAAGTCGTGATCGAGTCCACCGGCCTCTTCACCGCAGCGGAAAAGGCCAAGGGCCACATTGAAGCGGGAGCCAAAAAGGTGATTATTTCCGCACCGGCGAAAGGGGACGGCATCGCGACCCTCGTGATGGGCGTCAACCACGAAACCTACGACCCGGCTCAACATCACCTCATCTCCAACGCCTCCTGCACCACCAATTGCCTCGCCCCCCTCGTCCACGTACTCCTTAAGGAGGGATTCGGAGTCGATGAGGGACTGATGACCACCGTCCATGCCTACACGGCCACGCAGAAGACGGTTGACGGACCGAGCCGCAAGGACTGGAAGGGCGGTCGATCCGCAGCCATCAACATTATTCCCTCGGCAACGGGGGCTGCCAAGGCGGTCGGGCTGGTATTACCCGAAGTTCAGGGCAAACTCACCGGGATGGCACTACGCGTGCCCACGCCGACTTCGTCCTGCGTTGACCTGACCATCAAAACGGTCAAGGAAACGAGTTATGCGGAAATCTCAGCCGCCATGAAGAAAGCCAGCGAAACCTACCTCAAAGGGGTCCTGGAATACACGGACGACGAGGTCGTCAGCACCGACTTCATCCACAGCAGTGCGTCATCCATCTTTGACGCCGGCTCAGGCATCGAGTTGAACAGTCGATTCTTCAAGCTCTTGAGCTGGTACGACAACGAATGGGGCTACAGCAACCGAGTCGGCGACCTCCTTCGGTATATGTTGAACAAGGGACTCTAATCCCTTTTCCGGGACACTCTCAACTCCCCATCCGACGCCTCGTGGTCCTTGGATCACGAGGCGTTTTTTCAACTCGACCCTGCCCGACTGGTCGAAGCCTAGCGCCGGCGGTCCTTGCCGGCATCAACCACGACAAAGCGGGAACCGACCCCCGGGCTCCAAAGCCGGAGGAGGACCGATCTTTTTGAGATTCGTTCACTCAACGCCACGGCATCCTCAGCGCTTTCAATCGGTTGCCGCTCGATCGCAACGATGACATCCCCTCGGCTCAGTCCCGCGACGTCGGAGGGGGATTCCCGCTCAACCCGGGTGACCAGAGCGCCTCGGACCTTCCGAGGGATCTGAAACTCCGCCCTCGAATCGGAGGTCAAATCACTGACCGTCACGCCATCGAGCGCGTCATGCTCCATGCCACCTTTCTCTGGAATCAACGAGGGACTGAGCGCCGCGTATCCTTCCTCGGGCAAACGCCCCAGGATGACCTGTTTCGTCAGCTCGTCGCCGTCACGAAGAATGAGGAAGGCGACCTCCGTCTCTGGGCGGGTCTCCGCCACCATCAGTTTGAGCTCACGCATTTCAGTGACCGGTCGCCGGTCGAATTCAAGAATCACATCCCCGGCTCGCAAACCAGCCTGGTCCGCCGGACCGTCCGCCAGGACCTCACTCACGAGAACGCCCTGACCGACTTCAATCCCGAATTGATTCGACAACGCCTCATCCATACGCTGCATGCTGATCCCCAAGAGTCCACGCTGTACATCCCCATATTCAACGATTTGGTCCATCACATTCCGCGCCATGTTGATCGGCACAGCAAACCCGATTCCCTGATTCCCGCCGGTCCGGCTGATAATCAACGTGTTGATCCCCACCAAGCGTCCCTCCGCATCCACCAGCGCCCCCCCCGAATTGCCCGGATTGATCGACGCATCGGTCTGGATAAAATCCCCGACGTTCACCATTCCAAATCCACTCCGCCCGGTCGCCGAAACAATCCCCATCGTCACCGTTTGCCCCACGCCAAAGGGATTGCCTAAGGCGAGCACGACATCCCCGATCTCCAAGGTATCGCTATTGCTCAAGGTTACAGCAGGAAGGGGCTTCTCCGATTGGATCTTCAGGACCGCCACGTCAGTGTGGGGATCCGCTCCGATCACCTTGGCGGGGAATTGAGTCGTCTGGTCCTCCAAGGTGACCACCACCTCATCCGCCTCGGAAATGACGTGGTGATTCGTCAGGATATAACCCTCTTCAGAGATGATGACACCCGACCCAATCACAGGTCTTGGCGGATTCGATCGGGTGCCTCGCTGATCAAAGAACCGGAACAGGGGTGACCGCTCCAACAAGGGGTCGGTAGGGGGTTCCATCTCCGCTCGCCCATCCCGTTCACTCGTCACATAAACCACGCTCGGGGCCACCAGTTTCACCACCGAACTGAAGCTCGTCGCGAGTTTGACCTCCCGGGACAAGGGCTCGTCCTCCACGCTGAGCGCCGGCGGATCCAGGGGTTGTGACTTCCCAAGGATCACCGTGGGAAGGTTGATCCATAGCAACATTCCCATGAACACTCCCCCTCCAATTGACATGGCTTTCACTGATTCCACCCTCATTCTGATGACTTCCTTCATGTTCAAATGATCGAGACGCCTCCACGTCGCGAAGCTTGTGCCTCCCAACTACGCCCTTCGACACGAAAACCCTCGAACCTGTTCAAAGAGAAAGACCGACGCCAGATCCGCTCCGGATCTGACGACGGCCTCGCTCCCTTCATTGCCGCTCGGCTCTTCTAGGCAACCGCTACCTCAATCGCCTGAGGCTTCGCCTCCGGCAGTTTTGGAAGGGTGACCCGCAGCACCCCGTCCTTGAACTCGGCCGCGACCTTCCCCGAATCCAGGTTCTCCGGGAGGCGAAAACTCCTGATGAACTTCCCGTAGGAACGCTCCACCCGATGGACCTTTCTCTCATCACCCACTTTTTCCGCTTGGCGTTCACCGGAGATCGTCAGCACCCCTTCTTCCACTTTGACCGAAATGTCCTTCTTGCTGACCTCGGGCAGGTCGGCCTTGATGACATAGTCTTCATCCCCTTCGATCACATCCACCAAGGGTACCCACTCCGAAACGGACCCGTTTCGACCGAAGGCGCTGGTGCCGCTGTTTCCAAAGAACAGCTCGCTGAGTTGGTTGTTCATCGCATTCATTTCGTGGAATGGATCCCATCGACGGTTCCTCACAAGGCTTAATCGACTCATTTCTTTTCCTTTCAGTTTGGTTTCAATTTCTTCTCTCACTCAATTGCGAGAAGACGCACATGACTCCTTCAACAGGATGAATGCCAACCGGACTTATAACTCATAACTTGTTAATTATTAGTCATTTACATTAACCATACCGAAACAAAAAATAAAACCGATTAGGGTCATATTGTCTCTATTTGGGTCACTGTGTGTCATTTTTCCAAACTGAGCCATTATGGCTCTTTTCAGGAAGTTAACCCGTCATGGAAGGGCGGTGAGGAATCTAATCGGTTAGATTCGCCAGGAATTCGACGAGATCAACCAGCTCGTTGACGGTCATGAGCTGATGCAAGCCACTGGGCATGGCTGAAATCTGCGAATAGCGGACCTCGGAGATCTTTCCCTTGGCAAGAACCCGCAAACCGGAACCCGGTTGGTTCAAAACCAACTCCGAGTCCGAGTCGCTGACCAGGAGTCCGGTGAGCGTGTCCCCGGAGGTCAGGATCACTTCAATTCCCTGGTAGCTCGGGGAAATGCTGGCGTCGGGATCGAGGATCGATTCGTAGAGCCCTCGTTTCGACAGCTTTGATCCGATCCGGGAAAGATCGGGACCGTAGGCCATTCCCAGGCTTCCGACCCGGTGACATTGGGCACACGAGGCCTCGACAAAGATCTCCCGGCCACGGGTTTTGTCACCCGCAAAGACCAACAGTTCCGTCATGCCGGGAAGCACCTCGTTCCCCTTCATCGCCGGCACCGGAAAGAACGCCGCCGCCGCGTTTCGGTTCACTACGTGGAGGGTTTTGGAGAAGGAATGTCCCGCAACCTCCTCTAAGTCCTCCGGAAAACCACCCTCACGGGCCAGGGCCAGGACTTCGCCCGTTCCATGCCCACCCTCAATCAATTCGCGGAGGGCGGTGGAACGACTACGGAAGGAGTGCCCTTGGTTCACGATGACCCGCTTCAGAGCAGGGACCAACTCTGGGCGCCTCGCCCCCGAGATGATTTCCATCATTCGATCAGCCGCCGGTCCCGGGGCCCGCAAGGCGGCCGCCAGGAATTCGCTTTCACCCAGGTCACAGAGGGCCTGAAGGGCCTGGCGTCGAAGCGTGTCTTCGGCCTCGCTTCCCATCACGTCGGTCAGAAACTCCCTTTGTTCTCTCCGTTCAAAGCGGCGGATCAGTTCGATCTTGAGTGTCCTGTCGGAAATCTCTCTGATCAAAGAGATCGCCTCGGCCTGGATATCCATTTTATGCAGGTGGCTTGATCGGGCGATTCGGAGGAGCGCCTCATATCGAATGCGATCACGAAAGGTTGCCCTCCCCGCAAGCGCCTGGCCGCGAAGCAATGATTCCAGTTGCTGGGTCCTCAGCTCGGTGTCCGGTTGAAAATCGAAGGCGCGCAATAAGGCCGCAATCTCTTCTTCAGGGAGCGAGGTCGTGCGGAGAATCTCTGCCAGATGAAAAGGCGTGACCGTCGCCCGGGAACGCCAGAGAAGCTTTCGCAAAGCCGGCTGACGATAGGCTTTCCTCGTTATCGGAGGTAAGGCGCCGAGGCACTCATCCCATCGCCCTTCCGCGCCAATCCCCAAGGCCTCCAGATACCATCGATCCCGACCGTCAAACCCACCGGCGAGGCGCGCCCAGAGAGAGCCCACCCGGCCGTTGGGAAGGCGCCGAAGCGTCACCGCACATTCCTGGCGGACAACAGGCGAGGGGTCGCCGGTCAAGTCAATCAGGAGTGGGGTCAAGGGATAGCCAAATCGAGCGGCCGCCCGGAGGCCAACCAGGCGGATCTCCGGATTCGAATCTTGAATCGCTCGACGGACAAATTCAGGACCCCGCGGTTGCCAGGCCGCCAGCAGCCAATAGGCCCGCGCCCGATGGACAGGGTTCGCACTCTCTGCCATCGTTTCAAGCGCGGCAATCGCCTCCGCCCCCCGGGCATGAAGCACTCGCCAAGCCCTTGCCCGAACACTGTAGGACGGATTCTTGAGCGCCTCGATCGCGCCGTCAATCGATCGAAAATCATGCACCCTGGGCCGGTAGGGATGGTCGACAGGAGCAATCCGAAAAATTCGACCATGGTTCAAATCGGCTTGCCGATTCCATCCGATGACCGGATCGTACCAATCGCTCAGAAAAAGCGATCCATCCGGAGCCACGGCAACATCGACCGGTCGAAAGGAACGATTGGTTTTGTTCTCAACCAAATTGAGCATCGTCCCCGCAACGCCCGATTCCTGTGACACCGCGTCCGCCGCCCAGAGCACCCCCGGACCCGCGTCACAATGCAGGACCTTATTGTGAAAGGCACCGGGCAATAGCGTTCCCTCGTAGACGGTGATCCCGGTTGGAGAACCCGCGCCCGTTTGCACAGAATTCGGAACCACACCGGGATCATTCTGATGCCAGTGTCGACGCCGGATGTCGGGATGTTCCCCTATTCTCGGGACTCTCCAGCTCTCAGCCGTCATTTCATCAAGATACCCGTAGTTCCCGTATTCCATGATGTAGTTGAGCCGCACGCCAGCGTTTCCATCGTCGTCGTTATCGGACTGCCAGGGATTGCCAAAGGAATCGACCGTCACTTCATAGTTGTTCCGGAAATTGTGACCCAGCACCTCGAAGTCAGTCCCGTCCAATGCACAGCGAAACACCATGCCTCCGAGAAAGGGACTGTCCTGCCCTTGGTATTCGGGAAACGAACGACTCACCCTCCGATCAAAAACTGGTGACCCAAACTGGTCGAACACCTGACGCCCCTCCTGATCATGGACATACAGCCCTCCATTGCCCATGTTCCAGTAAAACCGCCCATCGGGACCGAAGACAAAGGAATGCGTCGAATGATCATCCTGGGGCCTTCCGGTCTCGGAAAACAGATAGGTCTTGGAATCAGGGACATCGTCGCCGTCCTCGTCCCTGAATAGAATAACGTTAGGCGCACACGTCACGATCACGTGGCCATCAAACACACAGATTCCCAGAGCCGCATCGACATCCCTCCCCTGGTAGAAGACCTTCTTCCCATCCGCCACCCCATCCCCGTCAATGTCCTCCAGAATCAGGATTTGGTCGCCCTCGGGCCGCTGGTCGCGTCGACCATGGGATCGATAATTCTCAACATCGCAGACCCAGACTCGACCGAGTTCATCGACATCGATATTGGTTGGATTCGAA
>MDTE01046871.1_pt1 | contig 11959 bp, 13 predicted proteins | sample 811231 | NCBI WGS metagenome assembly MDTE01 (sample SAMN05326651, study PRJNA326480) | marine metagenome | isolation source: seawater | place: Indian Ocean: Red Sea | collected 2010
CTCCTATAACAAACCCTGCGTCTGTTATTGCAGCATCCAATGACGGATAAACTTTGGCATTATCAAGTAGTTCGTATGCGCCAACAGCCCGAGCTGTTGCCTCTTTTCCGGGAAATCCCAATGGGTCCACTAATCGCAAATCTCTAAGCCCCATATTGGCCATCGCTCGGGCTGTAGCTCCAATATTCCCAGGGTGAGTAGTACGCACTAATACCACAGCGATATTGTCTAAACTCATTTATATCTCCCAGAACAGGTGACAGTTAAAGTACACTCCATATATCGCCGGCCTTTTGGTAATCGTAATGACAGCAAATCTACGACGATAAGCGATAGAAAGAAAGGTTAAAATTTATGCATCCAATGCTAAAAACTGCTATATCAGCAGCGCGACTTGCTGCGCGCATCATTTTGATGCACCTTGACCGGCTGGATCGCCTAGAAATCACTGCTAAAGGTCGAAGTGACTACGTTACTCAAGTTGACCGTGAAGCTGAAAATGCTATCCTCGACACAATCACTAGAGTGTATCCGGGCCACTCTATACTTGCTGAAGAAAGTGGTATTAAGACGGGTGACGATTATACCTGGATTATTGATCCACTTGATGGCACTACCAATTTTATCCATGGCTACCCGCAATTTGGCGTATCGATAGCCGTAAGCCATCGAGATCGACTTGAACATAGCGTCGTCTTTGACCCTTTACGTGATGAATTATTTACAGCAAGCCGAGGTGAAGGTGCTCGACTAAATGACCGAAGAATCCGTGTGAGTCGAATCCAGCACTTAGACCAGTCCTTGCTAGGGACGGGTTTTCCAGTTAGAGCCATCGAACGTATAGACCCCTGGTTAAAGACTTTCCGGGCACTGTTGCCCAAAGCTTCGGGTATTCGTCGGCCCGGTGCAGCAGCGATCGATTTGGCCCACGTTGCGGCTGGTAGGTTCGATGGCTTTTGGGAAATGGCATTGCAACCGTGGGATATGGCCGCTGGTGTGTTGCTTATTCGAGAAGCAGGTGGTCTAGTTGCCGACTTTAATGGTGGGCAAGACTTTCTCCAGTCTGGTGACATCGTTGCAGCAAATCCGTCGATCTTTAACGAATTACTAAGAATAATTCATGATCGATCACATGCAGGATAAATTCGAGGCCTATTCACCTAGCATAATTGCATTCGATGCACGCCACGATGCTACAATTTGCTAAGTACTTTTTAGTGCCAACAATATTGATTTGCAGAATTCGGGCGTTTTCATACAATATGGCGTTTAACCGGCCAGCATATACCGGCACCCTACTAAAAGCTAAGAGGATAAAACAATGACATATGTCGTTACCGATTCATGCATTCGTTGTAAGCTTACCGACTGCGTTGAAGTCTGCCCAGTCGACTGCTTTCATGAGGGCCCAAATTTCTTGGTAATTGATCCAGAAGAGTGTATCGACTGCAGCCTCTGTGAGCCAGAATGCCCAGTTGATGCGATATACGCCGAAGATGATCTACCAAGCGACCAACAAGAGTTTCTCGAACTTAACCGTGAGCTGTCCCTTAATTGGCCAGTGATAACCGAGATGAAGGAATCTCCGCCAGATGCCGATGAGTGGCGAGACATAAAAAATAAACTACAGTATCTTGAGCGATGATGCTTAACGATTGCTCGCTTAATACAAAGCTCGATTATTTAAAACAGGTATTCCTGCATCTTAATCTCGAAAATTGACATACTGCAAAGGAAGAGTTCGATCTTCTTGATCTACTAATTCAATTACGGACTGCAAATCATCGCGCTTCTTTCCTGTAACGCGAAGCTGATCGCCTTGAATAGCTGTCTGCACCTTCAACTTACTATTTTTTATCCGCTTTACTAATAATCGCGCTAAGTCACTATCAACTCCTGAACGGACGGTTACTTCTTGCTGAGCGTTGTTGCCTGACTCACGCACCTCTGAAAATTGTAAACATCTTATGTCGATACCCCTCTTTGTCAGTCTCAACTCGAGTATATCTCTAATTTGACTAATCTGGTATTCATCATCAGCACGAATTGATATGTGTATATCATTGTGTTCAACATGAGCGCTACTACCTCTAAAATCATATCGCGTCTTTATCTCACGATTTGCCTGATCTACAGCATTACTAACCTCGTGTAAATCAACGCGACTCACAATGTCAAACGAAGGCATTCTTCACGAGACCTGTAGTAATGGGATTGGTGAAAGATTCATAACGTATAGTTTCATAGCTACAAAATATAAGTCAACACCAATGGTAATGCACTCCAATTCCGATGTCACGAGCCAGGCTAGAAAATATTCTAGGCTCAACCGCGCATTAAACGCTATGACTTACAGCGATCATAACGCATACAGTCCAACCTGAAGAACAATATTTGTGTAGACCCCCGCAACCAGATCATCTCCTGTTATACCGATACCGCCTCTAAATCGCCTATCAATCCAATTTGCTGGCGGTGGCTTAAATATATCGAATAGACGAAAAAAGACAAAACCCAAAATCATAGTAGACAAACTAATTGGAACAAACATCATCGCAATAACAAACCCTGCTATTTCATCAATCACAATCGTTGGGTCGTCTTCTATTTCAAGAGCACGACTTACATAACTTGATGCCGAAATAGAAAGCAAAACTAACAACATCGCACCTATTACATACCCAGCAACTGGCAAAAGATTTAGAGCCAGAATGATTGGGATCCCCAAAAGGGTTCCAAACGTGCCAGGTGCATAAGGCGATAAGCCAGCACCAAAGCCACGCGCGATCCAGCCAATCCACTTCCTCATAAATTCTGAGTTACCTAACATAGAGTAATAAGCATTCGATATCGAAATTGACCTTGTTAATATTGCGTGTCCACTGACCATTGATGCTGATACCCTCCTTCCGAATATTGCTCGCATTTTCCTGCTAAGTCTATTAGCCAGAAACCGGGCGTTTCTGACACTGCTCCAATGCATGTTATGCGAACGCCAGCTCGATCACTTAAAAGCGCAATATCTTTTTCTCGCGATGGATCTACGGTAAAACAAAGCTCATAATCATCGCCACCAGACAGGGCTAATGAGAGTAGCTCGTCAAGTGATCTTAAACTACATGCATCATTTGAAAATGGTATACGTTCTTGATAAATAACCGCCCCCATGCCGCCACTTGCGCTAGTTAGATGCATTAAATCCGACGCCAAGCCATCTGACAAATCAATTGCTGCTGATGCGAAATTCCGCAATTCTCGTCCAAGTTTTATCCGTGGCTCTGGCCTATGAATTCTTGTCAGGTTAGGCCATTTAATAATTTGTTTATCATCTAGCCCTAACTCTAATCCTAAGGCTGCATCACCTAGTGTGCCACTAACAAACACAAGATCTCCTGGCTTTGCACCTTCTCGAGTAATTGCTTCTTCGTTAGGTATCCATCCGCCAGCTGTCACTGTAACAGTTAAGGGGCCCACACTTGTATCACCACCAACTAGCTGAACGTCAAATCTGTCTGCTAACTCAAAAAAACCGTCAGCAAACTCTTCAAGCCATTTCGGCTCTGCATCTGGCATTGCTAGGTTAAGCAAGGCCCAATTGGGATCGGCACCCATGGCGGCAAGATCACTAAGATTTACTGCTAGTGATTTATAGCCAATGTCTGCCGGGCGGGATGCTGCACAAAAATGAACACCTGAGACCAGAGTGTCAGTAACAACAACGAGGTCCTTATCTTCATCACAACTAAGAACGGCGCCATCATCACCGATTCCAACCTTCACCGTGCTTGAATTTGCACTTCCTTTACGGGTGAAGCATTGATCAATTATTTCAAATTCATTCAAAACATAACCTTAGACACTACCTGTATATACAGATCGGTCAGCATATGAGCAGACTGGTAACGTCAAATTGACTCGGTCTCCAAATTTCGGCATAGAACTTTACATTTATCGAGCACGCCATTGACAAATCGATACCCTTCTTCTGCGCCAAAAACACGTGCGAGCTCAACGGCTTCATCAAGCACTACACGTATCGGGATGTCTGGCATATACTGCAGCTCATATACTCCGAGACGAAGAACTATTCGTTCAATTGGATCTACAGACGAAATTGATCGATCCAAATGTTTGCTGATAATCTCATCGAGCTGGTTAGCATATTTTGATACTCCAGCGACTAATTGGCTAAAATATTCAATATCGACCCCGGTAAGCCCCCAATCCTGCACAAATGTTTTGATTGTTTCTGGACCAGCATCTCCAGACAGTTCTTGTTGATATAGTGCTTGGACAGCACTCCGGCGAGCCATATGGCGACTCCCAGCAGTCATGTTTAATCAGATTCTGGGGCTTCGATATAGTCTATAACTTCCAGACCAAAGCCAGATAATGCATGAATACGTTGAGGCGTTCCTAGAACTCGCACCCTCTCAACGTTTAGATCGGACAAAATTTGACTGCCTGCGCCTATCATCCTCAAATCACCATGACCTGCGTCAACTTCACTATCCCCACGTAATCGGCGATCAAGCGCTCCCCAGTCTTCTGAATATTCCAACAATACAACAACTCCTGCCCCTTCCTTATTAATTCGTTCCAGAGCGGCATCTACTGTCCAACGTTGGTTTGCGCGCACATCAGATAACGTATCATATACGCCGCGGTGTGTGTTTACCCGAATCATAGTTGGCTTGCCTGGAATAATCTCACCAACTACGAGCGCTAAATGGACTTGGCGCAACTCTGCATCTTCGTAGATAATGGCCCGCACATCACCATACTTAGTAAAGATGCGATTTTCTGCAACACGCCATACAGTGGGTTCAACCCTTAAACGATATCTTATTAAATCCGCTATTGTTCCTATGCGAATTGAGTGCTCTCGCCCGAATTCAATCAGATCAGGTAATCTAGCCATTGATCCATCAGGGTTGAGTATTTCACAAATTACACTAGCAGGCTCAAAACCACAGATACGAGCGAGATCTACGCCAGCTTCGGTATGACCAGCTCTAGTCAGTACCCCTCCAGGCTGCGCCATAACAGGAAAAATATGCCCAGGCGTAACAATGTCCTCGGCCTGAGCATCTTCCTCGACAGCCTTGCGAATTGTTTTTGCTCGATCAGACGCAGATATACCCGTGGTGATATCGGTCGCGGCATCTATAGATACAGTAAAATTCGTCGAATATCTTGCATTGTTATGGCTAACCATCAGTGGAAGGTTTAACAATCGACATCTTTCTTCGGTCAGAGTAAGGCAAATTAGTCCGCGCCCATGAGACGCCATAAAGTTAATATCATCAGCTGATACCTGCGCTGCTGATATAACTAGGTCGCCTTCATTTTCCCTCTGCTCATCGTCCACCAGGATAACCATTTTCCCCGAACCATAGTCGAACAAAATATCCTCAATTGGACTAACCTGAGATTCCATGCTCACTTAATCTTTATCTCCGATAAACATTCTAGCCGCTAAATTCACGTAAGCGTTCTATATATCGGGCAATTTGGTCAACCTCAACATGCACCTCGTCCCCAACAGTCATTAATCCAAATGTAGTTGAAACTAACGTATGCGGTATAACATTCACACAAAATGATACTGCTCCAATATCATCATATATGTTATTTATAGTCAGGCTTACCCCATCCAAACATATAGAACCCTTCTTAACTAGATACGGGGCAAGAGCATTATCACACTCAAAGATCATTTCGATCGATCGACCAGAGCCCTTCTTAGACTTTAGTCTTGCTAGACCATCAATATGCCCTGAAACTAGGTGCCCCCCAAATCTTCCTTCCGTGGTAACTGGCCTTTCAAGGTTAATCTTTCCACCAATGGGGAGATTTCCTAACGTTGTTAGATTTAACGTCTCGACCGATAGATCAAAAGAAACACGCGATCCATTCACACTTGTGACAGTCAAGCATGCCCCATTAACCGCGACACTGTCTCCAGGTTCTGCATAATCCACTATCGGATCAATTAGCTCAACTTCTAGCGAAACATCATCAGTATGCATTATTCGATTTGAAATTATGCCCTGCGCTTCAACGATTCCAGTAAACATAAGAGCCGAACCTAAGGCTTAATTTCTGGCCGAAGACGCAAGCGTAAGTCACGGCCAATTCTTGCAGTTTCATAAAGATTTAGTGGAATCTTATCTTGCAGCATGAGGATATCATCTAGCACAAACATTGACCGACCGCTGCCAAGAAGATCTGGTGCAAAATAGAAAAGGTATTCATCTACCAACTTCTGGGCAGCAAAGCTGCCAGCAAGTCGAGCGCCAGCCTCTACAAGGACATTATTACAGCCACGACGGCCTAACTCACGAATCAGAGCCCCCAGATCGACTTGGCCAGATTCATTAGGAAAACTAATAACCTCGGTCCGGTTATCAAACTGAGCTTGTGAACTGGCTTGTTCACTGCCGATTGCTACCAATACCTCACCCTCCTGGGAAAATAGTGCCGCATCAGGCTTTAAACTGCAATGTGTGTCGATTACTACCCTCAAAGGCTGTAATATCTCTGCGTCTAATCTTGCATTCAAGCGTGGATTGTCGGAAGTAATTGTACCTATTCCGGCCAAGATTGCGCAGCTTTCAGCCCGCCAATGGTGCACATCAGCCCTAGATTCTAACGAAGAAATCCATTGACTGCCTCCATCTGCTGACGCGGTTTTACCATCAATCGTCGCTGCCAACTTGACTCTGACAAGTGGCGTTCCCCGATTCATCCGAAGAAAAAAACCCTCATTCAGATTATAGGAAGCGTCGGCATTAACGCCGACCTCGACAACAATACCAGCTTCTTGCAAAGCCCTAATTCCACCACCGGCAATCTCAGGATTAGGGTCTTGCGTTCCAACCACCACTCTTCTTACTCCAGCATCAATTAAGCGATTTACACACGGCGGGGTTTGGCCGTGATGACTACAGGGTTCCAGATTAACATAGACATCTGCCCCACGTGCTCTTTCTCCAGCCTCTTTGAGAGCTACAACTTCAGCATGATCGGTTCCGGATCTATAATGCCATCCTTCAGCCACTATTTCTGAGTCGCGAACAATAATACAGCCGACTCTTGGATTTGGTTTGGTTGTATATAACCCGTGCTCGGCTAGCTCCAACACATGCGCCATCATATCGAAATCTGACGAACCGCACTTAGCCATTTTCCTGGCGCCGGGTCCGACGCATGAGCTTCAATAGAGATAACTGCGTCGCCTCTCCTTCAGTTTCCTGGAAAGAGCGCAACCTTTCCACCTCTGTGCTGAATGCGCTAACATCCTCAAAGCTCAAATAGACAGATGCATATCGGATATAAGCAACTTCATCAATAGCTCGCAGACCATCCATTACTTCCTGGCCTATTTGCTTTGCAGTCACTTCTCGTTCACCAGATAACTTGAGCTTCTTCGATATCGAGCTAACCAGCTCTTCGACGCTGTCTAGACCAACTGGCCTCTTCTCAAGGGCACGCATGATGCCCCTTCTAAGCTTTTCTCCATTCCATGTCTCGCGACGTCCGTCACTTTTTACGACCCGGGGCTGCTCCAAGAAAATCCTCTCGAAGGTAGTGAAGCGATGGCTACAATCTTGGCATTCACGACGACGCCGCACAATGTCACCGTCGTCTCCGAGACGGGAATCGATTACACGAGTCTCTTCTGAATAACAGCTAGGGCATCGCATGGCATTAGAACTTCAAAACTAGATCTTGTTGATTGTATTCATGACACTGTGGCGTTTCTAGGCGGATCTGGATGCCTATCAAAGCTACCTTATGGCGAAATGTTAGCCTCTATCTCAGAATCTGGATCATCCTTTTTAATAAGCGCCATATCCTCCCTAGAGATACCGAGCAATACAACTACTGGACTCGCAACAAAAATTGAAGAGTAAGTACCCACTAGGACTCCTACGCATAAGGCTGCTGCAAATCCCTTTATAACCTCCCCACCTATAAGCAAAAGAGTCAGAATAACCAACATTGTAGTTAGTGACGTTAGTATGGTGCGATGGAGAGTCTGATTAATTGCGCGATTCATAATTTCCAAAACACTACCTTTGCGCATTTTACGAAAGTTTTCTCGTATACGGTCGAATACAACTATCGTATCGTTAAGTGAGTAGCCTATTACAGCTAGCAATGCCGCTAATACTGGAAGTGAAAATTCCATTCCGGTTACTGCAAAAAATCCGACAGTAAGCAATACATCATGTACCAGAGCAACGACTGCCCCAAGGGCAAATCGCCACTCAAATCGCCACGCAACATAAATAAGAATCCCAATTAAGGCATAGATCATTGCTAACCCGCCTTTTTCGGTCAATTCACTTCCCACTTGAGGCCCTACGAATTCGACTCGCCGCATCTGCACGACACACTCTGCTATGCCTGATTGAGAGGAGCATTTCTGTGCCTTTCCCTGGCTGCTTTCTGTCAGGGTTTCGGCATATGGCATTCTTAATGTACTCATAATTTCGCTGCTAATCTCAGCACTACTACCAGTACTGCTGGCGGGAACTCGCACTAAAATATCTTTAGAAGTTCCAAAATATTGGACCCTAGTATCGCCAATATTAGCGTCGACGAGTTGATTGCGCACCTCCTCAACAGTAACTGAGTCCGTATATGAAACCTCAACTAAAGTGCCTCCGGTAAAGTCGATACCGAAGTTTAATCCACGTAAAAGTAGCGAACTAACTCCTACAACTATCAATACAAGAGATATAACGGCAGCAAACTTACGCCGACCTAGAAAATCTATCTTAGTATCTCGCTTAAGAAAATCCATCAGATCCTCAATCGGTCAAGTCGACGTCTACCATAAATAAGATTGACTAAACCTCTAGTAAAAAATATAGCTGTGAACAATGATGTGACGATACCAATGCTTAAAGTAATCGCAAATCCTTTTATCGGACCGGTTCCAAAATTAAACAATACAAGGGCTGCTATTAGTGTTGTAACATTTGCATCAAGTATCGTAGAAAACGCTTTTTCATAGCCCGAATGGATGCTGGCTTGGGGAGAGTTACCATTGCGCAACTCTTCTCTTATACGCTCGAAAATCAGGACGTTGGCGTCAACTGCCATCCCAACCGTCAGTACTATTCCTGCCACACCAGGCAATGTCAGCGTGGCCTGAAGCAACGACAAAACTGCAATGAGAAGCGCCAAATTAAGAGTTAATGCTAGGTTAGCTAGTAGGCCAAAAATCCGGTAATAGATTGCCATAAAAACTAATACCAGAATAAGACCAATCATCACAGATTGAAATCCCCGATTAATATTAGATTGCCCTAAACTAGGTCCAACAGTCCTTTCTTCGATTATCTCAACTGGAGCTGCCAGTGATCCTGCTCGCAGTAATAATGCTAAATCACGCGCCTCAACAACACTGTCAAGCCCCTCAATTTGAAATCTCTTTCCTAATTGATCTCGGATAACCGGGGCTGTAATAACCTCTTCGATCCTCTCTTTTATGCGTACAGCATTCCCCTCATCATCAAAAATTGGCGATCCTTCAGCATCTGTCTTTAGTCGTGAACGAATTTCTATATACACAACAGCCATCCGCTTATTGATGTTCTCACCTGTCACACGCTGATTAATGCGAGCGCCCATCGCATCTAATGAAATGCTAACGACTGGACCGCCACTAAGTGAATCAATACTTGCTGCCGCATCAATGATGTTATCTCCCGAATACAAGACCCGATTCTTTAGGAGTATTGGCCGCCCATCGCGGAACCTGTAAAGACGAGAACCCGGTGGCACTTTACCAGCCAGAGCTACTTCAATATTGTGATCTTCATCCACTAGCATCGTCTCAAGCGTTGCAGTACGACCCAATATTCGTTTAGCACGTGCGGTATCCTGAACTCCAGGCAGCTGAACAACAATTCGTCGGTCTCCCTGACGCTGTACCATCGGTTCAGCAACGCCCAGCTCATCTATCCGATTTCGTAATGCAGTAATATTTTGTTCAAGCGCAAATTCTGAAAGCTCTTTAATTTCAGATTCCGTCAGCCGTATAAGCAAGACTGTCTGGCTCTCCCGCGAGCCCTCCTCTAGGACTAATCCGGGCAATCCCTTATCAATAGCCTTTCGTGCATCCTTTATTTGTGATTCATCCCGCAGTTGCACCTCAATACCACCGCCTGGAGCACGCCTAACAATCTTATAGCGGATTTTTTCTTCACGAAGGGTTGTTCTAATATCAGATACATAACGCTCTTCGGCACGATGAATTACACTTGCCATATCCACTTCCATTAAAAAGTGAACACCGCCCCGGAGATCTAGACCTAGATACATTGGCTTTGCAGCGAGTCCTGTCAACCAGCTTGGAGTATCAGGCACTAACGTTAGAGCTACCGTAAAACGGTCTCCGAACTCTTTTTGCAGCAAGTCCCGAGCTTTTAGTTGAGTCTCAGGCGTTCCGAACCTAAGACGCATACCACTATTCTCTAGCGTAGCACCTTTGATCGCTATACCTCTATCCTCTAGAAGCGCCTGAACACTAGAAAAGTCTCCGCTATCAATAGCGAATCCTCTTGTGCCTCTAACCTGTATACCCGGATCATCACCAAACAAATTTGGTAATGCAAAAAAGAGGCCCGGGGCTATCACTAGCGCGATAACAACCCATTTCCACCAGGGATAGTGGTTCAGCATGCGATCAAACTCAGGTGGCCTTAGTTGCCCCTTTCTTAGGAGGGTCGTTTATGAGTGTTTTAGCAACAGCTTGTCGCTCAATTCTTACGTTCACACCACTAGCGACTTCCATCGTTACAAAATTATCGTCAAGCTCGGCGATTTTTCCGACCAATCCGCCATTGCTCGCAACTTCGTCACCAACCTTAAGCGCCTTAATCATCTCCCTCAGCGTCTTTGCTCGTTTTTGCTGCGGTCGTATCAATAAGAAATAAAAGACCACAAATATCAGAACAAGCGGCAGCAAGCTAAAAAGACCTCCCCCTCCGCCGCTCGTTTGTGCCCATGCATCGGAAATTAGAAAGTTTGTCATGTCGAGAATTCTATCGTGGTATAAAACCGCAAGATTATGCCACAGATTTCATCTATGGGTTGGGGAGTCAAAAAATTCTTGCACAAATGCGCTAAATTTCATCTTCTGTATAGCTTCACGCATATCTGCCATCAATCGCTGGAAATAGTGGAGATTGTGGACCGTGCATAACCGCAATCCAAGCATTTCATTAGACGTCACAAGGTGTCGAAGATATGCCCTGCTAAACCTCTCGCAGGTCAGACAAACACAACTATCATCAATTGGGCGGAGATCCATTCTGTACTTTGAGTTTCGGATTTTGACAATTCCTGAGCGAGTATATAGCCAACCATTACGAGCGTTACGAGTAGGGATTACGCAATCGAACATGTCTATTCCGACCATCACACCGCGAACTAAATCTTCGGGCTTCCCCACTCCCATCAGATAGCGTGGGCACTTCACCGGCATTTGCGGTGTAATCGACTCTACAATAGAAAGCATCAAATCTTTTGGCTCGCCAACAGACAATCCACCGATAGCATAGCCGTCAAAACCAATATCCACTAGCGACTGTAATGAGATCTCGCGCAAGTCAACATGCATCCCACCTTGTACTATCCCAAAAAGACATTGACCAGCATTGTTATGCGCATCGCGACAGCGCCTCGCCCAACGCATGGATCTCTCCATAGAAGCACCAGCTTTGTCCCGAGAAACTGGATAAGCAGTACATTCGTCAAATACCATTGCGATATCAGAGTCTAAGACAGACTGCATTGATATAGACTCCTCTGGACCAAGAAAAATACTGCTCCCATCGATCGGCGATCGGAACGTAACCCCAGCCTCTTCAACATCTCGACTGTTAGCCAGACTCCAGACCTGGAATCCACCTGAATCAGTTAGTATCGGGCGATCCCA
>MDTE01015892.1_pt1 | contig 11958 bp, 7 predicted proteins | sample 811231 | NCBI WGS metagenome assembly MDTE01 (sample SAMN05326651, study PRJNA326480) | marine metagenome | isolation source: seawater | place: Indian Ocean: Red Sea | collected 2010
AAGTCATTAGATGAAGGCGCATACTCTGATGAGGAACTCGCTCAGCGTCATAGTGCTAAGGAGAGGTGCTCTTCGCCACTAGCCTGAATGGCATGTTTAAGCACTGACAGACATGACGCCTCCGGCAAACCCATTTATCTGACCGGCTCGAATTTTCCAGCGTCCAGCGCCAAATGGTGGCCTTTGAGGTGGAGACTCTGGGTTAGCAGTTCGTATGAGCGGCGAGTAGGCGTCAGGGATAATTTTGGCGAGAGTGAACCACTGATATGACCTCAATGCGATCCGTCACTTGGTAGACCACGATAAAGTTTGGGTGAGCAACAATTTCTCGCGTACCCGGCAAGCGGCCCACTTGGTGTAAGTAGGGGTGTTCAGCCACTGAGGAGACAGCTGCTTCAATACGAATACGCAGCCGCCGGGCGGCTTGAGGATCGCGCTCGGCGATGTATACGACAAGCTCAAACAAGTCGTTAATCGCCTCGTCATGCCAGTGGATAGGCAGGCTCACGAAACTCCGCCGCGTTGGCGTTGCTCCGCGTCGGCGATGATCGCATCAACCTTGGTCATAACTTGGTCATGAGGCATTCCTTGGCCCGGGTTGTCGATGCTGCGCTGAACTTTGGCCTTGAGCCAACGATCATAGCTATCGGCTTGTTCCTGCGTCTCGAATTCCGAAACGATAGGATCTAGCTGGGTATTCATGATCACCTCTCCTCGGTTACCTGTACAGTTTAATCGATACTCCCTATTTTGACATCTTCCTCTGAAGCTCCCACCTCCGCGCCAATCGACTGCTCGTCAGTCGTTTGCCCAGCCGCCAACAGCTTGCCACTCTCTAGCCGCACCAACCGATCCGCGAGGTGGAAATAGCGGTCATCGTGGGTGATCACCAGCACCGCTTTGCCCATGCGTTTTAGCTCGGGCAACACCTCGCAGTAAAACACCTCTTTGAATAACGGATCCTGATCCGCCGCCCACTCGTCAAACACCAAGAAGGGCCGATCCTCAAGGTAGGACACGACAAGCGCCAGACGCTTACGCTGGCCCTGGGAGAGTGCTTGGGTGGTAAACGCACCGTTTTCAACCCGCACCTTGTGCTGCAGGTGCAACTTGGCCAGCAGGCGGTTGCCTTCCTCGTCCAGGCCATCACGCGGTGCCTCTAACAGGCGCTCAAAGAGATGGAAGTCCGAGAACACCACCGAGAAGAGCTGCCGGTAGGCATCCCAGCCATCCGCTTCGACCCGCTCGCCATTGAGCAATACCTCGCCACCTTCCGGCGGGTAAAGCCCCACCACTACTTTGGCCAGCGTGGTCTTACCGCTACCGTTGCCCCCCACCAGGAACACCACTTCCCCCGGTGTGAAGTCAAGGTTGATCGGCCCCAGCTCGAAAAAGTCATCGCTCTGCTCGTGGTAGTACTGGTGGGTCACGTCACGCAACTCGAGCCGCTGAAAATCCGGCACCGGAGGTGATGTTTGCTTCTCCTGGCCTTGGGGCATCTCGCGGGTGATCTCATCGATTCGGCTAGCGGCCACCCGCGCCATGTTGATCCGCGGAATATTGATCAACAAACCTTCAAGGGGCGTCACCATGAACACGAACACCAGGGCAAAACCGGTCATGATCTGGGTTTGATTAGGCCCATCATCCGCCAATCCAAACAGCACCAGCCCGATGAAGGCGTACATCAGAAACTGCCCCCAGCTGGTCGAGATCACGAACAGCGACATGCCACGGGTACGCAATCGCCGCACGCCTTCAACCGACTCGCCGAGTACCCGATCCATGAAGACCCGGCTCTTGCGCCGGTGCAGACGCAGCTCTTTCGCACCATCGGTCAGCGCACGGAAATGTCCAAACAGGCGATCCTGCTCGGACGAGGCACTCTGGAGGTAACGAATAGCGCGTAAATGAACCAGATGGTAGCCAACAGCCCCCAGCCCAATCACGCCTAAAGCAAACAGGAACACCTGCCATGAGAGCATTGCCAGGTAGCCCAAGCACCCCACCACGATGACCGTATTGGTCAAAATCACCGGCAAGCTAACAAACAGTACCGCCACGTTGTTGCTGTGCTCGGTGAGTGCCGACTGGATCCGCGCACTGCCCACACGCTCGAACCGAGCAAAGGGGGTTTCGGCCACACACTGGGCGACAAAACTGCGCAACTCGGCCAGAGCACGCTGCCCCAATCGCTCAAACAGCGCCGTCGACACCATGCGACAGAGCATCAACGCCACGGCAATGCCCGCAAAGACCCAGGCAGGGTTGACATGAGAGTCGGCACGGCTGGCGGCATCGCCGGTCAACGCCGCATTGATTTGGGCAATCAGCAGCACGCTGAAAAGTCCCGAGAGAATACTGGCCAAGGCAGCGGCGGTCATCAGCCCGCGGGTTCGACGAAACAGATAGGAAAGCACATTCACCTCGTTGGAAAGCGATTGGAAGCCCATTGAAAACCGACAGCTACCTCTAAAGACGAATCGCTCCCGCAAAAAGTTAACCCACCATTACGTAAACAAGCCTCATTCTCATTCGTCCTTAGATAAAGAAGTCCGTCATACCGGCCCATGGCAGGTGATGTCGACGGCTGTTCCTTGTTTGATCCGTTCTCATCGATAGGAGCTTTGCGGTGTCCCGTTCTGTCCAGGCACAAACACAGGTAGACGCATCTTATGAAAGCCCCGCGGAAGCCGCGTTGCTCTCACGTCCCGAGGGCGTGGGCTATCACGTCATTGCGAATGCCACCACGCAGTCACTGCTCGTCAAGGGTGATCAAGAACGTCTTGAGTGGTCATTGGAGGACGATAGCAACACCTTGACGCTGCGCTGGCCGCAGCGCTCCGCCCCCCCACTCCCGGCGTTGCTCGCGGCGATCGAAGGGGCGTTTACCTTTCACCCGGCCACTGTGGCGATACGCCTTCGCTTACCCAGCGTCGTGCATGCCAACCTGTGTGCCGCCGGCATCGCCGTGAAAGATAACCAGGGAGAACTCTGGGCCTACGCGGAGCTATTTTGGCAGCTGCCCACCCTTTGGCTTACCTCCCCCTCCCTGCGCGCCTACCCCCAGCAGCCGATCCTTACGAATGGAAAACGCCATCCACGCCGCCCACCGCGCCCCAGTGGCACGGTCTATCAGCGCCATATTCCCTGGCTCGATGCCACGGTGAGCTTTCGCGTGCTTGACCTGGCGCTCGACCTGGAACGCTTCAACCGCTGGATGAACGACCCGGTCGTCGCCCACTTCTGGGAGGAGCAGGGCGACCTGGAACAGCACCGCGAGCGGCTAGAGAGCACCCTGCAAAACCCCAGCGTGTTACCGCTGATCGGCTGTATCGACGGCGAGCCCTTCGGCTATTTCGAGACCTATTGGGCCAAGGAGGATCGCATCGGTGCCTATTACGCAGCCGATGACTTTGACCGCGGCTGGCACGTACTCATCGGCGAAGCGGCTTTTCGAGGGCGGCCATATGTGGCGGCCTGGATGCCCTCCCTCTCGCACTATCTGTTTCTCGATGACTGCCGCACTCAGCGCCTGGTGATCGAACCCCGGGTGGATAACGCCAAAATGCTGCGCAACCTTGCCCAGTGCGGTTACGCCCACGTCAAGGCGTTCGATTTCCCCAATAAGCGGGCCATGCTCGGCATGCAGCTTCGCGAACACTTCTTCAACGAGCGCAGCTGGATTCCGCTGCCGCCCCACCCTGGGTCAGCGCCACGACCCGACCCACGCTTCACCTTATAAACACGTCAGCCACGAGGACCCTTATGCATATTCATGACTTGATCGGCATCGGCTTCGGCCCCTCCAACATTGCCCTGGCCATTGCGCTCGACGAACATCGTCAGACAGGGCAAGCGAAGGATGCCTTGTTCATTGAGCGCCAACCCTGCTTTGCCTGGCACCCGCATATGCTGCTGGACAACGCCCATATGCAGATCTCTTTCCTGAAAGATTTGGTCACGCCACGTAACCCTAAAAGCCGCTTCAGCTTCCTTAACTATCTGCACAGCAAAGGCCGCCTGCAGGACTTCATCAATCTGCAGACCTTCTTCCCCAGCCGTCACGAATTCAATGATTACCTGAGCTGGACGGCCAGCCACTTTGAACACCAGTGCGCCTATGGAGAGGAGGTATTTGAAGTACTGCCCGAAACGGACAGCGACGAGGTCGCCTACCTTCGCGTTCGCTCACGGGATGAGAGCGGCGCGGTACAGGAAAGGCTCACCCGCTCACTGGTGATCAGCGTGGGCGGGGCGCCCAACGTGCCGGAGTGCTTCACCGGGCTAAAAGACGACCCAAGGGTCTTCCACTCCAGCCACTACCTCAGAGAGCTGGCAAAGCAATACGCCCCCAAACGCATCGCCGTAATTGGTGCGGGCCAGAGCGCGGCTGAGATCTTCCTGGATCTGCACGGCCGTGAAGGCATCCAGGTGGATCTGATCAGTCGAGCCTGGGCCTTCAAACCCTCGGATGATAGCCCCTTCGTTAACGAAATCTTCAACCCCGAGTACACCGACTACGTGTTCAACAACCCCACCGGCCAGCGGGAAGCACTACTGCAGGAGTACAAAAGCACCAACTACTCGGCCCCTGATTTGGCACTGATTCAGGAGATTTACGATGTGTTCTACCAGCAAAAAGTCACCGGCCAGGCCCGCCACCGCTTCCGCCGCCGCCATGAGGTGATCGGCAGTGAAGCAGGCCCTGAAGGCGTCGAGCTCAAAGTGCGTGATTTGGAGACTGGCCATACGGATATCACCCGTTACGACGCCGTAGTGTTAGCCACCGGCTATGTACGCGACACCCATAAACGGCTGCTGGCTCCGGTGGCGGACTACCTGCCCGATTTTGCCGTCAATCGCCGCTATCAGCTCTATACCAAGCCTGAGTTCAAACCGGCTATTTTCCTGCAAGGCAGCTGCGAGCCCACCCATGGTTTAAGCGATACCCTGCTGTCGATTTTGGCAGCCAGGACAAGTGAGATTTGTGCTGCACTAGATCAGAAAACTGCCTTATATGCATCCTCGCCCTGTAAGCAAGAAGTCACCGCGCCATAGTGCTCGGCCACCCCGAGGCTCACTTGATGTTGACTTCGGGGTTCATATACTCATAATGCAAACAATAACAATTAAGATTTACACAAAATTAAAATGAACCTCATTTAAGGAGAACATTCGTGAACCAACCCACTTTCCGCAAGCGGTGGCTTACGGCCGCCATTGCTGTTGCTGCCTGCAGTACGTCGGCAGCTGTGCTTGCTCAGCAAAATGCTACGTCGACAAACCACTCGATTGACAATGATGGCAGCGAGCTGTCTACACTCACTGTCACCGGGGATCGCCTGCCCTACGGCATGACCGAAAACAGCAATTCCTACACTAGCGAAAGCACTAGCATTGGCTTAGTTTCACAATCTGTGCAGGAAACGCCGCAATCTATTAGCGTTGTTACACGAGATCGCCTCGATGATCAAGGGACTACCACGCTGTCTGAGGCCCTACGAAATGTCACAGGCATCACCGTAAATGAGTACGGTCCTAATCAGTATGTTATCAAGGCTCGAGGCTATAATATTGATTCCTTCCTTATGGATGGCAGTCCTGTTCAGAGCGCGGGCAGTGCCTGGGAAAGTGCCGGAGTATTTGACCCCGCACTACTTGATCGAATTGAAGTATTGCGCGGACCTGCGGGCATTCTCCATGGCGCCGGCGAACCCGGCGGCACTATCAACCTAGTTCGTAAGCGTGCTTTAGCTGAGAGCCAAGCCTCTGTATCTATTTCTGCAGGTACGGACGATGCCTATCGGGGTGTTGTTGATGTTACCGGCGCGTTAGACAGCGAAGGGCAAGTACGGGGCCGTTTCGTCGGTGTCTACGATGATCGAGACTCTTTTATTGATCACGTTTACTCAGAGAACCAAATCGGCTATGGCACGCTTGAGTTTGACTTGTCTCCCGAAACGACACTGTCAATGGGCGTTACTGTGCAAGATGAAGAGTTTAGACCGCACTCTGGATTACCAGCTTACAGTGATGGCACTCTACCCAATGTAGACCGCTCTACCTATATCGGATCTGACTGGGATAAGCAGACAGGAGACGCACAACGCTATTTTATAGAACTTGAGCATCGCCTAGCTAATGGAGGCGAAATAGTCTTTAAAGCTAATCGTTTGGATCGCGATGCAAGCCTAAGAAAAAGTAGTGCAGGAGTTCTAGTCGCTGATCAAAATACCGGCGAGTTTGCGATTCGTCAGATCGCTTGGGATCTGGAGAAGCAGGACGATTATTTGGAGGCCCAGTTTAGCACCCCATTCCAACTAGCTGGAGCAACTCATGAAGCCGTATTCGGCACCAGCTATCAGAGTAGTGAGCTAAGTAATCAATGGGTCTTCGGCGACCCTCAATATCTTCCTCAGAATCTGTTTGACCCAATACATAACCGTACAGAACCAGATTTCGATGGCACACCTGGTAGGACTGAGCTTAATATCGAACAATATGCCTCTTACGGCCAGTTTCGATTCAATCTTATGGATGATTTTACACTTGCGCTTGGTGGCCGTATAAATTGGTGGGAAACCAATAACTTTCTTGGTGGTGAAACGTCCGGTGATGATGGCACTGAGTTTATCCCCTACGCAGGATTGATCTATCGCCTCAACGAAGGGCTCAACTTATACACAAGCTACACTGGCATTTTTGAGCCACAAACGGCTGTAGGAAGTGACGGCAACCCTATCAAGCCAAGAGAGGGTGAGCAATACGAGGCCGGTATTAAAGGCTCACATGCCGAGGGTAGCTTGAACTGGCATGCTGCAGTTTTCCGTATCGAAGACACCAATCGCGCATATTCTGATCCTAATAATCCTGGCTTCTCGATTCCTATCGGCGAAGCAAAAAGTGAAGGCTTCGAGCTAGAAGTTAGCGGCGAACTGTTGCCTCGCTGGGATCTCAGCGCTGGTTATGCCTATACACAGACAGAGTTCGTAAGAGATGCTAATTCGGAAGGACTCACACTCTCGCCGGACACGCCGGAGCATAACTTCAACCTATGGTCACGCTATCGATTCAGCGATAATCCAAATCAGGGCTGGCGCCTTGGTGCTGGCATAAATACAGTCAGCAGTGTTTATGCCGAAAGCGGAGATACGCGTATAGAGCAAGGAGGCTATACCACCGTGTCAGCCATGGTCGGCTATCGAGTCAATGAGAACTTGGATATCTCTTTTAACGGCAACAACCTAACCGACAAAGAGTATTACTCCTCAGTTCGGGGAGAAACCCGACATAACTACTACGGTGCACCACGCAATTTCATGATGACGATGAAATATGACTTTTAAAAAATCAGCATAGCACTCCCCAACATCTCGATTTACATGTATTTTATTCGGCCCTGCTTAGGTAGGGCTGAATTTTTGATAGTGAGTATCTATCATTTTTTATACACTAATATTTAATCAGTCTTTTTTTGGGAATTTTTATTTTTTCTAAAGGAGTTCGCTGTGAGTTTTTTACGATTTCTGCCTAGGTCTTGGCGTACCCCTGTTTATTTAGTTGGTTTTATTTTAACCACTAACCCAGCACTGGCAACTAAATTGCCTCCATCTGTTGCAGTCTTTGACTGGACAATTGCAGAAACACTTCTCTCTCTTGATCCTAGCGCTGTCTCATTGGGCAATACCGCAGCCTTCCATAAATGGACTGGCGATAACTACAAAGATGTCGACATCATAGATATTGGAACACAGACATTTCCAAACATGGAACTACTAAGCAGCATCGAACCTCATCATATCCTTCTGTCTCCTAGCCAAGTTCGCCTCGGGCAAAGGTTAGCTAACATTGCACCTTATACCATCATCCAATCTTATCCTTATGTCGGAAATAGGAGTGGCCGTCTGTGGTCAAGCTTTGATGCATTTGCTCTTGAAATTGGTGTATCAGTCGATCAAAAAGCTGTAGCGGAACAGCTAATTATGGACACACGATCTCATCTTGAAGAATTGCGAAGTAACCTAAGCTCACAGCCACCACTGCTAGTTATTCAACTAGTAAATGAGCACTATGTCCGAGTATATGGCGAGAATAGTATGTTTCAGGAGGTGCTTCGGCAGTTAAATTTAAGCAATGCATGGACAGAAAAAACCAATCAGTGGGGCTATTCACTAGTAAGCATCAGAGAGCTTTTCAATGTGGAAGAAGCGAGACTGATTGTCATCGAAAGTGCATTCCCCATAGGTATAGAAAATAATATCGAGACTAGCGGCATGTGGCGTTACCTCCCCAGTGTCCAGCAAGGAGATTCTGTTGTTTTGTCGTCTTCTTTCTGGATAGCGGGTGCCCTCCCCTCCGCTCAACGCTTTGCCAATGCCTTGGTGAAAGCCCTATGATAGACACAATTTTAATGAGCATACTTTTTTTACTTTCATCCTAACCAGTTCACGCAAGTAGAATACTATAGATGAAATAACTGTAGCGGCATGCCGCTACAGTTATTCTATAGGCAAGAGGTCATAAAACCTTTACTCAAGCTGGCACCTGCTCACCGATATACCGATGAGCACTTGCTTCCAGTAGCTCCTCCACCTGAGATATCAGATCCTCATCCCCAACAATTGAGAAGTGGTCATGGGGAGTTTCAATTGAGGTTCTCGGGATTCGATTTAACTGGTTCGCTAACGCCTGTCGCTCTTCCCAACCTCTTTTCGATTCCCACCAGCAGTCCACGTCACAGTCCAATGCAGGCAAGGCATCAAGCTGTAGTGAAAGGTACTTCAAATGCCGCGCCACGCAGAATATTCTAGCAAGCTCCTCGCTACCCAATGTTGCGTAACCCTCACGACCATATGCATCGAATGACGCCATTAGCTTCGACAGCTTAAGGGCAACCTCCTCCTCACTCGGTTCCTCCTTGCTCTCCTCCTTACCATCCCGAGCTTCAAGCGAAACACTTGGCAATATAACCGATGCAAAGTTTGCAAAATCTCGCTGCCAGCTATCCTCGCTATGCAGACCACCGCCAGGTACATAGGGATCTATCAAAGCCAGTTGGCTCACGTCTTGCCCCACCCCTTCAAGACGTGCCGCGATCATCGCGGCCAATGCTCCACCAAGAGACCATCCCAATAGCCGATAGGGCCCCACGGGTTGTATGCGGCGTATCGTCTCCACATAGTCATCAGCCATTGTTTCAAGTGATGAATCTCGATGCTGTGGGTCGGTCAACATTCGGCAAGACAGACCGTAAACCGTGCATACTCCCTGCAAGCGCCGAGCCAACGGTTGATAGTCAAAAACCGTTCCCATCACGGCATGAATGCAGAATAGCGGCGGCTGAGTGCGACACTCGCCATTGAGCATGAGAGCCCCTTTGGGCAGAACCTCAGTGTGATTCCTCACTTCCAGCAGATCAGCAATGGTCGGCTTCTGCATCAGGTCGAATAGCTTGAAGTCGAGTTTAGGTTCCCGCAGCGCTTGCACATGGTTCATTACTTTTAGGCTTAGCAAAGAATCACCACCTAATTCGAAGAAATTATCAGTTTCGCCGACCCGCTCAATGCCCAGCACTTGCTGCCAAATCTCAGCGAGTTGGTGTGCCTCTGGTGTGGAAGGTGTCACGTAATCCCGGGGCTCTCCTGGATGAGGCTCAGGCAATGCTTTGCGCTCCACCTTACCGTTGGCATTCAGCGGCAGTGTGTCGAGCATGATCACGACACCCGGCACCATATAGTCTGGCAACTGTTGGCCCAGTCGATCATGTAATTTACTCGTGTCGAGTTCACTGTCGGCCTGGGGAACCACATAGGCCACCAACCTGGCGCCATTGGGGCCTTCTTGGGCGACCACCACCGCCTCGCGAATCTCCGGCTGAGCGAGCAGTTCGGCTTCGATCTCGCCCAGTTCGATCCGCAGACCGCGGATTTTTACTTGGTGGTCGAGGCGGCCCAGGTACTCGAGCTGACCATCCTCCCGCCAGCGCACCAGGTCACCGGTACGGTAGAGGCGCTCGCCCTCATGGAGTGGGTCGGCAATAAAACGCTCCGCCGTGAGATCACTGCGATTGAGATAACCACGGGCCAGGCTTACCCCGCCCAGGTACAACTCTCCCGCGACGCCCTGGGGCACCAGGTTAAGGTCATCATCCATGATGTAGGTGCGAGTACCACTAATGGGCCGCCCAATAGGGATCTGGCGGTGATCGTCATCACGGCACCACCAGTGCGTGACATGAATGGTGGTTTCGGTGGGGCCATAAAGATCGTGAAGGTTAGCCCCATCGAGACACTCCGCCACGTCCTTCTGCAGCGAGGCGGGAACAGCCTCGCCACCGCACATGATATGTTTGAGACGCGTCTTGGCTTTGACGTCGGGATAGGCCAGGAAGGCCTTGAGCATGGAGGGCACAAAGTTGAGCGTGGTGACGCCGTGCCGCTGGATCAGCTCGATGATGCGCTCTGGATCTCGATGGTCGCCTGGCTGGGCAATCACCAAACGTGCCCCGACACTCAGCGGCCAGAAAATCTCCCACACCGAGACGTCGAACCCGAACGGCGCCTTGTGCAGTACGGCATCGGTATCGGTGAGCTGGTAGGTCTCCTGCATCCAGACCATGCAGTTGGTCAAGGCATCATGGCGGATGGCAGCGCCTTTGGGTCTCCCGGTGGAGCCCGAGGTGTAGATCACATAGGCGAGGTGCTCGCCGTGCAGTGTTACCGATGGATCGGTAGAGGCGTGATGTGCCACGTCCAGTCGATCCAACTCAACAACGCTAAGGCCAGCCGCTAGCGGCAAGGACTCGCGCAAGTGGTGCTGGGTCAGCAGCAGCTCGATGCCACTATCGTCGGCGATAAAGGCCAGCCGCTCCAAGGGATACTCGGGATCCAGCGGCACATAGACGCCGCCGGCCTTGAGGATGCCCAGCAGCCCCACCACCATCTCTATGGAACGCTCCATGGCAATGCCCACACGGGTCTCGGGTTGTATACCTAGGCCGATCAGATAATGGGCCAACTGGTTGGCACGGGTATTGAGTTCGGCGTAGCTGAGCGACTGATCGTCGAAGATGAGAGCCGTGGCCTCTGGCGTTGCTTCCGCCTGTCGCTCTATCAACTGATGCACTGGAGAAGTGTCAGAATACTGCTGAGCATTCTCTCCCCACTCGCTCAACAACTGATGCTCATCCTTTCCTAGCAGGCTGATCTCACTGATCGCTTGGCGTGGTACCGTTTGCAGACTTTCCACGATGCCTGTCACGGCCGAGCACATGTAATCACATAGGCGCTGGGCGCCGATTGTACGGCTCACTTGCCCTACTAGTTGGAAGCCTTCTCCCGAATCATCTACCGCCATACCAATGGGGTAGTTGGTACGCTCCTGGCCGCTCAGCACTTCTATCCCTTCCCAGGTGTGGGTGGGCGTTCCTTCTTCCTGGAGAGCGCTGTAACGGTAGTTCAGCATGCTCGTGAATAGCGGCGATCCTCCAGACAACCCGCTGCATCGCTGAGCCAGTCCGAGGCTGGCATGCTCGTGATGCATGAGCTCAGAAAGGGCCTCGTGGGTTTGTCGCAAAGACTGCTCGATACCTTGAGTACCCGTTTTGATGCGCACCGGCAAGGTGTTGATAAACATCCCCAGCGCCCGCTCGGCACCTGCGATGCCCTGCATTCGGCCGAACAAAACGGTGCCAAATACCACGTCGTGCCGCCCCGTCGTTTTGCTCAGCACCAAGGCCCAGGCCAGGTGGAACAGGCTGGCCGTGCTGACGCCATGGCGCTGGGCCTGTTGCCGCACCCGCTGGGCTAGATCCGCAGTCAAAGGAACGCGCACTTCTTCGATATCGCGGCCATCGCCACGTACCTCCAGCAGCCCAAAGGGGGCGGTGGGCTCTTCGATATCCCCCAACTGCTCGCGGAAGAAGGCTTCATGTTGGTCTGAGTTTACCCCTATCCG
>MDTE01004124.1_pt1 | contig 11957 bp, 11 predicted proteins | sample 811231 | NCBI WGS metagenome assembly MDTE01 (sample SAMN05326651, study PRJNA326480) | marine metagenome | isolation source: seawater | place: Indian Ocean: Red Sea | collected 2010
AGATTGCAGTTCTCATGTGTTTTTTCCGACACTCGTCTGCCAAGAATGCCACTCCGATCGACTGACGTGGGTGAGCAGTTCGGGACTTGGGGAGATCAAGACATTCACAGTAGTGCGCCGGGCCGTCGGCGCATTTGCACCCGATGCTCCCTACACCATCGCGATAGTTGCTCTCGATGAGGGACCGCAACTAATGACTTATATCGTGGACCATAAGGAGTCTGATGTGGCTATTGGCAAAAGAGTGGCTGTGGCCTTTGAAAGGCGGATGGATAGTTACCTTCCCGTGTTCAAGTTAGTCTAAAATTTAATCAACTTGCTGGTAGGTAGGGAAGCGAAGTAAAGTAACAGACAGATCAGTGCGATCTGCATCGACTAGATTGGATTTTAAGTTCATTGTGCAGTAGGTGACGGACCTGCATTAAAGGGGAAGAAGTGAAAATCAAAGCCGCGATATATCGAGAAAAAAACAAACCGCTCACAATTGAAGACGTCGAGGTTGCTGAGCCAGGACCCAATGAGGTTTTGGTAAAAACAGTTGCATGTGGTGTTTGTCACAGCGATCTTCATGCTCTTGAAGGGTCGATCCCGTCTCCTCGTCCGGCGATTTTTGGTCACGAGCCGGCAGGTATCGTTCAGGCTGTTGGTTCTAGGGTTAGACATGTCTCCCCTGGTGATCATGTAATTGCATGTACTTCATTATATTGCGGTGCATGTACCCAATGTTTGCATGGTCGGCCACACCTGTGTACCGATAGAGGTGCCTGTCAGCGAACTGATGAGGAGGCACCGCGAATCTCCCAGGGCGGATCTCAAATCCACCAATTCGCTGATCTGGCGGCCTTCGCCGAGGCCATGCTTTTACATGAACGTGCGGTTGTGAAGATAGATCCGGAAATTCCTTTGGATCGTGCCGCCCTTGTCGGATGTGCAGTTACTACAGGCGTGGGTGCGGCTCTAAATACCGCAAAGGTAACTCCTGGATCTTCAGTCGTAGTGTTTGGTGCAGGAGGGGTAGGAATCTCGATCATTCAAGGCGCTCGAATTGCCGGAGCGCGTCAGATAATTGCGGTTGACCTGCTTGATAATAAGCTTGAAACCGCCGTCCAGTTCGGCGCTACAGATACAATAAATCCGTCCTCGGCAGATTCGGTTAAAACAATTCGCAAAATGACTGGTGGGGGTGCAGAGTTTTCGTTTGATGCCGTCGGCCTTCCGTCATTAATAGAGCAAGCGTTCTATTGTCTAGCTCCGGCGGGCACGGCTGTTCTGGTGGGTGCGATTCCTGTTGGCCAACGACTGGATGTTAACCCCGGTCACTTTTTCTTGGAAAAACGCATCATAGGATGCATGATGGGTTCCAATAGATTTACTCACGATGCTCCACGGTATTTAGATCTTTACAAACAGGGTCGTCTTGACTTGGATTCGATGGTCAGTAGACACGAACCCCTCGAAAAAATTGGAGAAGCGTTTCGGGCAATGGAGGCAGGCGAAGTTACTCGGACAGTGTTGACGTTCGATTAGTTCGGTGTCTCCAAAAATCTGACCAGTCAAATCTTAAGTTTTTAAGCGGGATGTATTGTTTAACCTAATCGTTCGTTGGAGAGGAGATTTCTGATGAAGAAGAGTGATCATGGTAAAAAAATCCTTGACGGTTGTAAGGTTCTTGACCTGACCCAGTATTTAGCGGGTGCCGGTGTGACCCGAATGATGGCCGAGCTAGGGGCTGACATAGTAAAGGTAGAAATTTCACCGATTGGAGATCCTGGTCGACTTCTTCCCGCGGTCAAAGACGAACGTAGTGGTTTTTTCGTCCAACATAATCGAGGCAAGAAAAGCCTGTGTTTGGACTGGAACAAACCCGAGGCGTTAGAGATCATCAAGGATCTTGCAAAAGACGTAGATATAGTGGCCGAGAATTTTGGTAGGGCGGAAATTCTCGAAAAGCGAGGTCTCGACTACGAGTCTCTTCGAAAAACGAATCCAGATCTGATTTACTTATCAGTGTCTGTTTTTGGCCGCGACACTCCCTGGAATAAAAAACCTGGATATGACTACATCGCTCAAGCTGCTTCGGGAATCATGCACATGGCAGGTGAACCGGATCGTCCGCCTGCGATGGTATGGAGCGCCTTGGGTGATTCCAATGCAGCTGTCCATGGCTTCTGCTCGCTCGGATATGCGCTGTACCACAGAGAACGTACGGGTGAGGGTCAATACATTGATTTATCCATGACGGATTGTCTTTTTCACTTCCATGATAATGCTCTCGAGGCCAACTTCCTCACTGAAGGAGAATTTGTACCGAAGCGTTATGGTGCGCACCATCAACTTCTTACTCCTGCGGGAACTTTCAAAAGTCCTGAGGGATATATCGTTGTATTGGCACTTGACCTCCAGTGGAAGAATGTCTGCGAGTGTCTTGGACGCTTAGATCTCATGACGGATCCGAGGTTCGAAAACATGAAGGAGCGTGCCGAAAATAGGCTTCAGTTGGCAGAGATCATAGAAGATTGGATGAGAACTTTTAAAACCGATGAAGAGATTCTAGATCGGTTTGAAACGCATCGTGTACCTGCCAGCCCTGTATTGAGTCCTCTTGACGCACATGATCATCCAAATTTTAAGGCTCGAGAAATGGTAAGATGGGTTGATGATCCAATCCTCGGTAAGATTCCGATACCAGGTTTTCCGTGGAAATTCGGCGCGCAGCCTCAACTTCCCGATATTGTGGCCCCTACGCTTGGTGAGCACAACTCCGAAATTCTTAGCGAGAAACTAGGGTTGGACACTGACGAAGTCGAGGCTCTCTTCGAACGAGGAGTTTTATTCAGCAAAGATACCTACTAAATAGTTTTTCAATCTCGAAGTTTCTGTCTGAATTGAAAATCCCCCGATGACTAGTTAGTTTTTTTGAAGTGCGGAATCACTTCGTTTGCAAAGATCTCTAGGTAAGGATTCATTCTTTCAGTGGATACCCCGGGCGGAATTGTCCAGCTGTAATAGCGTTCCAGGGGACACAGTTGAAGATAATCTTCAATAATCTTTATGGCCTCTCCTGGCGTTACTACTTGAAGAATGTTGGACTTACGTAAATCCTGCTCGTCTTTTAATTGAGGAAAAAGATCCTGTCCCGATTCTTTTAGCCACTGGTTGTAAACCTGCATTTGATAGAGAACATGGGGAGCTAGCTCAGCCCATGTTTTTTCTGGATCATGAGACGCAATTAACCAGAAGTGTCCCCCTGCGAGCCTCCCTTGGTGTGGATCTTTTCCTAGGTTCCTTAACTCCTCTTTATACAAGTTACTAAGAGTTCCATCGTCAGCAGTTCCTAAGTATCCATCGCCTAATTTCGCAGCTCTGCGCACTGTGGCGGGGGAAAAACCGCCTACCCAAATTGGAGGTCTGTGCTGGATTGGCATTGGTTCAAGTTTGATATCCGCGAACTGGTAGTGGGTACCGGAAAAGCTCAACGTTTCGCCTTCCCACAAGCGACGAATAATCTCGAGTCCTTCATTTGTCCTGCTCGCTCGTTCGCTTCGACTAGCCCCGAGAGCAGGGAACTCCTGGGGTCGGTATCCGACACCTACCCCAAGTTCGAATCGCCCATTTGAAATTATGTCCACCGTTGCACCGTCTTCCGCTACGCGAACAGGGTTATGGAGAGGCAAGAGTAAGACAGCCGTGCCGATCCGGATTTTCTTAGTGCGAGCAGCGATGGCAGCCGCGATGGGGAGAATCGAGGGGGCGTGACCGTCCTCGCAAAAATGGTGTTCGGTTAGCCAAACATCGTCATAACCTATCGATTCTGCCCATGAAATTTGTTGAAAAACCTCCTCGTACAGGTCGTGAAAGGGTTTCTTCCAGGTTTTTGGGTTTCTAAAGGCATACCAAAGACCAAAGCGTAGATTGGATTGCTGGTTCGACATTTCTAATCTCCTTTCCAGTTAATATCAAAATTTCCCGATTTTTCTGTGCTGCAAATGTCCTAGGATTCACGCAACTTGGAGAATCGCAGATGAAACATCTTCTTTCTGGATACACAGTTTTGGACTTCACTCATTTTCTCGCTGGGCCCGCCTGTACGAGGTTAATGGCTGAACTTGGGGCAGACATCATCAAAGTCGAATCTCCAAGTGGCGATGCTACACGTAATATGCCCTTTTCCAAGAACGGCCGTAGCGGATATTTTGTTCAACAGAATCGAGGGAAGAAGAGTATATCTATTAATCTTCGCAGTTCTGAAGGTCTGGAGATTATAAAAAGGCTATTACCTAAAGTGGACGTACTTATAGAAAATTTTTCTCCTGGCACAATGTCGAGACTAGGAATAGGGTGGGAAGAGGTCCGGAAAATTAACCCTCGTGTTGTTATGTGTTCGGTAAGCACGTTTGGTCAGACCGGGCCGCTGTCAAAACTTGTCGGTTACGATCCTATTGGACAGGCCTTTGCCGGAATTACAGATTTGATTGGTGAGAAGGACGGACCACCCTGTTATCCGATGTTTAGTTTAGGAGACACACTGACAGGTGCTCATGCCTTCGGAGCGATTAACGCCTCTCTATTGTATCGAGAGAGGAGCGGAAAGGGTCAATACCTAGATATATCAATCCTGGATTGCTATTTCCATCACCATGATCTAAGTCCGCAGATTGTTAGTCTTTCTGAACGGGCTTTAGTTCCCACTCGTAACGGTCGTATGCATTTTACACTCGCACCGACCGGGATCTTTAGAGGAAAAAAGCGCTACATGTTTATCGTGGCCTTAGAGCATCAATGGCCTGATTTTTGCAGGGTTATAAATAAGGAGGAGCTGATTAAAGACCAACGTTTTATTGATAATTCAGCTCGAGTTGACAACGTCGAGGAATTGGTTGAAGAGATCGAGTCTTGGATTCGAAGTATGCCGGATGACGATGCGGCCATTGCTGCCCTTATGGAGGGTCGGATTCCAGTTGCACCAGTCCTTTCAATAACGGAGGCAATGGACCACCCCCACCTAGTTGAAAGAGGAACGATTCGTACCATCTCCGATCGAGTCCTCCCGGATTTTCAAGTTCCTGGGTGCCCTCTTAGATTTTCTGAGTTTCCCGAACCTCTAGAGCTCGAAGCACCATTTCTAGGAGAACATAATCGGGATGTACTGGAACATTTGCTCGGCTTTAGTGAGGAAAAGATTAAAACTCTTGAGGAATCTGGAGTTCTAAGTACCGAGTCCAAAACGAGCTGAGTCCTTCTTAGATATAACAGAGAGCCTATGCCGAAGTGTGAAATATCCAATGATGTCGAAGTTTACTGGATCGAGGAGGGGGACCCTGCGGGACCCCCCATAGTATGGATTCACGGGGGATCGGTAGAAGAGTCAAGTCATGCGGTAGCCGATATGGAGCCGTACTGGAGTAAAGTGCGTGCACTATATCCTGATGCCAGAGGGCATGGACAGTCGTCAAAGTTTGTCGAACCTAAACACTACACGTATGCGTGCAAGGCCAACGATTTAATTGGCTGGTTAGATTTTTTGGGAGTCGAGAAGGCCCTGTTTGGAGGCGCGAGTATGGGGGGCGCCTTATCTCTATACGTAGCCGCTCACTTCCCTGAGAGGGTTACGGGCGTAATTTCAATAAGTGGACCTCCTTTTGAGCCGACCCCAGAAGACCGCGAGTGGTGGGCAAAAAAACGGCACATAGTGGCGGAAGGTCGATTTGGCGAGTTTTATACAGAAAATGTTCGACTTCGCATGGGTCAAAGAGCTGCCGAAAAGTTGGCTAAAGATCCTGAGCGGTTAGCCCGGGCGACCCGAGGCCTGCGATATCACACAGAGTCGTCCCTACTCGCCCTCTTGGATGAGACTTACTCCAGGCCCAATTGGGTTGATCACTGCAGCGATATCAATTGCCCGACTCTTGTGATTTCGGGCTCTGAAGACCACTACCCTACGGTCGCAATGTCTAGAGAGGTCGCGGAAACTGTCAGCGACTCGGAATTTTATGTTATTGATGGGGGATCGCATTTTCCGAACCGTAGCCATCGAGGCCAGGTGCAGCCTATCCTTACGGAATTCATAGATCGAGTGTTATTTCTCGCCACATGAATAGGTTGTTGACCTGGTATTATGAGGCTCTCGTTGGAGAGATAAATCGATCTAGGAGGGAACAATAATGTCTTTCATGCAAAAGAAGCTCACTATTCCCGATGCTGATGAAGCTCTTCCAGGAAGGGATACGGCGATCTCGATTTCAAACCACCATACAGTCTTAGGAAAACCGGTGATGCCCCCGTTTCCTGATGGTATGGAAGAGGCAGTCTTTGGATTGGGTTGTTTTTGGGGCGCCGAGCGAAAATTTTGGCAAATGGAAGGAGTGTGGACCACAGCGGTCGGTTATTCCGCGGGCGTGACAGAAAATCCAACCTACGAAGAAGTTTGCTCGGGTCTCACGGGACATAATGAAGTAGTTTTGGTCGTGTTTGACCCTTCAATAATCACATACGCACAACTCCTAGCTTTATTCTGGGAGAGTCATGACCCGACCCAAGGTATGAGGCAAGGAAATGACATTGGCACTCAATACAGGTCTGGAATCTATACTTTTAGTAAGGATCAGAGAGATCAAGCAAAAATTAGTCACGAGGAGTATCAGAAGGTCTTGTCACAAGCAGGATACGGTGCGGTAACGACTGAAATTGTTGAGGCAAAAGAATTTTATTACGCAGAGGACTACCATCAGCAATACCTTGATAAGAATCCGATGGGTTACTGCGGTATTGGTGGAACCGAAGTCTCCTTTCCGACAGGAGAGTAAATTAATGTATCCGAGATTTTTTGAGAATTATCTAAAACTATCTTTTCGCTCCGTTTACTGTGCCTCCGGTCGGCTGTAGAAAAATCCAGGCGATGCATGGCTATTACGAGGTTTTGTTAAGCAGGTTTGAAAGATGACTGAAGCCTCTCGTCAATTTGACTTTGAAGGGCGCATTGCCCGAGATGAAAAGATCGAACCTAATGACTGGATGCCGTCTCGTTATCGGAGGCAATTGGTGCGCATGATTTCTCAACATGCTCATTCAGAGGTCGTTGGAATGTTGCCGGAAGGAAACTGGATAACTCGGGCACCTTCCCTACGAAGGAAGATATCGCTTCTTGCAAAAGTTCAAGATGAGGCGGGCCATGGTTTGTACCTATACGGTGCCGCTGAAACCTTAGGTGCTGAACGTGAGGATTTAATTAATCGATTGCTTGGGGGAGATGCCCGCTACTCAAGTATTTTTAATTATCCGAGCGTAACTTGGGGTGATGTGGGTGTCATTGGTTGGCTTGTAGATCAGGCGGCGATGGTGAATCAGACGATGCTTACGAAATGTTCTTATGGGCCGTATGCTCGCGCTATGATCCAAATTTGCAAGGAAGAGAATTTTCATAAACGTCAAGGGATGGAGATCATGGCGGTCCTTTCTGCAGGTACAAGTGCACAGAGGGCAATGGCTCAGGACGCATTAGACCGTTGGTGGTGGCCGACTCTAATGATGTTTGGGCCACCCGATGAAGAATCTCCACACTCCTCTGAGCTAATCGGGTGGAAAGTAAAAATGAAGAGCAACGACGAGTTGAGGCAATGGTTTGTTGATTTAGCCGTTCCTCAAGCCGAGGCGCTTGATCTCCAGATACCTGATCCAGAACTGGTTCGGGATAGCAAAACAGGACACTGGATAAGTGGTCCAATTAATTGGGATGAATTCAGGTCTATCCTCGAAGGGGAAGGTCCGTGCAATCGGGAACGAATCGAATCTCGTAGAGAGTCTCATTTTGAGGGGGCTTGGGTTCGAGAGGCCGCTCGAGCCTACGAGGAAAAATGTCGCAAAAAAAAGGCTTTGGAGAGGGAAAGTTTATGACCTCAGGCAAAGTCGTTGACTCGCTGTGGGAAGTCTTTCTTCAGGAAAAAAACAATAGTGGACATGTTCACGTAGGAAGCTTGCGAGCGAGCGGTTCTGAAGAAGCCCTTCAGGCAGCAAGAGATGTCTATGCACGCAGGGGATCTCCAATTAGTATTTGGGTAGTCCTCTCCGAAAGCATTGTCGCAAGTACACCAGCAGATGCACCTTCTTTCTTTGACCCTAAAGATGCTAAGAGTTTTCGATATCCGAATTACTATAAAGTGCCCCGAACACTCAAGGACGCCTAGAAGGTGGTCTGGGAAGAACTGCGTTTTCAAGCACTTCTGAGGCATGCTGACGATCGTCTCGTGCTCGGTCATCGACTTTCTGAATGGTGTGGCCACGGACCTACTCTTGAAGAGGACATTGCCTTATCGAATGTCGCACTTGACCTTCTTGGCCAGGCAAAGGTTATTTTCGAGCAATCTATTAAGACGGATTTAAAAAAAAGAAGCGTGGACGACTTGATCTATTTCAGGGAGATTGGAGGGTACCGAAATGTTATTTTAGTGGAACAGCCCAATGGCGACTTTGCGTGCACGATTCTTCGGCAGTATTTTTTTGATGTTTTCAATCGGCTTTGGCTCAATTCTCTTCAATCGAGCATAGACAAGGACCTTAGTTCTTTTGCACGGAGCGCGTTAAAAGAGGCTATCTATCATGAACGTCACACGAAAAGTTGGGTAGTTCGACTTGGGGATGGAACCAAAGAGAGTAATGAACGCATCCAGGAGGCGGTCTCTGTTTTCTACCCCCTGAGTTATGAATTCTTCGCCCAAGACGAGATAGATCAAAAGGTCTTTTCGAAGGGGCTTCTCCCTAATACAGCTTGTTTTGAAAATGTTTGGAAAGAGGAAGTTGCGTTAACTCTTCTTGAAGCAACTCTTCAATTCCCCAAGAGAATTTCTACTCAAATGCTTCGGGGCCGAGAAGGAAGACATACCGAACATCTCGATCGGATCCTAAGTGAAATGCAATCCCTAGCAAGGGCACACCCTGTAGCCTCTTGGTAGGCTCCCGAAGTGCACGTTGAATAAGTGAAGACGAATTAAGATATGACAGAGACAGCTGAAGATTTAATACTTTTCTTAAACTCATCTCCTACGCCTTTTCACGCGGTTTCCGAATGTTCGAGAAGACTGATGAATGCTGGTTTTATGCAACTAAAAGAAGAGGATTATTGGGAGATTGAGACCGGAGATCGATTCTTCGTAACCCGTCAAGACTCTTCAATTATAGCTTTCCAAGTAGGGTCATCAGGTCCTGAAGATAATGGTTTTAGAATCATAGGAGCACATACGGACTCCCCTAACTTACGGATTAGGCCGGATGCAGAGTTAAAAAATGATGGGTATTCGCAATTGGCTATAGAGCCCTATGGAGGCGTGCTTTTGCACACCTGGCTAGATCGTGACCTTTCATTAGCAGGTCGGGTGTTTTTTGAAGCAGAAGGAGAAAGTACTTATGCTCTGATAAACGTAAAGCGACCGATTTTACGCGTTCCGAGCTTGGCTATTCATCTGGAAAGAGACGTTAATAAAAAGGGTCTTTCGCTAAATCCAGAGAAACATCTATTCCCAATCCTTGGACTCGAGAATTGTTCCAGATTAACGGACCTGGTAGGTGAAGAAATTCTGAAGGGAGAAAAATCTCTAAAATCGGTGGGCAGAATTCATGCGTATGACCTGATGGCTTATGACATGCAGCCGGCTGAGATTATTGGTCCTAATAACGAATTTATTTCCTCAGGAAGATTAGACAACCTCTCCTCATGCCATGCCGGCTTGACCTCTTTGATAGAATCAAGCCTTGAAGGTGAGTCAAGTTTCACCAGAGTAGTTGCGCTTTTTGATCATGAAGAAGTCGGTAGCGTGAGCTCCCGAGGTGCGGACAGTACATTTTTAGAGGATGTATTGAGCCGAGTAGTATCCTCAACTTCCAAGAGTTCGCATCAACACTTTGCAAGAAGTCTTGCTCGTTCCACCGCAATTTCGGCCGATATGTCTCATGGTGTCCATCCTAATTACCCCGATAAACACGATCGAAACCATCGGCCTGTTCTGGGATCGGGGCCCGTGATAAAAACGAATGTTAATCAATCCTACGCAACGGATTCGGAGACGTCCTCAATGTTCTCGAAGCTTTGCCGTGAGGTAGGCGTGCAGCCGCAGGCTTTTTCATCCCGAAACGATCTCGCCTGTGGATCGACAATAGGAGCTATTACTTCTGCACGTTTGGGAATAAAAACAGTAGACGTTGGTAACTCAATGCTCTCAATGCATTCTTGCCGGGAGTTTGCGTCTTCTCATGATGTGGAACCGATAGTTCGTGTATTCACAAAATTTTTTAAGAATCCGTGATGACAGATCAATTTAAAAAGTTTGATCTTAAAATGAAAGAGGGAGATATTCCTCAGGTTATCCGTAAGATATTTAAGGATTATTACGAACGTCTTTTAAAAGGTGATCGTGGTTTAATTAATGAAGAGAATATTGATCAAATTGATCTGATCAGAGACCAGGCGAGCCTTGAGGAATATATTTCCTACGGTGCCTCTGTCATCAAGAATGCGGCAGTTCTTAAACTTAATGGTGGACTCGGGACAAGTATGGGAGTCCAAGGGGCCAAATCACTTTTACGATTGAAAGAAGATAAAACATTCTTAGATATCACGGCTGAGCAAATTTTGAGCCTTCGGGAGAAGTTTGATGCACCGATTCCTTTCATTTTGATGAATAGTTTCCATACGAGTGAAGACTCGATGAAGAAACTTAGTGACTATCCGAATCTTGCGGTCCCAAATTTGCCCTTGGAGTTTTTGCAGAGTAGGGTTCCTCGAATTTCGATCGATGACTTCTCGCCGGTCACCTGGGACACAGACCCATCGTTAGAGTGGTGTCCACCGGGTCATGGAGATCTTTTTCCAGCTTTAGAGAGAAGCGGTCTTCTTTCAAAACTATTCGAGCACGAGATCGATTACCTTTTCGTATCGAACATCGATAACCTTTCCGCAACATTAGACTTGGCAATTCTTGGATGGCTTTCTAAATTTGAAATTCCATTCGTAATGGAGGTTTGTAAAAGGACTGCGTCAGATCGTAAGGGAGGCCATCTCGCGAAGACAGTTGACGGTCAATGGATTCTACGAGAGCTATCTCAATGTTCTGCGGCAGACCTCGATAAGTTCCAGGACACAACGAGGCACAGGTATTTCAATACCAACAATTTATGGTTACATATTCCTAGTGTTAAAAAAGCACTAGAGCGCGGGGGAGGATGTCTTCCGTTACCAATGATATGTAATCAGAAGAATATTGACTCTAATGAACCGGAGTCACCTCTGGTATTTCAGCTGGAATCAGCAATGGGTTCCGCGATTCAAGTATTCGAACGCGCTGAAGCGATACTGGTTGAAAGAGAGCGCTTCCTTCCTGTGAAAACGACGAATGATTTTTTGAACGTCTCGTCGGATGCTTTTGGTGTAGATTCGAATGGTAACATTAGACCCGAAAGAATCTCTCCCCCACTGGTAGATCTCGACCCTATTTTTTTCGGCACGGTAAAACAATTGCGCGAGAGATTTCCTTATGGTCCCCCTTCACTTCTTGAATGCAGTTCCTTTTCTGTCCGGGGCGATGTTTGCTTTGGTCGCAACGTGTCCTGTCAAGGTGCGGTAAATATTTCAACCGATCATTCTCTTATAATTCCTGATGGTTCGCGACTCTCCGGAAAGATCTAGTGGAGTTAAATTATTGAATCTGAATTTACGCTCGTGTCGAACGTGGAGAAATCTTTTAGTTCAACTGCTCTTTTTGGCCTATTAGCGCGGAGAGTCGGGCTTTCACGGGTCCGGCGGTTTCGTCATCAGGATGGGAACTCAAAAATTCCTCAAGATCCTGTCGTGCCAGGCTGGGCCGTCCTAACTGTTCGTAAAGTAGTCCCCTATCCCTCAATTCGTACTTATTGTCCGGCTGTAGTTCGATAAGGGCATCGCAGCAGGCGAGCGAAAAGGCAGGGTCTTGGCT
>MDTE01014911.1_pt1 | contig 11956 bp, 12 predicted proteins | sample 811231 | NCBI WGS metagenome assembly MDTE01 (sample SAMN05326651, study PRJNA326480) | marine metagenome | isolation source: seawater | place: Indian Ocean: Red Sea | collected 2010
AGTGTGGCCAATGAAAACGCTGTGACGAGTCCTCGCTTGTTGTGAGAGAACCGACCAAGCCTCGCAAGTAGCCCCTCACCCGTGGGTCGATCAAGTGTTCTCATGGTTGCAACCCAGGTGGCCAAGGATATAATCGAGTGTTAACCTACTAAGTAGAAAATCGTTGAGAGGGTAGTTGCGACTAGCGTCATCACGACTGGAATCGTTGTGGTCTCAAACGAGGATTCAGCCAGGGTGATATTGGTCAGTTCTGACCCTCTCCAGATCTTCGCCTTCATTGTCTCGGAGTCTTCCCCCAGCATTACGAGCCTAGAACAAGGCGGGTCTGTATTGGATATGCCATAGTTTTCGATTTGCTCGTTCGGCATGGTTTTCGCAGCGCCGTGTATCATACAAGGATCACCAAGACCGAGTCCCCACAGTCGCCATCTGTGTTGTTTCACAGTCCCTGATCCGTATGTTCTCACTGCCTTCCAGAGATTGAGCGACTTTAGTTGGGAGTAGCTTGCATGGCTACAGGACCATGTTATCATGGGCTGCCCGAGTGATTTCCTGGAAAATGAGCTGGTCTCAACAACGATGCCGCCGGTACCGTCGTGCAACACGAATTGGGATCCTCCGGCATCTCTGTCGATTGTTCTCCAATACCTCCTAGTCTGTCGGTTTCCTTTGGAATCCCTGTATTCCTCCTCGATTTCAACATCGTATAACCACTCCCACAACAACAGGTCCTCTACTGATTTGGAAGGATCATTGTCCACTACAACTATGGGTATCTGTCCCAAGTTCCTGGCCTGGCCGACTAGTTCAGTATCACCGACCGCAACTGATCTGACCTTCTCCGTCACGTGTTCAATAGCCACCCTTCCAGAGGCTCCGACGAAGTGAGAAATCACGGCAAATATCAGAAAGAGGATCGGGATAATGATGAATGCAACTCTGGCTTCCGCCTCTACCATTGGAGGGACCGTCAGGCCAATCCCAATCAACGGCAGAGATGACATTATCACAAGAATGCCGTTGGTAGTAAAGTCTGGGGGAGTTGGAGTTCCTACGATCGAGGGGTGTTCCTTGATGAGGCCCGACTCATCTGCTTGGAAAATGCTCTTCGAGGCACTCCAATGTTCCATTTGAGGAGGGTCAAACACCCAACCAAGGTCGTCTGAGGAGGGTCTGTGAACATATGCGCCTCTCCAGAAACTCTGGAGCTCGACTCCTCCTGCCTCCATCCTGATCTTTGAGTCCCTAGTTGGGGCCTGTTCCTTTATTTTCCTTATATTTTCACGAATCGTGGTATCGGCCTTCTGACCCACGAATATCAGTGCGAGAAACAACAAGACCTGTGAGACAAGAAGAGTCTCTAAACCATAACCATCGTCTCGAAGGTAATTATCATTATCAAAAATGTAGTATGAAGCATGTAGATATGCTGCGGTAGCTAGGAAGGCCACATATCCAATTAGGATCGCTATGAATAAAATCGAATAATACCATGGCATTGGGATTTGGATATCGACCATCTTGCTCTGAAACATCGATGGGTCGGGTCTAACCATGGTTATCTCACGAGTTGCTAGATGTTATCTGTTGTGGGCGCCTGTTATTCAGATGATGCAAAGCTCCTGATCGTCACGGAACACAGCTTGGTGTTTGGGCTATATTCGCTCCGAGGGTCGACAACGACGTCTGAGCCATCAGGGAAATATTGCGATATTAGACTCCTGATATCTTCGATTTCCTCATTTCCACACACAAGCCTCCCACGTACTACATAGGGCTTTGAAGAATCCAATAATGGTAAAATCAAGGGAAGGAAATCAATAAATTTGTGTGGTAAGTTTATAATTAATAAATTCCAAAATCCAATTGGAAGATCCATTTTCAGAATCTCTCTGGCATCCGCTACACCTGACCAAACCCCTTTCTTCCATTCTGTAATTCCGGTTACCTCGGTGTCGGATGGCATTCCTATCCACCTACTCAGGTTTTCATGTAGTAGCTTGATCGCCATGGGATTGAGGTCAGATGCTAGGATTGAAGAGACCAATTCAGGTATGTTCACTAGGTGAGCAAGAGCTGGACCCACGCCGCAGAACGGATCGGCAACATTGATTTTGGTGCCCATGGTTTCTGAGAGTCTTCTCGCTTCAAATGCCGTTGATATTCTCTCGGTTTGAAGCCGTGTGGAATAGTAGGCTGAGGCTGGATCACAGACAATCATGTGGCCTGATTCCTTTACAATCACTTTTGTTGGGTATTCGGAGCCTATTGGCACTGGGGCTATCTTGCCATTTTCTCTGATACCTATAGGGCGTAAATCCCTGACTCTGTACTTCCCTTTGACGCCCCTGTCCTCTAACACGAGTCTGATATTGCGGTTAGCCGCCATCTTCGACCTAATGATCTGAGGTTGAAATTCTCTGACTGATTCCTCTATCTTCAGGATCATCATGTCGCCAACTAATTCATGAGAGGATGGCCAGGATTTTCGGTGTTTATCCACAAGTGGTTCTCCTATCATGTCTCGGAGCAGTTGAAGCCATGAGGGGCGCTTTCTATCTTCAACGATACCGGGAGTGATGATTATGGGAAACTCATTCAATGGCGGAGGTAGTGCCTGGGGGGCCTGAATACTCAGTGGAATCAGCCTAGTGTCTCTGTCTAGACTCGCGTGTATTCGCAAATTATCTCCCATCCACCCCTCGGCGGTGAGTAGGTCTATGGTATTCTGTACCTCAGAGTTGGGTACTACGAGGTGGGGGTGCACATGTGCCGGGCTAGTGGGCCATCCTTCACAATGACGGCTCTGAGTCCTCTCGATCTACTTCTTGAAGGGGGGGCGTGTCTGACAAGCATGGACGTGAAACTCTCCGGGTCTGGTTTGATCCTAATAGGCCTAGGGCCCGGAGACTTGGGTTTGATGACAAAGCATGCGATTGACGCGGCCCGAGACGCAGATTTTCGATTCTTGGAAGGATACACCGCAACTCTACCATCGGATCAAGAAAGTCGTCTGACTGAGTTCCTCGGAGAGTGGACTATGATGATGAGGCCGGATGTTGAAAATCCGACGAAACTGCTTGATCTCGCTGAGCATTCTTCAGTGGCTTTGCTAGTCGTGGGCGATCCGATGCATGCGACAACCCACGTTGATCTGTTGTTGCGGGCGAAGGACAGAGGTATTCCCACGCTCGTCATCCCAGGCATCTCAGCGACGAGTTTAGCAGTGACTCGCAGCGGATTACAATCGTACCGCTTCGGCAGACAAATTACCCTGCCTTATTCGTATGGGGATTACCTGCCTACATCTCCCTTGGCTTTGTTGTTCAACAACCTCTCAAACAACCTGCACACTCTGGTACTCCTGGATCTAGATCCCACTGGCATGGGGGTGAAAACACCTGTTCCAATGAGCCCTAGGCAAGCGGTTGAGATACTCGGAAGAATGCATGAAAGGATGGATGACAACGACAACACCAGTCTCCCCTCTGATACAGCCATTCTGGAGTGGGAGGCCATATTGCTTAGCGATCTTGGAACTCCGGACCAGTCACTTTACTCTGGTAGTCTCAAGGACATAGCTAGGGTACAGTCAGGACGGATTCATTGTATGATAATTCCCGCTGGAATGGATGAGATGGAGCGAGCGGCTTTTGAGAGATACAGAATCTGATTTGTTCTTCAAATCTACCCGAGGGAATCAAGGGGAATAGGGTAGTCCGGAGGTCATGGCACGCCCACCTGCCCAGGTAAGGTTCCCCGGGGACAAGAACAGGAAACAGAGGGTGAAGGTCAGAGGAATAAAACAGGCATCAAAGGAGATTCAGAAGAGGTTGGAAAGAAACTTGGAGAAGCTACTTGAGGACCCTGAAGTGATTCTCCCCACGATTGACGCTGAACTTGGCAGGCCTTGGAAGGACCCTATGGCATACACTCTGCGATCGATAGACATCGTTTCAGCGAAGCGGTACAACAAAAGGTGGCTATCGAAGAAAATGGTGAAGCGACGGGGGGACGGAGTCTCCAGGGCTCTCGCTGGCTCTCTACTTGCTGCCTCTGAAGAGGATTGGAGTACAGTATCTGTTTTCAAGAACCCATTGTTCGGAAATGCAAGCTATCTCCGACGAGGAAACGGAAAACAAGGCCACCAAGCCGCGATTCAAAATCACAATAATCATCGATTGCGACTTCTCCTCTGGGATGATCATGCCAAGGCTGGCCACTATTTCTTCTCATGGGAGGGTGGCTTTGTTTACACTGGTACTGATGCCAAGGCCCCCAAGGAGTGGGTTGAATGGTCACTCGATTCGTGTCCACTGGACCTGAAGAAAGGCGAATCAGGCTACTTCAGCAAGTCGCTTCCAGAGGATGTATTGAGCTCAGGACTTGCCACAGACTCTGGCTGGATTAGCATATCACTTAACGATGGGACTGAAATAGGCATATCCTCAGAGGATCTGAATCTCAAGGATGGTGCGATAATACCGTCCATCGCACTCGGTATGTTACCTCCCAGAATACCAGCGATCGCTGAGGCCGAATGGAAATGGAAGCCTGATGGATGGCCAGATGGCTTGGACCTCCCAGAAAAGGGGCTAGAGGATGTCCAAGATGCCCTGAATGAGTGGATGTCTTCGAGAATATCTGATAATTTGATCGCAGAGGTCTGCAGAAGGCGGGTCCTCTCCTCCATAACCAGCGGATTCCTGAGTAGAAATGTCTGGTTTGATGAAGATGACAGGTCAGGGTTCCTACAAAGCTTGGATGGGACTGCCCTCGAGAGGGATGCCTTGAGCACAGTTTTGGATAACATAGAGGGAGGCGTCCACATAAAGGAAAATGGTACTTTGGAGATTCTTGACGATCTGGTGATCAGAGTAGATGAGGCGGCATGTCATCCTGTTCTGATGACTCTTTGGAATGACTATGGGATTTCGCTTCTAAGCTCAATGTTCGGGGTCTCGGGATCAGAGGCTGAAGATATCCACGAGAGGCAATCGAGGAGGAAGCAAGGTTTCGGAGCCTTCCTCAGGCAAATTAAGGAGGAAAGGAGCGTCGAAGACAGGCTTCGGCTCTTACCATGGAACGAAGGGGACCTTCCAGAGCCTCTTGCTTTCGCTGACGGCTTGATCAGGGAGTCCTTTAGGTCGGGAATATCTGCCACGGTGTCCACGACATCGAAGCAGAAGGGGCTTCTCCAGGCAATGGGCTGGGCCTGGCTCGTAGTGCACAACAAAACGGAGTCTGATGCTTGGAGGTTCGACAAGGAAAGTCGAGACAAAGGTGGTGATTGGGTCCCCTATCTCTCGGCATTGTACGACGCCGGAATGTCAATTCTGAATACAGATGATGGGTCTGAACAAGAATACAGGGCTGCAATGATCGCACTCGCATCTGCTTGTGGAGTTTCGATTGAGTGAAGTGCACGCACTCTCACGGGGCTATTATCCATATCGAGACGCCTATTAGGGCAATGCCGAAGAAACCATTGAGGATTCTGGCAGATTGCTTTGTCGTGAACAATTTGCTGAGATAATATCCAAATGCCGCCCATGTCATGACAGCAGGGAGTCCAAATAGGAGGTTTAGCATCACTAGAGCAACCTTACCGGGGTATTCATTTCCGAAAACACCGCCAAAGGTAGTCATCAGCACGAGGAAGTGAATCCATGCCTTACCATTCACCAATTGCAGTACTACTCCGGTCCGCACGCCCAATGAGCCATTAATTTCCGCGTCCTTGGATGTGTCGGACATCGCGATTTTTACCCCTAGGTATGCAATATAGATGGCCCCTAGAACGGCTAAAGCCTCGAATGCGGCCTCATATCTTTCAATCATGGCTGTAGCGGCTCCAATCATTAGACCCAACGATGACCACCCTATAGCCATACCAGATATCAGGGGCAGCGTTGCCTGGAATCCAAATCTTGATCCATGGGCAGCGCAAAGCACGTTATTGGGGCCCGGTGTAAAACACATCGGTACTATGAATACTAGCGATGCAAGGAGGAGTTCAAGGTCCATAATCTCCTCATGTCATCTCAATCATCATTTGCTTGGCAGAGTTCAATCCAGAGTCAATGTCCTTCCAGAGATCCTCGACATCTTCGATGCCTATACTCATTCTGACAAAACCAGGTACGACCCCTGCTTCGTGCCTTACCTCCTCTGGGACAAACATGTGGCTTGAGTTGAATGGGCATTCGACAAGTGATTCAACCCCACCGAGGCTCGTAGCTTCGAATATGATGTCAAGTGACTTCATGAATTTGAGTGCGGCTTGGTCTCCTCCCTTGATGATAAACGCAAGCATTCCACTGCCTTTTGGCATGACCTTCTGAGCAGTGTCATAATCCGGATGCGATTCTAGAGACGTGTGAATAACCTTCTCAATCATTTCGTGGGAAGACAATCGTTTTGCTAGTTCCGCTGAGTTCGATGCATGGACTGGCATGCGGGTGTGAAGAGTCCTCATTCCCCTTTCCAGGAGATAGCACATCTGCGGGTCTGCTGCCCCACCGAAGTATATCTTGTGATGAAATATCTGCTCAATAAGATCTTTCCTGCCTGCAGCGAAACCGGCCGTTAGGTCGGCGTGTCCACCGAGGTACTTGGTCCCCGAGTGAAGAACGATATCAAAGCCCATTTCAATTGGTCGGCAAGACCAAGGTGATGCGAACGTATTGTCAACTACAGACACTAGGCCGTTCTTCTTAGCCACCTCGGCCATAGCTTCCAGATCGCAGACCTTCAGTGTTGGATTAGTCATAGTCTCCACGTAGAGGACCTTCGTGTTCTCTTGAACCGCGTTCTGGTATGACTCAGGATCTCTGACATCTGCCATGGTCACCTCAATGCCCAATCTAGGGAGGATCTCAGTGAGTAGACCGTATGTGCCACCATAGCAGTCGGGTGTGGCAATTATGTGATCCCCCTTTGACAACAATGTCATCAGTGTGGTTGATATCGCTGCCATCCCGCTCGAAAATACCTCGGCATCTTCCGCACCTTCCAATGCTGCAAGTTTTGCGGAGACCACTTCGGAATTGATGCTGGAGATCCTGCTGTAGACAACAGTGTGGTGTAGTCCCTCTGCCCAGCCTTGATACTTCTCGTCTGTCAACCTGTAGGTTGATGTTCTGAAAATGGGCGTCGTGGCCGATCCCTCTATCTCAATCATTCCCGAATGGACGGCTTTTGTAGCGAACTCACCATTGTCTGCGTCGGCGGCCATGTCCTTCGACATACGGTGGTCAAAATGAACTATCCGTTGGGGAGTGATTTAATCCGAGCTCATCTTGGGGGATTCATGGCAGCCATCGAGGCGTCTCTGCAACCAGTGGCTGCGGTAGGCATCGGCATCTACGTCATGGCGGTGTTATTCGGGACCAAGATCCCCTACGACATGATGGTTAACAGAGGTGTAGAGCACATCAGAGCAGTCTACTACAACAGAAAGATCGTCCACATGCTGGCCGGTGGAGTTGGATCCCTGTCTGTCCCGATCCTGTTTTCCAGCCTGTGGTATCCAGCCATCTGCGGTGGTCTGTTGATGGTATTCACATGGGTAGGGCACCTTTCTGGAAAGCGAATGTACTGGTTTCAGACGGACATGAATCAGAATGATGTGAAGTTCGCCTTCATGTGGTGGACTTCAATATCATTGATCTGGTGGTTGGTCGGGGATCCTTGGCTGGCCATCATGCCATCATTGTTCATGGCCTTTGGTGATGGGGTAACCGGAGTTGTCAGAAACGCAGTGATCCGGAAAAGATCGAAGAGCGCCATTGGGAACGTCTTCATGTTCATTGTCAGCGCACCAATGGGGTGGTACGTTGGGATGGCGGGAGATCCTTCCATACCTCTGTGGGGCTTGATTTCCGCGGGAGTCGCCACGTTCGTCGAGAGGTATGAATTCGGCCCCATTGACGACAATATCCTAATCACGATCTTCGCGACCTTGGTGATACTGATAGGCGTTCACACTGGCCCTATCCTCTGATGCTACCACTGCAGTCACTTTCAGACAAATGGCTACGGCGGGTCCTATCAACAAAGCAAATAGAACGGTCCCGATCCAGAGATCTCCGCCCATCAGCCAACCCATTAGAAGGACGCTCGTCTCGATCGACCCTCTAACCAACCCTATCGGCTTGCCGGTTGCTTTGTGCAATCCTGTCATCCAACCATCGCGAGGGCCGGGTCCAAGGTTGCAGGTCAGGTAGAGTGCGCTCCCCACGGCGATGAGGGTCGTTCCGACGACTATCCGAAATAGTGAGTTCGTCGCACTTGGGCTGATGCCAAGCTGCGGTTCGAAAATCTCAATGGTACCTGCGATAATTAACACGTTCAGTATGGTTCCCACTCCTGGCCTTTCTCTGAGGGGGATCCAAAGGAGAAGTACAACCATACTGACCAAGAACGTGGCTGTTCCAATGCTCGTGCCCATCATGAATGAAATGCCATCGGCGAGAACAGTCCAGGGTGTGACCCCCCAATCAGCGCTGATTATCACAGCATCCCCCAAGCCAAACAGAAATAGGCCAAGCACGAGTATTGACAACGTACTCCCGCTCGGTCGAATAGAATGCATATCCGTGGAACTCCACCATGTGGTCGGTATGTCTCGGCCCATCCGGTTGCTGGCCATGTCATTCCCCTTCTTGATTCCACCACTCGGTCCCAGTAACGGAATCTTCTCCCATTAGCGGGGGATCATCCCCTTCATTCAATGTTGCCAAATACTCGCTTGGATTATTGTGATATTCCACATGGCCATGGCAGAAATGACTGTTGAACATCACCTCTCGGTTACATTCGTCAACCCGGCAAGTCGCGAACGGCTCAAACGGCCCCAATACAGATGTTTTATTCCTATTTTTTTCTTTATTGGCAAGTATTATTGACATTTCCATTAAATTCCATGGGTTGAGAAAATAAGCGAGAACAAGGGCTGCGACAAACATACAGAGATCTGCACCGAGAGACATGTCGATTTTCTCAAGTAGTATATGATTAGTAATTTCGGCTTATTTTGAGGTTTCTGTCTGAACCCAGGTATGATAGTCCTCTTCAACAGAGACTTGCCACGAAATTATCTCTGGTACCTCATTGGGATGATTTTCCTTGAGCCATTCCACCAAATTCGATTTAGAGGACAAGGAGGTTTTCACTTGGATAGCCCATTCAGGGTTTGAAGCCGTTTCTCCATTCCATTGATAGATAGAGTCAACCTTAGTAACCTTCAGGCACGCAGCGAGTCCCAGACGGATCATTTCATTGCACCAGTCGCCCACAATGGCCTGATTCAAGTGTCCGGGAAGAGTTGTCTGCAAGACGAGTATCGCGTCATTCATGAAACAGCACGTACGCCCTCAGATGATCAATTAGGTGGTCAATGTTGAAGACTGGCGCCTCCATGGGTTGGCAGGGGTCATCATGCAGGAGTGGAACAATCCGATCGAATCGGGACCTATCCCTGCTTCTGATGAGGGCTATGACGTCATAGTGGTAGGTGGCGGCCCAGGTGGAGCCGCTGCTGCAGGCTATCACTCGATGGCCGGCTCCAGAGTGCTGCTTCTTGAGAAGGAGGTGTGGCCAAGGGACAAGATTTGTGGAGATGCTGTCGGTGGAAAATCACTATCGCACGTCGCTGAGTTGGGAGTAAAGTCGATGATTGAGAAGACTCCGCATTTTCGAGTTGACTCTATTTTGTTCTCCTCGTCAGACGGCTCAGAAGTTCGTGTCATGCTACCGGAAGAGAGCTTCAACAGACTGGAGGCAGGGTACGCCCTGCCCCGAATGCAGTTTGACTACATGATGTTCAAACAAGCCACGGAGCTTGTCCTGGCGAACGATGGAGCCGTCATTCAGGACTTCTCCGTGACCGAGGTCAATGTCGAAGACCGGCCGGATGGGCCGATGATTACAGGAGTGACTGGGCACCTCGGCCCGAAAAAAGACGGTAGGACCATGAGTTTCAAGGCACCACTTACTATTGGGGCCGCAGGGTATAATTGCCCGGTGTCAAAAAAAATCACTCAGTCCGTATTCAATGAGCCCTTCCGTGATGATGAGCACTTCTGTGGAGGCTACAGAGAATACTGGACGGGGGTTAAGGGCTGTGAAGGTGGAACTGGTCCAATAGAGATTCATTTCATCGACGAGGTCAACCCGGGTTACTTCTGGATCTTCCCAGTTGGTGAGGACGTCGTGAATGTTGGTGTTGGAATGGTCATCTCCGAGCAGAGGAAGCAGAAGGGCATGCGATCCTCTCTGAAAAAGATGCAGAAATGGATAACAAATGAGTCGCCTAGGTTCAGTCATCGTTTCAAGAATGCCCAGATGGTCGAGGGTACTGGCAAGGGGTGGCAGCTGCCATTTGGATCACCCAGGGTTAAACCCGCCTCCTTTCAACCGAGGAGGGGGGCGATGGCGGGAGCGATGTGTGTTGGTGACTCTGCCAGCTTGGTAGACCCATTCACAGGCGAGGGCATCGGCAATGCGCTCGTATCGGCAAAGTTGACCGCGAAATTCTTCGATCGTGAGGAGCACACTAACGGCTTTCCGGCAGATCAAGCCGCCCACTACATGGAGTCCCTATGGGAGGAGTTGGGGAACGAGCTGAGCAACTCTTACCGGCTACAAGGGCTGGTGAAGAGGAAACGTCTGATGAGCTGGTTCGTCCGGAGGGCCTCAAAGAAGCCGAAAATCGGGGAAATACTGACTGAGATGATCGCCAGCAAGGAAGCTCAAGGTCAATTGTACAGTAAATGGTTCCTCTTCAAGACGATTGTATTGCCATGAGGGGTATTTTCAATGGGCCTAACAACCGAAATGGCGGATATAGAGGCTGTGTTCCTCGATTTAGACGGGACAATCTACCTTGGTAGTACCTTGATTGAGGGGGCTTCGGATTTTTTGAGTCGTCTAGATGAGCGGGGAATCAAGCGGTTCTTCCTCTCCAACAACTCAAGTCGATCCGTGGCCCAGTACCTCATGAAACTACACAAGTTGGGGATCGTGGCCTCCGAAGAGGAGGTTCTTCTTTCAACTCACGATCTGCTTCGTTGGCTTAAGTCGCAGAACATAACTGAAACCTACCTTGTGGGTACCGAGGGAATGAGTGACATGCTCACGTCTGCTGGAGTTTCCTGTGATAGCCAAACACCACAGGCAGTTGTATTGGGATACGACACCGAGGTGAGCTACGAGAAATTGAGTATCGCCTCAGGACACCTCCACTCAGGCGTACCACTGGTAGCGAGTCACCCTGACATGGTATGTCCATCTCCAACTGGTGGGCTCCCCGATGTTGGGGCCTACCTATCCCTGTTCGAAGCCACAACGGGAGTTAGGCCTACGAAGATCTGTGGGAAGCCAAGCGCCAGCATGATCACAGGAGTTTTGGATGAGTGGGGGCTCGAACCCGTAAAGTGCGCGATGATTGGAGACAGAATCTATACTGACATGGCGATGGCGCGGGCCTCCGGTGTTCATGGGGTGTTGGTGCTTTCTGGTGAAGCAACCCTAGATGACGCTGAGTCTTCAGATCTGGAGTTCAGTTTGGTTGTCCCATCGGTAGCCTCATTGATTAATTGAGTAATCCCGCGAACGAATAGGGGTTTCATTCAAGTGCCTTGACCGCTCTCTATCAGGCCATGGACGATGACTGGGAGTCCATGGGTGCCGAGCGTATTAGCGAATTGCCCACTGTCAGGCAGTGGCCGAGGCTATCCAACCACACTCGCATGGTGGAGATGTTCTCTGAAATGGGAGTCCTTGGATCCACGCCATTACATGACGCCCTACTCAGATCATCACGGGGTTATCACTCCCTGCCCCTCCCTTCGGACATGGAGGATGTCAACATAGAGACTAGCGCACTACGAATGCCATGGTGGAAGGACGTCTCGGTGCATCAGTCATTGCTCCCGGGTCTCTACGAGACTAT
>MDTE01045323.1_pt1 | contig 11954 bp, 15 predicted proteins | sample 811231 | NCBI WGS metagenome assembly MDTE01 (sample SAMN05326651, study PRJNA326480) | marine metagenome | isolation source: seawater | place: Indian Ocean: Red Sea | collected 2010
GAAAAAACAATAAAAAGAATTGAAAGAACGGCTAAATTGAAAGTAAAAAAAGTATTTAGGATTTAGTTTTCTCTACCAAAATCTGGTTTGCTAATATCTTGTTTTAATAACAAGATTTCTTCTCTGACTTTTTTTGATTTTTTGAGCTTTTCTAGTAACAAAGAATTTCTTTTCTTATTTATATCCATTTTAAAATTTTTTAAATTTTTAATAAACAAATCAATTATTTTAGACATATTTTTACTATTATTAAAAAATATATCTCTCCACATAATTTCATTGGATGCTGCTATCCTTGAGAAATCTCTTAAGCCGCCAGCGCTGTATTTAATTATATTTTTTTTATGTATTTTTTGAAAATCCTGAGCTGTTTTAATTAAGTTGTATGCAATTAAGTGTGGCAGATGACTTGTAACAGAAAAAATTTTGTCATGTTCCTGTTCTTCCATAAACAAAACCTTAGAACCTAATTTTTTCCAAAATCTGTATAATTTTTTTTCTAATAATTTATTTTTCTTACTTTTAATTAGGATACACCATTTATTTTTAAATAAATTTTTATTCCCATTTTTTGGACCACTTACTTCGGAACCTGTTATAGGATGGCTCATTAACCAATTTAATTTTTTTGATAATTTTTCTTTAATTAATTTTGCAACATTTCCTCTAGTTGAGCCAACATCAGTGATTAAAGTTTTTTTACTTAAATTTAAATTTAATTTATTAATTATTTTTTGGTATTCACTCATAGGAGTTGAGATAACTACTAGATCCATATTTTTTATTTTTTTATCAAGTTTTTTAATTAAAATAATTTTCTTATTTATTTTTTTTATTTGGTTTTGGTATTTAATATTTTTTTCAAATACATAGAGTGATTTACATAATTTTTTGCTGATAGCACCTCTGAGAACAGACGATCCAATCATACCACATCCGATGATAAGAATATTTTTAAACATTTTTAAATATTTTTTTTACAACTTTAAGTAGATACTTGTTTTCTGATGAATTTCCAATACTTAATCTTAAACAATTTTTAATTTTATACTCTTTCATGCCTCTTATGATTATTCTATTTTTCAAAAGTTTTTTCATAAATAAATCAGACGAAATTTTACATTTTTTAAAATCTAATAATAAAAAATTACAAACAATCTCATTTGTAGATATATTATAGTTCGAAAATAAATTTTTAATTTTGTTTCCCCAAAAAGTGTTATGTCTTACAGATTTTTTAACAAATCCTTTGTCTGAAATAGCTTTAGTTGCACATCTCTCCGCGAATAAATTTACATTAAAAGGTGGTTTAATTTTATAAAGAGCGTTTATAATTTTTTTATCACCATATCCCCATCCAATCCTTAATGAAGCCAATCCATATAGCTTAGAGAATGTTCTAAGTATAAATACGTTTTTAGTTCTTTTGAACAAGTCTAAACCTGAAACGTAGTCTTTTTTTAAGTTATACTCATGGTAAGCATCATCAATTACTAAAAGAATTTTTTTATTTAATTTTTTTCTAAGAGTAATTAATTCTGACTTATTCAAATAAGTGCCTGTTGGATTATTTGGGTTTGCAAGAAAAACTATTTTTGTTTTTTTAGTCACTTTTTTAATAATATTTTCGATTGATATTTTAAAGTTTTTTTCTTTGGAAAATAACACTTTTGCACCAATGATTTTTGAGTAAATTCTGTACATTAAAAAACTATATTCAGGTAAAATAACTTCATCGTTTTTATTCAAATACAATTGACAAATCATCTGTATGATTTCATCTGATCCTGCCCCGCAGATTATTTTTTCAAAGTCACATTTTGCTTCTTTGGAAATAGCCCTTCTCAACATTTTTGACTTGCTGTCTGGGTATCTATTTATAAGTAATTTTTTATTTTTAAAAATTTTTTTGACACCTGCACTCACACCGAGCGAAGATTCATTTGCTGACAATTTAACATACTTTTTGTTCTTATTAATTCCTGATTTTCCAGGTTTATAAACTTCGATATTTATATTTCTAAATTTTGGAACGCTCATTTTTAAAGCTTATATTAAAAAAAAAAATATTTAACAGAAATATATTTTAATGTTTGACATATAAATTTGTATTTAGTACTAATTCTTTGCGCTGATTTATCTGAATTGCGAGCGCAATAAAAAAACCGCTAAAAAAGTTTTTTTTACTCACAATTCAAAAATCAAAAAATATGAGTAAATTTGATAATATAAAAAAACTGGTTATTAAAGATCAACTTAAGCTTGATTGTGGTCAATCTATATCTAATTTTCCTATAGCTTATGAAACTTATGGTAAATTAAATTCTAAAAAAGATAATGCAATTTTAGTTTTTCATGCTTTAACTGGGGATCAATTTGCTACAGGTATAAATCCGATAACAAAAAAGGATGGTTGGTGGAAGTATGCTCTTGGTGAAGGCAAAGCGATCGATACTAATAAATATTTTGTAATTTGTGCAAATGTACTTGGTGGCTGTATGGGATCATTTGGACCAAGTAGCATCAATCCAAAAACTGGCAAGCCTTATGGAAACGATTTTCCAGTCATTACAATAAATGACATGGTTAATGCTCAATATTTTCTACTAAATCATTTTGAAATTAAAAAATTATTTTGTGTTACTGGTGGTTCAATGGGTGGGATGCAAGTTTTACAATTTGTAGCTAACTACCCAAACGCTGCTCAAACAGCTATCCCAATTGCTTGCACTTCAAATCACTCTGCTCAAAATATTGGTCTTAATGAACTAGGTAGACAAGCAATTATGGCAGATTCTAATTGGCAAAATGGTAAATATGAAGAGAGTAACACTTCTCCAAACAAGGGTTTATCAGTTGCAAGGATGGCTGCTCATATTACCTATCTTTCAAAAGATGCTCTTCAAGAAAAATTTGGAAGAAAGCTTCAAGAAAGAGATGATTTAAAATTTAGCTTTGATGCAGATTTTCAGATTGAGAGTTATTTAAGGCACCAAGGTTCGGTCTTTGTGGATAGATTTGATGCAAATAGCTATCTTTATATTACGAGAGCAATGGATTACTTTGATTTAAATAAAAAATATAACGGGAATCTATCTAAAGCTTTTGAAAAAAGTAAAACCAAATTTTTTATAATTTCATTCACCTCAGATTGGCTATATCCGTCTTCTGAAAATAAAGAAATAGTCATTGCATTAAATTCTATAGGAGCTGATGTAGGTTATGTAGAGATTAAGTCTGATAAAGGTCATGATTCCTTTTTACTAAATGTTGATGATTTTCTTGAGGCATTGGGAAATTTCTTATCTACCTCATATGAAAGGTTAAATGAAAAAGGAATTTAAAATAATTGCTGATTTAATTGAAAAAAAATCTAGAGTACTTGACGTTGGTTGTGGAGACGGTGAGCTAATGAGCTTTATATACAAAAATATTACTCAAGATGTAAGAGGTATTGAGATATCTAAAAGTAATGTACAAAAATGCATATCGAAAGGTTTAACAGTAATTGAAGGTGATGCCGAAAGTGATTTATATCAGTTTCCAGATAGCTCTTTTGATTTTGTAATTCTTAGTCAAACATTGCAAGCTTTTCTAAATCCAGAAAATGTTTTAGATGAATTATTGAGAGTTGGAAAAAAAGCAGTGGTAACTATACCAAATTTTGGCCATTGGAAAGTAAGACTAAATTTACTTTTTAAAGGCACAATGCCAGTAACTGAAAGTTTACCTCATAAATGGTATAACACGCCAAATTTACATATGTGTACTGTAAAAGATTTTTTTAATTTTTGTGATAATAAAAAAATAAAATTCATCAAATCTCTAGCCCTAAGTCAAAATAAGCTGTTAAATATTTCTAAAAATAATTTAAATAGGAGAAATTTTTCATCAGAAATTGGAATTTTTTTAATAGAAAAATAAATGAAAGTTCAGATAATAAATTGTTTAACAGATAATTATTCCTACATAATATATGATGAAAAAACATTATTGTCGGTAATTATTGACCCTAGTGAAGCAGACCCACTTATTACTGAAGTAGAAAAAAAAAATTTAGATTTAAAATATATTTTAAACACTCACCATCATTATGATCATGTAGGAGGAAATCATAAACTTAAAAAAAAATATAATTGTAAAATAGTAGGGTTTGAGGGTGATAAGAAAAGAATTCCTGAGATAGATATTACTTTGACTGAAAACCAGATGTGGAAAAATGAATTATTTGAATGTAAAATTTTACACATACCGGGTCATACTTCGGGACATATATGTGTTTACATAAAAGAAATTAATGCTTTGTTTACTGGTGATACTCTATTCTCTTTAGGCTGTGGAAAGATATTCGAAGGAACTTATAACGAAATGTATAATTCATTAAACAAATTGAAAAAATTTCCAAAAAATACGAATATTTATTGTGGCCATGAATATACTAAAAAGAATTCTGACTTTTGTTTAAGCATTGATGCTCAAAATACAAAACTTACAAATAAGATAAAAGAAATAGAAAAAAAAATTCAAAGTGGAAATCCTACAATTCCAACAACATTAAAAGATGAACTTGAATGTAATATATTCTTAAGAACGGACAATTTAGAGATTCAAAAACAAATAGGTATAAATTCAAGAGATCCTTTGGAAACCTTTACAAAATTGAGAGATTTAAAGGATAATTTCTAAGTTATATAACTTGACTATATGGGTTCTCGATTTATATTGCGGAAAAAATTTAATTATGACTTTTGCAGTAATTCAAACAGGTGGAAAACAATATAAAGTTAAAGCTAGCGATATTCTTAAAATCGAGAGATTAAAGAATGCTAATGATAAAATAGAATTTAATGATGTTCTAGCTTATGGTGATGATAAAAATCTTGAACTTGGAGCGCCATTTATCAAAGGTGCTAAAGTTGAAGCTCAACTTGTTAAAAATGGAAAAAACAGAACAGTTCTTATTTTTAAAAAAAGAAGAAGACAAAATTCAAGAAGAAAAAATGGTCATAGACAACAATATTCATTAATTAAAATTAAAAAAATTTTTAATAAAGATGGTAGTGTTTTTGCAGAAGCACCTAAAGAGAAAGCAATAGCAAAATAAATTATGGCAACAAAAAAAGCAGGTGGATCATCACGTAATGGAAGAGATAGTGCCGGTAGAAGACTGGGAGTAAAAAAATATGGCGGCCAGTTTGTAAATCCTGGTAACATTATTGTAAGACAAAGAGGAACTAAAATTTTTCCAGGGGAACACGTAGGTATGGGTAAAGACCACTCAATTTTCTCTTTAATTAAAGGAAAAGTAGAATTTAAAAAATCTAAATCAGACAGAACCTTCGTTTCTGTGAAACCCAATTAATTTACTTACAACTAAATTCCAGTAAAAGGTTGTATTATGAAATTCCTAGATCAGGTAAAGATATTTATAAAAGCAGGAGATGGTGGATCCGGATCTCCTAGCTTTAGAAGAGAAAAATTTATAGAATTTGGAGGACCTGATGGAGGAGATGGTGGCAAGGGTGGTTCTGTAGTTTTTAAGTCTGAAAGAAATTTAAATACTCTAATTGATTACAGGTATCAACAACATTTTAAAGCCAAAAGAGGCGAGGATGGAAAAGGTCAAGATAGAACAGGTCGTGGAGGAGAAAATCTAGTTTTAAAAGTTCCTATAGGCACACAAGTTTTTGAAGAAGATAACAAAACATTAGTGTTTGATTTTAAAAAAGAACACGAGGAGTATGTTGCTGCAATCGGTGGTAAGGGTGGTTTGGGCAATACTAGATTTAAATCTTCAACTAATAGAGCACCAAGAAAATTTACCAAAGGTGCAAAGGGTGAGGAATTTTGGATGTGGTTACAATTAAAAACAATTGCGGATATAGGAATAATAGGTTTACCAAATGCCGGAAAGTCAACTCTTCTATCTGTCATAACAAGTGCAAACCCAAAAATTGCGAATTATAAGTTTACAACTCTTAACCCAAATTTAGGAGTTGCTGTTTATGACGATAAGGAGATAACTTTAGCAGATATACCTGGATTAATCGAAGGGGCACATGAAGGTGTTGGTTTAGGAACTAAATTCCTCAAACATATAGAAAGATGTAAAATTTTATTACATATGATTGATGTTACAGAGGAAGATTTAGTACTATCTTATAAACAAATTAGAAAAGAATTAAAAAAATATAGTTCTGATTTAGTAAAAAAAACAGAAATAATTGTATTAAATAAAGTAGATTTAATTAGAAAAGAAGAATTAAATAAAAAAATTAAATTTTTTGAAGGAAAGATTAAAAAAAGTGTAAATATTCTATCTAATACCGATAAAAAATTAATATCTAAAATCAAATCAAGCTTATTAGGATATGTATTTAAATAATTCTAAACAAATTGTTATAAAAATAGGTTCATCTTTATTAATTGATGATAAGAAAAATATCAGAAGAAACTGGTTATTAGATTTTGCGAAAGACATTAAGCAACTAATTAAAAACAAAAAAAAAGTAATTATAGTTAGCTCTGGTGCTATAGCTCTGGGTTGTAAAAAACTTAATATAAGTAAAAGAAATTTAAAGCTTGATAAAAGTCAAGCAGTCGCATCCGTAGGTCAAATAGAACTTATGAACCTTTTTAATGAAATATTTAAAAAATCAAAATTAAATCTTTCACAAATTCTTATAACATTAGAGGATACAGAAATTCGGAGAAGAGCGATAAATGCTAAACGTACATTCGAAAATTTGTTTGATCTTGGATTTATCCCTCTAGTAAATGAAAACGATAGTATTGCTACATCAGAAATAAAATACGGCGATAACGATAGATTAGCTTCACGAGTTGCCCAAATATCTGGTTCAGATTGTTTAATATTACTATCTGATGTCGATGGGTTGTTTGATAAAAATCCTAAATTAAACAAGAACGCAAAATTAATTGGCAATGTAAAAGAAATTAATAAAAATATAGAAAACTATATTTCTAAGAATATCAGTGAACACGGGACCGGTGGGATGAGAACAAAGATAGAGGCTGCTAAGATCTGTCAAATATCTGGATGTTATATGGCTATAGCTAATGGTTTAAGAAATAGACCTATAAAAAATATAATTGAAAATAATTATTGCACTTGGTTTTTACCAAAAATCTCTAAATTAGATGCTAGAAAAAAATGGATTATAAGTTCAATTTCACCAAAAGGAGAATTGATTATTGATGAAGGAGCTATTCAAGCTTTAAAGAAAGGTAAAAGCCTTCTTGCCGCAGGAATAAAAAATATTAATGGAAAGTTTAATAAAGGCGATCATGTTAAAATTTTAGATAAGAATATGAAAGAACATGCAAGAGGACTTAGTTCATTTAATTCAGATGAGATTCTCAGAATTAAAGGCCATCACTCTAGTAAAATAAGCGAGATTTTAGGATATGTATCCAAATCAGAAGTTATTCATAAAGATGATATGGTAGATATATAGTATGACAATAAATCTAAAAAAAATTACAACAAACTCTAGAGTAGCATTTGAAAACAAGGTTGATCCAATTAAAAAAAATAGAGTTTTAAAAAAATTTTCTGAGTTAATACATGAAAATAAAAGAAGAATTATAAAGGAAAATTATAAAGATATAAAATTCGCTAGAAAAAAGAAAATTAAAGAGAATTTAATCAATAGACTAGAGATAAATGAAAAAAAAATAAATAATATTATAAAATCAATAAATCAAATTATTAAGTTAAAAGATCCTACAAATAAAATCTTAGAAAAATGGAAAAGACCAAATGGATTAATTATTAAAAAAGTTTCAGTTCCAATTGGAGTAATATCTGTAATTTATGAGAGTAGACCAAACGTAACTTCAGATGTTGCAAGTCTTTGTTTTAAATCGGGAAATGCAGTAATTTTAAAAGGTGGATCAGAAGCATTTTACACTAATAGAATTATTTCAAATTTATTTAGAATTTCGTTAAAAAAAAATGGAATTGATCAAAACTACGTTCAATTTATTGAGTCAAAAAATAGAAAAATAGTAGATAAATTACTATCAAAAATGAAAGGTCATATTGATTTAATTATTCCAAGAGGAGGGAAATCATTGGTTAAAAAAGTAGATGAGTTATCTACTATACCTTATATAGGACATTTGGAAGGAATTTGTCATACCTTTATAGATAAAAAAGCAAAAATAAAAATGGCAATAAAAGTTTTAGAAAATGCGAAAATGAGAAATACAAGTATATGTGGTGCAACTGAAACAGTATTATTTCATAAAAATATTGTCAAAAAATTTGTTAATCCAGTTTTAAAAAATTTACAAAAAAAGGGATGTAATATTTTTGGGGACAGAACTATAAGAAAGTTATTTAACGGTAAATCTAGTTTAGCAAATAAAAAGAGTTGGTCTACAGAATACTTATCATCAAAAATTTCTGCAAAGGTAGTGAAAAATTTAAATGAAGCTATTAAACATATTAATAAATTTGGGACAATGCATACTGATGCTATTATTACAGATGACAAACAAGCAGCTAACTTTTTTTTAAAAAATATAAAAAGTTCAATTGGAGTTCATAATTCATCAACTCAATTTGCTGATGGTGGTGAGTTTGGTTTTGGTGCCGAAGTAGGTATTTCAACTAATAATTTACCACCGAGAGGTCCAGTTGGCTTAGGTCAGCTTGTAAGTTATAAATATGAAATTATCGGAAATGGCCAAATAAGAAAATAAATTGAAAAGAAAAATAAAAAAAATTGGAATATTAGGTGGAACTTTTGATCCATGCCATAAAGGACATTTGAGAATATCCCAAGAAGCAAGGGTAAAGTTCAAATTATCAGAGGTAATTTGGGCAATAACAAAGAAAAATCCATTTAAAAATATGAGTCATACCAAACTACAGCAAAGAATTTCTATAGCCAAAAAATTTACAAGAAAATACAAATATATTCAAATTAGATATTTTGAGAAATTAGTAAAATCAAACAAAACATTTGACCTAATTAATTATTTAAATAAAAAACTAGCTTATGCAGAATTATATTTAATTATTGGTGCTGATAATTTAGTAAATTTTCATAAATGGAAAAAATGGAGAAATATTCCAAAAAAATGCAGTATACTAGTTTTTGATAGATACAGTTACAAATCTAAAGCTTTGAAATCATTAGCTTTTAAAGAAATAGATAAAAAGAAGCTTAAGTTTATTAATTTTAAAAAGGTAAATATTTCATCTTCTCAATTAAGAAAAATTTGATACTGTATTTGTAATTAATGGATAAATCTTCAGATTTAAAAAATAAAATAATCAAAAAATTAGATTCCAATAAAGCTCTTGATATCGTTTCTATAGATTTAGAAGGTAAATCTTCAATTGCTGACTATATGATAATTGCGAGCGGAACATCATCTAGACATATACAGGCCCTATCAGAGCAAGTTTTCGAGGAATTAAGAAATAATGGTATCTCAAATTGTAAAATTGAAGGAAAAGACTCTTCAGATTGGAAGTTGGTAGATGGTATAGATCTTGTGGTACATATATTTAATCCCGAAAAAAGAAAATTTTACGAGTTAGAAAAAATGTGGTCTGAATTAATTCCAAAAGAAAGAGTGATTATATGAACAAAATATCATTAGTAATTCTTGTTTTAATTTTAACCATATTTAATTTCAAAATATTATCAGCAACTGAAACGGATATTTATAAAAAGATTGATTTATTCAGTGAAGTCCTAGAAAAAATAAATAAAGAATATGTTGAAGATATAAATCAAAGTGATGTAATGGACGCTGCGATTAATGGTGTTTTACAATCATTGGATCCATATTCTTCATATATGTCTCCTGAAATGCTTCAAGAAATGCAGACAGAAACTAAAGGTGAGTTTGGTGGGTTAGGAATTGAGGTTGGTATGGAAGCCGGTGTAGTAAAAGTAATTTCTCCAATAGATGGTTCTCCTGCTGAAGAAGTTGGAGTAAAAGCAGGAGACTACATAGTAAAGATCAATGGTATACAAGTCCAAGGCAAAACATTATCTGAAGCTGTAGATTTAATGAGAGGGCCAGTAGGAAGTAAAATTGAAATAACTGTAAGGCGAATTGGTGTAAGAAAGGCTCTAACTTTTAATATTATTAGAGATGTAATTGAAATTAAATCTGTCAAATTCAAAGTATTTAATGATAACGTTGGATATGTAAGATTAACATCCTTTAATGATAACAGCTCAGATCAACTTGAGAATGTTATAAAAAATTTTAAGAAAGACCAGAATATAAACAAATATATTTTAGATTTAAGAAATAATCCTGGGGGATTATTGAATCAAGCAATTAGAATTACAGATTTTTTTTTAGACAATGGTGAAATTGTCTCTACAAAAAGTAAAAAGAGTTCTGATAATAGAAAATGGTTTGCAAAAAAAGGTGATTTGATTGATGGGAACACTTTATTAGTTCTAATTAACTATGGATCTGCCTCTGCTTCTGAAATAGTCGCGGGTGCTTTAAAAGACCATAAAAGAGCAATAATAGTTGGCGAAAGTTCGTATGGTAAAGGTTCAGTTCAATCAATAATACCTTTAAAAAATAATGGTGCAATTAGATTAACAATTTCAAAATATTATCTTCCCTCGGGAGATTCTATTTCCGAGGTTGGAGTTAATCCGGATATCTTTGTAGCAGAAAATTCTGAAGAGTTTAGGATTGATACGGATTCAGATAATCAATTAGAATTTGCATTAAAATTGCTTAATGGATAAAAAATTCAGTAATTTACCACTTAGAAAGGGTGTTGGAGTGGTTTTACTCAATAAAAAAAATCAAGTATTTGTTGCAAGAAGAATTGATAATCCAAATGATTTTTGGCAGATGCCACAAGGTGGAATAGATAAAGGGGAAAATTCTTTAGATGCTGCTTATAGAGAATTAAATGAAGAAACAAGTATAAAAAGTGTAAAATTAATTCAAGAAATTAAAGATGAGATTACCTACAATTTGCCAGAAAATTTATTAGGGATTATTTGGAAAGGAAAATATAAAGGCCAAACTCAAAAATGGTATATCATGAGATTTTTAGGTGAAGAGGATGAAATTAATTTAAAAACTAAGTATCCCGAATTTTTAGAATGGAAGTGGATTGATTATAGTAATATCACTGATAAAGTAGTAAAATTTAAACTGCACGTTTATGAAAAAATTAAAATTGAATTAAAAAATTTAATTTAAACTTAAAGATTTTAATACGTCAACTTTCTGAGTAATTATAAACCTTTTTTGATCATCAAGCTTCTCATCACTAAGATCTTTTTCTGCTTTCTTGATCATCTCTTGTATTTTTGTCTTATCAGAATTTTTAACATCAAAAATATTACTAGTTAATACAGAGAGAGTATTATCTTTAAATTCTACTATTCCATCATCTATATAAAAATTATTTTCTTCATTGCCAGAGTGAACCTTTATTATTCCTGGTTTTAAAAATGATATAATTGAAATATGATCTTTTAATATTCCCATTTCACCCTCAAAAGCTGGAACAACTACTTCAGTAACATTATCTTTTTTTAAGAAAGATTTTTCAGGACTTACAATTTCTAAATTAAATTGTTCACTCATTATGCGGCGGCTTCTTTTGCCATTTTTTCAGCTTTTTCTATTGCTTCTTCAATTGTTCCAACCATATAAAAAGCAGCCTCAGGTAAATGATCATATTCGCCTTTGCAAATTGCATCAAATCCTTTAATTGTAGACTCTAAATCAACTAATTTTCCAGGCGATCCTGTAAACACCTCTGCTACAAAAAATGGTTGTGATAAAAATCTTTGAATTTTCCTAGCTCTTGCAACTGTTAACTTATCCTCTTCGGATAATTCATCCATACCTAAAATTGCAATAATATCTTGTAATGATTTATAGGTTTGTAAAACTTTTTGTACTTCTCTTGCTACTCTGTA
>MDTE01140991.1_pt1 | contig 11954 bp, 9 predicted proteins | sample 811231 | NCBI WGS metagenome assembly MDTE01 (sample SAMN05326651, study PRJNA326480) | marine metagenome | isolation source: seawater | place: Indian Ocean: Red Sea | collected 2010
ATACATGTGACGGTTATCGGGGTCTGCTCCACCAAATTCTCCATACTCGTCACCATAATACAAGAGTGGTGCACCAGGAGTCGTCAACAACCAACCATATGCTTGTAGTGTTGAATTGTAAGCAGATTGGTCTCCTGGTTGCCCTGGTAATCCGTTTTCTAACCATTGATTATAGGCATCAGATGTGCCACTATCTGCCCTACTTGTGATTCTGGGAACATCATGGCTTCCCACATATGGAACCATAATTGAACCTTGTAAATATTGATCTTGACTTCTATTAGTCCAAAAATCTAGATGCTGATAACCTTCATTTCCACTCACAAACACATTATCCACAACAGCATGGTACAGGACAAAATCTGCTTGGCCATCTAAGCCATCAGGTCCCATGTATGAATTTATGGTTCCATATTGCTCCTGATTGGCTTCTAAAGAGTGTCCAGACCAACCCATCGCAGTTTCGCCTTTTAGGTAATAATCAGTTCCAACAGTTTCGAATCTTTCATTAATTTGTGCAACTAAATTCCTTACTGCAAGGTCATCGACGTGCTTGACAGCATCTACTCTTGCTCCATCTAAATCGAATGTTTCAATCCACCAAATTGCATCCTCTATGAATTGTTCAGAAGCGTTTCTATTTTTCCAATTCAAATCTGGCATATATGATGTGAATTGGCATTCAAGTCTATAATCAGTCCAATCACAATTTTCAGTTCCACAAATACAACCTGAATTGAACCATTCAGGGTTATCTTGGTAGTAGTGATGTTGTTCATGAACGTGATTTACTACGAAATCCATCATTATTCTGATTCCATTATCATGAGCTGCATTTACCATTTCGTGAAGTTGCTCTTCTGTTCCCAATCGAGGCTCTATGCTTCTGGCTTCTGTAGGCCAGTATCCGTGGAATGCAGAAACATCGTGAATACCATCCGCAGCCTCTCCAGTGCCGCTTGCTGCTTCATTGAAAGGCGTCAGCCATAGCGCATTTACACCTAATTCTGCAAAGTATCCAGATTCTATCATTTGAGTTACCCCCTCAAAATCCCCCCCTTGCCAGTCAGCTCCATGAACAGCATTAGTAACATCTCCATCATTTGATGTATTGCCATTGACGAATCTATCAGTCATTATCATGTAAATCAATGCGTCATCCCAAATAAAATCAGATTGATTGCCTGTCCAAAATGGTACAAGCAAATCATAGGCCAAATTTCCATTCAAATCCTGTCCTTCGATTAGAAAAGTGTGTTTTCCATCTGAAAGAGTTGTTATGTCATATTTCCAGGACTTAGTAGTTTCATTCCATGGAGCCCCTGCTATTGCTTCTGGTGTTCCTGAAAAATCAAATCCACCGCTTCCAGCGTGGTAGAATATTTCCAAATTATTATCATTTAATTGAGCAGTGAAAGATGGTCTAGAGTTATCTCTTACCCGCAAAAGTGAATTTTCTATGTTGTCACAATAACCTCTTTCTGGATTGTTTGGGTCAAAAATATATTCTCCATCGACAATAAACTTGTAGCAATATATTCCTTCATCAACTTGTAAATCTATACTCCAGATGTTACCATTTTTCATTAGGTCAAGAGGATTTGACCAGTCCCACTCTCCAATGATTTGGACTTGTGTTGCATCTCCTACAAATTCTATAGAAGCATAATTGGCACTAGTATTTTCTTCAGCATTAGATGTAATTGATATAATTGGGGTGAGCAAAATGAAAATAGCAATAAATGTAAATTTGCTAGGTTTCATATAATCACCATTTATCTTTTGAAGAGTGAATTTGCGGTTTCAACAAGGTCATCAATATGTTTGCAAAGGAAGTCTTTCACGAATTCATTTTCTGGTTTGTTGTAAGCATCTAATGGAGCGCAGTGTTGTTGTAAAATCCCCTTGTCGAGAATCGCAACTCTATCTGCTAACGTCATCGCTTCTATTTGATCATGAGTGACATAAATTGTAGTTGTGCCCAACTCATCATGTAATCTCCTAATTTCTTTACGCATAGTGTGTCTAAGTTCAGCATCAAGGTTAGAAAGTGGTTCATCCATTAAGAGAACTTTGGGTCTCCTTACTAAAGCCCTACCTAACGCAACTCTTTGCCTTTGACCACCGCTCAATTCCTTTGGTTTTTTGTTCAAGTGATCGCTTAATTCTAACAACTCAGCGATTTCTATAACTCTGGTAGTGATTTCTTCATCAGGAAGACGTTTTTCACCCTTAGCCATTCTCAGACCAAATGCTAAATTATCACCAATACTCATGTGTGGGTACAAAGCATAAGATTGGAAAACCATACCCAAATCTCTGGCTCCAGGAGGTAGATGATTTACTTTCATACCATCTATGTGGATTTCTCCCTGTGTTACTTCTTCCAATCCTGCTAGCATACGAAGTGTGGTAGATTTTCCACAACCTGATGGTCCTAATAATACCAAAAACTCACCATCATTTACTTCCAAATCAAGTTCGTTTACTGCGATAAATCCATCATCAAATCTTTTTTGTACACTTTTGAATTCTACTTTAATCATAAAATCACCCTTTCACTCCTCCTACTGACAAACCTTCGATCAAAAATTTCTGGAAAAATAAGAACAATAGCGCTACTGGTATGCTCACAAGTATACTTGCGGCTGCAAAATCACCCCAGGCTTGTCCTGTGGAGGATATCATAGAAGCAAGTCCTACCGGTAATGTATACATGTCATTAGAGGTATTGAATGTTAGAGCGAGCAAAAACTCATTCCATGCAGCCAAGAAGCTGAAGAGACCAGTTACTGCAACAGCGGGAACGGATAGAGGTAGGACAACTTTTGTGAAAACTTGAAATTGATTACACCCATCTAACACCGCGGCTTCTTCTAATTCACGTGGTATTGTATCAAAGAAACCTTTCAACATCCATACACACAGTGGTAGGGCTGTTACACAATAAGCAAGTATTAATCCAATGTGTGAATTGAGAAGTCCAAGTGATTTCATCACCAAGAAATATGGAACAAGGATTATGATACCTGGGAACATCTGAACTAACAAAAATGCAAACATAGAAACATTTCTTCCACTGAACTTGAATCGGCTAAACGCATAACCTGCAGGTATTGCAATAGTTAATCCGAGCAAGCATGTACCAATGCTTACTATTAATGAGTTTGATAGCCAAGTTTGGAATGATTCACCTGATAGAACTTTTTCAAAGTGTTGTGTAGTAAATGAATCACCCAATTCTCCACCTAATGCGTTTCCGGGTGAAAGAGAGGTGTCGATTATCCAAATCAGAGGTAATACCGTTATCATAACGAAGTGCAATAAAGTTAGATGTGTAGTGATGTTTCTGTATTTCTTTATCAATTTGTGATTTCTCTCTAATCCGTACTCGACTGCTGAAATTGATAGTTCCTTTGAAGTCCATACTGTAACTGGCCGACTGGAAAGCCAAAGTAATGAGATAGCAGAAGGTAGTATGATCCACGAATTAAGCCAAATATTGAAGATTGTAATTTCAAGTGAAATTAGTTTGAAAATTCCAATTCCAAATATTATCGAACTCAAACCCAATGCAAAATTACGCTTTGCTTCTTCATGCACACTAGGCATGTTGTGATACAATAGTCCAAGTAAAATGCAAGCAAGAATTCCTGCAAGTAATAAATCATATTCATCACGCAAAAAATCAAAAGTAAGTAGTAACATATTTACTATACAGGATGCGAAAATCCATTTTTTGAGAGTAGTTATTTCTACCGGAGTATACCACTGCTTCATTAGGCTTTTTTCACTCATATTGCAGCCTCCGTAGCATTAGTTTGTTTCATGTATTGCCATGAAAATACAAGCAACATTAGGAATATTACAACAGACCACGCCGCTGCAATGCCATATGCTCCGTCTACAAAGGCAACATCATAGACGTATGTGATTAGAATATCAGTTTGTCCAGGTTCTCCGAAATACAGGCTAGGACCTCCAGCAGTCATTAGATAAATTACATTGAACATATTGAACGTCCAGATGAATCCAAGAAGGGATAATGGAACTAAAGCACTTTTCAGATTGGGCAATGTGAGGTGTCTAAATGAGTCCCAGCCAGATATGCCATCAATTTCAGCGGCTTCATACATGTCCTTTGGAAGCGCCTGCAGTGCTCCACTAATGGACATCATCATGAAAGGTACTCCTAGCCAAATATTAACCAAAATCACGATTATTTGAGCTCCAGTCGGGTCTGCCAAAAAATCAATATTAGTTCCAAGAAGGTCATTTACAAAACCATCTGGTAGGAACATTCCTTTCCAAATTAATACCGATATATATGACGGAACAGCCCAAGGTAACAGCAGTATTGTTCGATATGCAGTTTTTCCTTTAATTCGATTATTCTGGAGTAATATTGCCAAAAATAATCCTATAGCGATGTGGGCTGTAACATTAGCAACAGTCCAAATTATGGTGAACAAAGTTACTCTAATGAATCCAGATGCGGAAAATACCTCCCAGAAATTCTGTAACCCGATGAATGACTGTTCACCTAAATGAGTCTGATCTGCATCTGTAAATGAAAGCCAAAATCCATACATTACTGGATAGAATGTTAGTATAGCTAATGCTAAAATTGCAGGTGCAATGTATAGGTGGGCTAGTTTTGAATTAGACTTTCCAAGTTTATTATCCCGATATTTACCATAACTTAGCAATGCAATCATCGATAGTGTGATTGCACCAATAGCAAATAAAATTGCTGAGGTATCACCTGCACTTGGCCTTTGGTCTTTGACAGTAGTAGATTCAACAATTGAATAAATCAAACCATCTGCGGAATATATGTCAATTGTATGCATCGTGTTTGGAACCATACCGGTTAAATCACAAGTGAATGAGGTACTATTTTCTCCTATCACTCTGCTATTTCCATAAGTCAATAACTCTGTTCCGTTTGTAGAACATGAATCATATCCTCTTGATTCTTGACCTAGTACGTTTGAAACAATTATTTCAGTATGTATTTCATTATCAACATAAATCGAATAATTTGAAGAGTTTGTTGTTTCAACTTCAACACTAATTGTTCTGTAACCCTTATTTTGTTCAACAGGTTCTGCTCTTTGCAAGTTTTCAATTTGCGAAATCAGTTCTTGATTAGCACCAGAGAGTGCATCCGAAGTAGTTGCAATTCCACTATATCCTTGTTCAAATGCTGTTAATAGAGGTGTGTAAACTAAGGACATTGCTCTCGTTGTAGGTGCAGGAGTGCCAACCCTTGTCTGTTCCAAGAATCCCGATATAACCTCATCATTTAGAACCTCAGTATCGTTAGAAAGACCAGTATGTGTTGGCATTGTGTAAGTCTCTAGTGCAAATTCCTTCTGAATATCTTCTGATGTCAACCATAGTGCTAAATCAGAAGCTGCAACTTTGTGGAGACTTTGCTTACTTACTGACCAGCCCTTGTACGTGATCAATGGAGACATTTTTTCTCCAGTAGAATCCACATATGGCAATGTGGTTTGTCCAATGCTCAATCTACTTGCTTCGTAAGTAGCCCAGTTCCATGGCCCGTCAAAAATCATGGCTGCTTTTGATTCTATGAACTGGTTTTTCATACCTTCAGATTTTGTACCTGTTGCAACAACACCGTGTTCCAGTTCTAAGTCTAACATCCATCGCATTGCTTCACTTGAACCATCAGAATTGAGTGTTGGATTTCCGTCTTCGTCAAATATTGAACCACCAAATCCTCCTTGGATTCCGAACCACCAATATGGGCTTTTTATTGGTAAAGCAAGTCCGTTTACCTCGCCGTATGTTAGGTCTTTAGCTGCTGACAAAAGATCTTCTTCGGTCCAGTTTTCATTCGGGTAATCGAGTCCTTGGGAATCAAAAATTGCTTTGTTGAATATCAATGAAAGGCAATCCTGGCTTGCAGGAATTCCGTATAGAGCATCGCCGTATCTCATTGCTTCTAACGCCTTTTCTTCATATTGTGATCTATCGACAGGTGTCAAATGCGGTCTCAAATCTTCTAATAGAGGATATCCATCTACTCTTACTTCACCTATTGCTCCGAGTTGGTCACTAGAAAGACGCATTAAATCAGGAGCCTGACCACCTTGAGCAGCAACCATGAACAAATGCTCTGCGTTGTCGTATGGTATCATTGTAATTTCAACATCGATATTTGGATTGTTACTTTCAAATTCTTTAATTGAATTTGTGAAAACTAATTCTTCTTTACTCTCCGCTGCAAAAGTGTGCCACACTTCTAACGTTATTGGGCCGCCATCTATCACATCAGTTTCATCTTCAGTATCGTTTCCTATACATCCAGGTAAAAGAAAAAAAAGCGATAGTATAATTGCAAAAACAGTCTGTTTTTGGAATATACGAACAGCATGCTGTCCTCGCATGTAATGCCTAATTTGTTTACAGATTTAATTGGTATTATTTGAAATTAGATATTAAAATAAACACCTTCATCTAGTAGAAAATGAATTATTGAGATGCATGCACTACCTTGAAGCCATGATTTTCCTATACTTTTTGCTATTCCAAGGTCTGTATCAAGGGTTTTATCATCTCCAAGAATAAACGCAATGTCATCAATTGAGAAATCATTTGGGATTTTGTCTCCATAAAGAGAATCGGCGTTAGCATCTAGTCGAATTACTGGACAATTCCATTCATTCACAGTCATCTCTAGTCCACCTCCACCATCATAAATTCCCGGTGCTCTTTCAATAAAATGGCCGCGAGGGGGGGTTGGATTCTTGAGAACATTTGCTATTTTACCAGCAATTGACCTCTGTTCAGCATGTATTCCTTTCAATTCGTTTGAAATAAATTTAATTCTACGAGTTGGACCTGGACCACCCTTCAATATCATAATGAACTCAACATCCTTTCTCATTCCATGACTAGTTAATGTAGCCGACATAAGTGCCCGAATAAGAACATCCATTCTTCCTGCTCCACCTGCAAGATCGTTGAGAGGTAATTTCCCCTTCGACATTGCCCTTGTTCCAACAATCGCAAATCGGCGCATATGATCACCGATTATTTTCGATTACGGATATTATTGCTTCACAAAGATCTAGGTTTGTTTCTAATTTGTAATGTGACCCAGTTTTGTCAACTAGCCAGGCTCTTGGTTTCGAGACATCATCCATATCTTCCAACCTGTTTGCGATTGTAGCCGTCATGCCTGATTTTTCTATTTGGGCAACTGCTCTGTGAATCAGATCCTTTTGTTTTATTCCACTTTCTAGCTTGAATCCGATTCTGATAGAATCTTTGCAATATTCTTTTAGTTCTAAAATATGCTTGGCACCTTGTGATAATGGAATGTTTAAGTCACCTTGCAGCGATGCTATTTTACCTTCAATTTGTTCGGAAATAACGTAATCTAATACTGCTGCTGCATGTATCCAGACATTGATTTTATCCTTTGCAAGTGCTTTTAGTTCCTTTAACATGTCATCCGGATTTTCACACTTTATTACTAATGGTATGTAATTTGGAATATCAATCTCTGTTACACCAATGACACATGTTACGTCCATCCCTTTTCTGTAAAGATAATCAGCGACTAAAATCCCTGTCTTTCCAGAAGAACGATTTTGAATAAACCGTACATCATCGATATTACTCCTTGTAGCACCTAAAGTTATTACAACAGAAGTAGAATTAGCATTTATCAGGTTCGAAAATTTTGCGACTATATCCTCGTGATTGGGAGTTTTCATTTTTCCTTCTTCATTATGGCCCCAATATATCTCGCAACCTTGTCTTTTTGCTTCCTTCTCTGTTTCTTTAGTGAGCATATCTTCAGCCAAATCGTTATGCATTGAGGGGACAAACATAATTGGAATAGTCTTACTTCTGGCTGCGGATAGTGCCATCAAGAGTGGGACATTCATCATTCCATTTGCAAATGATGCAACCAAATTCTTGGTTGCAGGAGTTACTAATACAGCATCAAAATTTTCTAATGAAGATAAATCACCATCCCATTCCGTAATAACATCGCCTTGCGAAGCCCATCTGACAGCTAATGGTGTAATGATTCGTTGAGCAGATTGAGTCATTATTACAGTAACTTCCGCACCATGTCTTCGCAATTCTCTAGATACTCTAACCGTATCTACTGCGGCAATTCCTCCTGATACGCCTAACAGTATACGCTTGCCTTGAAGCGAGTCTCCTTTCAACTCGACATCTGTGTCACGCATACCACCGCCAGAAGTAACTGATTCAAGACGCCTTCGCCGGTTGTTTCAATTGTATCTGCTGCCTCGGGTAGGGCATGGCAAATGCGGATGATTTGGTTTTAGCAGGTTCCAGGCCAACCGCTGCTAGCCCAATAAACGCTCTTCATTCAAGAACATCTACAGTACTTTTAGTAGACACAATTGTACTGTTTTTCCTTGTACAATTGTATGTAGGTGTTGTAATCGCAGCTGTTCCAACCATTTTTGGAATCATCATTTGGAATAGTTACAAATCAAAATCAGATTGGGCATATTGGTTTGCTCCTATGTTGATTGCTTTGGTATCAACAATGTTTGCTATTATTCTTTTTTTACATGTATATTGGCTATTTTCGGGGGATGGCGGTTCATGGTTGATAACAATCCTGATAGGATGGGCAACTATTTCCGGAATACGTTTCATCAGGATACATTTCCATCCAGTGTACAAACTAGGTTATAGTGGAAATTCAATATACAATAACAAGTTTGAACTGCCAGCAAATGAAATCTTAGCAGCATGTCCGACATGCTTGGCAGTTCTTGCAGTTAACCCGATGTTGCTTTCACCCAGTGACAGATGTCCTGAGTGTGACAATCCTCTGGTTCTTGACGGACTCGAAGAAGAATAATCAGCGAGATGCTAATGTCAAATTCTTCCACATGTCTTCAGGAACTTCCATTGCCAGTCTTAGACCGCCCATTGCTCCTAATCTTACTGGGTCGTCCACTACGTGAACATTAACTTCTCCCATATCAGAAAGTCTTCTTTCAATAAGTGCTCCAAGTCCACGAATTCCAGATCCTCCGCCAGCAAGAACCATGTTTCTTCTGAATTCATCGTGGAATTCAGGGTTTGATCCTGCAATAAGAGCCTTGACATTGTCAACAATTGGTTCTACTATTGATTCACAAGCTGCTTGAATGCAATCTGTAATATCTAAGGTCATAGCTTTTCCTTCGATTGAGAAATCTACCATAATTGGTTCATCAGGTGTGGATGTTGATACGAAGGAATATTGCTCCTTCCATCTTCTTGCCATGTCCTTGGTAATTTGTGCACCATTGTACTTCTTTTGAATTTCAGCGATTATCTGTCTGTCGACATAGTCGCCTGCATACCCTGTGTGCATTTGGTCACCAGGTCCAGGAATAGTTCCGTATACTCTACACAAATCTGTTGTTCCTGCTCCAATATCGATTACGAGTGTATGTTCAATCATATCAAGTGCGTAAGCAACTGCGAAAGGTTCTGAAATAATCATTGCCGCATTTACTGAACCAGCAGCAGCGTCAAAGATAGAAGTCTTGTCAACGTGACTTGCTTCAGCAGGTGCTCCGATTACTGCGACTACTCTGTCATAATCTTCTGGATCTGAAAGACCAATGAGGTGAGTGATGAAGTGAGCAATGAATGCCCTGTCTTCTGGAGTGTCTTTGATAACCCCAAGTTCTAATGGTCTGAACAGGTTTAATGCTAGCCTATTCTTCAGAGCATCGTTTCCAAACAAAACGTCTCTCTTAAGGAAATTCTTTGCGATTGGATCCTTAGGAGTTCCGATAACTGTCAATTCTTCTTCTTCGTGATTGTCACTCGAAACCATAACTGATCTGAATGTTCCAAGGTCTATTCCAATGTAAAGTACGTCTTTTGCCATTTGACTCACCTATCTTCTCCAATTCCTATTACCTTATGAACAATACCGTAAGGTACCAATAAATCAATAAACACATTTTTTCTATAGAAAGGCCATCAGCACCAAGATTCGCAACTATTGCAATACCAAGCAGCATAGTCTGGATACAGATCTGCCATTTCTCCACAATTTGTACATTCTTTCAACGCATTATTACCAAATATTTGCTGAACGATTTGTACGTGAACAAAATCATCAATTCCTAATTGTTGTCTCATAGCCCAGAGCATTTGATCTTCGGAAGGGGAAATTATTCCGTCTGCTAGACAAATTTGAACGACATTTCGATAATCCTCGATCATTGTAATATCTCGTGGATCCATTGAAACTCCAGATTTCTCAGCGACAATATCTGTGCCACCTGGGTCATCGATAAAAATAACAAGAGAATCTGGATTTAGGTTTTGGTCTCTTAGTTCAAGCAAGATGACATTACCGTTCTGGTTAGCATATACTAAATTTGAAAATTTATTGATTACCATTGTGATTGACCTAGCGGTATCCTCTGCACTTCGGCCTTTTCTCCAACCAGTTTCTGTCGCCTCATCAAAGACGTAGAATTCTGTTCCCAATCCAGGGTACTCCAAACGTATTTCTTCACCTCCATCAAATCCGTTAGCTACTATTGTAATGCTCCCAATAGTTGTATCAACTAAATTATCATCATCATCAAAAGATATCATCAAGGGTTTTCTTTCTTCCGCTGCCGCATTAAAGTGGCCACTCATACCAGACATCCATTTGTCTTCTAATCGCTTGAGAGATGCTTCTTGAGCACTTGAAAGTCCCTTGTCAATGCCTAAGACATTTGATAATTCACCACCAGACATTTCTTTTTTGAATTCTTCAATCAGTTCCGCATCTCTTCTGTAAGTTTCTGGAGGTCCTCGCTTAGTTGTAACGTGGTCCGGGTCTCTCCATTCATATCCACATTTAATGCACGATAAATATCCTGCAATAGTCGATGGTTGCTTTTCTCCACCACACCTTGGACAATCTCCTTCTTCGTTGAAAGATAGATTATCTGCAGCCTCGCGCCGTCCTTTCCGGAATCCCCACTCCGCCATGATGCTGAACACAAGTTCCGGCTTTTGAACACTATGCCTGTAATCATTGGATTATTGCTTTCAATCCATATCTAACAATATTATTTTGAGCATAGATTTTTCTTAAAACTAATTTTACATTAGCACCAATTCTTATTTCGTCATCATTGTCATCAACAACCAAGAAAACTCCTTTAGGTCCGTCATTTAATCTAACTAATACTGTAGAAATTCCTCCTAAAATCGGCGCTCTAATGGAAAATTCTGATGGCGCACCACCTGCAGCCAGGGTAGTCCATGATTCAACACTACCAGCCTTGGTTAGTTGCGTTTCAGAAATTTCAGACGATTTGTGTGGAAATTCTCTTGGTGGCCAGAATATTTCTCCGTCTATTTTTTGTGACGTCATTTTTATTCTAGCCTCTGAAGATATTGTGTAGGTTTGATCGGAAACATATGCTCCTTGGCTCACAGAAACACCTTCTTCAATCCAAGCATCTTGTATCGATTTTATGAAGTCACTTTCGATTGGAAATCCATCAAATTGATAATCCCAATAACTGTCTTTTGTTATGCATAATTCTGCTGATTTTGGATGACAAATTATTTTCCATTCTGCTTCTTTATTGCTTAAGTAACCAGATGCTTGCATAACATCTGCATCAATGTTTCCATCCATTGCAAATTCTCTTATATCTTTAGTGAGATTGATTTTATTTACAGCGCTGACTGCCAAAGTAGTGTAATCACTGTCTGGACCAAATGCATGAATATCGCCGTCAATGAAACGACTTTTTGCTATTATACCGTTATCATTGTGTAGGATAAAATATCCTTCGAAAATGGCTGAATTAGTCATTAGGAGACCTCCCAAATATGTGTACTGCACATGTTGCGCCCGAACCTCCAACATTGTGAGTTAAGCCTACTTCAGCGTCGTTCACTTGTCTACC
>MDTE01148765.1_pt1 | contig 11951 bp, 12 predicted proteins | sample 811231 | NCBI WGS metagenome assembly MDTE01 (sample SAMN05326651, study PRJNA326480) | marine metagenome | isolation source: seawater | place: Indian Ocean: Red Sea | collected 2010
AATGTACCAAATCCTCAAGCAGGTGATATAAGATTTAATTTAGCAACCTCAAAGTTTCAAGGATATACTGGAAGCTCATGGGTTGATTTTCATTAGGAGAAAATATGGGAGCAGGTGGTAGACAAAACTACGCACAAGCAGCAATGCAAACTTTATTTGGTGAACAGTTAAGACAATTACAAAATCAAGCTGCTCAACCTACAAAAGCTAATCAAGAATTAGTTGAACAGTATACTCCTCAATCAACATCTGTTGGTGATACAGTCCAAGATGTTTTAAAAAGATATACTGAAGGAACAGGAGCAGTACCTACTTCACAATCAGCAGGACTACAAGGACTACTAGATAAGATAGCTGAAGAACAAAAAGCATTAGATGAATTAGAGTTTACAGAAAGTAAAACTAGAAAAGTACCTGTGTATAGTTATGCAGAGGGAGCTAGTGGTCCTCCAGGATTAGCAGGTAGTTCACCAGGTGTTTATAAAACTACAACACAAATTCCAAAAGGTTCTACTTACTCTCCAGGTGGAGGAGGAGGGGGTCTGTCAATTCCTCAACCAGCAGGTTATAGAAGTCCAACAGGACAGTTTTATACACGAGCTGGAACTAAAAATGTTACTGAAACATTTACACGTCCTGCAAAAGCTGGAGACCCAGAGTACGATAAAAAGCAAAGACTAATAGATGCTTTACAAGGACAATATGATACAAGAAGTAAATTTTCTTCTCCAGATGCCACAGGAATACAGGGTTTAATTGCTGACCCTATTGTAAGTCAACCACAAACAGGTTATAATAATATTAACGAAATTATGAAAAGGTATATAGGATAATGATGCAAAATAAAATGACAGCTCCACCATTACAAGGAATATCTAACTTGATGAAGATGCAAGGTAGAATGGGTGACACTGAGTTAGTTCATATGACTAAGCCTGAAGTAAAAGGTTTAGCATCATTAGGTGTATTAACTACCAATCCTAATACTGGTTTACCTGAAGCATTTCTTGGTAGCCTTGGTGGATTTTTTAGAGACTTTGTAGCTCCTGTAGCAATTGGTGCTATATCAGGACCTGCAGCACCTTATACAGTAGCAGGTTATCAGATGGCTAAGACTGGTGCAATGGGTGGTAATTTTATTGATGCAGCTACAGCAGGTCTATTAAGTTTTGCAGGTGGTAAATTAGGACAAAATATTGGTAAGGGTTTATCTGGTGTTACTGATGCTGCTGGAGCAGGAGCTGGAACTTCTGCTGCTGCTGATGCAATACAACAAGGTTATACTCAAGGTTTAAGTGAAGCTGGTACAGCAAATGTTATTAGACCTGATTTAGTTTCTGAAGGTATAAAAAATACTGCAACAGGTGCAATTGTAGGTGGAGGACCATTATCTCCAGCTTTAGGTGCAACAGGAGATATTGTAACAAGAGGAGTTACTGATGGAGTAGCTCCAAGTTTGATGGATAGAATAGGTGGAGCTATCGTAGATGCTATTCCTAAAACACCTGAAGGTATAGGTAGAGCAGTAGGAACTGGTTTAGGTGGTTTAGCAAGTGATATAATGTTACAAGAAAAACTACAATCAGAAAATATTCCAAAAGAAGTTAAAGATGCTGAAACAGTTCAACAAGAATTTTCAACAGGTAAACTACAAAATCTTAACCCTCAATATGCAGATAGAGATTTGTCTGCTTCACGAATCGTAGGTGCAATGCAAGGAACTCAAGCACCTTTACAATTTACTGACCCTAGTTATTCACCTGCAGTGACAGGTAATTTAAGTTCAATACTAGGTGCTAAGAATGGTGGTGGTCTGGAAGATGCACTAGAGTCAATTACAGAAGGTGCAGAAAAAATTGCAGACATGGGGGAAGGGCAGGTTTATTTTGAAGGTATGGTAAAAGGTGATGGTGATGGTATGTCAGACGATATACCTTTTAGTATTGAAAATAAACAACCTGCTTTATTAAGTAGAGACGAGTACGTGTTACCTGCTGATGTTGTGTCAGCTTTAGGTAATGGTTCATCTAATGCAGGTGCAGATATGTTAGATAAATTTATGACTGACGTAAGAGAAAAATCTATGGGGAGAGAAAGACAGATTAACCAAATAGGATAGGAGTAATAATGAAAGTCGTTCCTGTTGAACCCATAGGAGTAGAATTATTTTGGGACAAGATTGAACCCTTAGTTAAAAAATCAGTAACTTATTCAGGTGGTAGACACACAGTAGCCACAACAAAGTTTCTTTTAGAAAAAGGTATGATGGATTTATTCATTGTATTTAAAACTGTAAAAGATATTGAAGCAATTATTGTTACACAAAAATCTGTATATCCTGCTAAAACAATGATGACTGTTGTATTGTGTGGTGGTAAAAATATGAATAAATGGGCAGGAGAAGGAATTAAAACAATCATGGAACATGCAAAACAAAATGATTGTACTGGAGTTGAAGTCATGGGTAGACCAGGATGGAGAAAAATATTTAATAAACATGTAAAGTATAAGGAAAGCTATGTCACTTTTGAAACACATTTCTAATTTTTTAATAGAAAAAGTATTACCAATTAAATTTAAAGTTTGGTTATTGGATAGACTTGCATGTGATATTGCTAATCAAGGTGAAGATGGTGATACTGAACTTGCACATATTAATTCATATGAAGCTAAACTATTAAGGTCAGTTGGTGGTTCAGGCACATTAAATAGCAAGACAGGTCTTAGACAGTATGGTGGTGGTGGTAGTCGTTCTGCACCAGCTCCTGCAGCTACATCTACAGTTGTAGAAAAAGCAGAGTTTCCTCCTGAACTCAGACCATTTATTACTGATATACTTGAGAAAGCTCAAGCTCAAGAACAGGCAAGACTAGCAGCAGGTTATCCAGTATACCCTGGTCCACGTATCGCACAGTTTACTCCTGAAGAAAGAGCAGCTCAAGCAGGTATTGTTAGTTTAGTAGGTTCACAAGAACCAACATTTGATATAGCTAAAGGATTAACTGCAGCTAGTGCAATGGAAGATACTGCAGGTGCAATACAACAACGTATGTCTCCATTTATGCAGAATGTTGTTGATATACAAAAGAGAGAAGCACAAAGAGATGCAGATGTTAGAAGACAACAATTAGATGCACAGGCAGTAGCAGCTAGAGCCTTTGGTGGTTCACGAGCTGGAATACAACAAGCAGAGTTTGATAGAAACTTACAACAACAATTAGCAGATATTCAAGCTACAGGACAACAAGCTGCGTTTCAACAAGCACAACAAGGTCTTGCTAATCTGAGACAAAGACAAGCTCAAGCAGGTCAACAGATGGCAGGGATGGCTCCAATACAAGCAGGTGTGCAGTTTAAAGAACTTGGTGCACTTGCAGGTATAGGTGAACAAAATAGACAGCAACAACAAAAAGCATTAGACTTAGGATTCCAACAGTTTAGAGAAGAACAAACATTTCCTGAAGCAAGTCTACAACAGTATCAATCTATTATTCGTGGGTTCCCACTACAACCAACAACTACACAAACTCAACAATCAATATTACCTACACCTTCATTAGGACAACAACTAATAGGTATGGGTACTGGTGCATTAGGTCTAGCAGGTGCAGCTAAAACTTTATTTAAAGAAGGTGGACCATTAAAACCAATACCTGAAGATAATAAAGGTTTACCTAATTTACCTGAAGCTGTAAGAAATAAAATGGGTTTTATGAAATCAGGTGGTTCGTTTCCTGATTTAAGTGGAGATGGTAAAGTTACACAAAAAGATATTCTTATGGGTAGAGGTGTTATTAAAAAGAAAAAAGGTAAAAAAATAAGTAAAAAAGAAAATCAGATGTACAAAGAAATGTTGTATGCAATGTTATCAGATGATAAAAGAGAAGACATAAATGAAAATATAAATGAGATAGCTGACATCATGAAAGAAAAAGGTATATCTACATTATCTAAAGATGGTGGTGTCGTTAAGTTAAAAGATTCATTTGGAACTATAGGTAGTAATATGCCTTTTGATACTAGTATGTATTCACCATCTGAAGAGGAAAAAGAATTACAAAAGAGAAGACTTGAGTTAATTGAAGAGGTAGGGCAAGATATTATAAAGAGTCCTGAAGAGATTGCTAAAGAACAAGATGAAGCTAAACAATCTTCTAAGTTACAAGCTTATATACAACTTGCACAATTAGGTGGAGATGTATTAGCTGCTGACCCAAGTAGAGGTACATTAGCTGCAGTTGGTCAAGCAGTATCTAAAGCTGGACCAGAATTTGCAAAGATTGCTGAAGATTATAAAAAAATTGGTAGAGGTGAGAAAGAAAAAAGAACTAAAGAAAAATTACAACAACTAGAATTGTTGGATAAAAAATCTGAAGCCATGAAAGAAACAAGAATGGAAGACTTAGCTATTCAAAAAACTATTTCTGAGATTCAAGAAAATTTATTAACTGCTGCAAGTCAAGGTGGTTATACTACTGCTAAACAACAAGATGATATTCTTGCAGGTGGTAAACAAATGTTTAAATTAGCAGGTGAAGAATTAGGTTTTGAATATGATGAAGCAACTAAACAATTTGTTAATATACCTGGTATAACAACAAAAGGAACTAAAGCAGATGCTACTGATTTAGCTGCAGAAGCATCAAGAATATATGCAGATGGAATTAGAAATCGTCAGTTAGTGGATGCTATAGATATATTCCAAAAAGTTGCTAGAAGAAAATATCCTAAAAATCCAGGAGGTGGAACTGGGGGTACTGGGATAGGTACTGGTGGCACTGGTGGTACTGGAACAGGAACTGGTGGTACTGGAACAGGAACTGGTGGTCCTGGGTCAGCTATGAATATATTGAATCAGTTAAACCCAACTCCTCAAAATAAAATAACAAAGCCATAGGTAAATATTAATATGGCACTTAATATTAATACAGAAGAGTTTAGAAATACAGCAAAAGAATTAGATGACCTTGCTAATCAAGGTACATTAAACAAAGATAGTGCTCAAAAAATAATAACTAATAAAGGTTTTAATACTGAAGAATTTATAGAGGGATATAAAAAGCTTAATGAAATGTCTCCAGAGGAAAGAGATAAAGCATCTGAATTAACTGGTATAGGAATTATAGATGTCCCTGCTAGACTTGTGGGTAGAGCATTGGGTGAAACTGGTAGAGGTATAGCTGATATATCTCAAGCTATTGCTCCTAAATTTAGTAAAGAAGTTGCTGAGATTGGAAATAAAATAGGAGCTATTGTTCCTGAAGAAGTAAAAGATTTTGCTGATGAAATATTTGACCCTTATCATGGGTCAGGTGTTTATGGTGAAGGTGAGGAAATGGTAGGTAACGTATTGTCCTATTTTGTCCCTGCCACAGGTATACTTAAAGCTACTAAAGGTGTTTCAAGTTTAGCTAAAAATAGTAACACTATTAGAAGTGCCCTAACTAGAACTAAAAGAACTCTTGGTAGAAAGGGTAGAAAAGGTGCACGTATCGCAGGTTATGGTGGGGTTGGTGCAGCTTCAGCCACAATTATTGAAGACCCTGCTGAAAATACAATTAATATTCTTAGAGAACAATTCCCTGAATCAACACAATATTTAGATAGATTTGCTATTAATCCTGAAGATAGTGAAGCTAAACAATACCTTCAATCCTTTATAAATAATTTAGGATTAGAAGCTGCTTTGTTTGGTGGATTAGCAGGTCTTGCAAAAACATGGAATAAAACTAAAAACATAAGAAGAAAATATATTACACAGCCTTTAAAGTTAGATAAATTTTTAACTGGCTTTTCTTCAAGACGAGGTATGTCTGATGACCACCTAGCTAAATTTATTAAGAGAGATGCAGCAGCTAAAAATTCTTTAGAGTCAGCTATTGAAGATTCTAAACAACTTGAGAAAGCTATGAAGTCTTCTAAGTTTACTTCAAAAGAAAATGTGGATTTAGTTAATGATGCTTTACAAGGTAACTCTATTGCATTAGATGCTTTACCTGAAAATGTTAAAGGTATTGTTAATAGTATGAGAGATAAGATAGATAATCTTTCAGGTTTCTTTTTAGAAAATAATAGGACATCTGGTTCTTTATCTGCAACTATAGATGAAAATTTAGGTGCATACATAACTAGAAGTTATGAGATGTTTGACAATCCTGAGTATTATGATAAGATTCAAAAAGCTATAAAGAAGAATAGACCAAACATAGAAGCAGGACAATTGGTTAGTATAACTGATGAAGCAGTTAAAAATATGTCAGACTATTTAATAAATGATTTAAAGTTACAACCTCGTAAAGCTGCACAGGCATTGGATGAATTAATGGCAGACTATGCAGAAAAAACAGGAAGAGGTGAACAGTTTGATATAGGTGAATTTTTATTCTCATTAGGTAACTCAGCAAAAAAAGCTTCAGGAACAACTAAAGCATTTCAAAAAAGAGAAATATTACCAAAAAAAATAAAAGCTTTTTTAGGAGAAGTAAAAGACCCTGCGATTAATTATGTTAATGCTTATCAAAAACTTGCAGTGTATAAAGCTGAAACTGAATTTTTAGAAGAACTTGCTGATGATTTAATTAAGAGTGGTGCAGCTAAAAGAGTAAATGCTAAAACAGGTGAATTACCTGATTCACTTGATAGAACTACAATGGCAAGAGCAGGTGATGTAGCAGCAGAAAGATTAGGTAAGGTATTTGGTAGAGGTGTTGTTTCTTCAGGTAAAATAAGAAATCCTTTTGATAGTTTATATGTTGATAAAAATTATGTTGATACACTTAAACAAGGATTAGATGCTATTGACCCAAGTAAAAGTAAAATATTTGATGCCTATGTAAGATTAAAAGTTGCAACTCAAATGGGTAAAACTGTTTACAATCCTGGAACTCATGCTATAAACGTATTAGGTAATGGTATGTTTATGATTTCAAATGGGTTTGTTCCAGGTGCTAGTGGTCTAAAAGATGCAGGTGAATTTGTAATATCTAAATTCACTGGATTAAAGAATGAAGATTTAACAAAAAGATTTAATAAATATAGAGAACTTGGTATAACTGGCACAGACCTTGCACTTGAAACTATAAGAACTAATTTAGATAGAATATCTAGTAGACCTGAAAAGTATTTTAAGAAAACATTTAAACCTTTAGATGTTATAAAAAAACCTATTGGTTTTATACATAATAAAATAAAAGATGCTTACCAATTAGAAGATGATGTATTTAAAATAATGCATTTTGAAAATACAAAAGATTATTTAAGAAAAGCTTATACCAATATAAGTGAAGAAAACTTAGATAAAATGGCAGCAGAAAGAACTAGAGATTTATTACCTAATTATAAAATAGCTCCTAAGAATATTAAAAAATTAAGAACTATGCCTTTTGGTGATTTTGCTACGTTTGCAACTGAGTCTGCTAGAGTTGCTAAAAATTTAATTAAATACACAGTTCAGGATGCTTTAAGTGGAAATGAAGCATTAACAAAAATGGCAGCTAGAAGATTAGCAGGTATGACTGTTGCAGGTTTAGGTGCAGAAGCATTACATAATAAATCTAAAATGATGTTTGGTATTTCAGATGACCAAGAAGAAGCATTAAATACAATAGCTGAGCCTTGGGAGTATGGTGTGCCTCAAATATATTTAAGTGGTGTAGAAAAACAAGGTGGTAAAAATGTAGTTAAAAGTGTATCAACAGGTAGACTTGACCCTTTTATATTTCCAAAGATGACTGCAAAGTTTTTACACAGAATATTTAATGACCCTAAGTTTACACCTGAAAGATTAGCTAATATAAAAAATGACCCTGAGTTAGCTAAGTTTGCTATATCAATGTATGACCAAACTTTATCACCTTTCATTGGAACTTCAATAGCTACTGATGCTCTATTAGATGCTGTGGCAGGTGTTAGAGGTAAAGGAGATGTTGACTATGCAGAAGCTGCTTTAAAGTTTCTTGAAGGAACTATATCACCAAGTCTAGTTCAGTTTTTAAAAAATAGAAAAAAATATGAGATTGAAGCTCAAAGAAAAGAACCAGGTTTAAGAGATAAAGGTTATCCAAGTAATGCTTTATTTTCTGAGAGAACCAAAGGTGTCCCAGGTGAAGCTGATTGGGCAGCATTAACAGGATTTAAAACAAGATTAGTAGATATTGATTCTACAATTCCTTACAACTTGCAATATAAATTAAGTGATTTGGAAAGAAATAATGAAGTATCAGATTTGATAAAAAAGAAAACAAAAAGAAAATTTAATCTTAAAAAATATTTAACAGAAGGTAATTTACAAATAAATAAACAAGATATAATTGATGCTAAGATAAGAGATGAAAAAAGAAAGATAAGAAAAGAAAGAGAGATACGAATGTATCTTAAAAAATATAAAGACTTAGGGTTAAGTATAAATGACATAATAAGAATAATGAAAATAAAACCAGGGACAAAAGTTGGTAATAGATTATTAAGAGATATTATCTTAATAGATAGAAATCAACACATGCCTATACTAGAATCAGGTTCAAAAACTGATATAGAAAATTATATTAGAATACTTCAAGAAGAAGGAGTTGAAAATCCTTTTCCTGATTTAATGGAAATAAATAATAAAATAATAAATAAGGAAATAGAATGAACAGTAGAGATTCATTAGAAGCACGACTAGCTGCACTTGAAGCACGTAATGAAGAGCAACACAAAGAGGTTGCCAATAAACTAGAAGTTGCTTTTCAATTAATTAACAAACAGACAGAGATTATATCAGGACTTAGGGCAGACTTAGCCAGAGGTTCAGGTGCTATTAAGATGTTGTTTATTGTAGGTGCTGCATTAGGTTTAATATATACATGGATAAAGATGATATGAACTTAGTTAATTTAACTGAGTCAGCTAAGAGTCATTTAAAAAAATTAGCACAAGACAATAATAAGAAGTATGTTCGTTTAGAAGTTAAGGGTGGTGGTTGTGCAGGTTTTAGATATGACTGGTCATTTGATAACTACATACAGGACAGTGATGACTTTATAGAGTTTGATGGTTTTACTTTATTGATTGATAAATCAAGTTTAATTTATTTAATGGGAATGACTATTGAATATAAGAAAGAAATATTTGGTAGTTTCTTAGAATTAAAAAACCCCAACGCAACAAGTAGTTGTGGTTGTGGAGAAAGTTTTGGAGTATGACATATAGTAAAAAATTATTAGACCATTATGAGAACCCTAGAAATGTAGGGTCAATGGACAAAGAAAATAAAGATGTAGGTACAGGTTTAGTAGGAGCACCTGCCTGTGGTGACGTTATGAAGCTACAAATTAAAGTAGGTGATGAAGGTGTTATAGAAGATGCTAAGTTTAAAACATTTGGATGTGGTTCAGCTATTGCTTCTAGCTCGTTAATAACTGAATGGGTTAAGGGTAAGAAGCTTGATGAAGCTAATAAGATAAAGAACACAGAGATAGCTAATCATTTAGCTTTACCTCCAGTAAAAATTCATTGTTCAGTTCTAGCTGAAGATGCAATTAAAGCTGCAATATCAAATTATAAGGAAAAGAATGAGAGTAAAAACTTACTGTAGAATAATTATATTTTTATTTATTGTGGAAATATTTATGCATATGGCTGAGATAGCCTTTGATGTAGAAGCACATTATAATTGGACAAGTATATTATATAAGTAGCCAACTGTGAAAATTGGACAAAAAAATACCCCTAGTTATTAAGTTAGCTAGGGGTTTTTTATTTACTTGGATTTATCTTCAATAGATAAAGAAGTCATTTCTTCTTTAACTTCTTTTATTTCATTTTCATAATGCTCTTTTTGTTCTTCAAGATAATCTAATCTAGCTTGTAACTTTTTTTGTTGAGCTTCCTGATACATCTTTTCAGACACGACCATTACTTTTGGTCTCATTAAATCAAAATGATTATAGAACATGTTGTCCAATAACATCATAGTATTTCTCCTTTTAGTTTATTATCCCTTAATAGGCAATAATGTTTTTATTAACTAGGTTTAAGCCATACCTTTTAAAGCATATGGCTTATACCAAAAAAATAATGCTATTACTTTTCAGCACAAGCATATGAATTAATTTCTAAACCTACAGAAATTTCTGTTGCAACAGGTTTTGTCCATTGTTTCATATTATTTCTCCTTCCATGTTGTAATACCTTTCTCAGCACCTCTACTTATAATATAGCCACCAATACCAATCTGTAATAAATCAAATAACTTCATGATAACTTGGTCAGATAAATTCTCTGGGTGTATACCAAACCAATACATAAACAAAAGCATCAAGAAAGACAACATTGTTAATGGTCTCCAATTACGTTGTAACCAACCTTCACCTTTAGCTTCAGCAACCACCACAGATGCAGCAGCTTTTTCTATATCTGCTGAGTGCGTAACTAGTGCTTTGTTTAATTCTGCTTGAGCCTTTGCTTGACCAGCTTTGTCAGGTATAATCCTGTCAATTACTTTACCCAAGATAGGTGCAATCATTGGTAATAACATAATCTTTCTCCAATTTAAAGTTATTATAACACAGTATTATTTAAAAGAAAAGGGTTATTTTATTATTTTTGTTCATCTTACCTTTACCTTCTATACATATTAAGTTATTGTTTTCATTAAGTTTTTCATAATGCTTGTGAAAAGGTTTGACATGAAAGTAAAAGTAACCTTTATACAAAGGCATATGCTCTCTTTTATTTCCAAATCTATTAACATAAAATAAAGATGAATGACAGTTACCTATATAAATAGGTATGGTAAAATAAAAAGTAGCATCATGTTTTAAATTAAAATACGTACCATCCTCTTTAATTATTTCAAATCCAGGTATAGAAATAGAATCTTTTTCTATCTCTTCTTCATAAATATTATTTATCATATTATTTATTTTAAATAATACTGATGGAAACTTTTCAAATATAATAGGATTATTTGTTTTACATTTTATATTATAAGAATCATCATCTTCGTTTAGTTCTTTACCTGAACCAAGACACATTCTATTGTCATAATTAGACCATGAATCTTCTAGCTCCATAACAGATTTATATATCGTGTTACAAGAAACATTATCTAAAAAATTCTTAACTGATATTGCTGAGAGTATCTTCATATTTAGGGTGCTGTTCTCTACCTTTTGTTTTCCATAGTTCAGAAACAAGAGTTCCTTCACCATACATTTCCATATGTATGTCTATGTCTTGTCTTTCAAATAATTTTTCACAGTCTTGAGCCATAGCTAATAACTCACCAGTAGTCCAAAACTTTTTTTCATTTGTTGTTACAAATAAATATTTGTTTTTACCTGTATCATCTTTCTCATCTTTATCTTTAGGTTCAGGCACTGAACAATCAAAACCATATAACTTAAAGTTTCTAAATCCTAGTGTATGTCCTACAGAAATGGCTCTCATTGCAGCACACGTACCACCAGTAAGAAGAACAGTGTCCTCAGGAACACCTAACTTCTCATCAATTACAACTTTATTTTGTTGATTAGTCCTTTCAATAATAGCATCAGAGTATGCGTTCCAACCTATAATATTAGCTTTTTTCTTTTGTAAATGTTTTACAACTGATATATCAGTCATAGTTGATACAAAGAATATTGTTTCTTCAGGTATATCTTTGAACAAATCTTTTCTAACAATACCATGTGTACTTGTTCCTTCAATAGGTCTAGGGTCAAGTATGTTACAACCCCAAGGAACTATACCTTCTTTTAATAACATAGGAAGAGAATGTTTAACACACATTATCTTATGATTAGTTGTCTTTAGATAATCTTTATACTCTAAGAAAGAAGGACCACCTGAAACTATAATCATTGTTTCACCATGTGGTCTACCTTTTTTTAACCATTTATCAATACTCTTAACATTATTTTTTATATTGTTTTTAATATAGTCTTTAGGCATACAGTCTTTAGGTTTAA
>MDTE01027905.1_pt1 | contig 11950 bp, 9 predicted proteins | sample 811231 | NCBI WGS metagenome assembly MDTE01 (sample SAMN05326651, study PRJNA326480) | marine metagenome | isolation source: seawater | place: Indian Ocean: Red Sea | collected 2010
AGCGAGGACCTCGAGCTCTGGGATGGCCTCGGCACGAGCCTTGTCGGAGAGCAAGAGATTCTTGAACACCTGACCGGCATCGCAGTGGTTGGCGCCCTCGGCGATGGTGAGCAGGCCAGTGGCAATGGAATGGGTCTGGTCGTCACACGCTGCGTGAATATTCAGGTCAGAATTTGTATGCGGAACATCGTGATGGACTTCGATGTGATGGTCGATGTGGCGTTGCCCTGTTCCGTGCACGGAGATGGCTTGGGTCAATTCGCTACCCGGCGCAGTGAATCGGGTGCGGATGTCGCTCTTGCATCGGAATCCTCCGATGGAGAGGCCGGCCAATTCAAGGGTTGCATCTCTGTCGACACGCCAATCTTCGCAATGCAGGAGTTTTCCGTTGGAGGAGAGCTCGTTCACCAGGCCAAAACCTGCACGAACATTGTTGGCAACCTCGCCGGTGATGTGGAGGCCCGTCCAATCCGATTCACCCGAGAGGTGAAGCATAACGGTAACATCGTGCTTTAGGGAGAGATGGAGGTGGCCCACTGCGACGTGGCCGGAGGCAACGGCCTGAACATGAACCACCTTGCTGGATCCGCTGCTCTCGAAGGTCATGGCCGTGCCACCCAATTCGCTGAGGAAGACCCGACCGATGTCTTCAGCATTCACAATTCGAGGTGCACCCTCGACAAGTTCGCCCCCTTCAATGAGCTTGAATCGTACACCAGAGGCTTCGGGAACCTCGTCAACTTTGGACGGGTGGATGCGTGCCCATGGAGTGTATCGCCACAGATGAAGAGCACGGGAGGGAACGGCCATATCGGCATACTTCATCCGATGGAACCCTCCATTTCCAACTCGAGCAACTTGTTGAGTTCCACGGCGTATTCCATAGGGAGTTCACGGGTGAAGGGTTCAAAGAAACCGTTCACGATGAGGCCCATTGCCTCTTCTTCAGAGAAGCCTCGGCTCATGAGATAGAACAGTTGGTCGCCGGACACTTTCGAGACACTCGCCTCGTGTTCAAGGTCCGCAGAGGCGTTTCCAATTTCCATCGTCGGGTAGGTATCCGACCTGGAATCGGTATCGAGCATCAACGCGTCGCAGACGATCTTTGAGCGGCATCCGTGGGACTTGGGGGTCACCTGCAGCATGCCCCGATACGAGGAGCGACCACCGTTTTTCGAGATGGACTTGGAAAGGATGTTTGAGGTGGTGTTGGGTGCAAGGTGGTGCACCTTGGCACCTGCATCCTGATGCTGCCCAGCACCGGCGTAGGCCACCGAGATAACCTCGGCATGGGCACCCGCACCCTTGAGCAAAACAGCGGGGTATTTCATGGTCAATTTGGAGCCAATGTTGCCGTCAACCCACTCGACGGTGGCGTTTTCGTGAGCCACACCTCGCTTGGTGACAAGGTTGTAGACGTTGGCCGACCAATTCTGGATGGTGGAGTATCGAATCTTCGCGTCTTTCATGGCGATGAGTTCAACCACAGCGGAGTGAAGCGAATCGGTGGAATAGGTTGGTGCAGTACAGCCTTCGACATAGTGAATGCTGCTGCCTTCGTCAGCGATGATGAGGGTGCGCTCGAACTGACCCATGTTCTTAGCGTTGATACGGAAGTAGGCTTGAACAGGCATCTCAACATGAACGCCTTTGGGCACGTAAATGAACGAGCCGCCCGACCAAACGGCGGTGTTGAGGGCGGCGAATTTGTTGTCGGTGTGGGGGACGACCGAGCCGAAGAACTTCTTCACGATGTCGGGGTGTTCCTTGAGGCCGCTGTCCATGTCGAGGAACAAAACGCCCTGCTCTTCGAGGTCTTCACGAATGGAATGGTAGACGGCCTCGGATTCGTATTGGGCGGTGACACCACCAAGCCACTTTTGTTCGGCTTCGGGGATGCCCAAGCGGTCAAAGGTGTTCTTGATATCGTCGGGCACATCATCCCAATCCTTCTCGGTAGCGTCGGAGGAACGCAAGAAGTACGTAACATTGTCAAAGTCGATGTTGTTGAGTTCCCCACAGTTGCCCCAATCTGGCATCTTGCGTTCCATGAAATGGTGGTAGGCTTTGACCCGAATTTCCGTCATCCATTCCGGCTCATCCTTCAACGCAGAGATGTCGCGAACCACCTGCTCAGAGAGTCCTTTGTCGAAACGGATGGTGGCGTTCTCTGGGTCGTGGAACCCAAAGCGATAATCGCCCACGGCCTCGCGTGCTTCATCGCTCATGTTCAGGCCTCCTTTGGTGCTTCGAGCCAATCGTAACCCTGCTCTTCCAACTTCAAAGCGAGTTCGGGCCCGCCGGATTCGACGATGGCCCCGTCGATCATGACATGAACGAAATGCGGTTGAACATGGTCAAGAAGTCGCTGATAGTGCGTGATGATCAGGCAACCAGCCTCCGGGGCGACGCTGTTGATGCCCTTAGCAACGATGCGGAGGGCGTCAATATCGAGGCCAGAGTCCGTCTCGTCGAGCAAGGCCAACGTCGGCTTGAGCAGCAACATTTGAAGGATTTCCAACCGCTTCTTTTCACCGCCACTGAAGCCGTCGTTCACATAACGGGAGAGCACGGATTTTTGCATTTCGAGGGTCTGCATGGCTGCATTGAGTTCCTTACGAAACTCACGGCCCTTGACCGGCTCATCACGCACCGACTGGACGGACTTCTTCAAGAACGTTCCAACTTGAACACCAGGGATGACAGCGGGGTATTGAAACGAAAGGAACATACCAGCCCGCGCTCGCTCGAACACGCTCATTTCCTCGATGTTCGTGCCCATGTATTGGATGCTGCCTTCGGTGATTTCGTAGGCTGGATGGCCCATGATGACGCTGGCAAGGGTGGATTTCCCTGCCCCGTTCCGCCCCATGATGACGTGAATTTCACCGCGGTTAATGGTCAAACTCATGCCGTTGAGAATGGGCGTTTCATCAACGCTCACATGGAGGTTCTCAACCCGCAGGATTTCATCACCCATGGCCATCCCTGTATTCCCGTCTCATCAGTCCTATATCAAGGGATGTAGTTCTCATGCGTGTACCGATTTCGGTGCAGGTACCGCACGCAAACCCTCGAACATGAATGCGAGGATTGAAGGTTGTCAGCCCAAGGCCATGGCATGGACGACGACTTGGTGGCCAAATACGCCGCTGAAGCCAAAGCAGCCATGGAAGCGGAAGCGGCTCGCAGAGTCGCTGAACAAACAGACCCTGAGGAAGAAGAGCGCCTCCGAAACCTTTCCCTCTTGACCCTTGTCGACAGCGAGCACTTCATCCCTGCTCTGCTCGCCCGCTTGGGTGCTGTGCGCGCCGCACTGGACGGCCATGGTGGCGGCATCGCTGCACCACTCACGAGTCAAACCGATTCGGGGCTTGATCTGGTGCTCGACCTTACTGGGGCTTGCTTGTCGTGTGGCGCCGCTCCGGGAACGTTGGAAGGCGTCAAAGGCGATTTGGAGGCGGATGCAGAGATCGCTCGGGTTCGATTTTCTTCAGCACTCCTCGATACCTTCGATGAACTCGGTCGTGAGTTTATCTTGGCTCATGGAGCGGTTGACTTCGTCGATGTGCCATCCGAGGCATGAAGTGCTTGAAGAGGCGAGCCTTTGAAAACAGGTGCTTGGGAGGCAAGCACATGACAGCATGGCAAAACGGCCCTCGCGAGGACCCAAAGCCATGCCGTGAGCAAGATCACGGACGCTTTGAGGTCACGCAGCGCGACGGTCGTGCTCGACTCGGGCGCCTCCATACGCACCATGGGGTGCTGGAAACACCAGCCTTGTTGCCGGTGGTGAATCCGAACATCCGCACGATTGAACCCAGGGAAATGTGGGACAACTACGGCATTCAAGCCCTCATCACCAACTCCTACATCATCTGGAAGCACGAGGATTTGCGCAACAAGGCACAGACTGACGGCGTGCACGCACTGCTCGATTTCCCTGGCGTGGTGATGACCGATTCGGGGACTTTCCAATCCTATGTCTACGGCGATGTGGAGGTCGGCGTGGGTGAAATCGTCGCGTTCCAACGGTCCATCGGTGTGGACATCGCCACCATGCTCGATGTGTTCTCACGCCCTGACATGAACGAAGAAGAGGTTGAACACGCCGTTCGAGAGACCGCTGCGCGAGCAACGGAGAGCATCGACGCAGCAGGAGACACCATGCTCAACGGTCCGATTCAAGGAGGGCTCTTCCGCCCACTTCGCCACATTTCTGCTCAATTGATGGGAGCCCATCCTTTCTCGGTTCATCCGATTGGAGGCATCGTCCCCGTGATGGAACAACAGCGATACAAGGACTACGCAAAGATCATGCTCGCCAGCCTGCCCCTGTTGCCACCCAACCGCCCGGTGCACATGTTTGGGTGCGGCCACCCGATGCTGTTTCCGATGTCTGTCGCCTTGGGCGCTGACCTCTTTGATTCAGCAGCCTACGCACTGTTCGCACGCGACGGTCGTTTGCTCACGCCCTGGGGTACCGAACGCATTGACGAATTGGTGGATTGGCCGATGTTGATGCCGTGTGTAGCGAGCATTACGCCAACGGAAGTGAGGGCGCTACCCGCCAAGGAGAAGGAGGAATTGCTCGCCCACTACAACCTCGAAATGACCCTTGCTGAGCTCGCTCGTTGCAAGCAAGCGGTTCGTGATGGGAAAATTTGGCAACTCGCCGAGCAACGCAGTCACCAACATCCCGCTCTTCGAGAGGCGTTTTTGTGGCTGACCACTCGACCATCAATCCAACGAAACCTCCGCCCCGAACACTTCTACACCGACCGTGATGCCGCTCGAGATACCAACGCCGACCAAGGCATGTGGGAGGATGCATGGGATTGGGTGGTGTGGAGTCAACAAACTCCCAGAAGCGGTGGCGTGATGTGGGGTGGTGACGATACATTCGTGCGCCCTCAGGTGTCCAAAGCCCGTCGTGCACTCCACATGAGGTGGGAGCCTTCTCCATCCACCACCCATGCAGTGGTGTTCCATGGCATACGTGGCCCGTTCCGTGAACGACTGAAGGAGGTGTTGGAGTGGATGAGCGCACATGTGCCACAAGCAACTGCGTTCGTTCTCACACCGCTGGGCATCGTACCCGCCTCGCTTGAAGACCTCAATCCCTTTGCACATCTCGATGCCCCTCAGTGGGTGTTGAGGCACCCCCCCCAAGGCGAATGGGTGGCCACGGAATTGCAGCGCCTTGGCTTGGTGGATGTTCCGTTCGCCACCGTTGATGTGGCAGGAGATGGCATGAAACAACGCTTGCTTGAGGCCTTGGCCAGCCTCGAACTGCCAAATCACGTCCATGAGCCCATCACGCCCGAACAACGGGAACACGCACAGCAAACGCTTCGTGTTGCCCAAGCGGTCGACAAGCAGATGGTGTTGCTGAACACCTCCCGAGAAACGGCTTCTTCGACGGCAAAGGATGGCCAATTTGTGGTCAATCGAGAAGGTCGAGTGAAGAACATCAACGATGCAGACGGCCAACATCTGTTCAGCCCCCGTCTGAGAGACGGTGGCCTCTCACTCGCCAATGCTGGAGCAAAGGCGCTGTTCGCACACCGTCAAGCACCTCTTCCCAACACGCTTGCATCGACCGCTTGGTGGGGCAATGCTGCGCAAGGCCCACCCGTCGTCGTCGTGGACGAAGATGCTGAACCCTTTGTGCGAAAAGGAAGAAACGTGTTTCACGGGTTCGTGCTTGCGTGTGACCCTTGGCTTTCCCCCGGTGAAGCCTGCCTCATCGTCAATCAAGAAGGGGCCCTGCTTGGCCACGGACTCTCCCAGTGCACGTCCACAGAAATGGGCTGCATGAAAAAGGGCATTGCGGTCAAAACTCGCGCAGGCATTGAAGATTGATTCGGGCGAAGCGTGCAACGAAAGCCTTCATGGGTCGTCGTTTCTCACCCTCTTTTGTGAGCCCCATGAAGGATGAACCAATCATCCAGACGAAAGGTCTCACAAAATCCTACGGCCCGCACATTGCGCTGGATGACTTGAACATCAGCATCCCGCACGGAGCAACGGGACTATTGGGTCAAAACGGAGCAGGAAAATCCACCTTCCTCAAGACCATTCTCGGCTTGATCCAAGCCACTTCGGGTGAAGGCAATGTCCTCGGTTTTGACATTCGGACCCAAGGGGTGGAAATTCGACAACGAATCGGCTACATGCCCGAGTACGATGCATTGAACCCCGACATGGATGCGATCCACCAGGTTCGTTACAGCGGTGAATTGCTTGGGATGAACCCTGTTGTGGCGATGAACCGCGCCCATGAGGCTCTCCAATTCGTTGGTATGGGGGAACAACGCTACCGCGAAATCAGCAGTTTCTCCACGGGGATGAAGCAGGCTACGAAACTGGCATGCGCCATCATCCACGACCCCGATTTACTGATCGCTGACGAACCGTCCAACGGCTTGGACACAAAGGCCAGAGAATTCATGATTTCAACCCTCAACACCATGGTTCACGAAGGCAACCGTTCGGTGTTGATGGCAAGTCACCTGATGGAGGATGTGGAGCAGGTGTGTGAGAACATCCTTCTCTTGCACAAAGGAAGCCTTGCTGCTCAAGGGAAAATTGAGGACCTCAAGGCCATTGACAAAGAGATTGAAATCCATGTTTGGGGCGGAGCAACACCGCTGGAACAGAAACTGAAGGATCAAGGCTTCCGTGTTCGTCGAGAGGGACGAGTGATGCGAATCGCACACACCGAGGAAGACACGACCACCCACATTCTCAGAGCCGCAGCGGAAGTTGGCGCTCAAGTTCGACGCATGCACGAATACGAAGCATCGCTTGAGGACCTGTTTTTGGCCATCATGGACAACCTCGGCTACGCCGTAAAATCAAGTGATGACCTGTTGCGGACACCTGCCGAAGCACGACGCGTTGATGCGCCCGAGTCCATGGGAGGGAGTGGGGCGTGAGCGATGACAACGCGTTGCAACCCGAGGCCCCGGTCACCGGCCAGGGAAGAATGGATGCTGCCTGGGGTGCAAACTCTGGGGATGAGACGACGGCAGACATCACACGCGCATCCACCGCGAAGAGCGGCCAAATTTTTGAGCAACACTACACCCCTTGGGAGGGTACACTCAACCCCCGTTGGATGAGGAATTGGTCGATTTTACGTCATCATCTCCTCGGTATTTTCAAGAAAGGACATCGCCCATGGACAATGCCCACTCGAATTTTCATACTCATCGCCTTCTTGGCATCACTTTCCGATGCAGCCATGACCTTGCTCGCCGGCTTGGTGGGGAGTTCGGAATTCCATTCGCTCTTCGGCGTCAGTCGAGACAACCTCTACGGGCACGTGCTCGGATTCTTCCCGCGTAACGTGCTGTATTATCCGCTCGTTGCAGCCCTGTTGGTTGGTGGTGTCATTTCAGAAGACCGACAGCACGGCACCTCCGCGCTCTATTTTTCACGTCCAATTTCAAGATTTGACTACGTTGGCATGAAGTTCTTGTCCGTCGCCATCATCCAAGCCATTGTCATCCTGCTGACCTACGTCATTTACTTCCTTGCAGAAGTCCTTGCCTTTGGTCGGGGTTGGGCATGGATGGTCGATGTCTTCCCCATGTTCTTGGCGGGTTTGTTGGCCGGAGCGTTGCTCATCATCACCTACACGAGCATTGGCCTGAGCCTTTCAAGCGTCTCCACCGGCCGATTCTTCCCCGGCATCGGCCTGTTGGCCATCGTGTTTGGGACCAAAACGCTGGCAAGCATCGTCAAGAACTTGTTCGAACGAGAGATTCTGTACCTGATTTCACCCTATGATTGCGTGGCGCATGTGGGACAAGCTTTGATCGGAACACAGACCACCTACGACCAGTATTCGTGGACGTATTCACTGGTAGCGTTGGTTGCGATGAACGCCGTTGCGTTGTATGTCTTGGCCACCCGCGTTGCATCGATGGAGGTGACACGGGAATGATCCCCGACGTCACACAACAGGGCAGGCCAGCGCAACCCGCAACGGCGGCGCCAAACGTACCCGTCGTGTATTTTCAGGGCGTTTCCAAGTCCTACGGCCGCATCCATGCACTGAGCAACATCACCCTCGGGCTTTCCGGCGGAGTCACCGGCATCCTTGGGATGAACGGAGCAGGGAAATCCACCCTGTTCAAACTCCTGATGGGGAAATTGCGACCTTCAGCAGGCGAGGTAAAGTTGTTTGGCATCAATCCATGGAAGAACCCATCGCCCTATGCAAAGGTCGGCTTCGTGCCCGAACACGAGAAAATGCACGATTGGATGACGGCCTTGGAATTCGTTAGCACCTTCGCACGACTGCACGGCATGACACGCGATGAAGCGGAAAAAGAAGCGATGCGCGTGTTGACATTCGTCGGCCTCTCGGATGTCGCCAACAAGGAGATTGGACGATTTTCCAAAGGGATGCGCCAGCGGACAAAAATTGCTCATGCATTGGTGAATGACCCTGATCTCATCATCCTCGACGAGCCGCTCCAAGGTTGCGACCCCCTCGCTCGAACCACCATCATGAACGTTATCCGCGAATTGGGTAAGTTGGGAAGAACCGTCCTCGTCAGCAGCCACATCCTCGGTGAAATCGAACGCATCACCGAACAAATCATCATTCTCCACCAAGGCAAACTGGTGGCGCTTGGCAACCTTCACGCCATTCGCGAACGCCTTGACCAAATCCCCCATACCATTCGCCTTGTCGGCGAAGATGCCCGCGCTATGGCCAAAGACATCCTCGAACATCCTGCTGTGTTTGGCTTGAGTTTTCCAAACGACCGAGAACTTCTCATCCAGACCTATCACTTTGGGGAACTCCATGCACAACTCCCATCCATCATCGTTGAGAACAACCACAAGGTCAGCCTCATCGACAATCCTGATGACGATTTGGAATCGCTTCTGCGATACTTAACGGGAGGGGCGGCATGAAACCCAAAAGCGACCTTCCCAGCCTTTGGAGCGGCATGGACCGAAAAGCCCTCGCTGTGGCCGAATTTACCCTACGTCAGCAACGAAAACGACTCTCAACCTGGGTGGTATTGTTGGTCGGCATTGCGGCCATGGGCGTGCTGACGATGTTCTACATCGACGCCATGACCCGCGACTACGAAGCCATTGACAACGACGGTGACAGTTACGACTGGGACCTCGATGGCTACCCCAACGGCCAGGAGACCTACTACGGGACGGACATCTTCAACGCAGACTCGCATCCGGGCCTGCTCGACCCCACCATCCTGCCCGACGACCCGAGTGTCTGGGTCAATGAAGACGACTTCGATTGGGATTCGCTGGAGGAGGGAAGCGTTGGGAAAGACGACAACGGTGATTGCGATGTTGAAGGTCGTACAGATTCGCAAAAGGACAGAAACGGAAACGGGATTCCTTGCGACATCGTTCTGGTGCAAAATCGATGGTCGGAAACGTACACCATCAGAAGCGACGGCAACGTTGACGAAGACCCCGATGACGAAGCCTATGCACTTGAAGCCATCCATCGAAGTTTCGTCCTTGCCATCGGAAAACTCGGTGTGGTGTTTCTCATCGGCATCTTTGTCCCGTTGTTCATGGCGACTGGCTTGATCCGTCAAGAAATGACTTCGGGGACCATGCATTACATGCTCGCCAAGCCGATTGCTCGTAGCGAAGTGTTTCTCTACCGAATACTGGGATTCCTCGCCTTGGCATGGACCTACATCACCTTGCTCGTGGTGCTGCTCGCCTTGGTCACCTCTATTGCAGGGCCGAGCGACGGGTTCATTCGATTCCAAGACCTTGGCATTTGGTTGTCCGTGTGGTTGGCTGCGCTCCTCGCAGTGATGGTTTACGGTATGCTCTTTTGCATGCTTGGCGTGATGTGGAAACACGGCATCGTCCTCGCCTTACCGATTGCTGCTTGGGAATTGGGCATGATTTTGACAACCCTTGGCGCACCGGACGCTGCTATCCTTCGCTTCTCGACCATCGGGTGGACGATGAACATCGTCGATGCTGGTGCCTTGCTGGCATGGCCAGACACACCGCTCATGATCGAAATGGGGAATTGGGGCGGTGGCGGAGGACCACTTGAGGGAGCCGGTGCGCTCAGCGTCTTCGCCTCTGCACCTGGATTGAACCTCGGCGCATTGTCGACCATCATCGTATCTGCACTGGTGCTGGTCTTCCAGGCGGCTGCCTGTTGGCTCATCGGTTCGCAATTGTTCAAGTCCAAAGAAATTGATTGAGGTGGCAGCCATGGAAAGCAAGCCCCCAATCAAGATGTTTCAGGGTGACTTTTCCACCATGTGGACGCTCGGCCTTCGAGAGCCGTTGTGGCACATGACCTGGGATTGGTGGTGGTGGTTGGTGATGTTGGATGACGACGAACATCCATGGGGAAAGCAACTCATGGTCTTGTGGTCGACCAAGGACAACGACCGCGTGGAGGTCAATGGAACACCATGGATGCCGAAGGGGCGTCCCGGCGTGGATGAAAACGGCGGCATGATTCTCGATGGAATGGTGTGTGCATGGTGGTTTGATGGAAAGCGAATGCACGAGCCCTACATCAAGCGAACCTGCAACATGATCGCCATGGGGGACGATCACCCCGCATGGCCCGGCACTTCCGCCGAGGGAAAGGGTGGCGGGGCTGTTGTGCCGTTGCTGGACGAGGACTTGTCCATGGGCTTGCAAAGTGACCGCTCGGCCTTTTGGCTCAACCTCACGGGCGATAAGACTTCGGTGACCGCAGGTGCTCCGGCCTCCATGAAACTTCAACTCACGCCTTGGAATCCAGCCATGTCGGTCGCTCGGCCTTCGACGGCAACCTATGCAGCATCGATGGGTTACGACATTCTCCGCGTTCACGGGACGAGGGTTTCAGGGACGATTGATGATGTTGAAGTCAACGGTACTGCCTACTTCCAGAAAGTGTGTGTTCAAGCACCGTCGCCCCCGTGGTACTGGGGAGTGCTCCATTTTGAGGACGGCTCGTACATGGATTGGTTCTTACCGCATCTCGCCCCGACCATCACTGCACGCACGTCGAGGCCTTGGAAAAAGCGGGACATTCAACACATCGCCCTTTCTCAAGGGGGTTTGTTCCACGACGCAAAACATCAGCGCACCGAACGGTTTGCACGTGTCGAGGTTGTCAAAGAAGCCTCACCGCTAACCGAAGCCTCCCATGGTGAGCACCCTGGTGCACCGCTCCCGCAATTTTCGGTCCACATGTGGAATGGAAGAACCCGCATCAAATTGGTCGTGCAGGCGGTTGACCGAGCCCACTGGCACTTTGACCAACCCACCCGCGGGGGTCTGTGGTCACACCTCACCTACAATGAATACCCGCTCGAGTTGCGCCGGCTCGAAATTGTGGACGAACATGGCAAAAGGACACGCAAGGATTACGGTTGGGCCAGAGGAAACGCCGAACATGCATGGGGAATACTTCACTGATTTCAAACTCCATGGCGGGGGAAGGTATTTCATTCATGTCGTGTTAAGCGCATGTGAGGGCTTAGCATGACCGATGAACCCGTGGTCGAAGAAACCGAAGAAAAAGTTGAGGCGCCTGTTGAAGATTCAGCGGCAACCAAAGCCGCAAACAGCGACAAATACCGATTGATCTCCGGGGAAGAAATCCTTGAAAATGGAGAAGCACGACCAAGCACGCTTGCGTTTTTGGGCATGTACATACTCGGAGCACTCGTGTTTGGCGTTCATTATTTGTTCCATAACGGGCTCAACCCTTCAGACGATGCCTCGTTCATGTTGAAACTCACGGCGACGCTCATTGACTTCACCAACAGTGAAACTGTGCCCATCGGCTTTGTCATTGCGATGTCGTTCCTTACTTGGGTGAACCGAATGCTCAACGTCTCGACTTCAGGAAAGTGGGTGACCGTGGCACTCCTCGGCATTACGTTCCTGCCCGTGTTGATCACCGTGGACAACATGA
>MDTE01094042.1_pt1 | contig 11950 bp, 10 predicted proteins | sample 811231 | NCBI WGS metagenome assembly MDTE01 (sample SAMN05326651, study PRJNA326480) | marine metagenome | isolation source: seawater | place: Indian Ocean: Red Sea | collected 2010
GGAAATCTCCCTTCGCTTCTGAATTTAGAGTACGAAGCTGATTCGCTTGCTGGTTCGAACCATGTGATCTTGCGAGCATTCGCGGTCATTTAGAGAGTGTCTGACGCCGATGACTCTCTGTACTTTCTGTGAACAAGCGGCAGGGGTGGCCCTAAGTAAATACATGGATATAGACCAACTCTATCGCCAGTATGGCCCAATGGTCATGCGTCGTTGTCGGCAACTATTGCGAGATGAAGACCTGGCGCTCGATGCGACACAGGATGTCTTTGTGCGCTTGATCGAGCGGCGCGACCATCTCCGAGCAGACTATCCCTCCAGTCTGCTTTATCGCATCGCCACCAATATTTGCCTCAACCGGATTCGCGATGCGAAGAAACGGAAGACGAGTACTGACCAGAAGCTCTTGGAGCAAATAGCCGATCTGGATGATGCAGAGGGGCAAGTAGAAGCTCGCTCTGTGCTGGCTAGGCTTTTCGGCCTCGAGCGCGAAACGACCCGGACGATGGCAGTTTTGCACTACGTCGATGGCATGACTTTGAAAGAGGTTGCTGGAGAAGTAGGGATGTCGGTATCTGGAGTGCGAAAGAGATTGCGGGGCTTGAGAGCAACGCTAAAAGAAATGGAGTCGTCATGAGCGCAGAAGATCGAGATTTTATAAGCGATTATAGGCTCGAGCGTTTCCTGCTCAGCGAATTGCCCGAAGTTGAACTCGAATCGTTGCGTTCCAAGCTCGAGGTAGACCCGAAATTACGGGAACGGCTCGCGATACTCGAGCGCTCTAATGAAGCGATACACCAGCGTTATCCGCCCGAATGGATGAGTGGCCAGATAGAATTGAAGCAGAAATTACGAGTAGGGGAAGGGACAAAGCGTAGGACTCAGCGCAGCGGTTATCGCCTTTGGGCAGCGCCGGTAGTGGCCTTAGTCTTGGCCGTGGTGATGATGCCTGTTTTTTTCGATCGAGTGGACGATTCACAAGAATTGCGGATCAAAGGGGGCGAAGTCGGTCCTGGTCTTATGATCTACCGCGCACTCGAAAATGGTACTGAGCAACTGCAATCCGGGGAACTGGCCCAGGGGGGCGATCGGGTGCAGATCGTCTACCGATCCGGTGGTATGTCCTACGGGGCGATTATTTCCGTCGATGGACGTGGGGCTTTTACTCAGCATCTGCCTCTTAAGGGAGAGTTAGCGGTGCCATTAGTTGCGAGAGATACTCTGGACTTTGCCTATGAACTCGACGATGCCCCGGATTGGGAACGGTTTTACCTAGCGGTAGCGGAGCGGCGTTTTGATCTGGAATCATTGAGGGTTCAACTGGCCAGAGGAAGAAGTAGGGAGCTAAGCGCAGGCATGCGCCTTTTCGAGTTCACGTTGAAAAAACCGAAACCTTGAGACGATGAGTCGGATCCTTATCCTGTTAAGCCTCGTTGCCTGCTTTGCGGCTCCGCCGGCAAAAGCCGAGACGAGGGTGCGCAGGCTGGTGCTGGCGGCCGGGGCTAACAACGGCGGTATAGACCGTCCTCTCTTGCGCTACGCCGTGTCTGATGCAGAAAGCTTCGTTCGGGTGCTGGAGGAGATGGGCGGAGTGGACCCGGCGGATGTACTGCTCTTGCGCGATCCAGACCTCGAGGCCTATCGGTCTGGGTTGGTGGAATTGCAACGTCGAGTCCTGGCGGCCAAGCGCCGGGGGGATCGGCTGGAAGTGTTGCTCTATTACTCCGGACACGCCGACGAAGAAGGGCTACTCCTGGCTGGTGACCATCTGGACTATATGCGATTGCGCAACGAATTGAGGGCGGCAAATGCCGATGTACATATCGCCGTACTCGATGCCTGTGCATCCGGGGCTATAACCCGTACCAAAGGGGGTAGGCATCATCAGCCTTTCCTTTTAGACGAGTCGTTCGATATGCGAGGGTACGCATTTCTTACCTCCAGTTCGATGGACGAGGTAGCCCAGGAGTCGGATAAGATCGAGGCTTCGTTTTTTACTCACTATTTGGTCTCGGGATTGCGCGGTGCAGCCGATATCAACGGCGATAGGCGGGTGATGCTCAACGAAGTCTATCAATTCGCCTTCTCCGAGACTCTGGCGCGTACTACGGGGACGATCGGAGGCGCTCAGCATCCGGCCTACGATATCATGATGAAGGGCACTGGCGACGTGGTGATGACCCAGTTGGATACCAATTCCGCGCATCTCTTCCTAACGGAGCCAGTCGAAGGCCGAGTGTATATCCACACCGTTGGGCGCAAGCTGGTAGCCGAACTTCATAAACCCGCAGGTCGGGTCGTTGAATTAGGGTTGGAGCCCGGTCGCTACACGGTTCTTTTAGAAGGGCAGGCGGGGTTGCAGAGGGCGGAACTGGTCCTGACAGAGAGTGAACAGGTCGGAGTGCGCAACGAAGATTTTCGCACTCTAGCTCCTGAAGATGCGGTCCTGCGCGGGGGGCAGCGGCAAAGACTCACGATAGGGTTGAACGAAGACCGCCATATAGAAATCGCAACTAGCGAAGGCTATATTTTGTCGCTCGGTTCTTTATCCAATACCAAGACTAAGGCTTTCCGCGGGGTCCAATTCGCCTGGTTGGTAAACCAGGCCCATCAGCGAGCTGGGGCACAGATCAGTGCAGTGGGAAACCTGGCCCTCAAAGAAGTTGACGGTTGGCAGGTCGCTGGAGTGGTCAACTGGGCGATGGGACCGGTCCAGGGCTGGCAGGTGGCCGGTTTGAATATTGCATCGCAGGTTCGCGGTTGGCAGATCGCAGGATCGTCTAATATCGTCGGGAAAATTCGCGGTTGGCAGGTGGCTGGCGCGAGCAATTACGCCAGTGAAGTTAAGGGGGGACAACTAGGTTGGATTAACAGAGCCGAAAAGATAAAGGGCTGGCAATTCGGTCTGGTGAATATTTCGGGCGATATCAAAGAGGGCTGGCCTGTAGGCCTAATCAATTATTCGCGCAGCGGACTATTTAATATCAGGATCTGGTACGATGAACTGGGAATGAACTTGTTCACCCTGAGTTCGGGCAGCCGTTCGTTTTATACTTCCTTCACCAGTGGCTTTACTGCGAGTGATGAGGGGCAACGGATTTGGGCTCTTGGTTTCGGGCTTGGGTGGCAAAAGGGTTGGCGGCGTTCGTTTTTAAATCTCGATTTGAATCAGTACCGGATCACTAGGAATTATCATCGAGACTATAATATCGGCCTCGAGGGTCGCCCGCCTCGATTGGATTTTGATTTTGGTAAGTCCAAAATAAATAATTATCTGACTAGGGCAAAGGTGGAGCTGGGGTTGGATCTAAATGGCCGAGCTTGGCTTTCGCCGGTTATCTTTCCCGGTACGACTCGTCTATTGCTCTTCGGTGGCTTTTCCTTGAATAATTTATGGACCGATGGCCATTCTCCCTTAGTTAAACCTGTGAACGGCAATCCCCAGAGCTCGGAAAACGACCATGTACGCTGGCCAGGATTCCACTTTGGTTTGCGCTATGGCCGCTAAGTGCAAAGGAGAGTGGGATTGAGGGATTCAGAGTCTGGATGCCAGGCAGCGATTTATGGATTAAGGTGTGGAGTAGAGCAAAAGCACTTCAATATCGGTCAGAATGAGTTCGCAAGCCAGTTGAGGATGGCGAGTCAGCAGGACCGTTTCCAGTAGATGGGGACCGATGGTTGCCTGGTGGGGTTCCAAGGCGTGACTGAGCCAGATGGCCGAGCTCTGGTCGGAGATCGGAGCGGGATCACCTTGGTGGCAGTACTGGATATCGGCATTGCCGAGGGCGCACTTGTCCCAGGAGATACGGATCTCGTCACCGGGTACCCATTCCTGCAGACGGAGTCGAAGGGTGACTGAGGTAGGAGGGTCGAGTTGGAGGTCATCGGCTAGGTGTATAGTGAAGTGGGGGCCTGTCTCGGCAAAGGTGCGATAGAGTGGAACGGGTAGGCTGCCGCGGAGTCGATCGAGCTTATAGGCACCACGCCAGGGGCCGGTTTTCTGGCGAAAACGGTGGGTTACATTGTAGAGTTTATTTTGGCCCCTCAGGGTGTCGGGGCTTCCGACTTGAGTGAGTAGCTCGCGAAATCGGTTGCTGTCGGCATGCCAGTTGAAGGCGTATATCCCGGTAGCTCCCTGGCGGTAATAGCCGAGGCTGGTGGCTTTGGTTCGCATATTATGGCGGGTTTGTTCGTCTTCTGGGCCGACTGCGGGTCCCGGGACGCCGCCATCGAAACCGGGATAGAGGGCGATTTCGCGCCTGGAACAGAGCGCCTGGTACGCATCGACCTCGACCGCCGGGTCAGTGCCGGCAGCTCCAGCCGGGATGAGTATATCGACCAATCCTTCTTCAATCCAGGTTTCCACATCGTATCCTATGCGATGAGAGCCTTCTAACGACCCTGCAACTCGCGCGGCCAGGTAGAAGGGGCGATTGTGCTCTGAGGCCAATTGGTCGGTTAGTTGACGTGCTGCGCGCATGAAATCGGTGAGGATATAGCGAAGGCGGTAGCCCTGATCTTCGGGAAAGTGGAAGGGATGTCGTTGCCAATCGAGTTCGATGCCGTCCCAGGCATAGGTTTGGCAGAGTTCGCGCAGGTGCTGGAACCGATTTTCGCGGACTTCGGGAATGGCCATATTCCACGAGAGCGCGAACCACTCTTCTGTTTCTTCCCCGAGGAGCCATTCGGGGTGTTCCTTACGGAACTGGGTTAATTCGGTGTGGTGCAGGGTAGATAGGTCCCCTAATTGGGCTCCATTGAAGTGATTGTCGTTCATGCGCAGCGAAGCATAGACGTGTAGACCTAGTTGATGTCCCCTGTCAATAAGCGCTTGCTGGGGATCTTCTCCCCGATCGAGCATGCGGCGGATATTCTCAGTATGGGTAAAGGTCGCAGCACTTTCGTAGTGGCGCTGGTGGATGTCGCCAAGAAGTTCCAATTTCTGGCTGGACCAGCGCACGGCGTGTTCGCCGACGCACCAGAACAGGGCGCCGACCTGGGTATCGATTAGCGGGGCGTAGACTTTGTCGAGAAAGTCATCCATGGACTGAGGGACCGCAGAATAGCCGTGGGGCGCGCCATCCCAATTGTAAATTATGCCGTAGTTTTTTGGGCCGGGCATGGTGTTTTCTCCTCTCTGAACCTGGGGAAAATAATCGATTGAACTGAGGAGGAAAAGTTGTAGGGAAGATAGGAGATGTAGATTTTCATCTATGAGCCCAATTTCTACTTTAGACAGAGTTGATTGAAGGGCAGGTGAATGGGGTAGGGGTATTCGGGTAGCGGTAGTCTTTCACTTTATGTTTATTTTGATCCGAAGCGAAAGGATCGATATGGCTGAAGAGAGAATAGAAGAAAAAATACTCCACGCGATCGATGAGCAGCGGCTGGTCGATACGGCGGTGGCATTGATCGAAGTGCCCAGCCCCACGCTGAGTGCGGGTGCGGTGGCGGATCGCCTGGATGAAATCCTCGTCGAAGAAGGATTTGCGGTCGAACGCCCTGAGACCGATTGGCCCGAAGCGCCGGCGGTGGTGGCCCGGCTTGAGAGCGGCCGACCGGGGCAGACACTGCAATTCGATGGGCATTTGGACACCGTGCATCTGCCCTTTGTGCCACCCCGAGTCGAAGACGGGCAACTCTATGGATCGGGTTCGTCGGATATGAAGGGTGGGATCGCCGCATTTGTCGAGGCGTTGCGGGTATTGCGCGATACCGAAGCATTGGATCGAGGCAATGTGTTGATTACCGCGCACGATCACCACGAGGCGCCCTGGGGCGATCGCCGGCAACTCTATGCCTTGATCCGCGAGGGATATATTGGTGATGGGGTGCTTTTACCGGAATATCTCGGTGATAAGCTGCCGGTGGCCGGGCGGGGTATGGCAGTGTTCTGTATCGAGATTGAACGCGATGGCGAACCTGTGCACGAAGTACTGCGACCAGAGGGCTTGCCGGATGTGGTAGGAGTGGGCGCCGAACTGGTTCTGCGCTTGAAGCACCTAGGTGAGAAACTGAGTGAGAAGACGGCTCCCTATATTGGCAGTGATACGACTTTTATCGGTCAGGTGATATGCGGTGAAATGTATAACCAGGCTCCAGTTAGTTGTCGCGTCGAAGGCACTCGCCGCTGGGTTGCTGCGGGCTCAGAGCCGGAGGCACGGGCTGAGATCGAGGCGTTGCTCGAAGAATTGGCGCTAGAGAGTGGTACCCGAATCCGTCTTGTCGATTGGAATATGCCTGGCGATGCTTTTGCGGTGGACCAGGACAGTTCGCTTTTCGGCGCGTTTCAAACGGCGCACCAAGAGGTCGTCGGCGAGAGATTGCCGCTGGGCGGAAAGCCCTTTATCGACGATGGCAATAGCTTTATGGCCCTGGCTGGGATTCAGGCGGTGACTCATGGGCCGTGCGCGGTCGGGGCTCATACCCTCGACGAACGGGTCCCGATAGCTGAATTGATTCGGGTCGCTAAAGTGTACGCGTTGACCGCGCATAAATTCTGCCAGGAGGGCTAATATGCAACTCGATGCCAGACAGAAGCACCTGCTGGAGCGGACCTTCATGGACTATCAGTCTACCGAGGCCTTCTTCGATAATCCGATCGTCGTTGCAAAGGCCGAAGGGCTTTATTATTGGGATGTCGAAGGGCGGCGTTATTTCGATGGTATCGGCGGAATTTTCGTCGCTAATCTGGGGCATGGGCATCCCCGGGTAGTCGAGGCCGTCAAGCGGCAATTGGATACGATGAGTTTTTCGCCGCCAATGCACGGCACCTCGGATATCGCGCTGGATTTTGTCGAGCGAGTGGGGGAAGTCTCACCTGGTGAGCTAAATTTCGTCAAGCCATTTTCCGGGGGTTCGGAGTCGATGGAAGCGGCGATGAAATTTACACGCCAGTATTACAAGCAGACCAATCGGCCACATAAATACAAGTTCATCAGCCGTTATTTCGGCTACCACGGCGGTACCTTCGGGGCGATGGCCGCCAGCGGAACGGGTAAGCGTAAGACGCCCTTTGAGCCACAGATGCCGGGTTTTATCAAGGTCTATCCACCGACTTATTATCGCGACCGGTTCTCTTCTTGGGACGAGTGCAATCGCTTTTGCGCCCAGATGTTTGAAGATGCGATAATCCATGAGGATCCCGATACCGTAGCCGGAGTTATTGTCGAACCCATCGGCAATACGGGTGGAATTGTTACGCCGACCGAAGAATATTTTCACCTACTGCGCGAGATCTGTGACCGCCATGATGTATTGTTGATTTTCGATGAGATTATCACAGGTTGGGGTCGCACCGGTTCGATGTTCGCCGCCGAGACTTTTGGGACCATCCCCGATATTATATGCAGTGGCAAGGCGCTCTCAAACGGTACGGTACCGTTGGGGGCAATGATTGCCCGCGAGGATATGGCGCAAGCCTTTCGCGGTGATCCGGCGCTCGGATTAAACTTCGCCCACGGTCACACTTATGCGGGCAGCCCATTGGGTTGCGCTGCTGGTTTGGCCGTGATCGATGAGATCGTCGAAAAGGGATTGGCCGAGCAGGCGCGAGAAAAGGGTGAGTACCTGGCACAGAAACTCGAAGGATTGAAAAAATACGGGGTGGTGCGCGAAGTAAGAGGCCGTGGACTAATTCGCGGAGTGGAACTGGTCAGGGATACTCAGCAGATGGAACCTTTTCCCGAACTGGGAAATGCGTTGAAGCGGACGGCGCTCGAAAACGGACTGATCATCCGCGTTGACCCGGCTTGGTTTGCAGTGGTACCAGCGCTGGTGATTACCGAGGAAGAAATTGATGAGTTATTCGATTTGATCGATCTCAGCCTGAGAGGAGCTTTGGACCGCGTAGCCTCAAATAATTAAAAAACAATTAATTATAACCGGTTTGATGCCTGGTTGATTCGCCCTGATTTTAATGCGCCTCGAGTCGCTGCGCTGCGGCGACTCCCTTTTGCTCGTCGACGAAATAGAGGCAGATGCCGCCGGCAATGAATAGGGTCGCGATCGAGAGGATGCCTACCCGCGGGTTGCCGGTCAATACCGCAAGCCAACCCATCAGCGTCGGTCCGAGCACGGCGGCGAATTTGCCCACCATATTGTAGAAGCCGAAAAACTCGGCTGCCCGGTCGTGGGGAATCAATCGGGAATAGAGGGAGCGGCTGAGCGCCTGAATCCCACCTTGGACTAGGCCGATGGTCGTGGCCAGCGCGTAGAATTCCCAGACCTGGTCGAGAAAATAACCCCAGATCGTGGTCCCGAGATAAACGGCCAGGCTGATAAAGAGGCCGGCGCGGGTGCCGATCCGCTGGCCGAGTTTGCCGAAGGCAATCGAAGCCGGAAAACCGACGAATTGGGTAATCGCCAGGGCGAGAAGCAGGTTGTCGGTGGCGAAGCCGATCGACATACCGTAGTCGATTGCCATGCGCACAATGGTATCCACGCCATCGATATAGAGCCAGTAACTGATCAGGAAGAGCAGCGTTATGCGCAGCCGACGAATCTCGCGAAAGGTCTTGAGCAACTGTCGATATCCAGTCGTGATCGCCGACCAGCCCTGGTGGGTATGTCGGGGGGGAGATTCTTTAACCCAGAGTAAGAGTGGGATAGTAAAAACGGCCCACCACAGGGCTACCATCACGAAGCTTACCCGCACGGCTTGAGTGGGATCCTCTAGACCAAAAAAAGTTGGATAGAGGACCATCGCTATATTGACCGCGAAGAGCAGGCCTCCGCCCAGATAGCCCAGGCTGTATCCCAAAGCCGAGATATAATCCGATTTATCGCGCTCGGCGACTTCGACGAGCAGAGCGTCGTAAAAACTATTGGCGCTTGAGAAACCGATCGCTGCCAGGACATAGATCACAATAGCGAGTCCCCAATTGCCCTGGGAGACCAGATAGAGACAACCGGTGGCGAGAATCCCGAGAAAGGCAAAGGCCAGGAGGAATTTGCGTCGGATTCCGCCCCGGTCGGCGATGGCTCCTAGAATTGGGGCCAGCATCACGACCGCTATACTACCGAGTGAATTGGCTAGGCCCAGACGGAATGTGCTGAGTTCGACATTGGCGCCTGCACTCCAGTATTCTTTGAAAAAAACGGGAAAGAAGGCGGCCATGACCGAAGTGGCAAAGGCCGAATTGGCCCAGTCGTAGAGAGCCCAGGAGAATACTCCTCTCTTGGTATTAGTCGATGGCATTCGTCTCGGCTTCGATGATTACTCGGTTCAGGGGGATAGGTTGATCCAGGACCCAGGCGCGGGTAGGACGTAATCGGCGTCCGGAGGTATCGCTGGTGCCAGGCGTTTGACGAATTTTTCTATATTCAAGAAGGGGACGGGCCGAAGATCGTGCGGATCTTCGGGTAAGCGTGAGAAGAAATTCTCCCAGTGGATCAGGATGATACGCCGTGGCTGCAGATGGGCGACTAGGGCTCTGGGATAGTCGTTGACTTCATTATAGCCGGCGACACAGAGCATGGCCAGATCGACACGGTGTTCTAAAAATGGTGGGAAACCCAGAGGAGGGGTAGAGGCTGCATCCTGATAATAGATTCGGTAGGCGATCGGGCCGCCTCGCTGCTCGAGGAAATCGATCAGGTAGGAGAGTGTTTGCCCTTCGCGCCAGCCAGCGGCTCGTCGGGGCAGGCTTTGCAAGTTCTCGCGGTAAAACCCGCGAAACATTTTGAGGCCGAGAAAATGTGGGGCGTGCTCCGATTCTAGTGCCATAAAGCGGATGCGGCCGTCGGCGACTTCGATCCATTGGCCTGGTTCGGTCGCGGTGCCCATGTGCTTGTTCAAGGCCACGAGGCGAGAGGTATCCACGGTGGCGGCCAGGGTGTGATAAGCGGTGCGGCTGCCGTAAACACGGGCCTTAGGGGTATGGGCGGCCAGGATATAGGGCAAATCCATCAGGTGGTCGTAGTGGGCATGTCCGACGAGGATCGCGTGGGTGGCCGCCAAGTCGGCATGCATTGGGGCCAGGAAGCGGTCTATTTCCCGTGGTTGCGATTTTATGCGCCAAAATAAGAGGCGTTTTAATGAGGGATTTGAAAAAAAAGGCGCAGTGAGCAGGACGTCCTCACCCCGGCGTAAGTAGAGGCCGCCTGCTCCCAGGTACTTGATCTGAAGATGGGTAGAATCTGATACGGGAGGATTCCTGTCATTTAGAAGGGGAATTTGATCTATAGAGCTGCTGAAGGCGGGTGCGGTACTGAGTAATAGAGCAAAGCACACTATTGTAATGAGCACGGAATTTGCCTGGAATTTGTGGTAATTGGCGATTAAACTAAGGCTTTTAGGGGGACCAGACAATGCCTTTGGGGTATAACCGATCGGTCGTCAAGCTTCGTATCTCACGGCCGAATATGCTCGACTAGTGTGTTTTGAGGGGCAGGATCGCTCTGGAGGGATTCGAGCCGATCCCCATTGTTAATGTCTAATGTCTATGGAGAAATTTCATGTCGATAAAAGATCAGATCGCTCTGGTTACCGGTGCAGCTGGAGGTATTGGTTTGGCCATAAGTCGTGCGCTGGCTTCGGAGGGGGTTCGGGTCGCGGTGCACTACAATACCCAGGTAGATCAGGCCAAAGAGCTCGCCGACGAACTCGGAACTTCCATTTTTCAGGCCGATCTTGCCGATTCAGGGGAGGCGGAGTCGCTGGTCGAGCGGGTAGTAGGAGCAATGGGCGGATTGGATATACTGATCAACAACGCCGGGATTACGATTGGCGGCCAGGCTGTGGTTGATATGCCATTGGAAGACTGGCATCGAGTTGTGGGAATCAATCTCAATAGTGTCCTTTATATGTGCAAAGCCGCTTTGCCCCATATCCGGGCGCAGGGAGGGGGGGCGGTGGTCAATATCGCCTCGAATGTCGTCAATACGCTTCCTGGAGGAGCTGCTGCTTATGCCACCACCAAGGCGGGGGTTGTTGCACTGACCAAGGTCCTGTCCAAAGAGGAAGCCCAGTACGGAATCCGCATCAATGCGGTCTCTCCGGGGATTATCCATGCCGGGATGGGTGTCGGGGCGTTGGAACGGCGTACGCCGGAGGTCCGCCAGCACTTTCTCAATACCATTCCGATGCGTCGATCTGGAGGGGCCGGGGAAGTTGCCGAAGCCGTGCTCTTTCTGGTTTCGCCCTCAGCTAGTTATATCACTGGCCAGCATTTGAACGTCAATGGTGGGGATCGGACCGAGTCCTATCAATAGGGTTGAGCGGATTTAAAGTTGATGAATACCCATCTCCATCTGATGGAATCATTGATCGCTTATTATCGACTAAAGGCGGAATTTAATCTAATAATGATTAATGCATTTCCGTGGTCGAGTCGTGATATAACGCATGGCGATGCTTGAAAATATGCAACCGTAGCTGGATATGGATTAGAGGCTATCCTGCTCATTACGGCGATGTATCTCCCTGGCGTACGGGAACTGTATCCTGAATATCGCAGCGGTATATCCATGTATCGGTGTGTATATAATGGATGGCGAAAGCCTGCCGGGGACGGTCGGTCGAGTGGTTGGCGTAGGAGCCGTGAACGGTCATGCCGGTAAAGAATACCCCGGCTCCTTTGGGTACGGTGAGGCGCTTGATTTCGTCTTCAGAGACTCCAATAATATCGAAGGAGTGCATGGTCTCAAGCCATTCTACTTTGTTTGGATCGCGCATGGGATAGTCTTTTTCCCAAGCAGTGTGTTCGCTCTCGTTGCGCACTCTAGTGAATTCATAGAGGCCTTTCTGATTGCTGCCCGGAAGGACGCAAAGTCCTCCATTATCAGGATCGGTATCATTCATTGCCAACCAGCAAGCCATCAGCGAATTGGGCTCGTTGCGGATATAATGGGTGTCTTGGTGCAACGCGATTCCGGTGCCCCCCTGTGGGGCTTTGTTCATATACATGGTTTGGACGATTTCGGGGGGGCCGTCGAGCAACTGGCGCAC
>MDTE01176968.1_pt1 | contig 11950 bp, 5 predicted proteins | sample 811231 | NCBI WGS metagenome assembly MDTE01 (sample SAMN05326651, study PRJNA326480) | marine metagenome | isolation source: seawater | place: Indian Ocean: Red Sea | collected 2010
ATGAAAAAGTTAGTTAATCCAGTATTAATTTAAGGTGCTGAATCTTAACATAAAATTCAGAAATGTTACACTTTTTTAGGGATTTTTGGGTCGAATCTAAGCTCTTGTCGAACGACCTATTAGCTTAGTTCAATTTGCACGTCTACCCCAGCAGCAAGGTCTAATTTCATGAGAGCATCAACTGTTTTGTCTGTCGGCTCTATAATGTCCATTAGTCTTTTGTGAGTGCGAATTTCATACTGGTCACGGGCATCCTTATCTACGTGCGGTGATATTAGTACAGTGAACCTCTCTTTTTTGGTAGGAAGCGGAATTGGTCCAATTACTCTAGCCCCTGTTCGTTTAGCTGTCTCTAATATTTCTTTTGAGGAAGCGTCAATAAGTTTGTGATCGAAAGTTTTAAGGCGAATTCTGATGTTTTGTGATTTTTTTATCTTTTTAGTTGCCACTTTAAGATGCCTTCTCAATTAATTCTTCTGCTATGTTTGATGGTATCTCCGCATACTTTTCAAACTCCATGGTATATGTCGCTCTACCTTGAGTCATAGATCTTAGATCTGTGGCATATCCAAACATCTCTGAAAGCGGGACCTCAGCTTTAATTATGTTTCCCACAACAGTCTCTTCCATGCCTTGTATAATTCCTCTTCTTCGATTTAAGTCTCCAGTCACGTCACCCAGATAATCCCCAGGAGTGACTGCTTCCACCTTCATTACTGGTTCTAGTAAGACAGGATTTGCTTTTTTTGCTCCTTCTTTAAAAGCTTGGGACCCAGCAACCTTAAATGCCACCTCACTAGAGTCAACATCATGGAAAGAACCATCGTAAAGTGTAACTTTGACATCCACAACTGGGTAACCCCCGATAACACCGTTTTCCATCTGTTCGATAACACCTTTATCAACTGGACCAATAAATTCTTTTGGAATTGCACCACCAACAATTTCATTTACAAATTCATAACCTTTGCCTGCTTCTTGAGGTTCTATTTTTAACCAAACATGGCCATATTGCCCTTTACCGCCACTCTGTTTGACATACTTGGCTTCTTGTTCAATTGTTTTCCTAATAGTCTCTCTGTAAGCAACTTGTGGTTTTCCAATTGTAGCTTCGACATTGAATTCCCTTTTCATTCTGTCAACAATTATATCTAGGTGAAGCTCTCCCATTCCTGATATGATGGTTTGGTTAGATTCCTCATCAGTCGCCACGCGAAACGATGGATCCTCTTGGGCTAATTTACCCAAGGCTAAACCCATTTTTTCTTGGTCGTCTTTAGTTTTTGGCTCAACAGCGATTGAAATAACTGGCTCCGGAAATTCCATCCTTTCAAGGGTAATTACAGAAGATGGATCGCACAGGGTGTCACCAGTTGTAACTTGCTTGAGACCTACAGCTGCGGCGATATCGCCTGCTCTAACTTCTTTGATTTCTTCCCTAGAGTTTGAATGCATTTGAAGTATTCGCCCTATTCGCTCCTTTTTTTGTGTAACCGCATTATATATGGTGTCTCCAGCTTTCAAGACCCCAGAGTATACTCGGAAGAATGCCAGTGTGCCGACAAATGGATCTGTTGCGATCTTGAATGCAAGTGAAGCGAATGGTTCGTCATCTGAGGATTTCCTCTCTCCTTCAGTGTTCTCTTTATCATCATTGATGCCTTTGATAGCAGGAACATCTAATGGAGATGGCATAAAATCGATTACAGAATCTAACATAGCCTGGACACCTTTATTTTTAAATGCTGTCCCGCAAGAAACAAGGACGATTTCATTGGATAGAGTCTGAAGTCTCAATCCTTCTATAATCTGCTCTCTGGTTAACTCGCCATTATTTAAATATGCCTCCATTAACTCCTCATTTGCTTCTGCAGCTGTCTCAATTAATTGCTCGTTAAGCTCTTCTGACTTAGCTTTAAGTTCATCAGGTATATCAATCTCTTCGAATTTCATTCCTTTAGATTCCTCATCCCATACGATAGCCTTCATATCAATAAGGTTAACTACACCTTTAAAATTATCTTCAGCGCCAATTGGGACTTGAAGTGGCACCGGTTTTGAGCCTAGTCGAGTTTTAATTTGATCGACAACTCTGAAAAAATCAGCTCCTGCTCTATCCATTTTATTAACGAATGCCATCCTTGGTACGTTATATTTATTTGCTTGTCTCCACACAGTTTCAGATTGCGGTTCTACACCTCCAACTGCACAAAAAACAGCGACCGCACCATCAAGAACTCTTAGCGATCTCTCAACCTCGATTGTAAAGTCCACGTGGCCAGGTGTATCAATAATGTTTATTCGATGCTCGTCGTATTGTCCTATACTCCCGCTCCAAAAACATGTTGTAGCGGCAGACGTGATTGTTATGCCTCTTTCTTGCTCCTGCTCCATCCAGTCCATCGTCGCTGCACCATCATGTACTTCGCCTATTTTGTGAGATACGCCTGTGTAATAGAGAATTCTTTCTGTGGTGGTAGTTTTACCTGCATCAATGTGAGCCATGATTCCTATGTTTCGGTAGTGCGTCAAGTCTGTAGTTCTAGCCATGAATTACCACCTATAATGTGCAAATGCTTTATTTGCCTCAGCCATTTTGTGAGTATCCTCACGTTTTTTTACTGCTGAGCCTCTGTTATCTATGGCATCTGTGATTTCTGATGCTAGTTTTTCCTTCATAGATTTTTCATTCCTTTTGCTAGCTGCCTCGATAATCCATTTCATAGCCAAGGAAATCTTTCTTTTGGAGTTAACTTCGATAGGCACTTGATAGTTCGAACCACCCACTCTCCTAGATTTTACCTCGACAGTAGGACCTACGTTTTGGAGGGCTTTTTCTAGAACTGTTAGTGGCTCTTCTTTGGTTTTTTTAGATGAAATGGATAAAGCATTATATACTATTTTCTCTGCAGTTCTTTTTTTGCCGTCCTTCATAATCATATTCGTTAAGCGTGTAACGTTAGTACTTTTGTAAATGGGGTCGGGTGTAATTTTCTTTTTCGGAATGTCTCTTTTTCTGGGCATAACTTAACTCTTTGGTCTTTTTGTACCGTACTTTGATCTACCTTGTTTTCTATTTTCCACACCTTGTGTGTCTAGACTTCCTCTAACTATGTGGTAACGAACACCCGGCAGATCTTTTACTCTTCCACCCCTAATAACTACGACAGAGTGTTCTTGAAGGTTATGACCTTCGCCTCCTATGTATGAGGTAACTTCCTGCCCGTTTGTCAACCTGACTCTTGCAACCTTTCTCAGTGCAGAGTTAGGCTTTTTAGGTGTTGTGGTATAAACACGTGTACATACGCCTCTTCGTTGAGGACATGATTCCAAGGCTGGTACATCAGATTTTGTAATCTTGGATTTCCTTGGGTTTCTAACAAGTTGATTGATTGTAGCCATATAATTCCTAATAAGTATGCGAAATTCTATTGGTACAGCATGTGTGTGTCAAGAAGTGTTTAATATTATATGCAAAAAACATTATTTTAATCTTTAAATAGATCTTCCGCAGTTGTCTCCGAAGACTTCTCAGGAATTATGTTTATTTCACTCGCTATTTCTTTCTCTAGCATTTCTTCAAAAGACTCACTCTCATCGGTCTGGGTAGATAACCCCGTGCCACATGGAAGAAGCCTGCCAACCACCACATTTTCCTTCAAACCTCTTAATCTATCTTTACGACCATTGACGGCGGCATCAGTTAAGACACGAGTTGTCTCCTGAAATGATGCTGCTGAAATAAATGATTCTGTTACTAATGAAGCTTTAGTGATTCCTAACAACATCGGGTTGTATGTTGGCAATTGTGCTTCAGGATTTTTTGATTTAAGTGAATCGATTTTCTCAAGAAGCTGTGTTTTTTCCATTTGCTCTCCTGGCATTAGTGATGTATCACCCGGAGATACTATTTCTACCTTTCTTAGCATTTGGCGAAGAATGACCTCAATATGTTTGTCGTTAATTGCAACACCTTGAAGCCTATAAACGTCCTGAACTTCTTTTACTAAATGTTCAGCAAGATCTGTTATTCCTCTGTAAGCTAAAATATCATGTGGGTCTAGTTCGCCATCAGAGATAATCTCACCTTGAGTAACACTTGCACCCTCAAATACATTTAGAAGTTTAGTCTTATTAAGCATTTGGACGTGTTCGTTACCCTCTTTATCAGTAATTATTAATCGGCGTTTACCTTTCGTCTCCTTGCCAAATGATACGACACCTGTTTGGACTGCTAGCTCTGCTTTATCTTTGGGTTCCCTAGCTTCAAATAAGTCGGCAACCCTTGGCAAACCGCCCGTAATATCTCTAGTTCCAGATGTCTCGCGTGGTGTTCGAGCAATTACATCTCCAACACCTACTTTACTGCCGGATGTTAAATTTACTGTTGAATTAGATGGTAAATGATAATGTGCTGGTAAATTTGAGTTGACTAGTGTTAACTCTTTACCTTTAGCATCGACAAGCTTTATCATCGGCTTTCTGTTTTTATCAAATGATGCACTGGATGTATCTTTCACTTTTATAGAAGTAATACCTGTTAGCTCATCAACAATGTTCTCAACGCTTATGCCATCTTCAAAATCCTCAAACTCAATAATGCCTGCTGTTTCAGTAATGATTGGTGTAGAGTGAGGGTCCCATGTAACTATATTTTGACCTCTATCTACCTGCTCTCCATCTACTGTCTTGATAACAGCACCGTAAGGTATTTTATAACGCTCTTTTTCTCGGCCACTATCATCTAGAATGCCTAGTTCACCAGATCTGGATACAGTGATTATTTCATCTTGGCTGTTAACAACAGTTTTTAGATTATGATATCTTATCGTACCTGAAGTTTTTACTTCAATGCTGTTTGCAGCAACTGCACGTGATGCTGCTCCGCCAATATGGAACGTTCTCATTGTTAATTGAGTGCCAGGTTCACCGATTGATTGTGCTGCTACTACTCCGACAGCTTCTCCGATACTAACTTGACGACCTTTGGCTAAATCTCTTCCATAACACTTAGCGCAAACCCCGTGTCTTATATCACAGGTAATCACTGACCTTACCCAGACCTCATCAATTGCATTTTGCTCTAAAAGTGAGACATTGCTCTCATCCAGCAATGTACCTTTTGGAAGAATTACAGATTTGGTTTTTGGATTTACGAGATCATGTAATAGCGTTCTTCCCAAAACTCTCTCATTAAGTGGTTCAACAATATCTCCACCTTCTATGAGCGGTTTCATCAAGATGCCATTTTGTGTACCACAATCCTCTTCAGTCACAACTAAATCCTGAGACACGTCAACTAATCGCCTTGTTAAGTACCCTGAGTTAGCAGTTTTAAGTGCAGTATCTGCTAGCCCTTTTCGTGCCCCATGAGTAGATATGAAATACTGCATAACATCTAGGCCTTCTCTAAAATTAGCTGTAATTGGTGTCTCAATAATAGAGCCGTCCGGTTTTGCCATGAGTCCTCTCATTCCTGATAGCTGTCTTATTTGTGCTGCAGAGCCCCTTGCTCCTGAATCTGCCATCATATAAATAGAGTTAAAAGATTTATGTTCGACTTTCTTGCCATCTGATGTCTTTGTAACTTCCGTTCCTAGTTGCTTCATCATCGCTTGTGATACTTGATCATTTGTGTGTGACCAAATATCAACAACTTTATTGTAGCGTTCACCAGCAGTCAATAATCCTGAATTGTATTGTTTTTCTATGTCTTTAACTTCTTTTTCCGCTTTAGCAGTGATGGTTGTTTTCTCTTTAGGTATTACCATGTCGTCCACACCAATAGATACACCTGCTAAAGTTGAATATTTAAAGCCCATGTTTTTAATTTGGTCTGCAAAAAGCACTGTCTCTTTGAGACCAGCTAATCGATATGCAACATCAAATAATTTAGAGATAGCTTTTTTATTTAGGTCTTGATCAATAAATGAATATGGAATATTTTTAGGGAGTATCTCAGAGATAAGTGCTCTACCAGTCGTAGTGTCGACAATTTTTGTCTTTTCAATAAGCTGATCTCCTTCATGTTCAGTTATATTCATTCTTACTCTGATTCTTGCGTGCATGTCTATAAGTTTAGATTGATAAGCTTTGGAGACCTCTTCTATATCGCTAAAAATCATCCCTTCACCTTTACAGTTTGGTTTCTCTCTTGACATGTAATAAATACCTAAGACCATATCTTGTGATGGGACTATTATAGGACTGCCATTTGATGGGGAGAGGATATTGTTTGTCGCCATCATTAACACTCTCGCCTCCGTTTGAGCCTCTACAGACAGAGGGACATGTACAGCCATCTGATCGCCATCGAAGTCTGCGTTGAAAGCAGCGCACACGAGTGGATGAAGTTGAATAGCTTTGCCCTCAATCAATACAGGTTCAAACGCTTGTATTCCTAAACGATGTAATGTTGGAGCACGATTTAAAAGAACAGGATATTCTCTTATTATTTCTTCTAAAATATCCCAAACTTCTTCACCTTCTTTCTCAACCACTTTCTTTGCCGATTTGATAGTAGTAGTGATGCCTCTAGCTTGAAGCTTTCCGAAAATATGTGGTTTGAATAACTCTAGAGCCATTTTCTTTGGAATACCACATTGATGTAATCTAAGCGTAGGACCTACAACAATCACAGATCTTCCAGAATAATCAACTCTTTTGCCTAGAAGATTCTGTCTGAACCTTCCGCCTTTACCCTTAATCATGTCAGCGAGAGATTTCAGAGGCCTTTTGTTTGTTCCTGTGATAGCTCTACCTCTTCTACCATTGTCCAGAAGAGCATCCACTGACTCTTGTAACATTCTTTTTTCATTTCTTACTATTATATCTGGTGCTTTTAGCTCAAGAAGTCTCTTAAGCCTATTGTTTCTATTAATCACTCTTCTATATAGATCATTAAGATCTGAAGTAGCAAAACGTCCTCCCTCCAGAGGAACGAGTGGTCTCAAATCTGGTGGAAGAATAGGCAGCACATCCAGAATCATCCATTCTGGTTTGTTACCAGAGTTAATAAATGATTCAATCAGCTTGAGACGTTTGATATTTCTTTTATTTTTTGCTTGCGATTTTGTGACCTTAATTTCCTCTGTAAGATCTTCATATGCTTTTTCCAGATCTATACTCTTTAGAAGTTCTTTAATCGCCTCGGCACCCATGCCAACTTTAATTTCATTGCCATATTCTTCAATTGCCTGATTATACATTTCCTCATTTAACAGAGTACCTGTCTCGTATGGCGTCAGGCCACCATCTATAACAATAAATGCCTCAAAATATAATACCTTTTCGATCTGCCTTAAGGTCATATCCATCATTAAACCTATTCTTGATGGTAACGACCTCAGAAACCAAATGTGTGCTACAGGTGCGGCTAATTCAATATGCCCCATCCTCTCTCTTCTAACTTTAGATAAAGTAACTTCCACTCCACATTTCTCACATACCACACCCCTATGCTTGAGGCGTTTGTATTTTCCACATAAACATTCGTAATCTTTGACTGGACCAAAAATCTTTGCACAAAACAAACCATCTCTCTCAGGCTTGAATGTCCTGTAGTTGATTGTCTCAGGCTTTTTGACTTCACCGTATGACCACGATCTCATAAGATCAGGAGACGCAAGTGATATTTTAATATGATCAAATTTTTTATCGTGAGTATTTTTTTTAAACATGTTTAATATTTCTTGCATAATCTTTCCTAGTTTGGTTTATTCTCAGAGTCCAAGTCGATATTTATACTCAGGGATCTAATTTCTTTCAGTAAAACGTTAAATGATTCGGGTACATGCGCATCCGTAGTATACTCGCCATCGACTATATTTTTATAGACTTTATTTCTTCCAGCTATATCATCAGATTTAACTGTCAATACCTCCTGAAGAACATTTGTCGCACCATAGGCCTGAAGAGCCCACACTTCCATCTCTCCGAATCTTTGACCACCAAACTGCGCTTTCCCGCCCAGTGGCTGTTGAGTAACAAGACTGTAAGGACCTGTTGATCTGGCATGCATTTTATCATCTACAAGATGGTTTAATTTTATAATATACATATAACCGATGGTAACTGGCCTCTCAAACTTTTCTCCGGTTCTCCCATCATAGAGGATTGATTGACCACTCGTTGGAAGCTCAGCTAGCTCAAGCATCTTTTTAATTTCCTCTTCAGAAGCACCATCAAACACAGGAGTTGCCATAGGAAGTCCACTTTTGAGATTATTAGCTAAAGTTATTATTTCTTCATCGGTGAACTTATCAATAGTATACTTTGTGAAGCCCGGGCATTCCTTGTAAACCTTTGCTATAAACTGTTTTAACTTCTTAATTTCTTGCTGTTCCTTAAGCATTTGGTTGATTTTATCGCCTATTCCGTGAGCAGCCCAGCCCAGGTGCGTCTCTAAAACTTGTCCTACATTCATCCTTGAGGGCACACCCAAAGGATTAAGTACTATATCCACAGGTGTTCCATCTTCACGATGAGGCATGTCCTCAACAGGTATTATTTGAGAGATTACTCCTTTGTTACCATGACGACCGGCCATTTTATCCCCAGGTTGTAGTGTTCTCTTTACAGCTAGATACACTTTTATTTTCTTTTGTACACCAGGTCCTAAGTCATCTGGCATAGTGATTTTCTTGGTAACTTCCTCAAGATCTTGGTTAAATTTATTTTGTAAATCATCAATGCTATTTGCTAGGTTGGCTAGACTAATATTAACTTTCTCGATTTTAGTTTGTAGCTTGAATAGGTCATCATTATTCACCGAATCAATGAACGTGGATGTTAGTTTAGAGCCTGCCTTGAAGTCTAAAACTGATTTTGAAAGAGTTTTATTCAATAAAAGTTTTCTAGCCCTAATATAAACCGTCTCTTGATTGATTCTAAGCTCATCAACTAGATTTTTCTTTACTTCTTCTATTTGAGCTTCCTCTATCTGGACTGCTCTTTTATCTTTATCTATGCCCTCTCTGGTGAAAACTCTAACGTCTATAACAGTTCCATCCATACCTGATGGCACTTTTAATGATGAATCTTTAACGTCTGATGCTTTTTCTCCAAATATTGCTCTAAGAAGCTTCTCTTCGGGGGTGAGTTGAGTCTCTCCTTTTGGTGTAACTTTGCCAACAAGAATGTCACCAGATTTAACTTCTGCACCAACATAAACAATACCAGATGCATCAAGCTTATTTAGTAAATTTTCACTCACATTTGGAATATCTGCTGTTATTTCCTCAGATCCCAATTTAGTATCTCTCGCTACACATTCGAGTTCTTCAATATGTATAGATGTAAACCTATCTTCTCTAACAACTTTTTCAGATACAAGAATTGAATCTTCAAAATTGTAACCATTCCATGGCATGAATGCTATCAGTAGATTTTGACCCAATGCAAGCTCTCCAAGGTCAGTAGATGGACCATCTGCAATCGCATCACCTGCAGTCACTTTGTCCCCCGGCTTTACTAAAGGTCGTTGATTAATACAAGTATTTTGATTAGTCCGTGTGTATTTTGTTAGAGGGTAAATATCAACGCCGGTATCTGAGTCATCTCCAACATATTTTTCATCAACATTTACAATTATTCTTGACGCATCAACATAGTCGACCACTCCATCTCGTCTAACTTTAACTGATGCTCCTGAGTCAACTGCGACGGTTTTCTCCATTCCAGTGCCTACTAGAGGTTTATCTGGAATTAAAAGTGGAACAGCTTGTCTCTGCATATTAGATCCCATCAATGCTCGGTTAGCATCATCATGTTCGAGGAATGGTATAAGTGCTGCAGCAACAGAAACGACTTGGCGTGGAGAAACATCCATAAGTTCGACCTTATCTGGTGATGAGATAGTAAACTCGTTGTTGAAGCGGCACGATATTAAATCACCAGCAATGTTACCTTTCGAATCAAGAGTTGTGTTAGCCTGTGCAATCATATACTTACTCTCTTCGATTGCTGATAACCATTTAATTTCGTCTCTTACCTTATTTTTGGTGACAACTCTGTAAGGTGTTTCAAGGAAACCGTATGAATTCGTTCTGGAGTATGTTGCAAGTGAATTTATGAGCCCAATATTAGGACCTTCAGGGGTTTCGATTGGGCAGACCCTTCCATAATGAGTAGGATGAACATCCCTTACCTCAAAACCTGCTCTTTCTCTCGTTAAGCCACCTGGGCCCAGTGCTGAAATTCTTCTTTTATGGGTAATCTCGGCAAGTGGATTATTCTGATCCATAAATTGTGATAACTGACTTGTCCCAAAAAATTCTTTGAGGGTCGCAGTAATGGGTTTTGAATTCACAATGTCTTTTGGTTGTAGTTTTTCTGATAACTCCATCGTGGTCATTCTCTCTTTCACTGCTTTTTCAACTCTAACCAAACCTACCCTGAAAACATTCTCAACCATCTCGCCAACACATTTGACTCTCCGGTTTCCTAGATGATCAATATCATCAACCGAATCTGATCCATTTCTTATATTTATGAGTGTCTTGAGAACCTCTAGTATATCCTCATTCGATAATGTAGTCTCACCGATCATGCTTTCGCGGCCTACTCTTGAATTAAACTTCATTCGACCAACGTCAGATAGATCATATCTATCACTGGATTGAAATAAATTCGTAAACAGTTGATTAGCTGCCTCTTCAGTAGGTGGCTCTCCGGGTCTCATCATTCTATAAATTTCTATTAAAGCAGAATGTTGATCAATAGTTGGATCAACATCAAGGGTATTGCATATAAAAGCACCCCTATCAAGATCATTTGTGTGGAGAATTGTAAAATTAGAAATGCCAAAATCATGTATTTGAGCTATGACATCAAGGTCAATTTCTTGATTGCATGATAAAATATTTACAGGGACTGTCTTTACATTACCTAATTTTTCTTTAGTAGCTTTATCTATTCTATGGTTAGCATCACAGATAAGTTCTCCTGTGTCAGGATCCACTATTTGTTCAGAGACTATCATGTCAACTTTCACATCAGGTCCCTTCAACTTCACAACCACATCGTTAGCAATACGTTTTCCTAAAATGAAGTCATCCGGCACTTGAAAAGCTTTCATTTTACTTTTCTTAGCAGCATCAATTTGCCTGACTGTAATGCGTTTTCCTTTGCCAACAATTAGTTTTTTGTTATGGTAAATATCGAACGACGCAATGCTGCCTTTGAGGTCTTCTAAGTTTTGGTCAATAAATATTTTGTTATCTTTAACTGTAATTTTATTAAAGTCATAAAACCGTTCTAATATTTCTTGTGTGGAATATCCAAGAGCGCGAAGAATTATGGTCGAAGCTATTTTTCTCCTTCGATCAATTCTGGCATAGATAATATCTTTTTGATCAAATTCAAAATCTAACCAAGAGCCTCTGTACGGAATAACTCTTGCCGAAAAAAGTAACTTACCAGATGAATGTGTTCTTCCTCGATCATGATCAAAAAAGACTCCTGGTGATCTATGAAGCTGAGACACAACCACTCGCTCTGTGCCGTTAACAATAAATGTTCCATATTTAGTCATTATGGGTAACTCGCCAAGAAAGACCTCCTCGTTTTCAAAAATTTCTACTTTATCTGAGTTTTTCTCATCCAAATTCGTGTAGAGCTTGAAGTTTACCTTTATAGGTACTGAGTACGTTTTGCTGCTTATCCTACATTCCTCCTCATTGAACTCTGGTTTATCTAGTTTGAAGCTGGTGTATTCAAGCTTGCAATTGTTGGAATAGTCGTATATCGGGAAAACTGATTCAAATACTCTGTGTAGTCCTGACTTTTGAATATCAAAGACCCCATCAGAATATCCTAAAAACTCATTATATGAGTTTATCTGTAAGTCAATTAAATTTGGTGCCTGTATTACGTCACTTGTTTTGCCAAAACTTTTACGAATACGTTTTTTTTCAGTATAAGAATACGTCATAGCCAAAAGATCCTTTTG
>MDTE01105478.1_pt1 | contig 11949 bp, 12 predicted proteins | sample 811231 | NCBI WGS metagenome assembly MDTE01 (sample SAMN05326651, study PRJNA326480) | marine metagenome | isolation source: seawater | place: Indian Ocean: Red Sea | collected 2010
GAGCGGACACTGACTTGCAATGACCCCTCCCGCGATGCGGATAGGGCGAGGCGCGGATAGGCCACCGTCTAGGATGAACATGGAATTGTCAGTGGCGCAAACCAGTGATGAAACACACCCAACAAGCCTTCGGGAATGAGGCCGTACGCAGACTGAAGATTGCGTACGTTAAAATTAGGGCGCGGGGAGTGTTTAGCACCACCTTCGCGCCCCAACCCCTTCGGGGGTTGCTTCAACTTGTTACGAACGTAACAGATTGAAGCAGCCTCCGGTGAGGCTGCGTTAATTAACCCTTAATAGGAGACTACCATGAGTATGTTAAGCACAATTATCGCGGAGATTGAGGATCATTCAGAGGATAATCTAATTACTGAGGATCAGATTGCGGATGAAACAACCCGCACGATGGCTAATAAGGTCTGCGTTGCGGCACGGTTCGCTGGTAAGGTTCAATCTGAGGTTGATCGAGTTGCGCATGGCTCCGTAACGGCTATGTGCCGCGAGGCTTGCAAGGCTGGATTCACGAAAGATGCTGTGCGCAATTGGGTGAAAGAATATGAGCCCGAAGCGTACACGCGTTCCTTCCAAGTCCGGCTTTGTGAGGTCTACAAAGCGGCGGAAAAGGCAGCGGCGGCGGCGGCGGAAGCTGCGGAAGCTGCGGAGGCTTCTGAGGAATCGGGCGAGGAAACTCCTGCCCCGACAACTGATGAGCAAGCTGTTACGAACGTAACACAGCAACTCGAAGCTCAATCCACCGGACGACCAGTTGAGAATGCGGATGCGGTAGTAACCGAGGCCGCAAGACTGATCGAGAAGTATGGTCTTGAGGAAGCCGCCAAGATTGCGGGTTCCGTTGGTCGGAAGTTGAGGGAGCAATTGGAAGCCCTCAAGAATAGCTAAATCGCCGGAGCACGGCGGCATTGTTACGAACGTAACAGTGCCGCCTTCCCCGCCGATTGCAACGCAATCAATGCACGCGCCCCGCAGCGAGCCGTGTTCCCACAAAAAACGGCATCTAATCGCTGCGGTGGAATTTCAATTGTTACGTTCGTAACAATGAAAACCAAAACATAAAACCTAAAGAGGAGACTAACTATGAAAGAGGAGACTAACTATGAATAATGCAATGCCCAAAGAGTTCGCGTTCGTGCTGAAGTATATCGAGAAGGTGCAAAACCTCAGTGCCAGCAAGGGCGAAGGCAAGGACGGGAACGGCTATAAAGGAGCGCACTCAGTGTGGTCTGGGATGAATACCGAGTTCAAGACCGTGTTCCCAGACGCCGACCCTGTGGAGACTACAAAGAAAATGAAGGAGCAGGGACTCATTGTGATCCGCCCGTGGAGAGGCGGAGCCAAGCTGTATCTTGCCAAGGATCAGCCTCAGTCCAAGATCACTCAAGAGATCATGGCTGAACTGGCTGCGTAGCTGGAGCATGGTGGCATTGTTACGAACGTAACAGTGCCACCTTCTCCGGTTATGAATCTCGCTGTTACGTTCGTAACAGTTAACCAAGGAGGAACCAATGAGGAGACTAACCATCGTGCTGTGCTGTGCTGGTGTGACGCTTTCGGCTGCGCCGTCTGAGTCATTCTGGAAAGCACTTCACTGGGAGGAGACACGCGGTCGTACTGGGGCCATTTATGGCGACGGTGGCCGCTCATTCGGGCCGTTACAGATAAGCCGTGCTTATTGGCAGGACAGCCGTGTTAAGGGCAAATGGGCAGATTGTGCCTCGCTAGCCTACTCACGGCGCGTTGTTGCTGCCTATATGCAGAGGTACGCCCCTGTGGCGTGGAGTACCGGCGATTATCAAAAGTTGGCGCGGATACATAACGGCGGGCCAACAGGGCATCGCAAGCGTGCCACGGTGGCGTATTGGCATCGTGTTAGGTCTGCGATGAGGCGTTACGAACGTAACAACTAACAAACTACACAAAAGGAGAAAAAAAAGATGAACAAAAAAGAGAGAATACAATTCCTTTGCGAAGTCGCGTTGCCGCTTTGCTACGTGGCCGCTATCGTTTTCATTGCCGCCATGTGGGGGCAGATTCTAGTAACCCTTGCAAGCTAACGACGCGTTTGATGAGACGTTACGAACGTAACAACTAACCAACAACAACAATCAAAAAACAGGAGACTAACCAAATGAACTACACAATATGCTCTGGCTGCTCTACCGAGTGCCCAGACGGGGCGTTTGATTTCAAGCAGCTAACATCAATCCACTCGCCACTGCTCTGCCGTAAGTGCCTGTCTATGTCTGTTCACTTACCAGAGAGCAAGCGAGTGGAGTTTCTTAACCAACTTGTTACGAACGTAACAACTAAACCAAAACGAAAGGAGTGAGTGAAACATGACAACACCTAAAGACATCCGCACTGCCGCCGTCTACTTCGACGACAGCGAGCGTGAGAAAATAATGGATATGTGGCGCGAGAGGATGGATATACCCTTTAAGGATAATATCTATTGTGACCATGCCACGCTGGCGTATAAGCCAACTGGTTCCCTTTTATCTTCTGTCAGCCTGCTGCCGGTGGGCAAGAAGGTGAACTTCCTAGTCAAAGGATGGGCGGCTGACCGTAGGGGGCAAGTGATGGTTGGTCGTCTCGATATTTACTACCTATCCGGTGATGATAACTGGGGTGAGCCTGCCGATGATGCGTTCTATGATTTTCTGGATGAATATGATCGGGCGGGAGATGAGCCAGACCCCCATTTTTCTCGCCTTTTCCACATTACTGTCTCTACCACCAACGGGACACCACCCAAGTATTCCAATGAGCTAATAGCAGACAGCAAGAAGCGCGATACGCTTTGGGGTCGCTACAGGGAGGACGGCACATCTGATGTCATTGCCAAGTTCACCGGCGAGATAGGTATAACCACAAAATCTATTACGAACGTAACAACCGTTACGAACGTAACAACTAAACAAATAACCAATCCTGCGCTGTATGCGAAGCAGCCAGAGCAGGAATAACCAAAGGAGACTAGAGCCCATGAGGGAGCGTAAAGTAAAACCCACTACTGTTGTGATCCACTTGGATCAACAGTCAAATGATACCCTAAATTGTTTTAGGACAGAGCACGGCATGAAGCCCATGGAAAATATGTATGTGCCGCTCTCTGTCATGTGGAGGGGTCACGATAAAGGAAAGATTCACCTAATGAAATTCCCTTACGGAATGGAGGTGGAGTTCTCTGCGTCTGGCTTCCTTCTACGGGGAGGACATCGACGAGCCGTGTTCACTTGCGGATTTAGGGAGGTTGCAAAGCACATGAAAACCGTGACCGCCGCATCTCGAGTTCAACTTGATTCCGCACTGAAGCATACACGGGAATGGATAGACCGAGAGGCAAAGCTCATTGCTGAAAATCCTATGCGAATTAGGGGCATGATGAACCCCGATGAAGCTGGGTGCTACCGTCCCGAACGGAGGTTTTGCCGAGATTACGATCTAGAAATCACCAAACAACACCCCTCACTGAAAGGCGTGGTGAAGTGGATTGGTCAACCGTTAACCCCTATAGGGTTAACTGACCAACCCAACAGCCTAACCGAAAAGGAGGCATACCTTATTGCGAATGAGGGAGACACGGTTGAGCCTCAGTTTACTGACACCACAGAAGGTAATAACTCGGTTCCTAGAGGTTATTACTGGCTGCGGCAAGGATACCTTAATCTAGAGCAGAAAAGGGCAGTGCTCAAGCAAGTCCTTAAGGACTTGCCCCAAGTAACCGGCGTTGAAATAGGAGGTTTACCTCCCCTTCCTGCCCCGATTCAACTTTAACCCGACGTTACGAACGTAACGTCACAATAAAGAAAGGAGACTAACACATGGGAACTATCCCGATACTAACCGAGCAACAACAGGTCGCTGTCAATCGTGAGCACAGCACCTTTGATGCGTTCCGAGGTCACTTGGAAACAATGACAGGGCCACCAACTCACTCAGAGGTCGTGGCTTCTGTGCTGAACACACGTCACAACCAGAGGTTAGTGACAGCAAAGAAAACCCTGCGCAGAGGAGTGCTGTCTCAGCCCGAAAAAGAAAAGGAGTACAGTCGCGAGGAGCGAATCAAGTTACGCAGAATCAAGATTGATGATTACTTCAGCCATCCGAGCAGATGTGCGCTGGTTAAGAAGGGCCAAGGAGTTGGCGTAGAGCTGGAGTTCTTCGTGCCCCTTGAAAATAATGACGAGCTACAGGGAGTGGCTGGAGACAACAACGGTGTGGCCGGAGTGAGGCTGGCTTATGACGCCAGCGTTACTGCAACCGGAAAGGATATATGCCGTGAGCGTGAGGCGCGACTGTTCATGAAGTACGGGAGCTGGGCGCGTTTATACGCAGTCTGCGAAAAGTTGAGAGAGGTAGGGGCGGAGGTCAATGCCTCCTGTGGACTTCATGTCCACCTCGACTGTCGCGATTGTGCAAGCGCAACAGCAATGACCACTCGTGCCACCCGATTAAGGAAGGCATTGCCTTGGTTGAGGAACATGGTTCCACGAGCGAGGAGTGCGAGTGGCTCATACTCAGGCCGCAGCGAGGGTCGATACCAACCGATCAACACCGAGTCATACCACAGGCATCAGACCGTTGAGGTCAGGCTGCATAGTGGAACACTGAACGGCGACAAAATCCGCAACTGGGTTGAGGTCGTGCGGTTCATCGCACTCAGGTCTGGGCGAGGCAACAACAGGCCAACCTACTTGGAAACTCTGGAGAGCTACCTCAGTACGCCAGAGGTTCCTGACTACCTCAAGCAATGGGTGGTCATGCGTACAAATACCTTCCAGCCAGTCGCAGGTACTGAAGTGGAGGAGGGCGAGAGCCCGCAAGCCTAACAGCTTTCGCTGTTACGTTCGTAACACTAAACCAAAAGAAAAGGAGACTAACATAATGTGTAAACTATTCGGCGTCACATCCACCATCGGATGGGAACGTAAAACATTGCAGGCAACACTGAATGCAGCGCAGGCGGCATTCGGCCAATCGGAAAAGGATGGCTTCGGCTTTGCGGTACGCACCAGTCGCGGCATCTACAGTGAGAAATACACCAGCCCGAAAAGCTTTTTGGGCATAGGGTCAGGGCGTAAGGGACTTGCAAACTTTGCGAGTATCCGCAGTGGTGTTGATTACGACACTGAAACCAAAGGCAAGCTGTCGAAGCTAACAGGCGGACTCATTGTGCATGGACGCACATCGACGAACGCTGGAGGCATCCTTAATACTCACCCATTCATCCGAAAGGGTTGGGCACTGGCACACAACGGGATCGTTGATTACAGTGGGCCGGATCGCAAGACCACGGGAACCTGCGACAGCGAGGACATCCTTAATGCGTTTGTGTATGGAGGTGGTTTAAGTGAGCTTGAGGAAAACTTCTCAGGCTATGCTGCCCTGCTTGTGCTGCCTCCAGAGGGAGGGTTCATTGCTTACCGTGACAAAAGAGCAAGCCTGTGTGTGGCAAGGATTGAGTCAGAGGTTGAGTCCTACGCCTTTGCGACACGACAGGATCACCTGTCTCAAATCCTAAAGAAAGCTGGAGTAAAACACTCCGCCCCAGTGGGGCTGCTTGATGAGCACGCCATCATCGTTAAGCCCGATGGTGGCTTTGAGGTGGAGGAACACCAAGGGCCAAGCCACAGGTACTCCACCGCTTCGGAGGTTTCCGCAACAGGAATCACCAATGGCGGGGCGACATACAGTGCTGCGTCGAGGTATTCCCATACCGCACAGCGCAGCAGGGTTGGCTTTGCTGCCCAGAAATCACAGCAGAGTGAGTTCCCTAACATTGATGGCAACGGACACAGCAGCGTGACAGTCAAGTAACAACCCAAGTGCCGCCCCAACTGGGAAGGAGACTAACCCTAAAACCCAGTGAACTACAGGACAGAATCCTGTAGGGGGCGGCGGGAAGGAGGCTACCACCGTGAAAGGAATAGGAGCAATACCTAAAAACAATACAACAATAGAGGAACGCCCGCACATAGGAGGGATTACATACAGGATACACCTCCACGGCACATTGATTGTGCATATAGAAGTACGCGCACGGAGAGCAGGGGAGTTCTACCCCAAAGCGACAGCAACGCTGTGGAGCGGAGGGTATCGTACCTCTACAACAAAGTGCAGAATTAACCAGTGCCTAGACGCATTCGCCATTCCTGCCCGTGTGATTCAGGACAAAGGCGTTTGGTTTCTGTGGATGGGGGGGAATCAAGTGGAGTTTAAGGAGGGGATAAAGGTTGAGCATGAATTAAACTATGACTCTGAGGCGTTTGTAATCCCTCCATCAATGCGACGTCTCTACGATTTTATCGACTTGAATGACGGCTGAGGAGGTGCTTGATGGCAACAATTTTAACCCGACGTTACGAACGTAACGTCACAACAAAAAGGAGACAGAGAAAGTGATGAACCAAGAGAAAACAACAGTGCAAACCAAACTCAGCACCCTAGTTAATGAGATGTGGGGGTTGGTTGGTCAGAGTTCGAGAGGCAGTGGCAAGCCCGTGTTCTCAACACGGGATGCGCTGCGTTCGCACCTGACTAAAGCCTTCCACAAGGGGCTCATTAGTGGGCAGCAAGCAGGGCGAAAGTCCACCATTTGGCTGGACAAGGACGCCGCTATGTCTCACGTCATAGACTATGCGGAAGCGTGCAAGAATGCGGACTATGTGTCTGGCTACACCTTGAAAAGATTGGGTCACAACAATGACGGGCGCAGCAATGGCGGGCGCAGCAATGGCGGGCGCAGTGTTGTGGCACAAGAGGAGGTGGCTGAGTTCCGGTACATTATCATCGACCCCGATGGTGACGTGGTTTGTGCGTGTGGAGATAAGCACAAGTCCAAAGCGGAAGCCGCTCTCTCATTGGTTGAGAGGTGGGGATTAGTGTTCTATCGTGTGGACGGGAGCAAGCTAACCAAAGCATGAAGCTGTTTACGTATGGAACACTGAAGCGTGGGTTCCCGCTCCACCACCTGCTCGGTGGCTCTGAGTTTCTCGGAGTCGCCGAGACGGTGGAGTATATGGCCATGTACGCAGGGCGCGTGCCCTTCGTTACTGAACGCCAGCGTGTGTCCCCCATCCACGGAGAGTTATTCTCTGTGGATGGGGCGACCCTCTCTGTTTTAGACATGGTTGAGGGACACCCAATTAACTATCAACGCAGAAAAACCAAGGTAAGGGACAGGGATGGTGATGAGCATAGGGCTTGGCTTTACTTCTATGACCACCCCATTGAACATCTCAACTCCGTCCCTACTGGGAGGTATGAATCATGAAGGCAATAACAAGTGAAATACCTGCCCATGATGAAGTGCTGAGAGCCATTATAGCTACCGCATTAGACAACAGCATAAGCCACTGGGCAGACATATCAGATGTCCTCTGGCATAGGTGTGATATGTGCGGGAACAGGTGGGCCACCTTCAAAGTCAGGGAAAAGGGTTGCGAATTGGAGGGAGGATGGAAGGAGGTGGACTCGGGCTTGGTTTGCAGTGGGCTAGAGGAAGCTCTCCGCCCAGAAGCCAAGACCCCCAAGCACATTAAAACCATCTTAACAACTGCCCTAGTTAATAGGGACACAAGCGAGATTAGTGTTGAGGTTGCGGACTGCGTAATGCAGTTCGCTGTACTCGGCGAACTATTGTATGGGTAAAACAAACAAAGGAGACTAGCCATGTTAATAAATAAAAAACACGTAAGGCAGCTTGCACTGGACTTGTCCAAGCTGGAGAACAACGGACGCAACAGGGTGGGCAGCACCTTCTTCGATGCCGTCGAGGCGGCGGTAAGGGAAGCTGTCACCCGACGTGTCACGCATCACGACAATAAGACAGGACGACGGAGGACGCTGGTATGATGCAGCACTACCTCCGCCTCATTGACGCCTTAATGCGTCTGCGTACGCCTCTGGCTTCTGTGGTGAGGAAGTCTTGCAAGTCCTCCTTCTTCATCCTTCGCATACGGTTCAGTGTGGTGGGGCTGCGAAGCCGCCTGCCTAATGCCTGCCCAGATCGCTTCACATAGGAGTACCGTTCTGCGGAGTCCATAACCCTGTCGCCAAGCGGGACTGTGCGTGATACCGATGGGATAAACACTCCCTTCCTCCTCAGCAGATCAAGCAATGGGTCGTCCTTGTCGTACTGAACCACGCGGCCAATGGAAAACCTATCGAAGTTTGCGTAAACCATTGGCTCCCCAAGCACGTTAAGCGCGGGGCGTCCCGCCATTCTGACAACAGGAACCTGCGACAGCATCGCTCCCTCCACGGTGTCGGTGTCCGTGATCTCAGGATAAGCAACCCTCTCCAAATCCTTGGTAAAGCGGGGGATGAATCCGGTAGGAAGCCTTGCTGCCCACTTGGCAACACGGGCCGCATCCTTCTGGCGACCTGCCTCCCAAAGCATTCCAGCACTGGACAAAAATCCCTGCCGCATTGGCACTGACACCTGCTCCATAGTCATTGCAACAGCCGCCTCCATCCCCGTCATGTCTCCCCCCTCGTACTTCATCTTGTCGGACATCACTCCGATCATCCCCAACACATTACCTATCGGCCACTCCGAGTAGTTAAACCGCATCGACCCAATCTTCACGGTGTAAGGCTTCCATCCAGAGGCTTCCAATTGCTTGCGCCTTTTCTTGTCGCTCACACCGAGCGCAGTTATCTCGAACGCATCATCATCATCATCATCCATTGCCCCTCTGAGAGCCTCCGCCGCCAGTCCAATAAGCATCATCGACCCAAGTGCTTGTTGGTACATCACCAGCGACCTCTGCTCCTCAGTTAAGTCCCATTTGGAATTGAACTTTGGTGACATTCTCCATAGCCCGATGGCGGGTACATACATTAGCTTTTCATTTACGACATTGGCGATGGTGCGTGTGAACGGTATCAGTGCAGCTTTAATCCACTTCGGGGGCTTCCTGCCTTCAGCATGGGCTTTAGCCACCCACTCATCCAGTCCAGTGGCCAGCCCGCCGAGGTAGCCCTGCGGGGTTTGGGTATAAGTTGTCTCCAGTCCGAACTGGGTTGACTCCTTGTCTATCTCGTCGTCTCTTTTCTGCTCGATAATTTCCCACTTGCGACGCTCAACGGCACGCTTGTCGTCGGGCGTCATGGACTTCTCAGCCTCCCCCATAAAGCCAAGCTCCTGTCGTGCCTGTAAGTCAGCCGCCCCAATGTTATCCTCCGTGAGATGCAATGCCTTCTCAACTTCTGAGAGCACTTCTTTGTGCGATAATGACGGGTTGTTTTTAGCTATCTGGATTGCCAAGACCTCTGCCTTCATTTCCTTTCCGGTCTTGAACATCATTAAGTCCACCCCAGTCATCAACCTCTGCACCCACTTCATAAAGCCGACCGTTCTGAGCCACTTGGAATCGGACTTTGATGCAACCTCAAGGGCATTGGGAGTGGAGGCTTGCGTGCCGCCTACGCTCACCCGATTTTCGGTAATTGCGTATGGGTCAAAACTTCTGCGGCCACTGAAGTCTCCCTTCATCGCCGCTTGGAACTCAAGCAAGCCCTGCTTCGTCAACCCCCGCACCGCTGCCCGAAAGATTTCGGGGATGTGGCGCGGGTGCTTAACAAAGGCGTGCCCCATCCTGAGCAGCAGGTTAGTGATGCTGCCGCCAGCATTGACTGACTGTGTGCCGACGCCCGAAAGGATTGAGGAGTAATAGAATGCAATCGCGAGGTCTTGGGCATCAATCCCCTTCTGTTGCTGAATATACATCAGCATTTCGTTGGCCTTCTTATTGCGGACACTTCCTTCGGGGGCTTCGTCCACTGCGTTGGCGTACTCGGTCAGTTTTCTGGATACCTCTGGACTAAACTCAGGTAGTCCATACTCCTCGGACACCGCATTCCATGCGTCCTCTCTTGAAAGTGCGCCCATGTGGGACAGGCCAATCAGCTTATCGGCGTGCCCTCTCAGCTTGGCGGTGTTCTTATTGCTGGCGCGGGACGCCCGCTTCACAATGGCGTCCACTGCTCTGCGCTTGGCTACGGCGGTCTGCCTCTGAACCTCACGCTCGACAGCCTTACTGATCGCTGCGGCCTCAGCTACCCCAAGCCCTCCCTCTCGTACCAGCGTAGCCGTCAGGGAGCTTGAGACATCGCCAGTCTTACTGAAGTGACGGTGGATTAGGGACTTAATGTTTCCCTCACTCTTTACAAAGTCAGCAATCTGAGCCTCAAGGGCTCCTGCAAATGGGAGCTTGGCAATCTCGTTAAGTTCAGCCTCAACCTCCGCTAACTGAGCCCCGTCGTAGTGCTTGATAACATAATCAATGGCTGAATTAAACGCACTCTGGGCTTCGTCCCTGTTCGCCAGCGCGTGCAGCAATACATCCCTCGGAGTCATCTTGTTTATCTCCTCGGCATTCCCTCTGTTGGCAGTTACCGCCAACTGCAAGAGGTGCTTTCTCCAAGACTTAACCAGTTGCTTTAGCAATAACTCAGACGCACTCTTGCCTTTCCCCTTCCCCTTCATGTGCCGCCTGAGCATATCCAGCGCACGCTGGTCAAATGTCTTGGGCTTCTTCTCTGTTGCCTCCTTCTTCTCTGTTGCCTCCAGTTTCTCTTTGGACTTGGCAACGCCCTCCTTAATAACTCCCTCAACCTTTTCCGTCTGCGTGACGGACTCAACTGCTGTGCTGTTTATATCAGTCAACGCCTCCGCCATTGCATCAGTGCCCGTGTCTGCGTTGGGTTGACGGACACTCTCCTCCTGCCGCTTGCGCGTCCTTCGCACGGCAACCTCGTGGTGCTTCAGTATTCTTGTGCCGTCAGTGAAGAACATCCGCAGAAATGTAACCGCCCTGCCTGACGCAAGCTCGACTTCTTCCTGCTTAATAAACATATCCCGATACCTGTCCTCCAGTGCCTCGATAGCGGCCCTGTTTTCCTTCCTCATTTGCGCAGCCGTTATCTTATTATTGAATCTGCGCAGCATCTCGCGCCCAGCAGCAGGCTTTAGCTCTGTGGGCAAGTCAATCTTGCCTGTCCCATGCAGCGCGGACTCCATCTCGTCTACTGTCATACCCTCAAGCGCAGTGTTGATAAGCTCACTGGCGCTTTCTTCACTGAGCGTATCGTAATTTTGTTTTACTGCATCGAGGTTTTCAATGACAGCTGGCGGCGCAGGAACGAGATTGTTTTCAAGCCGCTTCGCCAACTTGTGCGTGCCTTTACTGTACTCGACAGCGGCTTTAAGTATTGCCTCACTAAACTTGTCTCTTTTGGGTTCCCCCTCTGGAGCATCTGGAGCACCAAAGGGTTCATCTCCAGCGGCAAATTTCTGTAATCGCGATTGCTTCTTGGTCGGGTCAAGCTCTATCAATGGGTCAAGAATAAAGGCCCGCTGGTCTGCAATTACAATATTGTTAAAGCCTACTGGCCCCATCGCCTTAAAGATGGCAGGATGGGGCACATCCCATAAGTCAATCCCGTAGTTTTCAAACCGCCAATGGTCGCGACCCTCAGTGGCCCCCATGCTGGACAACAACTCAGTCACTAGCCTCATGGAAATATCCTCCCGCTCAAACCAAACAATTCCAGAATCCTCCTTAATATTTGGTTGAGAATAAACGGGATTGATGGAGCCGAACTTGTTGAGGGTGAATCCCTCTAGTCTGAGGGCCGTTTCTGGGAAAAGGTAGTTATGTATTGCAACCCTGTGAAGGTTTCTGAGGTAGGTGCTATCCATGATGAGGTTGTTAACCTTAACCCACCGATCACTTTTACTGTCTAGGTAGACCTTATTCTCTGCACCCCCAAGCGACCCCCCATTTTTCCACCTCCGCATGAGGGAGCCGTTATCCAGCATCAATCCGCTGGACTCTGCCCAAGCTCTGAGGTCAGCTCCTTCCATCTTTGCGGATCGTTTTTCTTGATCCAAAGCATAGCCCTCTGCCTGTGAGGGGGTAA
>MDTE01044870.1_pt1 | contig 11948 bp, 7 predicted proteins | sample 811231 | NCBI WGS metagenome assembly MDTE01 (sample SAMN05326651, study PRJNA326480) | marine metagenome | isolation source: seawater | place: Indian Ocean: Red Sea | collected 2010
AAAGCGTCCTCTCGCGGAACGCGTCGTCTCGGAGGAGATTTTCGATTTCATTATCCGACGCCGCGAAATTCAACATCATCATCATCGGAAAATTCTTCTTCTTCTTCTTCTTCTTCTTCTTCTTCTTTCGCCAGGGAAACCAACGACCTCCCGTTGGGTGCGAAAAAGAACGTGGCCATCATCGGAGGGAGAGGATGCGGGAAATCTTCCATCTGCCGGCGGTTACTGGCGCACGATAAGCGGTTTAAGCTGATGAGTTTGGACGATTTAATCGTGTACGAAGAGTCGATGTCTATACCGGAGATTGTGAGTAAACACTCGTGGAATTACTTTCGAGACGTGGAATACAAGTGTTGTCGGAAAGCAGCCAACGCGTTCGAGGAGTTTACGCTGATCGATTGTGGAGGAGGGATATGCGTTGATTTGGACCCGGAAACGGGCGAGGAGATCTATAGCGAACGGAAAATTAATGCGTTGAAAGAAACCGCGATGGTTGTGTTCATCAAGAGAGACGTGGACTATTTAGCGAGTAAAATAGCCGGGGACGCCAATCGACCGAGTTTAAGCGAGACGAATTCGTTCAAGGAAATCATGGCGAGGAGAGAGCCGTGGTACGAGAGAGCGGCAGATTTGATTTTGGATGGGAGTTTGGAGAGTAATAGTGATAAAAATGAGATGGCGTTGGTGAAGAAGAAAAAGATTGGGAAAGAGATTTTGAGATATTTCTACGCCAAGGCAGACGTTGAACCTCTGGACGTCGCTGGTTTCTATGAGATTGGATCCGTGGAGAGTTTAAAGAAAATAGAGAAGAATCGTTGGTTGTCCGAGGAGGATGAAATTAGAATGTAACTTAATATATGCGTGCGCGTTTTGTCTTAGTAACATTGAATAATAATCTAAAACATTCTGTTTTTTACGGCCTCAACGAACGATCGATACGCGTCATCGCGCGTGGTTCTACCATGTGCATCGGCGACGACGGTTGACTACCTTTCGGACTACTGCTGAAGTAGCCTTTCGAACTCCCATTTATTACGAATCTCGGCGGATACGCGTCGTTTATTCCTACTTCGTCGTCCGACGAATTGAGATCCCTGGAAGAATCGCGACCTTCGATAATCACGTCTGGATTTTCGCCATCCAACCAGTACAATTTTTTCGGGGGCGAATGTTCCGTCTCGTCATTTTCGATTATTTCCAGAGCTTTGCGTATTTCATGTTCGCTTCGATTCGGGAACATAGCAATCCAATCCGACCGTTTCAAAACGAACGAATCGTCTTTATCTTCTGTCTCGGAGAGGAGCCAACGCACTTCGCGAAGTTGTTCGGCGGTCCACGGACGGTCATCTCCGAAGTCTTCTCCATCTTTTGCAAATTGTTCGACGTCGATCCATCGAACAAAACCACCCTTACTCTTCCATCGTTCGTCCGCTTCGGCTTCAATAATTGCTTCGCGAACTTTACTAAAAGGTGTCAAATTTTTCAGAATATTACTCGGCGAGGATGGCTGCTCGCGAGTGTCGTTTACCGCCGCATTCTTAATTTTGTGGGCGCGTTTATTCCTTGCGCCGCTAAGCTTCATTGCGCTATCGACTGCCATCGCCGCATTGCCATTTTTTACGTTTTTATCAATCTTTCTGGTCTCATCTTTTTTCATCTTTTTCGTTTTCTTTTCTATAATTTCCGCAATGTCTTTCTCATCCGCTGGACATCCCGGCCACGGCCCCGGGTGCAACATGCGCGTTCTTTGCATCAATGTCTCTGCTTCGAATTCATAGACGGGGACATTCGATGCAGTCACAACATGTTTTCTTCTAGGCTTATTGTGAGCGTGCAAAAACCTCAGCGACGCTCTTGAAATGACGTCGTGAACTTCAGATCCACCAACAGCAATCATTCCTAACAAGCGCGTTGTCAACGGTGCCACCATGGCTAAATCCGTATAATCGAAGTGCATGGTTTCCTCGAGAACAGCTTTGTAACACACACCAGAAGGTGGTGCATATTCGAAATCATCGTCGATGTTGCGATCGTCCCGACTGTTGCGTCCAAAAAACTCATAATCGGATTCTGCGAGCGAATCCGCGATGGAAACGCTCGAGAGTGAATGCTTCATAATTTGTTTGTCGATAAACGAGTTCGATACCGATTGGGAGCCGCCACCTCCACCGACACTCGATACCTCATTGTTACTTGATGTGCTATTGATATTTAGTGGCGGTAAAGGAGGACGCAATGTTCGCGACGAATTCTCGTCTTCGTCGTCTTGCTCGTCCGTTGTCGAAATGTCCACGAAGTCAATCGCTTTTGGCTGTGGCAAAGAAGACGACGTCCCGTTATCGATGCTGTTATCACTGTTCTCGCATATTCCCGCACATTGAGGTGCTGTCGCGAGTGCTAAAGTAGAACTGGAATAATCATTATCGATGCAAAAAATGTCGCGATTGCCGAGAAACCTAGGCGCTTCGAACACCAACAGAGGTACCGGGATACCTTTTTGAACACACGAGCGTCCCATTGGCCACATCCACGGGTCTAACATAATCACACTCGTTACTCTCTTATCCAACTGTGCAAGCATTCCACTCGCGGCACCACCGAACGAGTGTCCAACCGCGGCAATTCTCGTATCATCCATGGTGTTATACAGCGGATCCTCTTTATCTTCGTTCAATTCGAGCAATCGATCGAGCACAAACTGTAAATCCAACGTTCGATATTTCAAGTGTCGATGTCGAAACTTCCACCACATTTTCGGACGCATCTCTTCGGGTTGATCGTATCCGCGAAAATCAGCGGACGATCCGTCCGGATATAATACCAAAGCAGCGTCGTGCGGATGATCCGCGGCGACACAAATGTGACCCCAACTTGCAAGTTCTTGCAACAAAGCTGAATTTTGTTCCTTCATTCCGGAAAACGAGTGCGAGAAGACAACGATAGGAAATTTCCCGGTGATTTCGTCCGCGTACGATCCTTCTGGGTGCGGCTCGGTAGCTACGTGCGGTATGTCGCTCGCGTCCATACGGACCAGTCGAAAATAGTTCACCACCCATCCGGGCGCCCAAAACGAAATGGCAACCGCCCTTGCTAAATCCGGTTCCAACCAATTGATTTTCTTTCGATTCTTTCTAGTAGTGCTATTATATCTTTTATTGCTGTTGCTTTCGTCGTTGTTGTTGTTGTTGTTCTCCTCCTCCATCTTTTGCATCTTCTCTTCCAACTCCGCCGGGTACCAAATATCCGCCATCAACTTCCTGTGCGCCGGCAACTTCTTCCTCCTTGGATGGTCCGGCCGAATCCACGACTTTCTTGTCTTATCTTGCCAATAAAACCGCCTCTTACCGACTTTATGAGGTCCAGTTGGCTTAGGCATTCGAAAAACCGGTATGAACAACCCGGCAAACACGCTGCTAAACGCCGTCGCGAACCCGATGACCGAACTCGTTTTGCGCACGACGTTCGGCACTCGAATTTTCAGCTTTGCATCTAACGTATCCACGAGTACAGTCAAACCGGTACCTAAATACGCGGGAACAACTTGCCATCGAGTGCCATCCAACTTAGCTTGGACTAAAACCACCGCGGCTGGGAATAAGCGATTGCCTAGAATCTGCGTCTTCTTCCGTTCCTCATCAGCAGCAGGCAAAGAAGAGGATTTAAACGCTCTCTTTGCCGAGACCGTCGACGCGAGCCACAATAAGGGTTCCAACGGTCTGTTGAGTGGATTTCGCAAGAAGTGGAACAGTTTCACCGTAAACTTGAACGCGTTATCGAGCACCATCGTTCTCTCTCCCTCTCTCTCTCCTTCTCTCTGACTCGTCTCTCAAAAGCGCTCCAATAATTCAAAAATTAATATTCCGTCGCAAATAAAATGTTCCCCAAACACAAAGCACTTTCGATTAAAAAAAAGAGAGGTGGTACCACGCGAGAGACGCCCCCTCCCCTCGCACAAAGTCGTCGTCTCTCGGTTCTCGTTCGCAGTCTTCGTCTTTCCGCGGTTGGCAAAGCGTTTTGGCTCTTTGAAGACGGCACTGCTTTCCTTTCCAAGGATTACCTAAGAAAAGAGTCCAAAGGTTTAGGGTTTCTCTAATTTTCCGATGTCGTTTCGTTTGAAAGCTTTTACGCGCACAAAAAATAATAATGTTCTCCAACGAAGCAAAGAGAGAGAGAGAGAAGAGAGAGCGCGCGCGCGTGCGTGTGTGGGCGCGTCGCGACGGTGTTTTGGTTGCTGGGTGCGATGTTTCTGAAAGGGGCCACGGACGACGCGTCGAAGCGAATTGACTTTGATTTTTGGATTCCAATATCGCCCTTGGGGTGGATAAAGAGGAAAGAAGATTGCGAGGGAGGCACGAGAGGACGACGCCATGTTTAAGAGTCCACCTCGCTCGAGCGGTCTTCGTTCCGCGGCAAGCGCTCGAAGAACGACATCCACGACGCGCACGTCGGCGAAAAAGTACCGGCGCATCGCCAAATGCGTGACCAGAGCGACATCATTAGTCGTCCTCGGACACGTGCTGTTTTTGTTTGTCTACGCCACGGTATACCGGTCTCAAAGCAGACACCGCTTACACTCGAACATCCCGGATTTACTGCGACCTGACGAAATGTTTACGACGAGCGCGAGACGGTTGACGTGTAAACTTACGTCCGCGGATAGGAATGGGAGAGGTTTCAGTGATGCATCGAACAGGCCGTTCGATCCAATGCCGAGCGGGAGCGTGATGCCATTTAGTGGCGCGTTTGGGAGCATCGGGTTGGAGAGAGATACGAAAGCGAAAGCTAAAAGAAACGAGGAAGATGAAGGTGATGACGAAACATCTCAGTCTTCGTTTGTCGCGTCGCCTCCATCAACTCCCTCTTCTCAGAATCTTTCTCTCGATACTGGATTGAATGCGACTATCGATACGCTCATCTTCCCAACGCTCGGAGCGATGGAAGGAATATCAAGCTCGACGAGATCGTCTACTTCTTCCAGGAAAAAGAAGAATAAAAATAAAAAGAATGGCGTTAAAGAGGATCCAGACGGAGACATGAAGGTGATATATAGCGAAGAGAGCAAAAGTAGTGGTATTAGTAGTAGTAGTAGTAGTAGTAGTAACGAGAGAGAAGAAGGTGTTAGTCGTGATGGCGACAAATCGCCTTTATTCTTAGCCAGAGCCGGGAACACAAGGAATTACGGAAGCATTCCTTCAGTCGCGCAATATGCGTCGAGAGTATTCGTTTTAACCGGTATTTCGGCGTGGCAAGTGAACGCAGTGGAACTTGCGGAGCATTTCTTGATGCATTACGTGACGAAACACGAGATACCAGCGAGGCACGTCTTGTGCATCATTCAATCGCGCTCAAATAACGTCGACGCGGAACTTGTGAGTCAAATCGAAGACGTCTTCGCACGATACGGTGCGTTTACGGATATTTACGAAGGTGACGCGCTTTTATACTCTGTCGCGGCGGCACGGTTTGAAGAAAAGTTAGCGCTCGCGGTGGACGAAGACGATTGGATCGTCGCAGTGGATTTAGATGAGCATCTCGATACACCGCACGATGAATCTATAGCACGATTTCTCGCACGCGCGGATGCTTTAGGATTTAATTTAGTCAACGGAAAATGGATAGATAGAGTAGCAGAGGATGGAACTTTAAATAGGGTGTCACTTACGCAAACTTTGGAAGTGCAGTTCCCTCGACAGTGTTACATTGGACCAACATGTGACGTGAGAAGAAATCCTACGCACAGAATGTTTTCGAGCGACGCACCATCAAGGAAACTAGAGGCAAAACAGTTTGTCAAGTTCCCAAGGAAGATACGTGTGGGTTCAACGCCATTAACTGCGCCAACGTCTCCTTCTTTTACATCCGGAAGCCGGCGTTTAATGAATGTGATGTCCGCTGCAGATGATGATTCATCCTCTCCATCGCAACATCAACAACAAGGAAACCATAATAAAAGGCGGAAGGTCCCGCGAGCGTTACTCAGTGTCATCGCGCACAAAGTTTCCTTCCCAGTGCTTGACGTTCGCGTGTTACATGACTTTGCCATCGACGACGTTATTACGGCGTCATTGCCGTCTGTGCATCACGAACGAGTCTATCCGGTACCGTTAAAGGTTCAGCATTACCAGTGGCACGATCTCGCGCATAAGCAAATGAAAGTAGCTGCAGCTGGTTTTGAGAGATGTGACCAGCTGAAAGATGGCGCGGCAAAAGTTGCCAAGAATTTAGCGAAAATTATGGGCACGTATTGGCGACATAACTTTGGCGTGCACAAGTCAGACAAGCATGATTTCTATGAACTCGGTCGTGATGATGAAAACAGCGGACAAGCGAGTAAATTGCCGGTCAATAGCATGCTACATATCATCTGTCCTGGAATCGTGTGCGGGTATGAGTCAAAAGATATTAGACGCGTGGCAATTGTAACTTCGGTTTGGGAACACGTTGATGGCGTTTCACGAACGATGAAACGAGTCGCAGAACATCTGAAAGAACGCGATGATTCAGAAGTCATGGTTGTATCTCCTGATTTAGCTAAAGAGGATTACCAGAGTAACCAACGCGAAGAGGAAGAGGAGGAAGAGGATACCGATTCTCACAATATTCTTGATCCGTCCGACCGAGAAAGAATTTTAGTCGCTCCGGTACCTCACGTAGCTGTTCCGGGAAGAGCCGAATACAAGGTATCGGCGCCGCTACAGACGGCGCAAAAAACCATTTTAGATGCATTCGACCCGAAAGTTATCCACGTTGCCGCTCCGGATGTTCTTGGTCACTCTGCGGTGGAATGGGCGAGAAAGCGTGGTGCATGTTCAGTGTGCTCCTATCACACGGCTTTCGACACATATTTGCAATATTACCACGCAAAACTGTTGGTGCGGCCTATTCGTCAGATGCTGTCACAGTTTTATCGCTCGTGCGATGTCGTCGCGACACCTTCGTATGCGGCTGCAGAACACCTGGAGAAAATGGGAGTGCCGTTTTCAAAAATGGGCTTTTTCCCTAGAGGTGTGAATGAAAAGATGTACAATCCGAGCATGCGAGATCGACAGTATCGGATCGATAAGTTCCAAATCGATCCTTTGCGAGAACAAGAAACGATTGTTATTTTGTGGGTTGCAAGAACCGTGCGTGAAAAAGGTTTGATGTCCTTTTGTCGCACTATCCGTGAACTCGATGCGACTGCGAACAACACGTTGCCGCCATTCAAAGTCGTCGTCGCTGGCGACGGACCAGACTTACCCGTGCTTCGAAAAGAACTCACAAATGTAAAAGATGTCGTCATTTTAGGTCATTCTGGCGGATTGTCGTTATCGAAAACGTACGCCGGCGGGGACATCTTTTTCTTCCCTTCGAGAACGGAAGTTATTCCGAACAACATCATCGAAGCTATGGCGAGCGGATTACCGGTCGTGACTGATAACGTCGGTGTGAACCGCGCTATTGTTGACGATGGGAAAACTGGCATATTGATTTCAACTACTTCGGCGGAACCGGTATCATCGGATATCGAAAATTACGTGGATGCAATCGTGTCGCTCATGACGGACTCCGTGAAAAGAAGACAAATGGGTACGAATGCACGCGAATCCACATTCGGGTTGACATGGGACCGAACGTTCCGAAGTTTACGTCACATTTACGACCGGTGTCGTCCTGGTTTACCATACAGTCGGGAAGACGATGAACATGACGACGATGACAACGAAGGTGAAGAGGATGGAGAGGATGATAACGACTCGAATTCCAACAGAAACGACTCCAAAAAGAAAAGCAAACCATACCAACGTGACATCATCATCGATCCGAGCGCACCTAAATCATCATTAATCTACCGAATTTCCAAAGGCATGCACGGCGGTTTCGCGCGCTCTCGAGAAGCTGCGGCCAACGACGACAAAGAAGATGAGATTGAACGGTTGCAAGCGTTGGAAGCCACCGGGTTTGCGCATGTCGTTTTCAACGGAAATGATAAAGGAGATGCCTCTTCGTCCGCGTCAGCTTCATCAACCGAAGAAGACTGAAAATGATATCAGACCGAGCGAGAGAGCGAGCGAGAGAGCGGAGAGTTAAGGCGTGTCATACCATAATAGAGCTCGTGCTTTGTGAGCACGTAGTAATAGTAGGTAGTTCTTAATAACAAAATAATAATACGCTGTAGGAGAAAAACGAGCAGTTTCAAAATTCATCTCGCCTCAGAAAAAAGGCGCAAAACGCAAGAGAAGGTCGCACATCGGATTATCTCGATACCCAATGATGACGGCGCATCATCTCGCGTTTACGCGGTCCATCGTCGAGACTCGCGGACGAGTGACGACGAAAACGGGCGGAGCTTCTTCGTCCTTCGCCCCCAACGCGCGTCGGTATCGGAGAGACACCACGTGTTCGCACACGCGCGCGGATGGAAACGCGAGTGCTTTACGATTGGATATCAAGACGACGACGACGAAGAAGAAGAATGTTTCCACCTCCGCCAGCTCGTCTTCCTCTTCTTCTTCTGGTACAGGTGCTGTTAAATTTACGAATAATTCCGAAAACGCTCCTCCTACTCCTCCTCCCGCTCCATCTCGAGGGAACGCCATCGTCGTTGGCGCCGGTCCAGCGGGAGCTCTGACCGCGATGTCGTTAGCCAGAGCAGGTTTTCAAGTGGACGTGTTCGAGCGAAGAGGACCGTCGTCGCGATTACCTTCACAAGGGTTGGTGAACACGGGCGTAGCTTCCTCGAGGACTTATAACATTGTTTTGAATCAAAGAGGCGTTGCGGCATTGAAATCACACGGTGTGGATGTGGATTCGTACGGCGTCAAGTTAGCCGGGAGCGTGAGGCACGAGCAGGGAGAATTTAAACGGCCGCTGAGGAATCCGTTCTTTTTGTTCGATTTGAAAAAAAGGGCGAAGATTGGGAACGTGACGAGTCGATCGACGAACGCGTTTAACGGATCGATTTCGATTAACCGAAGCGTGTTAGCCGCGGAGATTCAAAAAGCGGCGATTGAACGGTACCCGACGCAGATTACTTTTCATTACAACAAACAAATTTTAGAAGTGCCAGGAGGGACTTCGATTGATTTGAAGAGTAGAAAAGTCGTCTTTGAACGGTTTGAAGGCGAAGATACGTGTCCATATTTAAGTGAAGACGAGGATCCCAACGAGACGAGACGGTACGATTTGTTAGTCGGCGCGGACGGAGTAAATTCGGAAGTGAGAAGAGCAATGGAGATTTTTCACGACCCAAAGTTTACCGTGAAGAAACACGTGGACGGTATGCAGTATAAGTCAGTTACATTACCGGTTATCGGTGGATGGATTGGCGAAGAGGCGGCGGAGAAGTGGAAGCGGTCGTTTCATACCTGGCCGAGAGGCTTAAATTCATTGTTAGCGCCACCGAATCCAGATGGCACTCTGAGTGGCGTTGTCATCTTACCGTCCTTGGCGATTAGTAAGAACGCAAAATGGAGCTGGGATACAATCACAGCGCCACAAGAAGTTCAGAAGATGTTTACTGAACTGTTTCCGAACGCGTTTGCTGGGATGTTGCCGCCACAAATCTCTGCGTCCTTGGCGAACCAGAAACCAGCAAACGGCGGGACGACTATTTTTTGTAGCCACTTGGCGATACCTGAATCGAACGTTGTTTTAGTTGGAGACGCGGCTCATTCGGTTTGGCCGTCTTTAGGGCAAGGCGCGAATGTGGCTTTAGAATCTGCGGTATGTTTAGGCACCGCGTTGGAAGAGGTTGAAGACACTAAAGAAGCTATCGAGACATTCGACAAGGTGCGAAAACCACAAACGGACGCGTGTGGCAGACTCTCCATGGCTGGGTTTGGCGGGTCGACAAACAGAACTGCTTCGTCGTTTTGGTTCGTATTGAGAATATCAACGTTGATGATTTTGAGTAAATTGATTCCGGTGTCGAAAGTGCCGATCATCGGTTTTGCGCCGCCGGCTATATTTAATTTAGGCAGTCCAGATTACACGTACGACGAAATTGAACGGACAATGCGTATGGAAGTTTTCCGCTTGTCTTTGATGGGATTTTTTTTCCTTATTTTGTTAGCTTTGAGCTTTTACTATGGCGGAATGAAGCCTTTATTGAAGAAGAGTTTAGGGTGGTTGAGTCTCCGTTTCTTTGGCGCCTAAAAAAGTGTACTCTCTAATACATCTGATATGTATGTACCATATGGTACCTGGTATCAATGGTACCTTACGGTTAGGTATATCTCTCTCTCTATATATATATATATATTAAAACGCTGCAATCCAATTCGATCTACATGTAACCAATGGAAAGAAAATACATCGCGCTCTTTTTTTATCCTATTCAAAGAAGCGCTTCTCACATTCGCAATCATTCTCGCACGTGTTTTTATCAATTGATTCTCATCAAAACGTACGTAATCATCGAATCCAACGACCTTTTCGACGGCGAATCCGGCAATTTTGACAACGCCGCTCTCGCTTTATCCCCCTCTTCCTTTGCCATCGTCATCGCTTTCGCGATCCCTTTTTCTTGGACAATCTGCAGCGCCAACTCCAAATCTTTCGGATCTTTAAACTTCGTCTCGATTAATCCTTTCAACCGATCGTCCGCTTGCAAAGCGAACAACGTCGGCGCGGTTAAATTCCCAGTCGCCAAATCCTGACCGGGCGGTTTCCCTAGCTGTTCTTCGGTTTGCGTAAAATCCAAAATGTCGTCCACGATTTGAAATGCCAACCCCAGATGTTTCCCGTAGTCGTACATGTCGTCCTTCACGTCCAACGGAACGTCCGAAAAAACTGCCGCAGACTTACAACTCGCCGCAATTAACGACCCAGTCTTCTGATGAGACTTGACGTTGTAATCATCAAACGTTATATTGGTGTTAAACAACGCGGTCGCTTGCGAAATCTCTCCGTCCGCAAAATCGGCGATGACTTGCGAGATGAGTTTGATGACCTCCAAATTCTCCAACTGCGCCAACCCCCATGAACTCTGTGCGAACAAGAAATCCCCTGCCAACACCGCCACTCTCGTCCCATATAAGCAATTAATCGTCGTACTCCCTCTTCTCACGTCGCACTCGTCCAGCACATCGTCGTGCACTAAACTCGCCGTGTGCAACATCTCCGTAATTTCTGCGATGCGTCGGTGCTTCGCGTTGATATCCGGCAACTTCATCAACGCCGCCGTCGCTCGCGCGACCAACAGAACCAGCACTGGTCTTAAGCGTTTCCCGCCAGCGCCAAAAATCTGATCTGCGGCTGCAATTAACAGCGGATTCTTCCTTCCGATCACATTTTTCAAGTTCGCCGTCATCTCGTCCAAATCTTGCGACACCGGTAGCATCAACTCTTGAATCGTACACGCTTGCTCCTCGTCATCCGCAGACTTAAATATGTGCTGTTCTGGATCGAGTTCATCGAACGACGCCGAAATGAACGGTTCTTTCACCGCGTCTGACCGCGTCGGTGGTGCCGTTCTTCTCTTCGAATAGCGGTGTCGCGTGGACGACGACGACGACGATGCTCTCCCAGAAACACCGCTGACGTCTTTCCGAGGTCCAAGTGACGACGACGTCGGCGACGACGACGATGATCTCGCGCTCGTCGTCGCTTTCGATGTCATCAGTTCGCCGCATCGCACGCCCGAAGAAGAATAACAACAGGCGCGATACCCTCCGCTCATGTCGTCGTCTTCTTCTTCTTCTTGGTCTTTTTTGTCTTTGTCTTCTTTACTAAAGAACAACGCGCGAAAAGAACTCTAGAGATTAGAGAGAGAGAGAGAGTATTTGTGAAGACGACGACGCTTTCATAGAGAGGGGGTGTGTCTTTTGCCCTCAAAAGGAATGTATTAAAGGGCGAAAACGAAAGGGGATAACTCTTTTTTTTGATATACTCGTAATGAGATGGGAGTTTTTTGTTCTTTTTTTGGATGACGACGACGACGTTGGTGCGACTTGGGAAAGCGATAA
>MDTE01098536.1_pt1 | contig 11947 bp, 7 predicted proteins | sample 811231 | NCBI WGS metagenome assembly MDTE01 (sample SAMN05326651, study PRJNA326480) | marine metagenome | isolation source: seawater | place: Indian Ocean: Red Sea | collected 2010
AAAAGTCACCAGCAGACATGGTGCCGGAGATGATTCCATTAGTAATGTATATCGCCACATAGAGGCCCACAGCAATGACCAACCCGTAGCCTATTGCAAACAAGGACATCTCGAAGAGGAATGCAGCCAGAAAGCGTTTGTAGGATTCTGAACTTTTTTTGCTAAAACGTTCTTTTTCCTGATCCATGCCGCCCAGACTCTGTATGGCGCCGATGTTGTCGATACTTTCCTCCATGGCATTAGTCGTTGCCGCTCCTGATGCTCTACTTCTCTGATTAATTCGTCTCGCAAACCCCGACATAGGCATCGTGACCATCAGAGTTAAAGGCGCCATCAGTGCTGCAATCCAGACAAGCTGAGGTGCTACAGCACCATAGCTATATTGCATGAGTCCCACATTGATAAGGATAGACAGCGCTGTTAAGAAAGGGATAAAGGATAGTTTGTAGCAGATCTCCGGTATCATAGGGGTGTCATACATGACCCGATAAATAGAATCACCAATACGATGGTCATCAAGTGTCTGCATCGAGAGCCTAGTCAATTGCTTGAACAAACAGGTGCGTAAACGGTTGGCAATGTTTTGGCTTAGTCTGATGGTAACCATCATCTCAGAGATTCCAAGGACTCCCCCCGCTGTGCTGCCGCCACCACTAAGAGCAGCTTCTGATTGAGTGGCATTATCCTGTCCCTGTGTAAAGTTCATACGGACACCAGTGCCACCACCTATAACACCGAAAAGCGTAATGAGAACTGCAAGGAGAATAACGATACTGCCCATGATTTCCATGGGCCCCATGGGCGCATAAATTGCAAGTAAAGGGTCCATAAAAGGAGGGAAGGTTACTTCCGTCTCCCCGAATGGTTTTTGCAGCAGGACCTGATCGATGATAATTTTTCCCAGCCAGGGGACCAACAAAATAGGAAAAATAGCGATGGTTCCCAGCAGAAACTTTACTGCAAAAAGTACTTTGACATCGCGGAGCAATCTAAAACACCGTCCCATGAGCACCAGCGCTTCCAGGGAAGATATTTCTGTATTAATATCTACTCGATCATCAAACCTTTGGTTGCTGCCCGCGCGCTTTAGTTCATTCATAGTTTTCTTGCGCTGCGTTACTCGCGCCATCAATCTCCGTTTCAACGAAACCCCTGTAATGGCCATTTTCTAGATTCATGAGTTCCTTATGAGAGCCAAGTTCACGAATACTGCCGTTTTCCATAAAAGCAATTTGATCCGCGGTTCTAATAGTGGAAAGTCGGTGGGTGACCAAAAAAACTACTCTGTTTTTTCCCCAGGCTCGCAAATTAGACAGCACTTTCTGTTCGGTAAGGGCATCGAGCGATGCTGTGGGTTCATCCAGTATCAGAATAGGCGTATCCCGAAGAATAGCTCGTGCGATAGATAGTCTCTGGCGCTGACCGGAGGAAAGTTTACTGCCTCTTTCACCAAGCTCTGTATCATAGCCTCGATCCATTTCGAGGATAAAATCATGCGCACAGGCAACTCGGGCAGCTGCCGTGATCTCTTCTCGGGTTTTCCCAGGGGCAGCATAAGCAATATTTTCCGAAATAGTTCTGGTGAAAAGTATGTTTTTCTGTAGTGCAATTGCCATATTTTTGCGAAGCTCGGTAATGCTTAATTGACTAATATCGGTGTCATTAATCATTACCACGCCTTTATCTGGATCGTAGAGGCGTAATAACAGGGACATTAGTGTAGATTTTCCGGTACCGGTACTACCAACGATAGCGGTAATCGTGCCGACCTCTGAAACAAGATTGATGTCTTTTAGAATGCGCTGCATGCTGGCGTTGTAAGAGAAATTAACCTCATGCCAAGCAATCTTCTGAACTATCGCTGGAAAGGTGGTCGGTTCGGCTATTTCTTTCACTTCAGGTTCAAGATCCAAAAGGAAGAAAGCACGCTTTAAACCGATAATTAGATCCTGTCCAACACCCCAGTAATCAACGAGATCCCGAAGGTTGCGTAAGATATTATTCGACTGTGCCGAAGCTGCCTGATAAGCACCTAGATTCCAAATAACAAACCCCACTATTGCCACTGTGCCACCGAGATAGGTTGCTTGCTCTGTAATCGTCCAGTTTGCCATAAAATATTGCATCACAAGTGTTGCCATCATTAGTGCAACAGTAACACCGACCTGAAGTGAAGCTATACGTAACCGCAGATGAAAAGCGGCATCCAGCGCGTTTTTTGAGTCGGAGATGAAGCGGTCCAGAACTTGCTTTTCGGCACGACTGGATTTAATGATCTTGATTCCGGTAAAGACCTCTTGAACACGCGATGTAAGGTCACTATTGGTTCGCCTTGCTCGACGCGACCAGCGACGAATGGCAGGGGTAAGAATATAAAAAAGGTACAATATCGGTATGGATGTAAGCAGGCAGACAAGCCCGAGTAGAGGGTTAAAACCTGTAATGACGACAATAGCGAAGAGCAACCATAAGACTGCTCGAGTCGGAGAAAGAACGAGAACTAGAAAAACGTTGGTAATAGTGGCGCTGTCTTGATATATCCGGTACATCGCATCACCAGTCCTTGAATCACTGTGATACTTAAGAGAGAGGTGTTCCGCTCTTTCCATCATAACTATGCGTAGAGTTTGATTGATACGCGCGTATATCCAAGTCATGTACCAAAAACCACCCGCATACAAGGCTAAACTGAAGATGGCTAGCAAGCCCGCCCACACAAGGCAGTGGTTACGTAATGTTTTCCTCTGTAAATCGGTGAGCAGTTCACCTTCAACGCCTGCAGAAACATAAGAAGAGTCTAGAAAAAGTAAACGGGCTTGAAAATTAGTTATTGGTTCGCCAACGAGAACGCCGTTATTAAATAAATCCAAACCGATAAGTGGGACTGCAAACACAAAAACGCCTGAAATTGCAGTAAAGCTAAAGAGGATAAGCAGATGTCGCCACTGGCTGACGTAATATGGCCAACAGCGCTTCAGCAGGAGAAATACCTCTCGTAAACTGAACCCTACATCAAGATTTTCTTGTTCCGGAGGAACAGAGCTAACTATTTTTCTAATGATAGTCCTACTGCGCCTCGAGTTTGTTGTGAAGATCGCTAGAACGAGTCTCGAAAAAGGAAATCACAATGCCACGGTTTGAGAGAGAATGAAAGTATAAGTGGTTCTTATACATAAATGTGTGAATGTTTGGCGCAGCTCAAGACATTCTGTTAGCATCCCTTAAAGTTCTGAGGCTTACTAAAAGAGATAGGCCTCAAAACCCCTCTTGCATAGGCGTTGTATTGGAAATGGGCCGCTATTTTCTCATCACATAACAATTTAAACATCGTGCTTACTATCACAAATATTTTGGTAGCTTTTCACACTTACAGATTAGGGCACAGTTATGATAAAGAAGTTGCTTGAAAGAAACCGTTTGAATAAAAGGTTGCACTGGACCACGATCGCGAGCGAAAAAACTTTATTAGCCGTGATAGGTATCCTCACTGTCCTAGCAAGTGTTGAATATGTTTGGGGGATGTTTCAGGCGCTCACAATCACTCTTGCCGATCTGTTTCTCCTTTTTATTTTTGCAGAGATTATCGGGATGATTGGTGCATTTTACTCGACGAATCGAATACCTGTGACCCTGCCAATTGTTATTGCCATCACTGCTTTATGTCGTTTAATCGTTATGCAAAGCAAGGAAATGGAGCCCTTGATTTTACTTGCAGAAGCTGGAGATATTTTGGTTTTAAGTGCCTCAGCTTACATAATGACTTTAAAGGATAAACTGAGCCTACAAATGCTCGAGAAAGAACAAAGCCTTGGAGAGCAGGAGATTGATAACGCCACCGCAAGTGAGAAGGGAGGGCACAATTAGCCTCCAAGTAGCTTCGTCCAACGGAACGGGTTATTGCTGCCTAATCCTCATCTATTAAACTTACAGTCCCACCATTTCCGTCGACTTCTATCATTTGGCCGTGTTTAACACGTTGCGTGCAGTTCCCCGTTCCAACAACTGCCGGGATCCCATACTCACGAGCCACGATGGAGCCATGACCAAGAATTCCACCAATATCAGTGACCAGCCCTTGAGCATGCGCAAAAAGCTGCGTCCAGGCAGGAGACGTCATCGGACACACCAGAATTGAGCCAGGTATCATGTTGCTGAATTCGGAAGGGTTCATTATAACGCTAGCCTCTGCTCTGATGGTTCCTGGGCTTACTGGGATTCCCATCAAAGTATCGCTGGAATCATCATTCTTAATTTGTGTTTCTTTGAATGCAATACCTGGGCTATCGCTGGCCTCAGGGGGGCATGTCCCTGGCGGGTGCAGGAGTTTTCTTCTCTCACGAAGTTCTCTTCTCTCTTCTGCCAGTTGTCCCAGCTCTGGCTTCGGTTCGCCGTTTGCCCGAAGTGCCATAGCCTCCTCGAGTTCTGCCGAATACATGTGGAAGACGTCATCTGGTTGCTTGAAGGTGCCAATTTCAACCATTCGGCGACCTAATTCTTTGGCCATCGGACGGAGTGCTGGCCAGGCCATACCGAGAACGAAGCAAGATTCTTCACGCATAGCGTAGTATTGATTGGCAAACCACAGACGATACCGGAATTGCCAATACTCTAAGCCATGGAGAACCTCTCGTATGTCTTTCAGAGCCTTTTCCCTTTTTTTATTTGCCTCTTCTTCATGTTGCACTGGGTCATAATCTTCTCGGCGCACCATGTTCTTCATTGTAACGAATAAAGCCGAAGGATCTTCCTGTTGAGTTGGTTCACAAAAGTCCAAGCTATATCCCTGATGACCATATTGTTGTAAATAAGTATCTATGTCTTTAAGAATTGTTTTGGTGTCTGATCGCTTCTGAAGCTCACCCATTAAGCGCTGCGCAGGAGTGGCAAGCACCAAAAGTTTTAATTCCTCATCAGCTCTAATCACTTTCGCGATTTCAAAGAGATCATCGTTTGCCTGCATAATTCGCGATTTGAACCCGCTTAAGAACTGGCCACTAGTGAAACGGTGATCCGGTAGTGTGTGGCGCAAAAAAGCTTGAAGCTGATCATCGACAGATTTTGCAACGCCAAAGGTATGGCCGCCATTACCTGACCAGTACCATCCTTCTGCTTCTGTGAGTTCTTTTATTCCTTCCATGAGCTTTCTGTCAGAGGCTGATTCTAGTTCTAGGGCTGCCCATTTTGCAGTTGCCGCTTCGAGTTCTGGCATGGCGCGTTCTCGCCAGTCAAGATGTTGCGCATCATTAGTATCCGTTTGATGGAATGCACCAAAGGTAGGGTCAACTATATCTGGTGAGGTTACGGCATGCGCCAAATTATCGCTCTTAAGTTCCTCTGCCATTTTCTGAAACTCTGTCCGATCTTGATCGGAGAGGTTGCTGACGAATAGATCCAAGTCATGTTTTTCAACCGCCATCGCCTCAGGGGTTGCCAACTTTGCATCAAGTATGGCTCTTCTCTCAGCCATCCACTCTTCCTTAGTTCCTGTAATCCCATGGGGGTCCATAATCTGGAAAGCGAAACCATGCAGAGTGGAGTACATTGACTCAGATTTTGACCTATCCCAGCGAAGCGCATAGCGGATATAAAGTTCATCAAAGAGCTCGCATGTTGGGTCGGGAATGTTCTCTACGATCTGACGTCGAACGAGTGCGGGGATGCCCTCGGGCGGAGTCCAATCAACTTCGAGCGGTTGCGGGGGTAGGTTGGTAATCGGCCGGGACTGCAATAGTGAGATCTTGCCATTGACTATTGCCCATTCGATATCTTGCGGTAACCCTTCGTAGTTTTGCTCAACTTTCAATCCAAGTTCTACTAGGTCATTCAACAACGCATCGGATAACGAAGATTGGTCCCTGTCGGTTGAGCCGACATCGGTTATTTTAGTGCCTTGTTCGCCATCTGAAACGATCATTTGTTCCTTCGCTCCAATAATCGTCTCTTTCGCGTTGTTTGTTTTCCTATCAATGATGAAGGTGTCAGGTGTAACTTGCCCTCCGACGACAGCTTCCCCCAGTCCGAAGCTCGCATTAATAATCATTTCGTTTCGTTCGCCGGTCGCGGGGTTGGCTGTAAACATAATTCCTGCGACATCTGCAGGCACCATAATTTGAACCACGACGGACATAGCGACTGATCCCTGTTCGATCTCATTTTCATGTCTATAACTAATAGCTTGGGCCGTCCAAAGGGAAGCCCAACAGTTGCGCACTGCCTCGATTAACGCGTCTTCACCCTTGACGTTGAGGTAGGTTTCTTGTTGTCCGGCGAAAGACAATCCGGGGAGATCTTCGGCATTGGCTGATGACCTAACCGCAACAGGAGGGCTATCACCGAATTTGGCGTATGTTTCACGCAACTGGTTGGCCACCGAACCTGAGATTTCGCACGCCTTAATTAGTTTCTGGATTGCTGCCGATGCAGGTTCAAATGATGCAAAATTATTTTCCAGTACAGGTTTGGCGAGCGCAACGATCTGGTCTTGGAGATCATTTTCAGCGATAAACGCTCGGTAGGCATCAGCGTTAAGATGAAAGCCAGTCGGGACGTCAAAGCCGGCATTGGACATTTTAGCCAATGATCGACCCTTGCCGCCGATTAACTCTAGTGAGTCATTGGTCGTATCCATCGGTAAAATAAAAGTATTGCTCATCAGCGGCTTCCCCTCTAGGTTTAGACTGTGCGTTGTTCTCAAGAGCGCCTAGAGTACATTAAGATAAGTACCCTGAACAGAATTTGTCAGAAAATAATCGTTAGCTTCGGCCGTTTTTCTGGCGGCCGCAAGTTTGTAAAGTCCGGTGAGTGGCGTTGGTCTCGATAAGCACGTTCAGATGTGTTTACGCCAGCCGGCGAGCTATCGAATTACGGAATAATAATCGATAATAGTTTTTTATATGACAAAGTGTGCTGCTTTGAAAAGGAGATAAAAATGCTTCAACAGACTGATCGTCTAGCCCTTGCTGTGCCCGATGCTGACAAAGCAGCAGCCGGGTTGAACAAAATCTTTGACAGTATTGTTGTTGGCGATATCAAAGACAATGAGGCAAATGCAAGACGAGTTACTCTTCAGTGGGGATGCGATCAGCTCGAGTTGTTTGAGCCTAAAGGGTCAGGTCCCGTTGCAGATTTTATATCTAGCGGTAAGCGTGGCATATTTGCAGGTGGCTTTGCGCTCCAGGATCCCGCGGCTGTAGCCGAAAATTTTGAAAAAGCGGGAATTAAAGTGTGCCAACAAGGCGATCGATTCGTTGTTTATCCACAAGATCTCCGAGGCACTGGTGTAATTCTAAGTCCTTCTGCTGATCGGGAACACAGAACGGGTTTGATGGATAGGATATGGCAAATCACCTATACCGTGCCTGACCTTGATGATGGAGTTGCGTTTTACAGCAAGTTGTATGGTATCGAAGAAGCGATGACTAATCACTACTCCAGTAAGCTTTGGGGTTATCATGCCGCAATTACTTGGTTCGAGGCTTATAAAGGTGCACCCTTAGATAGTTTGGAGTATTTAGATCCGTTCGAAAATGGCAAAGCTGCAGGTCGATTCCTTGCAAAAACAAAAGGTGTGGGTGGCATTTATATGGCGACAGTTCATACCCCGGATCTTCCTGAAATCAAAAGGCGTATCGAGACTTCGGGAGGTGGATGGGAGGGAACCGCGAATGAGGCTTTGGGCTTTATCCACCCTCGACGTACATTTGGACTGCTTCTTGGTGTTACGTACTTCGATAACATCGACGCTCGACGTCCAACGCCGGAGGAGCCTGACGCCTGGAATCACTGAGTGTGTTCGCCAATAAGCTGAAAGAGCTTTGGCACGCGCTTTTGACCCTGCAGAGGTTTTAACTCAGTTGATTATTTTCCCTAAAAGCTCGCAAGAAACAGAGAGCGATTCCCTAATTATTGTATTCCAGCATTGCGCAGTTCCTCTTTTTGCCAGGTTTCAAAGTCAATACCGAACGGAATCATTACATGTTTCTTGTAAGCGGGGCGTTCGCATAGATCGTTGTACCAGCGCTGTAAGTTAGGCAGAAAAGGGCGCTCTATATCCATATTGAAATAGCGATACATACAGGCGCCAAGAGGGATATCACCCATTGCAAACTCCTCTCCCGTGATATAAGACTTCTCGGCGAATAGGGAGTCCAGACGAGTTAGTAAACTTCCACATTTTGAAGCGCTGGCAGCCGCCTGCTCAGGGTCTTGTTCATTTGGGGGGAGCTTAACTTTGTTAACAAATATTGATAGAAAAGCGGGAGAAAAAACATTGGTCTGGTAATCCATCCACTGATCAGACAAGGCCCGTAGCTTTGGATCTTTTGGCCATAGGAGCTTATTGCCGTGGTGCTCGCAGAGATAACGCACGCAGGCGTTTGATTCCCATAGTGTAAGCTCGCCGTCCTGGATTGTGGGAACGGTCTTTTGGGGGTTAATAATTGCATACTGGTCATCCGTGCCGAAAGATCCGCCTACATCATATCGTTTGAAAGAAATTCCTAGTTCACCAATTGTCCACATAACTTTTTGGACATTTACTGAGTTTCGTCTACCCCAAACGACCATAGCTATGTCCCTCTTCCCTAAGTTTTTGTTGAGCCACGTTGTCGTTGCGCTTTTTAATGATGAGTGATTAGTTTAGCAGTAATGTCTCAGCTCCGTGAAAGCGTGCTTAGAGAATTATTCTAGTTGTGCTATCCTCAAAAGCCCGTAGGGTCCGTCTATGTCGAGATTTCTTGTTAGACGGTAGGTTTTCGATATTAAATTGGGCGCTGGAAAGGTAATGCAAGTAACACTCGAAACAATTGAAGGTTTAGAAAGAAAAATGCGGGTGAATGTACCTGCAGATCAACTTCAAAGCATGGTTGATGAAAAGTTGAAAGAAGCGGCGCAACGGGCGAACTTGAAGGGCTTTCGTCCCGGCAAAGTCCCTATGAGAGAGGTTAAAAGAAGGTTTGAGGCAGGGATACGCCAAGAGGTTTCCGCTGAACTAGTGCAACAATCTTTCAGCGAAGCGATTCAGCAAGAGTCAGTTGCTCCAGCTGGACCACCCAAGATTGAAGATCTTGTTGTCTTGTCCGGGCAGGATCTTCAATACACCGCATTTTTTGAGGTTTTCCCGGAGGTAATACCGGGTGATTTTTCTGAGGTCTCGATCGAAAAACCCGTTGCTGAAGTCAGCGACGAAGATATTAATATGATGATCGAAAAACTGCGCGAACAACGCGTTGAATTCAAGGAAGTTGATCGAGAAGCGCGGGAGCGAGACAGGGTGAATATAGATTTTGAGGGTTTCGTCGAAAACGAGCCTTTTGAGGGAAATAAGGCAGAGGGTTCAGATATTGTTATTGGTTCGGGTAGTATGATTCCTGGATTTGAGGATGGCATAGTAGGTTGCCTGGCCGGCGTTGAAAAAGATCTTGAAGTAACCTTCCCCGACGATTACCACGTTGATACCCTCGCTGGCAAGCCAGCGGTGTTTAAACTCGTAGTGAACGGTGTCTATGAGCCTATAAAACCCGACCTTGATCTGGACTTTTTTAAACAATTTGGATTAGAGGACAATGATTTAGATACTTTCAAGGCAAAGGTTCGCGAAAATATGGACAAAGAATTGGTCCAAGCGGTGAAACAACGCGTATCGAACCAGGTGATGGATGGACTGATTGAAGTTAATAATATTGATGTCCCGGGAGTGCTGGTAGAGCGGGAAATTGAAAGGATGCGTCAGGAAACAGTTCAAAGATATGGGGGTAGTGATAAAATTGACCCCTCGGTGCTTCCCGCAGAAATGTTTCAAGCGCAGGCCCTCCGCCGGGTCACATTAGGATTGATTGTCAACGCCATTGTCGAAAAGGACGCGATCGAGATTGACGATGAACGAGTCAAAAAGAAGATTGAAGAGATGGCCAGTTCGTACGAGGATCCAAGGCAAGTGATTGAATTTTATAGTAAGGATGAACAGCAACAGAATCAAATTAGGAGCGTCGTGTTAGAAGAGCAAGTGGTGGAGCTTTTGCTTACTAGGGCAGTCGTGAAAGAAAAGGCGATGGGCTACGAGGACGTACTGAAATCGCTGCAGCCGGAGGAAGTTCCTGTGCCTGAGTAGCCGCCCTGTAGAGCTTTGAATTCCAGTGTGTAGAGGAGAAAGATGACAAATTTTAGTAGCGAATCGAAGGGGCTTGGTCTCGTTCCAATGGTCTTAGAACAGACCGCTAGGGGAGAGAGGTCGTACGATATTTATTCAAGGTTGCTAAGGGAAAGGATTATATTTGTAGTTGGCCCCATCGATGATAATGTGGCCAACCTTATAGTCGCCCAAATGTTGTTTGCTGAATACGAGAATGCTGATAAAGAAGTTCGTGTTTACATTAATTCCCCAGGAGGCTCCGTCACTGCAGGGCTATCAATTTATGACACGATGCAATTTATAAATTGTGATGTTAGAACAGTGTGTCTTGGGCAGGCTGCTAGTATGGGAGCTCTTCTATTGGCGGGAGGAACGAAAGGGAAGCGCTCATGTCTTCCCAATTCTCGTGTCATGATTCATCAGCCAAGTGGAGGCTCCCAGGGCCAGGCATCCGATATAGAGATTCAAGCCAAAGAAATTTTGTACCTCCGCACCCGAATGAATGAAATTATGGCGTTTCATACCGGGAAGAGTGTCGCAGAGGTTGCTAGTGACACCGAGCGAGATCATTTTTTAACACCACAACAGGCTTTAGATTACGGCATCGTAGATGAGATTAACGAAACTCGCACAGCCCTTGCCGCCGTAAACGCTTCTAAGGCTTAAAGGCAACTATGCAGTACGTTGAAACTGGGTATAATGGACGTTAGGCTTAACGGCGTTTACAGAGCATATTGAGGTAAAAGTATGTCAGATGAACATGATGGCGGTAACTCAGAAGGAAAGCTTTTGCACTGTAATTTTTGCGGCAAAAGCCAGCATGAGGTAAGAAAGCTGATAGCGGGTCCCTCAGTCTATGTTTGCGACGAATGTGTGGAATTGTGCAACGATATCATTCGCGAAGAACTGCAGGAGAGCGCTCAGGAGGCAGAAGCGAAAAAGCTGCCAACGCCCGCCGAAATAAAGGACATTCTCGATGAGTATGTGATAGGGCAACATTGGGCCAAGAAGGTTTTATCTGTGGCGGTCTACAACCATTACAAGAGGCTTAATTTCTCAGGGAAGAAAGATGAAGTCGAGCTTCAAAAAAGTAATATCCTCCTTATCGGTCCCACTGGCGTTGGGAAAACCCTGCTTGCAGAAACTTTAGCTAGGCTGCTAGATGTTCCTTTTACAATTGCTGACGCAACAACTCTTACAGAGGCGGGTTACGTAGGGGAAGACGTAGAGAATATCATTCAAAAACTCCTTCAAAAGTGCGATTACGACGTAGACAAAGCCCAGGTGGGGATAGTTTACATTGACGAGATAGATAAGATTTCAAGGAAGTCCGATAACCCTTCTATCACTCGAGATGTTTCGGGGGAAGGCGTGCAGCAAGCGCTGTTGAAATTGATAGAGGGAACTATAGCTTCGGTACCGCCCCAAGGTGGACGAAAACATCCTCAGCAAGAATTTCTGCAGGTAGATACATCTAATATCCTTTTCATCTGTGGTGGAGCTTTTGCCGGTCTTGACAAAGTTATTCGCGATAGGTCAGACAAAGGCGGTATTGGTTTTGATGCAGAAGTGAGGACAGATGCGACCAAAAAGAACTTGGGAGAGACCTTGAGGGCAGTCGAACCAGAGGATCTAGTCGGTTATGGCCTTATCCCTGAATTCGTGGGCCGATTACCGGTAACCGCTACTCTAGAAGAATTAGATGAGGAAGCCTTGGTTCGAATTTTGACAGAGCCGAAGAATGCCTACACGAAGCAGTATGCAAAGTTGTTCGAGATGGAGGACGTGGAACTTGACTTTCGTGAAGATGCTTTGACT
>MDTE01083684.1_pt1 | contig 11946 bp, 12 predicted proteins | sample 811231 | NCBI WGS metagenome assembly MDTE01 (sample SAMN05326651, study PRJNA326480) | marine metagenome | isolation source: seawater | place: Indian Ocean: Red Sea | collected 2010
CTTATGTATAGATCTTCTTGCGCTAAAAAAGTTATTTTTTGAATTGTAGGTATCCTTATTGATTATATCTATTTTTTTTAAACCTAAGGCCTTCAATTGATAATAAACATATTTATTAAGGCTAAAATATGTTTTATTCTTATTTTTTTTAAAAAAGATTTCATTTTTTTTACTTTGTTTTAAAAATTTACCTTTAAAGTCTTTCTTAACTTCATAATTTGTTTGAGATATACAAGGCCCAATAGCTGCAACTAGATCTTTTGATTCGCTTCCGTTTTTTAAAAGAAAATTTACAACTTTTTTGACAATTCCTTTATAAGCCCCTTTCCATCCAGCATGAATTGCAGATATAACTTTTAGTTTTTTGTCATAAATCAGTATTGGCGCACAATCAGCAGTCAAAACACCAATAATTATTCTTTTTTCATTAGTTATTAATGCATCTCCTGTAAGTTTTTTTTTATTTTTTTTATAATTTTTGTTTAAAAAATAGAATTTATTACTGTGAACTTGATTTAATAAAAAAAGTTTTTCATAGTTAGTACCAAATTTTTTGCAAACAATTCTTAGATTTTTTTTTATATTTTTTTGTTTGTCTGATGAACCTGGACCACAATTTAAACTTTTATATAATCCTTTTGATTTACCACCTTTTCTATTAAAGAAACCATGGCTAACATTTTTATATTTTGAAAGTTTTTTTGATTTTATCAATTATTAAATCCTGTTTTAAATTTTATATTTTTATTAGATATAAACATAACTTTGAATAGTTTTCCCATTTCCTTTTCGTCTATTAGTTTTTTTACTCTAAAATATATATTTGCTTTTTTAGAAAAAGGTAAATTTTTTGAGACAATTTCTGCTCTTTCCAGTATACCTAATTCCTGCAAAAATTTTTTTTGACTTGTGATTCCGTTAACTTTTAATCCAAATTTTTTTACAATTTTTTCAATGAGTTTAAAATTTATATCGTAAGATATATCAGATTTACCAAAGTTTTCTAAAACATTGCCCATCTTATGTTTTGATATAGACTTGAGGGTATCTTTCATTTTTTTATCTGTATATCCATAATCTATGATTAATAAACCACCATTTTTGTTTTTAATAATTTTAGAAATTAATTTTAAATATTTTACAGACAAAGGAGAGAATTCAATAAACTTTTGTCCGATAGAAATTTCAAAACCTATTTTTTTTTCAAGTTTTTTAATATCAATAATTTTATCATAGAACGTTGGTATATTTGATTTTGAATATTTTATATTTTTTTCATACCAATTATTCCCTTTTTTAACCAACTGTTTTATCGGCAATGCATCAAAAAATTCATTTGCAACAAATATAGTTGGCGAATTAGATATAAAACTTAAATCTTTTATCCAATTTATGTTTAGACCATTTAATCTTTTTTTTTGTATTTTTTTTAAATAAATACTTTTTTCTAAGATATTAACTTTACAAGATTTCTTAATTAATGGAAACTTTTCAAATATTTTTAATATTTGAAAAATCATTTCTCCGTTTCCAGCACCAAGCTCTACAAGATTAAATTTTTTTGGTGATTTTAAATCCTTCCATAATAATATTATCCAAATTGCAATCATTTCAGAAAATAATATCGAAATATTAGGAGCTGTAATAAAATCTCCTTTTTTTCCAAAAGGATTAACGTTCATATAATAACCAGATTTTTTATTGTATAAAGCCTCATCAATATATTTATCAAGTGGTAAAATTTTATTTTTATTAAGATTCATTTTTCTTTTTAAAAAATAAATAAATTCCAATTGAAAAGAAAACAATACTTACAATTTGACCCATACTTAAATTGAAAACTAAATAGCCTATTTGCATATCAGGAACTCTAAAAAACTCAGCCAAAAATCTAAATAAAGAATATAAAATTAAAAAAAGTGCAGAAATGATACCTGGTTTAGTAAATATTTTTTTTTTAAAAATATAATTTAACAAAATAAATAGTATTATACCTTCTAGTATTGCCTCATAAATTTGAGAGGGATGTCTTGATATATTATCTACAGCTAAAAATTTAACTGACCACAAAACATCTGTTTCTTTACCAAATAATTCAGAATTAACGAAATTTGCTAATCTTCCAAAAAAAATACCTATAGGAGCAGATAAAGAGATTAAATCTAAAAATATATATTTATCTATTTTATGTTTTTTGCTAAATAAAAAAACAGAGATAATTACACCTACCAAACCTCCATGAAAAGACATTCCTCCATTCCAAATCATTAAAATTTCAGAAAAATTTTCCAAATAATATTGTAAATTATATATCAATACATAGCCCAATCTGCCGCCGATAATAATTCCGATAATTATATAGACCATTAAATCATCAAATAAATTAAGAATTTTTTTATCCTCAATTAATTTTTTTTTACAGTAACTCCACCCCAAAACAATTCCTAAAATGTAAGAGATTGAATACCATTTAATTTGTAATGAAAAAAAAGTGAATGCAACTGGGTCAAAATTGTTTATAAACATTTTAATTATATAAATTTAGAGTATATTAGATTTTTAAAGAATTGTATGTCAAAATCAAAATTTGTAATTGATAAATTAGCCAAATTATTTGAGCAAGGACTTGTATCATATAAAGATTTAAGTGGAGAAATTTTAAATATTTTAAGATCAAAACGAGATGAAATAATTTTTAAGATGAAAATAACCAGTAAAGAGGAAACTGAAATACAAAATCGAAGAATCGAGATTTTAGAAAAAAAAATAGATAAAATTGAAAAGACTATTAAAAGAAACTCTAGAAAGGTAAAAAAACTTTAACTCTTAGCCCTTTTGATGGTGAAGCATCTAACATTATGTTTCCGCCATGAGATCTAATTATGTCTGATGCAATCGATAATCCTAGTCCAACACTTGATTTTGAATCTCCTCGACTTTTATTAATTTTATAAAACGGTTTAAATACATTTTCATATTCTTTTTTATCTATTCCTGGTCCATCATCATCTATAACTATAATATTATGGTTACTACTCTTAGATAGTTGAATATGGACTTTATTTGCATATTTAATGCTATTATCAATTAAATTATTCATACATCTTATTATTAGGTTTTTTCTACCATCCATAAATATATTTTCGTTTATTTCAGATGTTATTTTTTTATTTTCGTATTTTTTAATAATATCAATTATTAAATTTGTTAAATTAAAATTCTCATTCTTTTCTAATGAGCGGGAGCTAGCAAATAGTAAATACTCATTAAGCATTTTTTCCATTTCTTGAACATCTTCTGACAATTTTTTTGAAACTTCTTTGTCTTTAATTAATGCAAGTTGCAATTTCATTCTTGTTAGGGGCGTTCTAAGATCATGGCTAATACCAGATAACATCTCTGATCTTTGATTTAAGTGTTTCATGATTCTTTTTCTCATTTTGTCAAATTCATAACCTGCTTGTCTAATTTCTAAAGCACCAGATGGTCTAAATTCATCAACATCTTCACCTCTACCAAATTTAGCTGATGCTTTAGCCAAATTAATAATTGGTCTAGTCTGATTTTTTAAAAAAATTAAAGCAATTATAATTAGTAAAAATGCTGGAAGAGTTATCCACAAAGCAAAAATTCTTGCAGATGAGTTTGTTACTCTATCTTTAGGAACGATAAATTGAAAATATCCATTTAAATATTTTATTTTTAAATCAATAAATTCTTGCATAGAAGTGGTATCAAACCAATGGTTAGCAAATTGAGACTTAAGCTCTCTTCTTAAAGTTCTATCCATTGGGCTAAACCATCTCTCTAAATCATCTTTTGGTAAAATTTTGTTAGGAAAATATTTAACTTTTAAATTATGCGCTTCTGAAAAAAGTTTTGTTAAAGAATCTTTATTGTACTGTTCATTATCATATGCATCTATAAAAAATTTAATTTCTCCAACAAGTGCTCGTGTCATTCCTTTATTTGTTTTGATCCAAAGACTATCAAAAAAAACTACCGATATAGTTATTTGCAAAATTATAATTGGAGTCGCAACAATAAGTAAAGCTCTATAAAATAATTGTTTAGGTAGAAGATTTTTTATAAATTTATTCAACCCATAAAACATAACCTGCTCCTCTAATTGTTTGTAGATATTTTGGATTTTTTGGATCAATTTCAATTTTTTTTCTTAACCTAGTTATTATTACATCTACTGATCTTTCTTTATCAATATCAATTAAGTTTCCGATAGACTCTCTAGAAAAAGTTTCACCCGGGGCGTTTATCATTTTTTCAAGAATTATTTTTTCTGTGTTATTTATTTTAAATTCACTATTATTTTTAATAATTATTAATTTATTTAAATCAATTTTAATATTGTCAAATTCTATAAATCTTTTTTGATACTTACTTTTTGTTTTATTTAAAATATTTTTTATTCTTAATACAAGTTCTTTTGGTTCAAATGGCTTAGGTAGATAATCATCTGCACCAACCTCTAATCCTTCAACCCTTTCATCAGCTTGTCCTTTAGCTGTTAATAAAATAATAGGAGTATTAATTTTTTCTTTATTTTCCGATGTGAATTCTAATCCACTCTTGCCGGGCATCATGACATCTAAAACAATTAAATCAAATTTTACAAAAGATATTTTTTCTTTAGCATCTTCAGCGCTGTTAGCAGTTGTAATTAAATAATTATTCTCATTAAGATACTGTTTTACTAAATTTCTAATTCCTTCATCATCATCAACAACCAGAATATGTGCATCAAATTTATTCATTAATAATTTTTTTTAAAACATTATCAAAATATAAAACTTCCTCTGATTTAGAATTTAAAAAAGCTTTATAAATTCTTTTTTTTTGAACAGAAAATATCTCATTAAAAAGTTTTTGTCCCTTTTCGTTAAGCAAAACATGTTTTAGCCTGCTATCTTTTTTATCTTTTTCAAAAGAAATAACATCAAGTTTAATTAAGTCTTTTAATATTCTATTTAAACTTTGCTTAGTAACTTTAAGTTTTTTTAAAAGTTCAGAAACTGTGATCCCTTCATATATTGACAAAAGATGAATAACCTTATGGTGTGCTATTCCTATTGAATACTTCTCTAAAATTTTTTTGGCATCTCCGAAAGACTCCCTGTAGCCCATGAACAGTTTTTCAACAAATCCTTTTAATTGATCATCTTTTAAATATAAAAGTTCTTTCATAATTGGTAAGTTATATTGACATATTATAGATACAAAGATATTTTTTTAAAAAAATTAAATCTTTAATGATAACTTACGATAAAAGATCAGGTAAAATCTGGTATAATAATGAGCTAGTTGATTGGGGTGATGTTAAACTTCACGTTTTAAGTCACGGCCTACATTATGCAAGTTGTGTCTTTGAGGGAGAAAGAGTTTATGACGGAACTATCTTTAAACTTGAAGAACACACATCGAGATTTTTTTATTCAGCAAAAAGAATGGGTTTTCAAATACCTTACTCAGAGGAAGAAATAAATAATGCCTGTAAAAAAATAATTTCAGTCCAGAATGTTCAAAATGGCTATGTAAGACCAGTTGCTTGGAGAGGCAGCGAGATGATGGCAATTTCTGCACAGCAAACAAAAATTCATGTAGCAATAGCAACTTGGGAATGGGGATCTTATTTTGACCCTAAACTTAAAGTGGAAGGTATTAAACTAAATATTTCTAAATGGAGAAGACCTGCTCCAGATACGATCCCATGGGACACTAAAGCTTCAGGGTTATATATGATTTGTACTTTATCGAAGCATGAAGCCGAACAGCAAGGATTCACAGACTCGCTCATGTTAGATCACGAAGGGAATATTGCAGAAGCTACAGGTGCTAACGTTTTTTTTAAAGATAGCGAAGGGACATTACATACACCTACGCCAGATTCTTTTTTAGACGGAATTACCAGAAGGACAGTAATCGAAATTGCGAAATCAAAAAAAATAAAGGTTACCGAAAGAAAAATATCACCTGATGAATTATCAAAATTTGTTGGATGTTTTTTAACGGGAACAGCAGCTGAAGTAACTCCAGTTTCTTGTATTGATAAATATAAGTTTAAAGTATGTAATACAATTTTAGATTTAAATGAAAGTTATCAGGCTTTAGTAAGAAAAAAGAAAGCAGCTTAATTTTTTTCATCTTCAGATATTGCGTGATCTATTCCTCTTATTATATACTCATAACCTGTATATAAGGTTAAAAATGCAGAAACCCATAATAAAATTATTCCAATAGTTTGTGCATCATAATCTTGAAAATTTATTATTTTTTTACCTGTTTCCCCAGTTAATAAAATTGCAATTGAAAACATTTGAAGAAAAGTTTTTAATTTTGCTAGGCTTGAGACTGGAAGTCTAATTTGTCCTTTAGCTAAAAACTCTCGCAAACCAGATATCAAAATTTCCCTAGTTAAAATTATTATAGCTGCAATTACTTCAAAATTTTTAATTGTTCCATCCATTACTAAAAGTATAAGTGCAGCAGCAACTATAATTTTGTCTGCTATTGGATCTAAAAGCTCACCAAGTTTTGACTCTTCTTTAAACATTCTGGCCAATAATCCATCTAGAAAATCTGTGAAGGAGGCTATAACAAATAGAGCCAAGGGAATTACATCGCCATAGAAACCTGGAAGATAAAAAGAAAAAACAAAAATTGGTACAATTATTATTCTACCAATTGTAAGTATATTTGGTATTTTTACTTTCATAATTATTATTCGTGAAAAAAGTTATATATCTTTTTTGCAACTTTTTCCTCTACACCTTCTACAGATTTTATTTCATCTAAACTTGCAGATTCTACTGATCTAGCGGAGCCAAAGTGGTTTAAAAGTGCTCTTTTTCTTATTGATCCAATGCCTTCGATTTGATCCAAAAGAGACTTGCTTAATCCTTTTTTTCTTCTAGCCCTATGAGCACTTATAGCAAACCTGTGCGCTTCATCCCTAACTCTTTGTAAAAAAAAGAGGGTAGGTTCATTTTTTTCAAATTTGAACTCTTTTCCATTGTGAAAAAAAGTCTCATTACCACTATTTCTAAATTTACCTTTCGCTATAGCAATTATTGGAATGCCATATAATCCTAGTTCATTAAGTGTTTCTCTAGCACTAGAATACTGGCCTTTTCCACCATCTATTACAACTAAATCAGGAAACGACAAATAGCTTTCTTTTTCATTTATTGCTCTTTTAAACCTTCTAGTTAAAACCTCTTTTATCATCCCATAATCGTCTTGTTCATTTTTTTGAATTTTAATATTAAATTTTCTATATCTTTTTTTTATAAAGCCTTCATCTCCATAAGTAATTAAGGCTCCAACACTATTTGTACCTTGCATATGACTATTATCATAAACCTCAATTAGATTTATATTTGTGTTCAAATTAAATTTTTGTGCTATTTCCTCAAAAAAGTTTTTGTTATTTTGACTTTCGTATATTCTACGATTTAAACTGTCTTTTGCATTTTTCAACGCTTGCTCTATAATTTTCAATTTTGTTCCTTTCTTTGCAATAGATATAGAAACACTTTTATTTTCTTTTTTTGAAAAAGTTTTTTCTAACAAATCTTTTTCCCTAATTTGATGGCTTAGAATTAATGTTTGTGGAACATTTTTGTTTTCATAAAATTGTGAAATAAATGAGTTGATAATATCCTCTAGCTTATCATCAGGATCATGTTTTGGAAAAAAAGCCTGATTACCCCAATTTTGTTTCGATCTGTAAAAAAAAACTTGAATACAGGTCTTCCCAGATTCTTTAAAACCTGCAATTACATCTGCCTCCACTAAATTTGCTTCGTTAACTCTTTGTGAAGATTGAATTATATTTAGAGACTTTATTCTGTCTCTCAATATTGCAGCTTTTTCAAAATCTAAATCTTCACTTGCCTTTTCCATTTGGTCAGAAAGATTTTTTTGAATTTTTCTTGATTTTCCAGAAACAAACTCAATAGCGCTATCAACTGTTTTTGAATATTCTATTTTTTTAATATATCCAACACATGGTCCCGAACATCTTTTGATTTGATACAAAATGCAGGGTCTTTCTCTTTTTTTAAAAACTGTATCATCACATACTCTTAATTGGAAAATTTTTTGGATCATTTTAATTGTCCAGTTAGCTGATCCAGCGGATGCAAATGGACCAAAATAAAAACCATCTTTATTTTTTTTTCCTCTATGCTTTGTAATTTGAGGCCACTTATCTTTATTACCTATATAAATAAATGGAAATGACTTATCATCTCTAAGAAGAATATTAAATTTTGGCTTATATTTCTTAATCAGGTTTGCTTCTAAAAGAAGAGCTTCACTTTCATTAGAGGTAGTAGTAATCTCTATTTTTCTAGTTTGAGACAACATCCTTTCAGTTCTTATTATATGGTTTTTTTCTGATACATACGATTTCAGTCTATTAGGAAGATTTTTCGCTTTTCCAATATATAGAATTTCGTTTTTTTCATTTAACATCCTATAAATTCCTGGAAGTTTTGGAATTACTGGTAGCTCTTTTCTTATAGAATCTTTACCGATTTCAATATTTTTCATGGCTTCTTTTTTTTGAAATTTGAATACCAACAGAGGAACAGTCTTTCATTATTTCAAGCTTTTCAATTTGAAGCGAAATTTTATCAATTCTTTTGTCCTTAAATAATTCGTCAAACACATCTTCTGCTAGGGTTTCTAAAAAATTATAATGTTTATTTTTAGTTAATTTTTTTATCAATCTGACAAGTTTATCGTAATTAACTATAGACTTTAAATCTTTATCATTTGTAGGTTTTTTATCTCTATAGTTTGCCTCTAAACTAAATTTTACTTTTTGCGGTTTTTGTTTTTCAAAATCATAATATCCAAGCTTTAGATTTAATATCAGTTCTTTTATAAGAACTTTTTTTTCGTAATTAAATAAAGATTTTTCTAACTTTATAAGTTTGAGATTATTTTTCTTCATTCTTTACCTTGCATAATATCTGGTGTTTGCCAATTTAGGCTTTGGCCACTATCTAAAGCTAAAACCTGGCCAGTAATAGACTTATTTTTTATGAAAAAGTCAACAGCATTACAAATTTGCTCAACGTCAACTTGTCTTTTTAAAGGTGTTGCTAAATACTGTTTTCTGAAATGTTTTTCAGATTGTCTCTTATTTTTTATGGTTGGTCCAGGCGCTATACCATTTACTCTTATTTTCGGTGCTAAACTCATCGCACTTGTTTTGGTAAGAGTATAAAGACCAGTTTTACTTAAAGTGTAAGAGAAAAAAAAGGGAGTGAGCTTAAAAACTCTTTGATCAATTATATTGATAATATTATTATTTTTACCCTTAGCATTTTTTGAAAATTCTTTTGTGAGAGTAGCCGGTGCTTTTAAATTTGTTGAAATATGTTTTTCCCAGCTCTCAGAGCTAAAATTTTCTAATTTATCATTCTCAAATAGTGAAGCATTATTAATTAGACAATCAAAATATTTTAATTTTACTTTAGCAAATTTAATTATTTTCTTAACATCTTTGTCTTTACTTAGGTCAGCTCGTATTAAATATATTTTTGAACCCTTTAGAGATAATTTCTTTTTAAGTTTTTCAGCATTAAATTTTGATTTATTGAATTGAATTACTATTTCATTATTCAAACCTGATAACTTCTCAGCTATTGCTGCACCAATTCTTGTTGCTCCACCTGTTATAATTATTTTATTTGCTTCCATTTCTTTTTACCTTTTTTTGCTCTTGTACCAGGCATACCCATAGTAGATCTTCCTTGAGGGTATATCTTGTTTTTTACATCGTACTGTCTAATTTTGGGATTTAAAGTAATTTCTAATTCAGTACTTTCTAATTTTCTAATTTCGTCTCTAATTTTTGCAGCTTCCTCAAACTCTAAGTTTGATGCCGCTTCTTTCATTTTTTTATTTAGACCTTTTAGGTGTTTTTTAAGATTTCCACCTATATTTGATCCTTCGCTAATTTTTACATAATCTTTTTCATAAACACTTTCTAAAATATCACTAATTTCTTTTTTTACAGATTTAGGGTCAATTTTATTTTTTTTGTTATAATCAAGTTGAATTTTTCTTCTTCTATTAGTTTCTTTGATTGCCTTTTCAATACTTTTAGTTTTTTTATCGGCATATAGCACAACTTTACCTTCAATATTTCTTGCGGCTCTTCCAATAGTTTGGATAAGTGAAGTTTCGGATCTTAAAAAACCTTCTTTATCTGCATCTAATATTCCAACTAAAGCACATTCTGGTATATCTAAACCTTCTCTTAATAAATTAATTCCAACCAAAACGTCAAAAACTCCCATTCTTAAATCTCTCATAATTTCAATTCTTTCGAGTGTATCTATATCTGAGTGAAGATACCTAACCTTGATTCCATTTTCATGAAGATACTCTGTTAAGTCCTCAGCCATTTTTTTTGTAAGAGTTGTTACTAATACTCTATGATTTTTTTCAATAACTTTTTTACACTCATGCATTAAGTCATCAACTTGATTTTTTGCTGGTCTAATTTCTACTTCTGGATCTATTAATCCAGTTGGCCTAATCACTTGATCGATAAATTTTCCTTTAGTTTGTTCCAATTCCCATGGGCCTGGTGTTGCAGAGACAAATATCGTTTGTGTTCTCATTAAATCCCATTCTTCAAATTTTAGTGGCCTGTTGTCCATACACGAAGGTAATCTAAAACCATACTCTGCAAGTGTACTTTTTCTAGACCTATCTCCTTTAAACATTCCATTAAGCTGAGGAACTGTTACGTGGCATTCATCAACAAAAATTAAAGTATTGTCCGGAAAATATTCAAATAAAGTTGGCGGAGGTTCACCAGGTTTTCTTCCAGACAAAAATCTTGAATAATTTTCGATACCTGCACAAGATCCGGTTGCTTCAATCATCTCTAAATCAAATTTAGTTCTTTCTTCTAATCTTTGTGCTTCTAGTAGTTTATTTTCATTTTTATGTTTTTTGAGAGTTAGTTCTAGTTCTTTTCTAATATTTATAATTGCTTGTTCTATTGTAGGCTTTGGAGTGATATAATGGCTATTAGCGTAAACTTTTACTAAATTTAATTCTCTAACTTGATCTCCTGTTAATGGATCAAACTCTTCAATTTTTTCAAGTTTATCTCCAAATAAACTTAACCTCCAAGCTCTATCTTCTAAATGTGATGGAAAAATTTCAAGGTATTCGCCTCTAGCTCTGAATGTTCCTCTGTAAAAATTCTGATCATTTCTTTTATACTGAAGTGCAACCAAAGATTTAATTATTTGTTCTCTATTATAGTCATAATTTTTTTGGAGTGTTAAAGTCATTTTACTATAAGCCTCGACTGATCCAAGTCCATAAATACATGAAACACTAGCTACAATTAAAACATCATCTCTTTCTAGCAATGATCTAGTTGCAGAATGTCTCATTCTATCAATTTGTTCGTTTATGGAAGCCTCTTTTTCTATATAAGTGTCTGACCTTGGTACATACGCTTCTGGTGTATAATAATCATAATAAGATACGAAATATTCAACTGCGTTTTCAGGAAAAAAATTTTTCATTTCCCCATAAAGCTGAGCAGCTAAAGTTTTATTCGGCGCCAATATTAAAGCAGGTCTATTTGTTTCTTCAATAATTTTAGCCATTGTAAAAGTTTTTCCAGATCCTGTGACACCAAGAAGAACTTGGTTAAATTCTCCCTTATTAGCACTTTGAACTAATTTTTTTATAGCTTCTGGTTGATCTCCCGCAGGCTTGAAATCAGATTTGATTTTAAATTTTTTTCCTCCCTCTAATTTTCCACTAATTTGAGGGTTTTTACTTTGAATATCTGTAATTAAATCTTGATAAGTATTTTGCATATATTAAACAAGGTATTAAAATAAAAATTAATTTCAATGAGCATAATATCTGACAGTTTAAAGA
>MDTE01121859.1_pt1 | contig 11946 bp, 10 predicted proteins | sample 811231 | NCBI WGS metagenome assembly MDTE01 (sample SAMN05326651, study PRJNA326480) | marine metagenome | isolation source: seawater | place: Indian Ocean: Red Sea | collected 2010
AAACCAGATTTGTATAGCAATTCATATATATGTGAATGTTCTTTTCATTTTGATTTGCCTCCTAAATTACGTTTGCAATCACTTTTCGACTCAGAATATAAAATCATTGAAGCGCCAGATAATATTGATCCTGATCCATTAGATTTTGAGGTTAAAGATGGAGCTCGCGAAGGCTATAAATATATAAATAAAATTAATAAATATAAAAAAATTACTGGACAAGAAACTGCTTTGATTTGTGCTTCAGGAGATATTTCTGGTTTAAAAGCGGTAGTAGTATGTTTTAATCCAAAATTCGGAGCTGGACGCTTTGGGCCAGCTGAAAATGAACATTTTTTAAAGGCAGCAAATTTTGCAGTTAAAGAAAAAGTAGATATCTGGGTTGTAGTATATCAAAGTTCAGGAATTGATGTTCATACTGGAGTAATGGGCTTGTCTGGAATGACAAAAAGTATAATTGCTATGAATGAAATTAAAAAAAATAATATTCCAACTTTTTGTGTTGCTGCACGCGCTACAGCTGGCGGGACCTATGCCTCAAGTTTTTTTATGCATGATTTTATTATAATTGAGTCTAAATGTGTAGAAAACTTACTTTTTTCTGGAAAAAGAGTTACAGCAAATATTTTAAAAGGAACAGATCAGATTCCTGATGATTTTGGTACAGCTCCTGGAGTAATGAAATCGGGTTTGGCTGATATAACTCTTGAAAATAGAAAAGAATTAAAAGAGACTATAACTAAGTTAGCTTATATAATTTTGAAAAAAGAAGAGTTAAAATCAAAAAATTTAAAAGAAGAAGCATATGAAGATCCAGAAGATTTTAAAAAGACTGCTTCAACTACATCCTAAAAGTATAGATTTATCTTTAAGTAGAATTAAAAGACTTTTAAAAGATTTAAATAATCCTGAAAAAAAAATTAATAATGCTATTCAAGTAGTTGGAACTAATGGAAAATTTAGTTTTTGTTCCTCTTTAAGAGAAATTTATGAAACCGCCGGTTACTCAGTAAATATGAATATAAGCCCTTCTTTAAAGAAATTTAATGAAAGATATTATTTATCAGGCAATCATATTTCTGATGATGAGCTTTATGATTTGTTAACTGAGGTAGAAGAAATAAATAAAAATCAATCAATTACGTTTCATGAATTTATATGCGCTTGTTTTTTTCTTGCTGCATCAAGGAATGAATGTGATTTAAATATCATAGAATCTGGTCTCTTTTTTAGACTTGATGCTAGCAACGTTTTAGAAAAAAATATAGCTTCTGTTATTATGCCCATTGGCTTGGATCATAAAGATTTTTTAAAGTTAGGTACTATTGACGAAATTGTGTATGAAAAATGTTCGCATCTTCTTGGGAGGTCTAAAATTTTTATATCAAAACAAAACGTTAATGTTTTAGAAAAAATTAAAAAAAATCTATCTAATAATTCATCAACGAAATTTATTTTTGGTGAAAATTTTGAATATTCAAAAAATTCTAACGGATTTGTTTATAAGGACAACAAGGGTAAATTAAAATTACCTCAACCTAATTTGTTGGGAGAATTTCAAATAAGTAATATTTCAACTGCTATAAATACGGTAAGAAATTTGGATCAATTTAAAGTACATGAATCTCATATTAAAAAAGCCATAACGAAAATAAGAAGCGAAGGTAGATTGCAGTTTATTAAAAAAGGTAAATTAAGAAAATATGTATCAAATAACAACCAAATTCTAATTGATGGGGCTCATAACCCTATGGCGGCTTCTGTGGTTGAAAAATACCTAGAAACACTAAGCTCTGGGAAAAAAATATTTATGTTGCTTGGTATGATGGCTAATAAGGAACATAAAAAATTTATTCAAATATTTAAAAATAGAGTTCACGCAATAATTACGTTGGACATACCAAATCAAGAGAACTTTATAGAAAAAAATAAACTTTCAAAAATTGCCGAGTCTTGTGGAATACCATCAAAATCAGAAAAATCTATTAAAACAGCTCTTAAAAATATTGCCAAAGAAAATAGCAATGCGATTATTTTTTGCACCGGAAGTTTGTATTTTGCTGGTGAGATATTAAATTTAAATTAAATATTTTCTCTAATCCAAGAAACTATATTTGATTTCGTAGTCGCGCCAATTTTAGTGGCTTTAAGTTCACCATCTTTGAATAGTAACATGGTCGGTATTCCACGAACGCCATATTTTGTTGGCTGGTTTGGATGCTCATCAATGTTATGCTTTGCAATTACAATCTCACTACTCATTTCATCAGAAATTTCTTCTAAAATTGGACCAATCTGCTTACAGGGACCACACCATTCTGCCCAAAAATCCACCAAAGTTGGTTTTGATCCTTTTAAGACTTCAGTTTCAAAATTCTCATCAGTTATATTTTTGGTAGCCATAAGATATTTTTAATTTAGTAATTTTTTTCTTAATGTCAACTAGCCTTGTGATATATTTTTTCCATTTCTTCAATATAAGAATTGATATCTGCAAGTGCATTTAATTTTTTTTCATCTTCTTTAAATTTATTTCTTAAAGTATCAATTTCAGAATATGTCCGAGGAATTGTATTCCATTTTTCTTCATTGGTACTTAAAATTCGTAAAGCGATTTCCTTATGAACCATATTATATTGCTCTTTAGGTAAAGATTGTGGACTTTCTTCGTAAAGAATTTTTTTTCCAAAATATTGCATGCGATCGTCTTTAAATCGTTGAACTATTGAATACTTATCTTTCCAATCTACTTTGTGAAATTCTGGCATTAGCTTATTATCGTGATCTGGAGGAAATTTCATATAAATAGATTCTTCTGGGTACACATCCATTTGTGAGTCTAGCTCTTGTCTTTCTCTAGCATCATCATCTAATATTGAAGCAACCTTTTTAGCAAAATCTTTGTTTTCTCGAATTAATTTAGCTCTTTCTTTTAATTTTTTAATTCCAAGCTGCTTGTAATTATCAAAATTCATTCCATAACTTGGATTCATTATAATTGGGTGTTTTTTATGTTTAATTGTCCTGATAACTTTTGGTTTCTTGTCTAATTCTTTTTTTAGCTCTTTAACTGACAAATTAAAATAATAGCTTGGATCTGCTTTAAGATCAAAACACATTGGATAACTCCACTGCGGATGCTGGCAAACAAATGTTAAAACAAATGGAACAGATTTTCCATAATAGAAAAAATCGGTACAAAATAATTGTTCGTCTTTAATAAGATTAAATGTTTTATCTTTATTCGTTGTCATTAAGCTTGCTTTCCATACATTTGGGGCTTTTTTGCTTAGTAATTTTGCAATTTCTACTGTAGCCAAAACATCGCCCATGGCTGAATGAGCGTCATCATGTTTTATATTATTCATTGGTGCCAATTTTTCTAATTTAAATACTGGATTATTTTTATCGCTTATTGGCGTTTTTATACAGCTAGGATAATAAAGATGGCAGGCCCTTGCTAAGCTAAATAGATCGCCCCTTTCGCTTCCATTTGTGTTAGTTATGTAAGGATATTCTAAATTTTTCCACAAAGTTCTTCTCAAAAATTCTTCATCGAAATTTATTGAATTGTACCCAATAAAAATTGAATTTTTCCATTCTTTAAATTTATCAACCAATTGCCTTATCATTTGATAATGGGATAAATTAGTTTCTTTTAGCATCTTTGGAGTTGTTTTATTTACCAATAGCGCCATTGCTTCTGGAACAACACCAGGGCTTAATTTACATCTTCCCTCGTATCGATCCAATTCTTGAAAGTTATCGTTAACAAGTACTGCTGCGGCTTGAATAATTTGACCATAGGATACATTGGATGAGCATGTTTCAAAATCATAGAAAACTAGGTTGGTCATTAAATACTACTTATTCAATACTTTAATTTTGTCAACCTCTTCCTGAATTGTTTTTTCAACTTGCTCAGGATCTTTTATGTTTTCTAAAGTTCTCATAATTGATCTGGCATCTCTGCCAAAATCATCGGTTATTTTCATTGTTTCTTCTAATTTTTTTCTAAGTCCTTTAATGCCATCAAAATGTTTGGTAAATCTCGTAGTGATATTTTTGAGGTCATCATGAATTTGTGTGGCATGTTTTTGAACCTTTAGTGTTTGAAAACCTAAATGATAAGCTTGCAAAATTGCGCATAATGTATTTGGTCCGGAAATAGTAATTTTATATTTAGTTCTCAATTCTTCCATCAGCAATTCTTTGGTTTTTGGATCTCTATAACTTGCAAGTTCTGCATATAAACCTTCCGTTGGAGCATAAATAATTGCAAAATCGGTGGTCTTGGGAGGTTTAATGTATTTTTCTGAAACTTTTTTTGCTTTAACTCTAAATCCTGATGCCAATTCATTTCTTGCTTCGGTCAAAGCATTTTTATCTTTTGACTGATAAGCTTCGTCAATCGCCTTATACTTTTCAATTGGCCAGTGGCTATCTATTGGACACAGAACATCATTTTGTAACTTTACAGCAAATTCTACTACGTCACGCGTTTCATCAGGCTTCATTTTAACATTGGCAATATATTGATTGGCTGGTAATAAATCTTTTAACAAAGCGGCCAATGAAAACTCTGCTAAACTTCCATATTGTTTAACTCCGGCTAAAATTCTAGCAAAACTATCCTGGCTTTTGTTTATCGCATCAACCTGACGATTAAAAACACTTACTTTCTCATCAACTTTGGTAAGTGCCTGTGTCATATCGCGAGTAACATCTTTTGATAACGCATTAAATGATGTGGACATTGTATTAATAGAGTTAGTTAATGAATCTTTTAATCTATCTAATTCATCGTTTTTATTTTTATCGTCTTTATGTTTATTTTGATTTATTAAAAGATAAACAACCAAAATAAGTAACAATAAAACAACGTATAGAATCAAATCTTGCATACTAATAATAGATAATCCTGATTCTGATTAATGTAAACAGAGAAACAATGTTAGCTTTCTTTTTTCTGTCTTTCTTGGTCAATATGCGAAATCATTGCATGAACTAAATAATCGGAATAAGCGAATATTTCTTTTGTTTCGAATGATTTAGTTTCATGTTTTTCAGGATTAGCTTTATTTTCAACTACAATTTTTCCTTTTCCTGCATCAGAATCTTCTAAATAAATTAAAATCAACCAATCCTCATCTGGGCTATCATCATATCTGATGAAACACTCATTGGACTCATATCTTCGATCTATTACTCTAAGAATGCTTTTATGCTTTGGTATATATTTTTTGTTTAACTGAAAAATCAATGAATTAGCTGAGCGATAAAAAGATTCTAAAACAAGCTCAATCGTTTGTCTATGTTCTGCATATTCTTTTTCCTTTTGGAGTAAATCTTCCTTGGTATCTGAATCTGAAATTTCTACTCCTAAAGATTCTACTCGTTCTCTGATTTTTTGTTCTCTAATTAGACGGTATTTTTCTTTAATTTTTTCTAGTCTATCCTCTACTTGTTTATAGTCATCTCGTTCTTCTCTTAATGCCAATTTTTCTAAATTTTTTATTTCTTCTAATTCTCTTTTCCTGAAAGACTCAATCTTCTTCTCAAGTTTAATTTCCTCGAGAAATTTTTTTCTCTTTTGCGCCTGTTCTTTTCTAAGTATTGCCTGCTCTTCTCTTAAAAACCTTTTTAAATCTAATTCACGCTCCTTAGCAAATTTCTGTTCCTCGCGTACTTGTTGTTTTTTGGCTTCATAACGTAAACGTCTTTCCTCTTTATTTTGCCTTTCTTTTTCCAATTTTTCTAAAGCAATTTTCTTTAATTTTTCAATTTTTCTTTTTTCCCTATAATTTTCATATGCTGCAAAAATTGGCTGCAGAATTATGTCAATAACCCTCTGAAAAGTTATCTTCTTAATAAAGGAGATCTTTTTTATTGCTGCTTGTGTTTTAGGTTTTGTAAATCTAATCTTTTTTTTAAATCTAGGTTTTTTTTTCTTTTTCTTTGCCCTAATTTTTTTTTTTCTTTTTTTAATCCTTATTTTTTTAGGTACTTTTTTAGACCTTATTTTTTTTCTTTTTACTTTTTTTTTTTTAGATTTTTTCTTATTTTTTTTCATGAAATAAAGAAAACTATATTAACAATTACTTAATTATAAATATAGTCTCTTGTTCTAGCTGGAACTGACTTAAAATCTTTAACAGTTTCTATTTGATAAACCAAAAGATCAGACCATTTAAATGCTGCGCTACAACTTGAGAGATAAAAATCCCACATTCTAACAAAGTTATCACCATAAGATTTTTTTGCTTTATTTACATTTTGCAAAAACCTTTTTCTCCATTGATCAAGTGTTAAATTATAGTGATCTATTAAACTTTCCCAACCTGATATAACTAAACCACTTTTTTCTATAGCTTTTGTAATTTGACTGGCCGTTGGTACTTTTCCCCCATTAAAAATATATTTACTGATAAAAGGATTAGTAGGACTTGGTGGGTTAGTAGAGGCTATTGTATGTGTTAAGCAAATGGAATCGCCATTGCTCTTTAACAAATCATTAATCTTATTAAAAAAAGTATTATAAAATTTTGGAGAAACATGCTCGAAGAAACCAACATTAACAATACGATCCCAGGTACCTTTGACCTCTCTATAGTCACATAACTCGTAGCTAACTAAATTGTCTAATTTACTTTCTCTTGCTTTTTTTTTGCAATAATCAATTTGATTTGATGAAAGACTAATACCATAAACTTCACATCCTGCTTCTTTAGCAATATATCTGCTTAAACCTCCCCAGCCACAACCTATATCTAAAACACGATGGCCAGGTTTTAAATTTAATTTTTTAATAATATGTGAAAGTTTATTTGTTTGTGCCTGCTCTAAAGTTTCGTTAGGATTTTTAAATAAAGCACAAGAGTATTGTCTATGTTCTGAATCAAGCATCCAATCATAAAGATCTTCTCCTCGATTATAATGCATTTCGACATTACGTTTTGAAGTCTTTATTAAATTATGTTTAGTTAAAAAATTAATCGCATAATTTACTCTGTTTACAATAGCAGAATAAAAATTTATTTTTTCCCTACCAAGATTCTTGAGAGCTAGATTTAGAAAATCATAAATTGAACCATTTTCTATTTTTATATTACCTTTAGAATACTCTTCACCTAAATAAAGATCTGGATATATTAATAATTTCCAATCTAAATCTTTTTTCAATAATTTAAGAGTTAAAGGTTTTTCCTTATTGGAAACTTCACCGCATATATATTTTTGTCCACGCGAATCTATGAGAACAATTCCCTCAGTTTTAAAAAGTTTTGACAAAAATCTAGCAAGCATCATAATTTAAGCAGCAATATTTTTTTCTGGATAAAAATCCAATTTTTTTAGTTCTGACATTAATTTTTTTTCATCTTTTTGTGAAAGTAAGCATAGTGGTGGCAAAACTACTTTATATTTTTTATCTTCAAACGAAAGAAAACTGTGAAGACCTGAAATTAAATTAGTTTTATCAAAAACTTCTCTAATTGCACAAAGTCTTCCATTAAGTGTTTGTTTTTTATTATTAAAAAAATCATCAAAAACTCTCCTTGCAAGTGGTGCGGTAACATTACAAATTGCCGAAATAATCCCGCCGCAACCCAGTTCCAAGCCTTTTAAAAGTTTGGTTTCTGATCCTGGAAAAATCATAAAGTTTGGAATTTTAAGTTTTTCATATAAATTATAGGAACTATCTTTAATCCCGACCATCTGCTGGGGAAAATCATTTACCAGTTTTTCTACAATTTTTTGACTAAATTTATACCCGCTAAGTTTTTCAAAGTTATATAAAATTATTTTGCATTCAGGAACTTTCTGAACAATGTTTGCATAATAAGAATATACTCCTTCATCAGAATATTTATAATAAGCAGGAGGCATCAAAAGAAATTTGTCTACTCCATTTTCTAAAGAATGTTTCATTAAATTTATATTTTCAATTAATGAATTGCTGCCTGTTCCAACAATAAAGTTATCAATAAATTTATTACCATTTATTTTATCAAGTAATTTTTTTTTTGATGACAAATCTATGTACTGTGCAAATCCTGTGCTTCCCAATAAGCACACACCGTGAGCTCCATTTTTTATAACCTTTTCTGCATGTTTAATTGTAGAATCGACATCAAGCATCAAATCTTCATGGAAAATGCTTAATGAGGCTGCATAGATTCCCTTTTTTATAGACATATTTTCACCAATTTATTTGTTAGAAATTATATAAAATACAAAATATGAGTAAAGTACTCGTAATAATAAAAAGCATGGGAATTGGGGATTTATGTATCTTAATTACCAATATACACGCGATTAGTAAAAAAAATGGGTATCCCATAACTGTTTTGGCTCAAAAAAACACTAGAGCTAAAGAAATATTAAAAAATGATCCTAATGTTGAAGAAGTTATAGAGTTAAACGATGAAGAGATTAAAGGTTTTTTCAATATTATAAAAATTATCAAAAGTAGAAAATTTGATCAATGTTATATTTATTCCGATAGTATAAGACTTTTTTTAATTTCAAAACTTTCAAACATTAAACAAATTTTTCATTATAAATTTTTCTCAAAAAAAGGAAAAAATTTCTTTAAAACAGCAAAAGAATTTACAGAAAAAATATTAAAAATAGAAATTGATTCTCAATCAAAAATTTATTGTGATAAAAAGGACGTTAAAGAAGCAATAAGGAAATATAATATAACTCATGAAGAAAAAAACTACATAATTGCTCCGAGTGCATCTGGTCCTACAAAACGATGGGATATAAATAATTATATAAAACTTCTTGAAGAACTTAGTAAAAAACATTCTTGTAAATTTTTTTTAGCAGCTGGAATTAATGATGAATCACTAATTAAAAATATAATGAATTCCTCAATCGCAAAAAATTGTGTCTCTTTATCACAAAAATCAGTTGAAGAAATAATACCAATAATTGCATCTTGCAAATATGCAATATGTAACGATACAGGATTTGCCCATATAGCTTCAGGACTAGGATTAAAATGTATAATTTTATTTATGGATTCTCCCCCAGCAGCTTATGGAATGTATTCAAAAAATATATCCATTATTATTCCGGAAGGTGAAAGTATTGAAAGTTGCGGACACAATACAAGAGGTAAAGATAAAATTTCGTATAATGAAGTGCTGGCAAAATCTTTAAAATTATCTAACTAAGATCTTTTAGGACTGTTTCTTTTGCCTCGTTAACAATTTGACTTAAACGTTCTGTGTTGGCGTTAGGATTAACATCAGGATGAATTTTTTTTTGTAGTGAGTTGGCAGCCTTAATAATTTCCTCTTTGGAACATCCTCTCTTTAATCCCAATATTTTATATGCTTCATCATTTGATAAATTGCTTGAGGGCGAAGTTTGATTATTTTGTCCAAAATGAGAATATCTTCCTGTGCTTCGTAAATAGTTTAGTAATCTCCATATTTGCCAAATCTGGAAAGCGGTTAGACCTTTAATTTTTAATGCACTTAAGGCTAAAAAAAATAGAGGTAATGAAGCTAAAATTCTGCCTCCCAAAGCAAGAATAACTGCTATCAAAATAGATAAAATAATAAGCAAATTTCTTACGCCCTTAGCAATTTTTTTGCTATTGGCTTTAGCAAACCAAGATAGTAACAAAAAGGTTATGACAAAAATGATTATTCCGGTAAATATAATATTCATATAAATATTTATTAAATGAAAATACCACAATTAAAAAGAAAGTTAGAAGTAAAAAAATATCATGATTTTGAGCTAAAAGACGAATTTTCATGGGTACATCAAAAAGATATTTTAGATGTGCTCAAAGATAGTAAAAAATTAAATCCTGAAGTAAGAGAATATTTAGAAAAAGAAAACGCTTATACAAAATTCCATTTAAAAGATTCGGAAAAAATTCAAAAAAAATTATTTTCAGAAATAAAAGGAAGAATAAAATTAGATGACGAATCTCTTCCTTATAGAGATAAATTTTATGACTATTGGTCAAAAACAACTAGTAAAAATGATTATTTAATAAAATTAAGAAAAAAAATAGGAGATGGTAAAATAGAAGAAATTTGGAATGGTGATAAAGAAAAAGAAAAGATGAACGCAAGCTATTTTGGCGTTGGAGATTTAGAGGTAAGTCATAATGATTTACTACTTGGATATTCATTAGATCTAAATGGATCCGAATACTATACTATATATATAAGAAGAATTTCAGATAAAAAACTAGTAACAGAAAAAATTGAAAATACATCTGGAGGAATAGAGTTTAGTTTAGATAATAAATATATTTTTTACACAAAGCTCGATTCAAATCATCGTCCAAAAAAAATTTTAAGGCATAAAATTGGAACGCTACAAAAAGAAGATCAATTAATTTATGAAGAAAAAGACGAACGTTTTACTGTAGGAATGGGCGGGTTAACAACCGATGAAAAATTTTTCTTAATAAATACTTCTGATCACAGTACTACTGAGACATACTATTTTTCGGCTGAAACTGAAAAAATAAATTTAAAACTATTTCAGAAAAGAAAGGATAAAATAAGATATTCGATAGATTCTTGGCAAAATTATTTTTATCTTCATACAAATAAAAATGCTCCTGATTTTAAAATTTGTAGATGCAAACATGAAAACCCGAATGATATAAAAGAATTTATTCCAGCAAAAAATGAAGTTTTGATTGGTGGATTTATTTTTTTAGAAGAATGGATGATTAGAGACGAAATATCCAATGCCTTACCTAAATTGTTTGTTAAAAATCTTAACGATAACAAGGAAGAAGAGTTAATATTTTCTGATGAAATAGTTTATAGCCCTGGCGTATCTGAAATGCAAAAAGATAGAAAGACTGACAATCTTTATCTTAGTTATTCTTCACCGAAAACTAATGCGAGAACTTATATTTATAATCTTAAAACAAAAGAAAAAAAGCTAGTTAAAGAGCAGATAATTCCATCCGGACATTCACCGGAAAATTATATTACTGAAAGATTGGAATGCAAATCTCATGATGGAAGAATGATACCTTTAACTATTACCAGGCACAAAAAAACAAAATTGGATGGTTCAGCAAATGTTTTGCTTTACGGATATTCATCATATGGAACTATCAATCCAAATGTATTTTCAAGTACACGCATATCTTTAATTGATCGAGATATTATTTGGTGCACATGTGAAGCTCGTGGAAGCAGAATAAGAGGTGAAAAATGGCATGAAGAAGGAAAGATGTTAAACAAAAAAAATACCTTTGAAGATTATATATCTTCAGCAAAGTTTTTGATTGAAAAAAAATACACTCATAAAGGAGGAGTAATTGGTTATGGAGGAAGTGCTGGAGGATTATTAATGGGAGCAGTTGTTAATAAAGCTCCAGAATTATTTTTAGGTGTTGTTATTCAAGTGGGTTTTTTAGATTCTTTAACCACTAATTTAGATCACTCTCTACCATTAACTTTGGGAGAATTAACTGAATTTGGAGATGCAAAAAATAATAAGAAACATTTTGAATATATAAAATCCTATTCTCCTTATCACAATATTAAGAAAATGAATTATCCACATATGTTATTAGTAACAAACATAAAAGATGTCAGAGTGTTATTTGACGAACCTCTTAAATTCACAGCTAAATTGAGAAAATATAAAACTGATAATAATCTTTTACTTTTAAGATGTGAGTTAGAAGATGCGGGACATGGTGGTAAATCTGGAAGAGATTCCGCAATAGAAGAAATTGCTTTTGATTATAGTTTTATTTTAAAAATTACAAAAAAATTAAATAGTTAAACTTGAAATTCTGAAATAAATACACATATAAATAATTGTAAGTTGCCATTGTGGGGCTTACGTAAATTAACCTTGCTAAACAAAGGAGGTAAATATGACAAGTAAGGATTTATCAATCTTTAATTCTCTTAGACCTTTTAGCATTGGATTCGATGA
>MDTE01136660.1_pt1 | contig 11946 bp, 10 predicted proteins | sample 811231 | NCBI WGS metagenome assembly MDTE01 (sample SAMN05326651, study PRJNA326480) | marine metagenome | isolation source: seawater | place: Indian Ocean: Red Sea | collected 2010
ACCTATCCTCAGGGTAAGAGTAAGGTCTTTCCTATTCCCAAGGTTCTGGGATCAATTCCTGGGTTCAGTTTTAATAACGAATCAACGCTAACGTTATACTTTCTTGCTATCCTATAAAGCGTATCACCTGACGATATGGTATGAGTTGAAGCGATTCCTTGATTTGCCCCCTGATTACCTGAAGCTACAAAATCGTTTGTGGATATCTCTTTAACTATTCTAGGAGGTCGCAAAGGGCTAGTTTTAGAAACGGGAATTGCCCGAGGCGCAGTTTCGTTTGTCCTTACCGGTGGAACTGATGCCAATAATTGAAATCCGTTTTCTTTATCATTGTTGTCCTCCAACATTTTCTCTGCCCTCATTTCCTCTGTTTTTTCGACCGGATTCGCTTCAACCAAAGGCAAAGCATTTAGAGGAATGTAATCCTCATTTTCCGATTCAGAATTAACAGGAGATTCCACACCTCCATTAACAACCAAACTGAGTTTTGGAATTCTCAATATCCTTCCACTCACCAAGGGATGGTCCTCATCAATTAAATTCGCTGCCAACAATTCAGTCCTTGATATCTTATAAGATTCTGCAATGGCTCGGATACTATCTCCACTCCTTACAATGTAACGCTCATATCCCTTGTCATTCTCGGCATCGGCCTGAGCTTCGGTTTCATTTTCCTTAGCAATTTCCTTAGAAGAAACTTCATTATTTTCCTCTTCATTGCTCACTACGGACACAGTCATGGCCTTAGGCTTAAACATTTCAAAAGCCAATATTCCTCCAACAGCAACCACATGAAGAATCAAAACCACAACAAATGCTCTCGAAAGCTTTATATTAGGAACCTCAGAATGCCATTGTTCATTCGGACTTGAATCCGAGGCCGATCCCCGAGTCCTTGCAAAAACATCCAGCCAATTATGCCGCCTATCATTACTATCTGTTTGTCTATTTTTATTACTCATAATTTATTTTTGTTTTATTTGTTTTTTTACAGCCGCTTTAAATAAATTGCCTCTCTGCTCATATCCGGAAAACATATCGAAAGAGGAAGTTCCGGGCGAAAAAAGGACCGTGCCACTTTCCGTTGCCAATGCCCTCCCCATACTCACCGCTTCATCAATATCTTCAGCGCACCGGCAATCGATATCAGCTCCCCATATTTCTGCTATTCGCGAACGCGTTTCACCAATGAGAATCGCATACTTAACATGCCTTGATACCGAGTCTGTAACATCGGCAAATGACAGCCCCTTCTCTTTACCTCCCGCTATGAGAACAATTTCTCCCTCAGTTCCTGAAAATGACTCCAATGCACTTTCCATTGCATGAAGATTAGTCGCTTTCGAGTCATTAATATATTCAACACCATCAATTGTTGCTACTAACTCACACCTGTGCGGGGGAGCTGTATAATCTGAAAGAGACCCTATAATTGCATCGACGGAATGCCCTTTGATTTGAGCAACAGCAGTTGCTGCCATTACATTTTCAGCATTATGAATACCTCTTAGTTTTGTTTGTTGAAGATTGAATAATATATTTCCCCCACAAACAATATTGTCTCCGTTTGAACTGTAGCCTGCTGATTCCTGATACGCTGAAAAAGTTACTGTCTGAGCCCTTAACCCTTGAAACTCGTCTTTACTGTTAACTACGGCCCAGTCCTCTTCAGTCTGATTAACGAATAAATTCAATTTTGCAGACCTATATTCCTCTAGCCCTGCATATCGATCCAGATGATCCGGTGCAAAATTAGTCCAGACTGCCACACTTGGATGAAATTCTCTTATCGCCTCTAATTGAAACGAACTAATCTCCAATACTACGGAAGTGTAACTGACCGAATCACATACGATATCAGCGAGAGGCCTTCCATAATTACCGCCAGCCACTGCTTTCTCTCCACATCCATTCAATATTGTTTCTATCAACTCAACAGTTGTAGTTTTACCATTCGTTCCAGTGACCCCGATAATTCCCGATGAACAGAACGGATAAGAGAATTCTATTTCCCCAATAACACTTACCCCTGAATTCGTAAATTGAGTCGCTATTTTCCAATCAAGACTTATTCCCGGACTAATTACAGCAAATGCATATTTTTCAGGATCAGCACAAAACGCATCTTCACCAATTACAACTTCACACCCTTCCGAACTGAGCTCTTGAGCCTTACCGTGCAATTCAGATGAATTTCCAGTATCAAAAACACAAACATTGGCACCCTCACGCAATGCCAGCCTCGCCGCCGCCATCCCGCTACGGCCGCATCCTAACACTGCAATATATTTCCCTTGGTATTTCAGAATATTATCTTAGTTTTAATGTTGCCAATCCAATGAGCGCGCAAAGAAGCGACAGAATCCAAAAACGAACAATTACCTGACTCTCATGCCATCCTTTAAGTTCAAAGTGGTGGTGTATAGGTGACATTCTGAAGAGCCTCTTTCCACGAAACTTATAACTAAAAACCTGAAGAATGACTGAAGTTGCCTCCATAACAAAAACACCACCAATTACCACCAGCAGAATTTCATGCTTTGAGCAAATTGCTAAAGCCGCAAAAGCCCCTCCCAATGCTAATGATCCGGTATCACCCATAAAAACTTTTGCAGGATGACAATTGAACCATAAAAATCCTAATCCGGATCCGACCAACGCTAGACATACAATAGTGAGCTCTCCAGCGAATCTGCTATGAGGAATCAGCAAATATCTTTCTCCTAATTGTTGGTTCCCGACCAGATAACAGATCGCGGCATAAGCCAAGGCCACTGATATAGAACATCCAATGGCCAATCCATCCAAACCATCAGTCAAATTGACCGCATTAGAACATCCCACAATTATCAATACAAAGAAAGGCAAACAAAAGATGCCCATGTCCTTAATTAGCGACTCTTTATTAAAGGGAACGTATAATTCACGAATGTAATCTGACGTTGCGGGATTTAAATATAAATACAAACCCGAACTGAGTGATACTAACACTTGAAGGATGAGCTTAGTCTTAGCGCTAATACCTTTAGAGTTCTTCTTTTTTACTTTCTGATAGTCATCCCAAAAGCCAATCAGGCCCAGGCCTATAAAGACAATCACCACAGCCAATACAAGAGGATTACTTAATCGTGCAAATATTAAAACACTAATCATAACGGCCATGACAATGATCGCTCCTCCCATCGTGGGGGTCCCAGCTTTTGAGTCATGCAGTTCAGCTAATTTATGCACTTCATCCGCACTCCTGATCGGTTGACCGATCTTCATTGCAATGAGGCGTCGAATTATATAAGGACCTATCAGTAATGTGATAACAAATGAGCAGATGCAGGCAACTCCGGCCCTTGATGTGATATATCTTAACAACTGCACATCAACGCCTACAGTCTCTTTCAAGTAATCGTATAACCAAGGAATCATGAAATATCTAAATTTTTTATTACGTTCTCCATCGCAGAGGAACGACTACCCTTAATCAAAATTAGATCACCGGAACGGATCTCATTATTAAGAAACTCTGCACAGTCTAAATGGTTGTTGAAAAACTGAGAGTGACCCGAATCGCCTTTTGTAGCGGCCTCATGTACCTGAGCAGCAATTTCACCAACGCTAAGGACAAAATCGATTCCCAAATTCACAGCCTCAGATCCGACCCTATGATGCTCTGATTCTGATATCTCGCCAAGCTCTGCCATACCTCCAAGGACAGCGAACCGGCGCCCATCACAATTCATCTCGGCAAGGCATTCAATAGCCGCAAGAGTAGAGTCAGGGTTAGCATTGTATGTGTCATCGATAATTACAGCTCCTCTGAATTCCCTTTTCTGTAGCCTTCCCCCACTCAACTTTACCTCACTTAGACCCCTTGCAATAACATCAAGACTCAATCCCGCATTAGTGCCAATGGCAACCGCCATCAAAGCATTAAGAACCATATACTTTCCAGGGACCGGCAAAATTGCCTCTTCTCGGTGACCGTTTGCCTCTATCATAAAGCTTACCGATGCACTTCCAATGGCTATATTATCAGCCCTAATATCCGCGTCTCCGAACCCGACAGTCACTGTCCGTGCCTGGGTCCTTTCAGCAATTGATCTCGAATAAGAATCCTCAGCATTAAGAACAACAACCCCGTCCCCAGAAATACTTTCAGCAAGGGCTCCTTTTTCAATAGCAATGGAATCCCTAGACCCCATATTTTCAATGTGCGCCACCCCAACATTTGTAATTACTCCAATATTTGGTCTTCCTATACTTGCCAGTAGAGCAATTTCTCCAGGATTACTCATCCCCATCTCCCACACACCAAAGTCATGCTGATCATCCGCCTCTAATATTGTGAGAGGAAGACCGATATGGTTGTTGTAATTACCGGCAGTTGCACTAACGGAAAATCCCTCACTCAAGACAGAAAATATAAAATCCTTTGTCGATGTCTTCCCGTTACTCCCCGTTATTCCAACTCCGGTCAATTTTAATGATTGTCTGTAATTTTTCGCAAGGTCCTGTAAGCCATTGAGAGTGTCTCTCACTGATATTACTGGAGAACTGGAATTCACATCCACTTCAACCCCCTCCTCAATCATCACCGCTACCGCCCCATCAGCGAAAGCTTCCTGAACAAAATCATGCCCGTCAAAAGAATCTCCTCTCAATGCTATAAAAAGATCTCCTCCCTTTATATTTCTACTATCAGTTGAAACCGAATGGACCAGCAATTGCTCAAAGGATGAATCAATGACGCCCTCAGAATAGGAAGCAACCTCAGCTAAACTCAATCTCCTCATACTCTCCGAAGATCCTCCTCTCCTTCGGAACGACTCCTGTCTTCTCGCTCTAATTTGTCTCTTTCATATTGCTCCCTTTTTTCACGAACCATATCCGCAAAAACATGGTCACGGTCACTCAGCATCTGACCTGCGACTATACGATCATCAAAGTCCTCTCTCTGCCCAGAAATCTCTTGATACGTTTCATGCCCTTTACCTGCAATTAGAAGTATGTCCCCAGGAAGCAGATAGGATACGCCCAAAGCAATAGCTTCTCTCCTATCCTCAACAATTTCATAATTCGTCCCTTCGAATCCTGATTCAATTTCACCAATTATCTTAGACGGAGGTTCGTTACGCGGATTGTCGGATGTTATAATTGTATAATGAGCAATGCTCGCCGCAACATTACCCATCTGAGCCCTCTTTGTAACATCCCGGTCACCGCCGCAACCAAAAATAACAATGAGCCGTCTGGGTTTTAGCTCCTCCAAAGTCAGAAGAGCGTTACTTAAGGCGTCAGGCGTATGAGCATAATCGACAAAAACATCAAAGGGCCTCCCCTCCGAAACACTCTCCAGCCTGCCTGGTATTTGAGGTAAATCTGCAAGATTAGATACAGTCTCACGGACATTGAGCCCCATGCCAATGCCTGCGACCAGAGCAGCCAGAGCATTATACACATTGAATTTACCAATGAATGGAATACTTGCCCTAAATTGCCGGCTTCCCGCCTCAATTTTAAAATCTGTTCCCTTGCGCGTCTGTTGCAGATCTACTGCTCGATAATCGGCACCAACACCAAAACCATAGCTCAGCGTTTTTAATTTTCTGTCCTCGTTATAAGCAATTAATTTCTTTCCCCACTCATCATCATAATTAACAACTGCAACTTTTTTTGGTTTTGCATCGCAAGATGCAAGCTGCTCAAAGAGTCCACGCTTCGCCTCATAATACTGATTCATGGTATTATGAAAATCCAAATGGTCCCTGCTCAGGTTAGTGAAGATCCCAACATCGAACTGAACATGGGCAGTGCGCTTTTGAACAATCCCGTGAGAAGAAACCTCCATCACTGCCGCAACACATCCATTCGACAACATTTCAGATAAGTAAAATTGCAATTCAGGCGCCTCGGGAGTTGTATGAGTTACTGGAGGCTCTTCATTTGATCCAGTCTTGTAAGTGATTGTGCCCAGTAACCCGCACCTTCTCTGCCCTCTTTCCAAGAGATTGTGTAACAAGAATGCTGTGGTCGTTTTACCGTTAGTCCCAGTGACCCCAGCAATTTTCATTTCGCTTGATGGACATGCATTTATCATATCCGACATCGCAGACATTGCGTATCTTCCGTCTGGAACTTTCACCCAAGGCACATCTAATCCACGGTCTTCCTCCTCCGCAACGATGCCGGATGCTCCCGACTCAAGTGCGGGTTCAATGAAGTCCATGCCATCCACATTTTGGCCCTTAAGCGCAAAAAAGAGAGACCCGTCTGAGGATCTTCTTGAGTCATAACATAATGCCTGAATCTCAGGATCATTAGACCCTGTGAGGATCGCCTGATGGATACTTTCTGTGAGCTTACTTAATTTCATCAATATCCTAATCAATTAAGTTACCCTGCAGTACCTGCCCCGTGTATGGGCCCAATGATCTTGTTGCCTTCCTAGGATCAATACCCATATAAGGCATTGCAGCAGCGGCAATCTTCGAGAAGATCGGTGCCGCTACTGTTCCTCCGTATCGAGAACCCTCATTTCGCGGGTCATCGACAACAATAATTCCTGCCAAGCGTGGACTCTCGGCAGGGAGAAATCCCATAAAAGAAACCACATAGCGTCCTATGTGGTATCCCTGATTGCGTTGGCTCTTTGGCTTATAAGCAGTGCCTGTCTTTCCGGCAACATAAAATCCGTCAACCTGAGCCCTAGTTCCTGTTCCCCCTTCTGACACGACCGCCATCAGAGCATCCCTGACCTTATTAGCAGCTCCCTCATGGATAACTCTGCGAATCTTTTTTGATTCAAATCTGTACATTGTTAATCCATCCTGAGAAGTGATCCTCTGAACGATCTGGGGCTGGTAAAGAGTCCCACCATTTGCAATAACACAAAGAGCATTAAGCATTTGAAGAGCCGTAACATCGACCTCATATCCCATTGCTATCCGTGACAATGACGTCTTACTCCAACCCTTCGAATCTGGCCTAGTGACCGTGCCCGCAGACTCGGCAGTGAGCTCAATGCCGGTCCTTTTAGTGAATCCAAAATCCTTAATATAACTATGAAATGTGTGCCGCCCTATTTTTTTGGCCAGCATATAGACTCCAATGTTACTGGACTTGGCGAGAATCTCTTCCGCACTCAAATAGCCGTACGCGCGATGATCTCTGAGTGTGACTCCTGGCTCTCTGTAACGCCCGTTATGACAGAAAAAATTTGAATCAGGAGTAATTAGCCCCCTATCAAAAGCAGCAGCGAGAGAAACGATTTTAAAAGTCGATCCCGGCTCATAGCGGTCTGCAACGGGATGAATCTTTCTGACTCCCTCACGAGTGAATTGATTGAACTGCGGCCTACTGGCCATTGATAATATTTCTCCGGTTTCCGGATCCATAAAAACAGCCATAATTTTCTCAGGAGAGTACTCACGAACAGCAACCTCCAACTCTTGCTCAACTATGTTCTGGAGCCCCATATCAATCGTTAATTCCACATTGGATCCATTAATGGGTTTCACTTCTTTACTGTGCTCCGAAAGAATTTCACTCGAACGTCGAGTCCTCTCAACTAGCCTGTACCCTGGTCTCCCTGCCAACTGCCGGTTCAAGGTTCTTTCAACACCCTCCCTACCAACATTCTCTGCATCGGTATATCCAAGGACTTGGACCAATCTCCCGGTCTTTGGATAATATCTTCGCATTGAATCCTCAAAACGGAAGCCTCCGATCTTTTGTTCCCTCATCAATTCCTTGACCTTTTCCGCATGTATAAAATCCAAGGACCGATAAATAACAACTCGGTCCCTACCGTCATTATTATTAACTATGTCCTGAAGCACACCCCGCTCAACTCCGAGAGTCTGATTTAACAGATCCTCAGCAAGAACAATGAAACGCTCTCTGACTTCCTTTGAATTATAGCGTTGGGATATTTCCCTGACACTGACCCCTTCAGAGGCTGCGACTGCTCTTCGACACACATGAATATCTTCCAGATGATATCTGTCAGCAATGACATCGCGGACGTGCTGGTTTTGCACTAACGATTCACCGTTCCTGTCATAAATCTGTCCTCGAGATGCTGGCAGAACTGTCCTGGCCATTCTTTCTGCCTTTGCAATCTTTGAAAACCGCTCATGCCCGACGATCTGGATATAAACGATCCTTATCGACAACGCACTGAATGCGATGACGAGGATTACAGTAATAAAAAAACTGCGCTTATGGAGTGAATTGCTATCCACCTGATCTGTCTATATCAATAAATGTAATTTCTTTATCAGCGTTAATTTTCCCACGCGCTGAAGTTGGTGATTTTGCCTTTTCCGCCCTTAAAATATAACTGTTAGTTATAGGAATGAGTTTGCTATTATAATCCTTAAGAGCATTTGTAAGGGCCCTCCTATCTCGGAGCGTCTCGACTCTCAGACCTACTGTCTGAACTTTCTTTTCCTGCAACTTGATTTCACTCAACAACACACGGCGCAAATCACTGCGCTCGACATGAGCATTCTTTATCATCACGAACGCACAGGCAGTTCCGGCCACGATGAATCCGATAATAACAAGAGAACACAACGATCCAATCTTGAGTCTGCGCTGATATTTTTTGCGTCTCTCGTTCATTTAAGTAATTAGGGCTGCACCTCTATAGGCAATCTCTCTGCCACACGTAGCCGAGCACTCCTAGCTCTCGGATTATTCTTCACTTCATCCTTGGAAGGAATCAGGCCTTTCTGCATTACTAATTTAAAGCAATAATTTGGATTGGATCTGGGCTCTGGCCACTCAGGTCGATCAATCAAAGATTTACTGCAACGTTTGAGGTACGACTTAACGATCCTGTCTTCTAATGAATGAAAAGAAATTATGACTAGGCGACCTCCTGGACGTAGCCATTTGGGAATTTCAGCCAACGCTTCCTCCAGAACTCGTAGCTCGTTATTTACTGCTATACGTAAAGCCTGAAAAATTCTTGTAGCGGGATGTTTCTTCCCTCTCCTCGGCAAAATAGATTCAACCAGACTCGCAAGATCAGTAGTGCATTCAAAGAACTTTTCTTTTCGGCGCTTGATAATCGCAGAGGCTATTCGGCGAGAGGCTCTTTCTTCTCCATACTCATAAAAGACCCGAGCCAACTCTTCTTCGGAGCAATTATTTATCAACTCTGCCGCTGTGATTTCTGAGTCCGGATCCATTCTCATATCTAATGGACCGGGTTTACTAAAAGAAAATCCCCGTTCAGCAGCATCAAACTGATGCGAGGAAACCCCCAAATCAATAAGGAACCCATCCAGTCCGCTAATGCCTATCGTTGAAAGAATTTCGCCAAAGTCACGGAAATTGCCCTGAATTGCTCCGAAATTATCATCATAATGACTCAGACGTGCACGGGCAAAAGAAAGGGCCGCGGGGTCCTGATCCAATCCAATCACTTTGGCTCCCTTGCTCAGGAGCTGTTCCGAGTGACCTCCTCCTCCGAGCGTAGCATCCAGAAACAGTTTACCAGGTTCAGGGGCCAAGTAATGCGTCGCTTCGTCAAGGAGAACTGACTGGTGGTAATCTGCCTCTTCTGATCTGTTACTTTTAAAACGCGAGTTCTCATCCGGAGGCAATGCTCCCGGCGAAGAACCCTGTCTAAAGCCTGCCACATCGGGCTTATTAGAACAGTCATCTGAAGGCCAATCGTTCAAGTGGTATAGAACATCCTGGCCAACTGGACCGGCCGGACAATATCTTCTGGTAGATAGAAACCTCGGTATGAGTTTCCTCATTTTTTTGATTATGTAGTTTGTGATTTAACAATGACTTATATTCAATTTAGAGGTTCCTATTTATTGTTTATTGGGGGGTAATTATTAAATACTAGAGGCCAACTCGATCAGCAGTGTTGGCAAATGAATCTTCTTCCTTGGTCTGGTTATCGTACCAATTCTCGGGTCTCCAGACCTCAATCCGAGAGCCTCCTCCAGCAAGCATGACCTCGCCACGAAGACCAAGGTCCGAGCATATCTCATAGGGGAGAACGAGCCGGCCTTGTCTATCGAGGGGACACGGGGTGGCTCTTGAAAATAACTGCCTGACGAATTGGCGTCGTGCCAGAGGATCGACTCCTTCTGTCGTTTCTAAATCCTCAACGATTTTCTCTAATTCACTTCCTGGCAAAAGGATCAGAAATGGCTGCCTAGGATCAGGAACGGCAAATAATTCCGAGAGCCCTTCAAAGCGCCACCGAGCAGGGACAGTCACGCGGTGATTTTCATCCAGCGTATGCTGCACAGTTCCGGCAAATAACCGGACATCATTACTTTCATTAGAGTTAACCAAAACGTCTTGCATTGAGGCTCCATTTTGCCCCAATGCGCCCCAATCTGCCCCTAAGCACTTATTTGGTCAACGGCAATTTTATGGTAAATCGGATAAAAATGATGATTTTTGTAAATTATGGAATCTTACGGTTAGTATTTTACGAAATGCCCAGAAAAATAGGGAATTTGCCGATATCGTATCAAAATCCAAACAGCCAAAAAGATTAGCTACTTGATCAAAAACTAAAGCGCTCAGAGTCAGCGAACTCGCTTAACCCAAAATTAACCTATTTTTACAGGCTAGGGCTGCAATCGGCGAATGCGGCCGTTGAATGGATTGAGTACCAAGGTTATGAACTCTGTCGACTCATCAAGAGTGGATTCGACGTCCGTTTCCCTCATAATTGTAATGGTCCAATGCTTCTCATCTACTGTGGCCAGATTAGTTGAGCCGTCAGGCCTGAACTCAAAAGCAACATACTCCGCTGATTTGCTTCTAGGAATCTCCATTTCATCTCTCCTGAGAAACTCACTCTCAACTAAAGTGCTGTATGTTTTCTCGGCAATAACGAACGCTGCGGGAAGCATTTTAACTTCACCCAAATCATAAGTGTCCAGATTATGATCCTGAGGATTGGTTATGACCTGCGCTGACTGATAGCTTCGAAACATTCTACGACTGCCAGGGGACTCGGGGTCCTCGTACTTAAAGAACCTGATCTCTACTGGTGTGTTTTCTGTGATCGCTAATTGGTGAGATCCCGCCAGGAGCGCCTCGAGCTCGTCAGCTGCTTGCCTCAGCTTGGATCCCTTCAAAGCGGGGCCCATTGCCGGTATGGTAAAAGCCACAATCACAGCAATGATCATGAGGACCACCAGAACTTCAATGAGTGTAAATCCCCGGTTCTTACTTTGAACACTTTTCATAGGCACTTATAAATTAATAATTACTTTTGCAAATCCGAATCACTGAACTTGGACGCCCTTATGCCTACCGTTTCATGAAAAACTCTGTAAGTGATTGGCGGCCTGAAAGAATCCAACTTTTCCTGAAGTTCTTTCAGGTCATCATCATAATCTTTAACTTCCTGAAAAAGGTCCGGTGGAACCAAATCACTTGGTAAAGAACCCATGGTTTGTTCGAGACGGAGCGCTGAACGCTCATCCATTGCCACCATCGTCACCTCAACTAGAGGGGGCAACTGATGCTTTGTGGGATCTTTGGCGTTCCTTTTCACCTGATATCTTCGGCTATTATACTCATATTCGGGCGCCAAAGTATTTGGAGCTTCAATTGCACTTGAGTTCTTCGGCTCAATGATCAGAGCTATTATATTTTCAGCAATCGGCATAGAAAAGGGCCTGCCTCCTTCAGTCAGCGTATCACCTAAGATGTCCTCTTTGAACCAGTCCGTATTGTATCGGGTCTTAAGATCACTCGCATAAACCTTCATATTCTCAGTTGGCGGCCTAAACTCCATCAAACGGTAACGCTCCCTATCTTGTATAGTTCCTGATGGAAAAAAATCAGGGATCTGAGCCGCGTCCGTATTACGCTCAACAAAATAGCCCCAGCTATTTAACAGGCTCCCGAAAGATCTGTTTTTTGGATCCACTGAAAAGCTAAGCGGAGCCTGGAAAAAGA
>MDTE01001035.1_pt1 | contig 11943 bp, 11 predicted proteins | sample 811231 | NCBI WGS metagenome assembly MDTE01 (sample SAMN05326651, study PRJNA326480) | marine metagenome | isolation source: seawater | place: Indian Ocean: Red Sea | collected 2010
AAGTCGAGCGCTGGAACCCCTAACGGCCGCCTTGCAACCGTCACTTCCGTAACCTCTAGGGGTTCTCCTCCCTGAATAAATGCGATATCAGCGGATGTGCCGCCCATGTCTAACGTGACGATACCTTTAATTGCATCCTCCCCCGAAAGATAGGCGCCCGCCTGGGCGCCTGCGGCCGGGCCAGAAAACAACGTATATACTGTCTTGCCTCCCTGCACCGCCGCAGCAAATGGCATTACGCCACCATTGGATTGCATCAAAAAACGCTGCTGAGTGGTTACACCCCCTTCATCAAGGCCTTTGTTTAAATGACCGATATAATCTACTAATACAGGGCCAAGATATGCATTTAGCAACGTAGTCGACAAACGTGGCCATTCGCGGATACGAGGTAATACTTCAGACGAGAGTGAAACGTGAGCATTCGGAAATTCCTCTAGAATGATCTCTCGCGTGATTTCCTCGTGAGCGGAATTTGCATAAGAAAATAAGTAGCAGACTGCGATAGAATTAGCGCCAGCTTCCATTAATGATCGCGCAGCGGCACGCACAACTTCCTGATCTAAAGGCTTTAACTCGAGACCCTCCCAATCAACTCTGCCTGGAATCTCGCGGGTCATACTCTGGGGCGCAAGATGCACCGGCTTATCATAAAAATAGTCGAAAGGATTGCCATCGCGACCCTGGCTCTGGATCTCCTGGACTGCACGATAACCACTAGTAATCATCAAACCAACTTTAGCGCCACGCATTTCTAGCAATGCATTAGTAGTAATTGTGGTGCCATGAGAAAAAAATGCGATCTCACCGGGGGGTGTTCCCTTAGCTACAAAATTATTAATTCCATTGAGAACACCAATGGCGGGATTACGAGGGGTACTCGATACTTTTTCAACAGTAATTTGACCAGTCTTAACATCCAGCAAAACTAAATCCGTATGTGTACCACCAACATCAACACCAAGGCGAAAGCGAGCTTCTAAACTCATTATTAGTTAAACTCCCAACAAAATATTTTATAAAATCACTCCGTTTGTAGCCCAACCGCATGGAAGGGTCACCCCCACTAGCTTGAAATTGATTACTGAAATTATTCAGTTATTTATTGAGATGCGATGCCAAATAAATTCCAATGACGATCAATGCTATCCCTCCAAAATGATATGGAAGCAGTGTTTCATCAAGAAGTAAGGTCGCCAACAGTATCGTGAATGCGGGGATGAGATGCAGGAACTGACCAGCTCTTATTGGTCCAAGTGTTTTGATGCCATGATTCCAAGCAACTATGGAAAAAGCCCCAGAAAAAAGCCCCAGATAAATAATTGTACCTATCGTAAGCCAGTTGAATTCCATGGTTCTAAAATAAAAACCTTCAAGCAGATAAGGTCCAAGTAAGATTGGGATTCCAATACCAAGCAGAATAGTGACAACAACCAATGAATCGAGTTCGCGGGGTAATTTACGAACCAAGACGGCATAGAGGCCCCAAGAAATATAGGCACAGAACACTATAATATCGCCAAGGTTAAAGTCTAAACCCAATAATCGTTCCAAGGATCCCTCAGTAATCAAGACCAAAACTCCGCCTAGGGAGAGGAAGGCTCCTAAAGCTTGTCGCCTAGTTAATTCATCACGGAACAATAGGCAGGCAAGAATTATAATGATTATTGGTTCAACAGAGTTGATGACCGCGGCGTTTATAGCAATCGTAAATTGTAATGAAAGAAACAAAAGAGCATTACCGCCAAACCAAAGCAATACCGATAACATTACAAGGGTTTTCCAATGTTCAAGAACCAAGGAGGCCTGAGAACAAATTCGTGAAAAGCTAATTGGCAAAAGTATAAAAAATGCAAAGACCAGCCGCCAAAACGACAAGCCCATTGGAGGTGCATCATCGCGCACATAACGCACTAGCACAGTCGTTGTCGCCCAGCAAAGCATAGCAAAAGAAACTACTAAATATGGATTAAATAAAATTAGCTTCCATAGTGGTGGTTTCTCAGGATCCGGCTTTGCCGACTTACGTCCTGAAATCGTCACTAAGGTCCCTCACTCAGGCTAGCGGAAAACTTAATATATTGATTCTACCGAACTTCCCCTTAAATAGAAACGGCGGTGATTTTCACCGCCGCTCCCGAGAACAATTTTACTGCCTTTAAGCAGCTGTGCGTTTTCGCTGCAAATAGGAAGCTGTGAGATGCTCCGCGCAGTATGGGCGACCAGGCTGAGCGGTCTTACCACAAATATACAGTCCGAGACGTCCGGGGTCTTCCGTTGGCCAACGACACATCCACGACTTTACATCGGGACCAAGCGCCACAGGTGGTTCCTCACGAACTACTGGCTCTTCGATTTGCGGTGGTTCCGGCACAGGCGCACCCCGCTGCAAATTTAAACGATGCGCTTTGCCAATAACGGCATTCCTGGTAACCCCCCCTAGCTTGGCTGCAATTTGACGTGCCGACAGGCCTTCGGCCCATAGCCGGGTAAGAACTTCTACGCGTTCGGGTGTCCATTGCATTTCTTGCCGTCCTTCTTTTGCTATATATCGTGTCCCCTTGTCAGCATAACCACTATATATAGGCATTTTGTTAATGCAAACGGATTTTTGGCTAAAAACGTAGCTTCCTGTGGAAAACTGTTGATTTTTAGCCTAATTTCTAGTGTTGCGCGGCGGTTAGACCACTTTAGAGAGCCCTTTAGGCTGAACACAACGCGGGTCATCATTTCGCGCATTATTAACAATTTCACTAACCCTATAGAATGCCATCGGCTCCTCCGAATAAGGTTTCAAAAATTTTTGGCAGGTAGAAATATCATTTGCAGGATCTAGCCATGCTGAATAAGTTTCAGGGGGTAAGATAACGGGCATTCGGTTATGGATTGGCCGGAGCTTATCATTTGCGTCAGTGGTGACAATCGTAACAGTCTCAACAACTTCTCCCTTTTCGTATCCATAACAATTCTGTTTGGCCTCCCAGCTCTCCCACAACCCAGCAAAAGCAAACACATCGCCACCTTTCATGCCAATGCGAAAAGGTTGTTTCTTGCCTTCCTCTAGCCGCCACTCGTAAAAACCATCAGCAGGAATCAAACAACGACGCTTTTTAAAGGCATCTCTAAAACTAGGTTTCTCTAATAGCGTATCCGCCCGAGCATTGATCATGCGTACCGCAGCATTACCATCCTTCGACCACGCCGGAATAAGGCCCCATCGCAATGTAACCAATGATCTTGTATGCCTTTCATTCAAGCGGATGGTTATAATTGGCTGGGTCGGGGCGATGTTAAACCTCGGCTCAAGATTAGGCATATTTTCGTAGTTGAAAATCGCCCGCATCGCCTCTGGCGCCGTAGTTATCGAAAAACGTCCGCACATGATTAAGTTTACCCGGGTAAAAGATTCTTAAGAAGTATGTCGCTGCCGGTTGTGGAGGCCCGCTGTGAGGATTATCCTTACCTCAAACATTATACGGGGAAAGAAAGATGCCAAGCAGAAATTTAGAGGGGAAAATTGTAATTGTTACCGGTGCTGGTAGCGGTCTCGGCCGTGCCATGACGCTCGCACTCGTCGAATCCGGAGCGAACGTGGCGGGGGTTGATGTCAATGTCGACGGCATGAATGAAACCGAAGACATGGTCAAAGGCAATTTCACGCAAATTAAGACCGATATTACTAGTGTTACTGATGCGAATAATGCCATAGCCGCCGCGATAAAGGATATTGGTGGGTTACACGTCCTGATTAATTGCGCCGGACTGGGTATGCCGACCTTGAGGGTCGACTACTGGAATAACCGCCTCTATTTTTGGCAAGCCGACCCTGATAAATGGCAAAGATTAATGGACGTTAACGTTCGCGGGGCCTTCTTGATGGCGCGCGCAGCAGCGCCTCATCTAATCGAGCAAAAGTGGGGTCGCATCATTAACGTCACCACTAGTATGAACACTATGATCCGCGGTGGGAATATGCCCTACGGTCAATCAAAGGCGTCATTAGAGGCTGCAAGCTGCGCCTGGGCTGACGATTTTAAGGGCTCCGGCGTTACCTGTAATGTCCTAGTCCCCGGCGGCGCAGCTGATACGCCGATGGTGCCGAACGAATCGCCTTATGCCCGAGAAAATTTAGTACAGCCTGTTGTGATGGGACCTCCCGCCTGTTGGCTGGCGTCCAACGATTCCGATGGAATTAACTCGATGCGTTTTTTAGCGAGGAACTGGAACCCCGAAGACACTGATGAAAATAATATTCAATCTGCGGGAGCGCCCGCCGCATGGCCAAGCCTTGCAGATGCAGCGGCGGAGGGACAGCCTGCCACGACACATGGCAAAGATATTCCCCGCTAAGGCAACCCCTCAAAAATTTGGGACTTCAAGTGAACGACATTAATCTTAACGGCAAGGTTGCTATCGTCGCCGGAGGCGGTGGTGGCATGGGAAGGGAAATGGCTTTAGCACTAGTTGAAAAAGGTGCCAAAGTTACCATTTTTGACGTCCGCCGGGATAACGTCGAAAGAGTGGTTAAAGAGGCCATATTTATTGGTGATCCCGAGTGTGCCATACCTTTAGTACGTGACATCACCAAAATCGATGACTGTATCTCGGCTATTAATGAAACTATTGACGCCTTTAATTCAGCTGACATCCTAGTCAACGCAGCCGGCCTTGGTATGGCGACGCTAAAAAACAATTACTGGAATGATAATCTAAAATTCTGGGATGCAGATATCGATCGGTTTAATAGGTTAATGGATGTCAACTGGAATGGTCCATTTCTTTTGGCTCGGAGCATCGTTCCCCATATGATCGAAAAGGGTTGGGGTCGTATAGTTAACGTCACAACAAGCCTGGACACCATGACTACGCGCGGCTACACACCCTACGGACCTTCTAAAGCTGCCCTCGAAGCGGCAACATCGATTTGGGCAAAGGACCTCGAAAGCACTGGCGTTACGGCAAATATTTTGGTCCCTGGCGGCCCCGTGAATACAGAATTCATACCTGAAAATGCACCATTTGACCGCACGAAGCTAACCCAACCGGAGGCCATGCGGGCACCAATTTGCTGGTTAGCATCAGAACTATCAAATGGGGTTACCAATATGAGGTTTGTCGCCCGTTCATGGGATCCCGATGCACCACTTGCCGACGCTATCAAAGAATCCGGTGGTCCGTGTGCTTGGCCTGATGCCGGAAAAAAAGCATTTAAGCCAACATGATCTTGTCCGATCGTGGAAAATTATTTGCTGAAATTAACGCAATCGCCGACTTAGCGGGCGAGGAAATTATGCAATTCTATCGCGGTGAAATGCATGTTCAGCGAAAGGCTGACAATTCCCCTGTAACCGCCGCAGATGAAGCAGCGGAAAGAATTATCATCGCCGGTCTCCAGAGGCTTACACCCAACATACCTGTGGTAGCTGAAGAAGAAGCCGCTAAAGGAAAAACTATTAAAGTTGGCACTCAACCTTTTTGGCTAGTTGACCCCCTCGACGGAACTAAAGAGTTTATTGCTCACAGAGATCAATTCACCGTCAATATCGCTCTAATCGAAGATTTTTCTCCTACTATGGGAATAGTGCTCGCCCCTGCACTTCGGACCTCGTATGCCACAGACGGTCAGGGAACTGCGGTAAGACGGGTCGAAAAGAATCCTCCAGAACCAATCTCTGCGCGCCCGATTCCGGAAAAAAATGTAATTGTAACAGCAAGTCGGTCGCACGGTGATAGAACCAAAATGCAAGAGCTTATAAAGGACTACGCAATATCTAATGTCCTCATTTCTGGTAGTTCAATAAAATTTTGTATGATCGCCAGCGGCGAGGCCGATATTTATCCTCGCTATGGTCCCACTAGCGAATGGGACATTGCAGCGGGACACGCTGTGTTAAAAGCTGCAGGAGGGAGCGTGAAGACACTTGATGGCAAAGAAATACGATATCGTAAATCTGATTTTCGCAATCCTGAATTTGTCGCTTATGGTAATCTAGGTGATACGTGACGAATGACCCATTAAACGTTTCATTTTGTGACAATGCAATTGAGGAAGCGGTAAATCATATACGGGCTGGGCGACTAATTGCTTTCCCCACTGAAACTGTTTACGGCCTAGGTGCCGACGCAACTAACGCCAGCGCGGTCGCAACAATTTTTGCCGTAAAAGAGCGTCCGTCTTTTAATCCACTAATTATCCACGTTGCTAATGTGCAAGCAGCCGAGGAGCTAGTTGTTTTTGATGACCGGGCTCGGTCTCTCGCCGAAACCTGCTGGCCGGGAGCCCTTACCTTAGTCCTACCCCGTCATCCGAATTGCCCCATCTCTTCTCTTGCGGGCGCAGGGCTCAATACGTTAGCAATTAGGGTTCCTGGACATGACCTAGCACTAGAATTTCTCAAAGCGGTAGATCTTCCGATCGCAGCGCCAAGTGCCAATCGGTCTGGCACCGTTAGTCCTACAACCGCGGCCCACGTACGGGAATCGCTCGGCAATACCGTCGAAATGATCCTTGATGATGGTCCCTGCCAGATTGGCTTAGAATCAACCATTATTGATTTAACCGGCGAGGTTCCCTGCCTGCTGCGGGCTGGCGGGATTATTATGGAACAATTAGAAAGACAGCTTGGCCAACTTCACATAGTTGCTGGCGATGACACTTCACCCAAAGCGCCCGGCATGCTAAGTCGCCATTACGCGACTAATATCCCGCTCCGTATGGATGCGTTAGAGCTATATGACGGCGAGGCTCTTCTTGCCTTTGGTGGCAGGCCTCTTGGCCCAGCGCTAGCAATCTGCAATCTAAGCCTGAGCGGCGACCTAAAAGAAGCTGCCGCCAACCTTTTTGATATGATGCGCCAGCTAGACAGACCGGAGTATACGGGCATCGCGGTTATGGAAATTCCAAACACCGGCTTAGGGCGCGCCATAAATGATCGCTTGAGACGAGCCAGCAAGTAGGGTCTGCTTGCCCCTAAAGGCATGATCAGATAAAGCTGAGTATCAAAAGATTTCAGCTAGAGGAAGTAACGTGGACGGCAGCGAACATATTGAAACAAATGCTTTGCTGGATAGCATCGCAAAGATCGTCGGCGACAGAGGTCTAATTCGAGATCCCGCGGATATCGAACCCTATGTTGTTGATCAACGAAAGGCCTATATCGGAGCGACACCGATTGTTGTTCGCCCGGCATCAACTGAAGAAGTTTCAAAAGTCGTGGCGTTTTGCGCCAAAACTGGAACGGCAATCGTTCCCCAGGGGGGCAATACCGGCCTGTGTGGCGGGGCCACACCTAGTAAGGAAGGAGATCAACTACTACTCAGCCTTACCCGAATGAATAAGGTGCGTGGGGTGGACCCCTTAAACTACACTTTGACTGCCGAAGCGGGCGTTATCCTTGCAGACGTTCAAAAATCTGCTGATGATCATGACAGGTTGTTTCCGCTGAGCCTTGGCGCAGAGGGTACAGCGCGGATAGGTGGAAATCTGGCGACTAACGCTGGAGGTACCGGTGTCCTTCGCTATGGCAACGCGCGCGAACTAGTCGTTGGAATTGAAGTTGTATTGCCTAATGGAGAGATCTGGGATGGTCTTTCGGCTTTGCGCAAGGATAATACGGGTTACGACCTCAAACAGCTCTTCATAGGTTCCGAGGGTACGCTGGGGATTATCACCGCCTGCGTTCTAAAACTCTTTCCCAAACCGCGTGACGTGCAAACCGGCTTTGCCGCCGTTCGGGACGTCAACGCCGCTATAGAAATTCTCGCTCGCGCCCGTGTCGCGAGCGACGACCGAGTGACAGCTTTTGAATGGATGGCACGCAAAGGACTTAATTTGGTCTTCAAGAATATACCAGGGGCCCGTGACCCACTTTCACAGAAATATAAAGAATATTTGCTCATTGAGCTGAGCTCTGGCCATAAAGATGGCGGATTGAGGGAAACACTGGAAGGAATTTTAGGAGACGCCATGGAGCGTGGTGAGGTCCTTGATGCGACTATTGCAGAAAGTCGTCAGCAGGCTGCCGATATATGGAAGCTGCGTGAGACGATCCCCGAGGCCCAAGCAATCGAAGGCACAGGAATCAAACACGATATCTCTGTGCCCGTTTCAGCTATGCCTGAATTCCTTGAACGGGCGAATGCTGAAGTTGCCAAAGCAGTGGATGGCATACAGATCTGTGCTTTTGGGCATATTGGTGATGGCAACGCACATTATAACCTGAATCAACCTGACAATATCAGTGGTGAGACTTTTCTTGAGTATAAAGATGAGCTCAACAGGATCGTGCACGACATCGCAACAAATCTGCGGGGTAGCATCAGCGCTGAGCACGGCATAGGAAGACTTAAACGTGAGGAATTACGACATTACAAATCACCTATCGCCTTAGAAGTCATGCGAAGTATCAAAGCAGCTATCGACCCCAAACAGATCATGAACCCCGGCAAAGTACTTTAGGCTGATCGATGTCGGAATACCGGCTGCCTGAAGAAGAAATTCGTTTTGTTCTTGAAGAACTAATTGGGCTTGAGACAGTCTCGGCCCTTCCCGGCCTAACACCCGTCAATGCCGAAGATATTTCGCGTATCCTCGATCAAGCTGGTAAGTTTGCCTCTGAGATATTGGCGCCACTCAACCGGATCGGTGACCGTGAAGGCGCAACACTCGAAAACGGTATCGTGCACACCGCAACTGGTTTTGCTGAAGCCTACAAAAGCTATTGTAAAGGGGGGTGGTGTGCCAGTGCTGGCAACCCGGCTTATGGCGGCCAAGGATTACCACGATTGGTAAACACAGCACTTTTTGATGTCTGGAATGCAGCAAATTTATCATTCGCGCTTTGTAGTACGCTTACGGATAGCGCGGCATCACTACTTAATCAGCATGGAACAGAGGAACAACGGTCAACATACATAACGCCTCTTCTCAGTGGAGACTGGACCGGCGCTATGGCTATGACGGAGCCTCAGGCTGGCTCAGATATCGGCGCACTATCCTGCACCGCGGAACCCGATGGAGATGCCTACCGATTAAAAGGACAAAAAGTTTTTATCAGTTGGGGTGATCATAACCTGACTGAAAATATCGTCTATCTTGTGCTTGCGCGCCTCCCCGACTCCCCCTCTGGATCAAAGGGAATTTCATTATTTGTAGTACCAAAACTTATACCTAACAAACTCGGCAAACCAACCACACGAAACGATGTCCACTGTGTTTCCCTCGAGGGAAAGCTCGGCATCCATGCAAGTCCGACATGTGTCATGGAGTTTGGAACTAATGATGGTGCCAAAGGGTGGTTAGTTGGCGAACCCAATCGCGGCCTCGCTGCAATGTTCACGATGATGAACTCAGCCCGTCTTGCTATTGGTCATGAAGGCCTCGGCATCTCTGAAAGGGCATACCAGCAGGCGAAATCGTACGCCATAGAACGGTTACAGGGAGAAGATCATGACGGAAACCCTTCACCGCTCATCAATTTTCCAGACGTGCGGCGGATGCTACTTTCAATGAAAGCCCGTATCGAAGCGATGCGGGCACTTTGCTACGATGCTGGCCTTTCAGTTGACTTGGCAGCACACCACCCGGACGAGGCCATTCGTATGCTTCATAAAGATCGGGTTGCCCTGCTTACCCCTATCGTGAAAGCCTGGTGCACGGATGGTGCCGTAGAGGTGACCTCCGCAAACATCCAAATCCATGGTGGCATAGGCTATATTGAGGATACCGGTGCGGCGCAACTCTTCCGGGACGCGCGGATTACCCCTATCTATGAAGGTACTAATGGCATTCAGGCACTCGATCTTGTTCGGCGCAAACTTGGCCGTGACGAAGGGCTTGCCATGAACACATTACTCGAAGAGATACGTCAATTTGATGGTGCTCTTTCAATATCGGCTGATAGCGCTATCGCAGCTATCCGGGGCCGCCTTGCAGAAGCCGGAGCGGCTCTTGCCCGAACGACCCATAAGTTACTCAGTGATCTCCGAAACGATACAAATCGAGCTGAAGCGGCGGCCACACCTTACCTTGAATTGTCTGGAACTGTGCTTGGTGGATATTACATGGCACGCGCAGCCTTGATCGCCGAGGAAAAAATCTCAAAGAAAATTGGAAACACATCGTTTTACAAAACAAAGCTCGCAACAGCATTGTTTTATGCTGAAAATATTTTACCAAAATCGGCGGCGCTCGCGCAGGCCTCAACCTTTGGGGCAAATTCGGTTCTATATATTGCTCCTGAAGCATTTTAAGTAATCTATCTTTTTTAGAACAAGTTAAATTTTTATTAAATCAGCTCTTGAAAGCCAGACTGAAATAGATCAAAAAATGCCACTGATTTAGTATGCTACAACCCCCGTCGAAGGACGCATTTAGATGGATCAGCCCTCACCCCTATCGAGAAATTCGACAAACTCTGATAAAATAACAGCTCTAAATGAAACACCAATTGGTAATTCTACGTCTAAAGATTACTTCAAGGAACTTAACGGAAAGAAATTCGCTGGAGCACATTTACTCGCAGATCTTTGGGGCGCCAGCCATCTTGACGATAAAAATTATATCGAAATGGCTTTACGAAAAGCGATAGAGACCTGCGATGCAACACTCCTGCACGTTCATCTTCATCATTTCGGCAATGGTTACGGCGTTTCAGGTGTTGCGGTGTTGGCGGAGTCACACATTAGCGTTCACACCTGGCCTGAACGGGATTTTGCTGCCTTCGATATCTTTATGTGTGGCTCATGCAATCCAGAGCTAGCACTTCCAGTCCTGCAAAAACAATTTAATCCGAGACGTATGGAAACCGAAGTACATAAACGGGGCGTCATCAGGTGAGTGAAAAGTGGTTTTCGGAATCGCTTTATGAAGACTTTCAGCAATCCCTTCTTGTCGAAAGAATTCTTTTTAAGGGCCGCACAAATTTCCAGAACGCCTTGATATTTTATAATAAACGATTTGGCCACGTGTTAACTCTAGATGGCGTAATCCAAACAACGGAGCGTGACGAGTTCTGCTATCACGAAATGATGGCCCACGTCCCATTAATTGCTCATGGCGCTGCTCAGAGAGTGCTTATAATTGGGGGCGGCGACGGCGGAATTCTTCGAGAAGTCCTCAAACATCCTTATACACAGCCGACTATGATTGAGCTCGACCAGACGATCACAAAAATTTGCCAAGAGTACATGCCCACCCTTAGCGACGGTGCATTTGATGACGAACGTGCTTCTATTCATTTCATGGATGGCGTAAAGTTTGTTGAAAGTACCAATAAAAAATTTGATGTAATAATTGTAGATTCAACCGACCCCATAGGACCCGGGCAAGTTCTCTTTACTGAAGAGTTTTATAGAAACTGCGCCCGCTGCCTAAAAGAGCGCGGAGTTTTGGTAACACAAACCGGCGTAACTTATATGCAAGGTGAAGAAGCTCAAAATACCTACCGGCGCATGAAAAACCTCTTCGCCGATCCGTCCCTCTTTATTACGCAGGTGCCGACTTACGGTGCAGGCTACATGACCTTTGGCTGGGGAAGCCAAAGGTCTGATATAAGAAATACACCTTTAGAAATAATTGAGGAGCGCCTTAAACTACTCAATTTAGACTTAAAGTATTATTCAGCAGCAATACATAACGCGAGTTTCGCGCTGCCGAGATATATCGAAAGGCTAAAAAATTAGAGGACCCCATCTCGTAATTTAAAATTAACCCCAGAGTTTCTGGCTTGCGATTTTAGCGCCTTCTACCATCGAGGCAAATTTAGCCCAGACGATTGTCGGGTGGACTTCAGGTTCTGCCATTGCCTGGGTCCCAAAACCACAATCCCCTCCAGCCATTACATTTTCTTTACCAACCATAGACGCATAACGTATCAACCGTTCAGCAACGAGTTCGGGATGCTCCACAAGTAACGATGAGTGAGTTATAACGCCGGGGATAAT
>MDTE01006238.1_pt1 | contig 11942 bp, 10 predicted proteins | sample 811231 | NCBI WGS metagenome assembly MDTE01 (sample SAMN05326651, study PRJNA326480) | marine metagenome | isolation source: seawater | place: Indian Ocean: Red Sea | collected 2010
CATCGATATAAGGGACGCTTAGGTCCCCATGTCCGACGATCCATTTTTCCCTTTCCTGCGAAAGGGCACTGGGAAATTGAAGAATGAGGCACAATAAAAGTGCCCATTTGATAAATATTCGATTCATATGTGTTTAATATTTTTCTATTTTAAATATATTAATTTAGTTAGCTCACGCGGTTGGTGACGCCTTGGATGAGTAATGCATAGAGTTGGAGAATGAAGATTCGCTAAGGACTTCATTCCGTATTTTCTCCGGGTTTTGCAAAATTAATGCGCTTGTCTATCCATTGTTTGACTTTGATTGCTTCAATTGAGCTGACGTGTCCGTCAGCGAACAAGTAATTCGCCCGTCCTGTAGTGTGATCCCCATTTGGGCTTCCATGACGGTGTCTATCCGGCTGGATATCGGCCAACAACCCTTCCCATCCAGCATTGATCCAGCTCCTTGCATGAGTGTGATCGGAATAAGGTGACAACCCGTAATCATCACTGGATTCAAAGGTAAGATGGGTTTCTGATGGTTGTCGTAGTTGGTCGATCCTCGGAGAACGCGCCACAGTCCTACCAAAGGCATCGACCAAGGAAACCGAAAGAAAATCATTCAGCAGATAGCTGGACCCTCCGTTTTGCTGTCGCTTGATAGTTTGCGGATCTGATGGACAGCACCTAATCTCATCACAGCCTCCTACATAAGGAGCTAACTTCTGAATCCATATTTCATTGGTATCAAGTGTTTGGTGGGCCGTCTTAGGAAGGCGGCCATCAAAATCATCTACATACATCAGAATTCCGAGGCCAATCTGGCGGCAGTTGGAGAGGCACTTAATTTCTTTAGCCTTTGTCTTAGCCTTCGACAAAGCTGGCAATAGCAGACCAGCCAAAATCGAGATTATCGCAATCACGACTAAAAGCTCGATCAGGGTAAAAGCACCTTTGGGTGCTCCTGAGGCCCTGGCAACCGGCTTGCGGGGCCGAAATATGAAATTTTGCATGGAAAAAGGGTTTAGTTTAGACATTTACCGGCAGGACAACCCAAAGGGATATCTAAACGGCATATTTTGGAAATCAGGGGATCTAAACCCAAGTAGGTGGAGCGCGAGGAGCGGCACTCCGGGTCCATGTCAACTCAGGGGCGTCATGCAGGAACGTCGGCATGGCCTCGATGCATGGAGGAAGCAGCAGGAAGGCAGAGGAGGATGTTAGGTCGAGCGAACCCGACTCACAAAAGGGAGACAATGGATCTTCACCGACGGGCTGATCCTCTTCGGAGTGATCTTGATCGTGATGTTCATGACCTGCTTCAAAAACCAGAGAGCAGTGAACGTGTTCTCCATGAAACCATTGATGGAAGCCGATACTTCGGGCCCCCATGGAGAACAATAGAAAGCATGCCGCCAGCGAAAGAACGCTGAAGTGTTTCCACAGTTGCAATGGAGTGCTACGGATCACGAATTCAAATGCATAAGGGATGAACGGGATCCCTGGCAACCTGTTTTTTAAAAAAAGGGGGCTTTTTTCTTTGGGTTATGCGAAAACTCGATTGAGTTTGTTCCAAAAGATTAAGGTGCGAACCCTCCTTCATCTGCCATGCAGCCGCCCTAACCCAAACTGGTCTCCGGCTTGAACGACCTGCCCCTGTTTAAGGAATACTTCGACCATTTTCTCACTGGAAACGGTATTGTGGCGGTCATCCTTGAGCAGGGTCAGGATCTCCCTGCGTTTGACGTGTAGGACCTCACCGCTGGAGGGCCAGGCATACTGGCCATCCATACTGAAGGTGACCCATCCGGGCATGTCATCCAGGGCAATGGTGGTCAACTGCTGAAAAGGAGGGTGTGCCTCAAACACATGCAGTCGCATGTTATGCCCATCGCATACCCAGACCTCTTCTTCGTTCGGGGTCAGGCCGATCCCATGAGCGGGACAGCCATGGCGCCGCACGGGGCCCTTGTCCCAGCCCATCACCTGGATGGATGTCAGTTTTTCTCCACTGACAAGGTCGCCTACCTCAAAGCCCAGAAGGTCATTGACCGTGGCAAACACCCGGGTCTCTTGACTGTTGATGGTAAAGGGGCGAATGCCTCCGCTGAAAGGCCCCACCTTGAGGGCCACTGCATGCCGGGACGTGTCGGCCACATGCAGCCATGGCGAACCGATATCGGCCATGTAGGCCCGCTTGCCCGAGGGGCCGTAGATGGTGTTGTGTGCTCGCGAGTGCACCTGGATGGTGGTGATGATTTCCCCATCTTCACAGGCCACCACATTCCAGAAATCCTTTTCCAGGGACGGGAGATACATGGTCTTGCCATCCGGGGAAATGGACATGCGGTCACAGCCTCCTTCATAGGCACGTTCCCACAGGAGTTGCTCGGTGGCCAGATCGATGCGCTGAAGGGAGTAGAGGGTGGAAATGAAAATACTGTTGAGCTGGGCGCTGACGGCAATCCCCTTGACGTTTGCAGGGCGTCCATCCTTATGAAAACCCTGCGTGGGAATGCGGCGCACGAAACGGTGCTGATCATCGATGTCAAATACCAGCAATCCATGCCCTCCATAGCCCAGGTAGTCACGAATACCGGGCGTGGCCACATAGAGGAAATGGCCACTGGAAGGGGCACCCGAAGACGCCAAACCGTCCTCCGCAGTTGCCTGTGACGGAGTGAGGAAAAAAGCCAACAGTAGGATGGTAAAACAAATCCAACGAGGGTCTCGGAAGCTCAAGAAAGTAAAGAAAGTCTTCATGGTGTTTTTAAGTGGCTGAAGAGCCATGATAGCGAAGGACTTTGGATGTATCACGCCCAAATGACTCTCGTCATGGAGAAGCGAATTGCCGGTTAAATATGCGGAAGATCGCTTGAACTAGAGACACCAGAGGCCCCTCCTTCATGAGCAAAAGGGGGCCCTCTAATGAACTATTGGCGCCTAGGATCTCCCTTAAGAAGACCAGACTAGCCTCGGGATTTTTCCAGAAAGACCATCATCAGGATCCCCATGAGGCAGAGAATATCCTTGTCCTGGTGGCTGTCGTTAAGTTTTTCAATATGGAACACGTTACCAAAAAGGCTGGGAGATTTTTTGATCCGAAAAAGCGGCTCCCCTTCGGAGGTTGTCAGCAGGTAGGATGAGTTGAAGACGTAATTGCAGAACAGCCCCACCAGAGGAATGTCACCAAAGAACGCATCAAACACCTTGGCCAGAGGCTTCTCCTCGCGAAGGGTGGCAAAGGGCGCACCATCGGCCGTTTGAAGGTGGTAGGTGGCCTTCCAGAGAGACCTCAAACCCTCACGTTTGATCGATCCGAAAACCTGTTCAGCTTCACTGACGAACTGATAGGCCGCCCGGAAATCAATCACGCGATCGGCTTTGATCGTACATAGTTTTTCGTTGCGGCTCTTGTCGCGAAACACCTCCAACTCTTCCTTGAGCTTAAGCAGTTTCTGTCGCGCGTAGGCAATGGATTCACCGGATGCATCAGAAAGATGGGCTTGCCGAGCCAGGGCGATTTTTTTGAAGTTCAGTTTGATCGGGTATTGCATGAGGTCTCGCCTTTCAGTGTGGGTCGTTGAGGTTGTTGCGGGCATCCGAACTGATGCGGTTCATTTTTGACTGAATACTGTCAATCAAATTGCTGCACTGGGTCATGAAAATCAGGAACACTCGATCTCCACGAAGCGATTCGTGGGTCAATTCCTCCAGGGCTTGAATTTTAATCTGCATGACTTGACGCAGCATGCCCTGAAGATCACTCATGGCATCAGCTGAGGCATATTGACGCTCAATGTCCACTGTCTGCGCCAGAAGAACGTCCAGTTTTTCCTTATCCTCTGAGAGCTGTCTGGCCAATTCCTTTTGCTGTTGCCGGCGCCAACGATCCCACAACAAGTAAAGGCCTGCTACGAAGGCGACCGCGAGTTCTTTTAATGCGGCCAGCGATTCCATGACGTTGGCCATGTAGCCGATTTGGTCAGCAGGATGAAAGTACTGCATCGCCCTCGGGTGCAAGCTCAGGTCCTGCTGCTGGCGCACTTCACGGGCATTGATCATGACCGGCGAGTGCAAGCCGGCGCTTTTCTCAAACAAGGTCACAAGCATTTGATCGATGACCTTCGGGCTGATGTTTTTGCTGGCGACCAAAAGTGCTTTGGTCGCCACAGTAGGAATGTCCTCCTGAAGTAAAACCTCGCCCATGCGGTACAACCCTCGGTGAATGGTGGCTTGCGTGAAAAAAGCATTTTTCTCGCAAAAGGCTTCCGAAAACTCCACCGGCAGAATGCGATACCCCCCTGTCAGCAAAAGACGGTTTAAATCATCATTAAGAATACCAGCGGTGACGATGGCAGCGTCGATATCCCTGTTTTGTTCTATCTCAGTGAAGTAATCGTAGATCCATTGTGCATTGCTTTCATCGAGCCCATAAAAGTGCAGCAGTTTCTCGGCACTGGAAGCCATACCGGAATCCGGCATCCCTACGAGAATGGCATGCCCCTTGAGGTCTGTAATACGTTTAATGGCGGCATCTTTACGTACAAGGACATGCACCAGATCGGAAGAGATGGGCGCAATGATGCTCAGACCGTTGAGATCGACCACGCCGCCCTGAATCAGGGCTAGATCGGCTTGAGAGGAACGAAGGGCATGATAGTTTTCCTGACTACCAGAGCTGGTGCGAAGACTCAGCTGACCCGGGGTTTGGCTTTCCCAGGCTTTCTGAAGGTGCGCTCCCACTTGATGATAAAACCCACCCGGCTGCCCTGTATACATCACTAGTTGGCGAGGAATGACGTCTCGGGTGAAATAATACAATGCGACTGAGACCAGCAACGTGGCTGTCATGAACCACTTGAGCTTAGAACGCATGGGCATCATGTATCTGCTTGAGTCATGGGTCATTTTTTCAACCCTCAAGGATGCCCCCGAAAAATGTTCGGGGGCATCCTTGAGAATCAACTACTCAGCCCCATCGATTTGTTTTTTGAAGACCTCGTCCACGATGGCTGCTCCGACCGAATCCCCGAAGCCATTGATCATTGTACGGAAACGATCCAGAAACCAATCCACCGGTAGGATGATGGCCATGTATTCGACTGGCAAGCCCACGGCACCGAGGACAATGGCCATGGTCACCAGACCCGCCTCGGGAATACCGGCGGCTCCAATCGCTGCCATGGTTGCGGTAACGGCAATGATCACCTGCGTGGCCATGGTCAATTCGAAGCCTGCCGCCTGAGCCTCGGGCGAGACCGCATACAGATTGGCAATGAACAGGGCGGCCGCTGCTTCATAGAGCGCGGTACCATCCATGTTGATCGTCGCGCCAAGAGGAAGAACGAAATCAATCGACTTCCGGGAAATTCGGGCATTTTTTTCAGCACATTCCATGGTCACCGGGAGCGTCGCAGAAGAACTGGCCGTGGAAAACGCCGTCAATAGGGCATCGCTCATCTGCCCCATGAATCGATAAGGGTTTCGCCTGGTGCGTATCCAGAGAAACAGGGGCAAGGTCACCATGAAGTGAATGAACAGCCCTCCCAGGACCACCATCATGTAGGAAGCGAGGTTCTTGATGGTGGACACAAAAGTCCCTTCGGCAAAAGCCTCGCCAAAGTTGGAGGCGACCAGACAAAAAATACCCACAGGGGCAAATTTCATCAAAAGCATGACAAAGTTTAACAAGGCATCATTGGAGGCAAGAACGAAGTCGGATACAGCCTTGATCCGGGTTCCCAATGTGGTGAGCATGCCTGCGAAGATCAGGCTGAAGACAATCAACGGAAGCAATTCAATGTTGACCATGGATTGCAACAAATTCTTCGTGAAGAGCATCAAGAGCAAATTCTCAAAAATATCTCCCAGACCTTTTTTTTGTTGACTGGTTTCCTCCACCACGGCCATCTGCTCGGCATGCGATCCGCTCTGAAGGGAATCCAGGCTGGAAACGACCCCTTGACCAGGTTGAATCAGATTGAACATCAGGACACCGGTCAATACGGCAAGAACGGTCGTCGTCACGTAAAACAGGACTGCAGTTCCACCAGGCCTCCCCAACTTGCGGACGTCCCCCAGGCCGAGAATGCCACTCATCACACTGGTCATGACCAGAGGTACCACCACCATCATCAGGCACCTGAGAAAGACTTCTCCTCCGACTTTGGTGTGTTTGGCCCACTCAGGTAACAGCCATGCAAAAAGAAAGGCTGCTAGAATGGCTGCGATCATGAAATAGGTATGGCTTTTGGAGCTGGACATGGAACTTGGTGGAAAGCTGAAATTGATGGAGGAAGGATCTATTCTACCCTTGTGTTCTGACAATTATAAAAACCGGATTCTTTTGTAACAACCCAAACAGTGGTGGCTTATATACCGTATTTGTCCTTCATGTCATCCAACAATCCTTGCTCATGCAGATCGAGCTGGATTTTACGGATTGTTTCGAGCTCCAGGTTGCCCTGCATCATGACGATGGCATAAAGCTGAGTTCGAAAGACGTCTCCGATCAAAGTAATCCTGCCCTTCCCCTGATGGTTTATGTAATGAAGGATACCCGGAGCATCGTTGATGTAGGCTTCCACTTGACGATTCTCGAGCAATTCAAAGGCTTCCGCTTCGTTGCTGACTTCGTGCAACTGGAAGCGATGAATTCTGGACAGCTGCTGCACCAGGGCTGCTCCGGCGGTTTCTGATTGATAAGCAACGGTTCTTCCCGACAAATCACCCAGCGATTGAAGGTGCGCTTCCATTTGGTCAATCGTCATCAAGGAAGACACCAATCCGGAGATGGAACCAATGACGATGAACCCGATCAAACTAATGGGTACGGTTGCGATACGCCCCAGCAAGGTTTTCGGAGTCACATCGCCATAGCCAATGGTCGTTGCCGTCGCATACGACAACCACATCCCCTCCCCCAGCCCTCGTCGAAGCCCTTGAAGGCGTTCTACTTTCTTGCGTTCGCACAGCCAGAATACGAATCCGGAGATGAAAATAAAAAACAGGAACCCCAACAAGGTCAGCAGAATGGTGGGATCGGTGATTGCCTGAAAAAAGCTGCGCATGAAGCTGGCTTTGGTGCTTACAGCAGCAATCACCAAGCCTGATTCATAATAGGCATGGGAAAAATCAAAGAGCATTTCCCTTTCAGCAGTCATGGAAAGGCCTCCAGCTGCCATGTCTATCAAACCATCCTGAAGACCCTGCAGGCATTGGGGAATCGTTTCGAATTCGACCATTTCCACTGTGGAACCCATCTCCTTGGCAATGGCCTGAATGTATTCGATGTCAAACCCGCGGAATTCACCATCCTCTTGATAGGCAAAAGGTGGATAATCAGTGAAACCCAGCCGCAAGACTTTCCTTTGAGAAACAGGTGGTTCCTGGGCAAGCATGCCGGATATCATCGTCAGGCATGCAAGAAGAAAGGTCGCCACGGAAAGGCCATGCGTGAACCACAAGCCACCCACAACGCACTGATTGGCCTGATGTTGTCGCTCCATCATGGGATAGCCTTGCCGAAAGGGCGCACTGCAACCCTTGGAACACTTCTGTCCATGGCGAATTTGTGGAATCATGGGATATTTCAGTCCAACACAATCAACACGAGATCACGACCAAAAAATCATTTCTCTACTGGGTATTGCGGGTTCCATGAAGGAAAAAGAACCGACTGCCCCTTGATCCGCGTGCCGTGATGCGTTACCTACCGGTCATTAGCCTAAGCAAGATGCAACCCCTTCACCTCGTTTGGTTCAAGAGAGATCTGCGAGTCACCGATCATCGTCCTCTTCTCGAGGCTTCGGGTGACCGAAACGTGCTGTGTTTCTACGTTTTTGAACCGGAGATCCTGGAATCGAGGGAATATGCGGCTCACCATCACCGTTTCATTCTCGAATCCCTCGAGGAGTTGCAAGTGTCTCTCCGCAAGCTCCAATCGGGGCTCACGCTCCTGCAAGGTGAGATGGTCCAGGTGTTGAGCGACTTGCATCAACACCATGGCGTGGCCAGCCTACGGAGCCATGCTGAAACAGGTAACGGAATCACCTATCGGCGAGATCAGCGCGTCGCCGAATGGTGCCGCACCCATGGTGTGCCATGGCACGAATACCGACAGGACGGTGTGGTTCGTAGACTCCGAAACCGAAATGGTTGGTCGGCTCGTTGGGAAAAACACATGGCACAGGAGACTGCCCCCTCTCCCAAGGCGATACGGGGACCCAGGATCCACGGCATCCACCTGTCCGAAGCCGCCCAGCTTACCGGCATTCAACCCTCCACGGTGCAGGATGCACAGCGCGGAGGTCAATCGCAGGCACTCGCCACCTTGGATTCCTTTCTGCATCAACGCAGCGCCCATTATCGAAGCGACATGTCCAGCCCTGAGGAGGGATGGACTGGCTGCAGTCGCTTGAGTCCTTATCTGGCCTGGGGCTGTCTTTCGATGAAAACGGTGACACAGGCAGCCCGAAGCCGACGGGAAACCTTGAAGGCCCAGCGGGCCTCAGGTGAGGGCATCCCTTCCACCTGGGTGCCTTCCATAAGGTCTTTTGAAAGCCGATTGCGGTGGCACTGCCATTTCATGCAGAAACTGGAGGACGAACCAGAACTGGAATTTCACAATCTGTGTCGCTCCTATGACGGAATGCGGGAAGATGCCTTCAATGCCTCTTATTTTGAGCGCTGGAAGGAGGGTTTGACGGGATACCCCATGGTGGATGCCTGCATGCGCGCACTCCGGCACACGGGATGGCTTAACTTCCGCATGCGGGCCATGATGGCTTCTTTTTCCAGCTATCACCTCTGGCTTCACTGGAGGGAACCGGCCGTGTATCTGGGTGGATTGTTCCTGGATTTCGAACCCGGCATCCACTTCAGCCAATTTCAGATGCAGTCCGGGACCACGGGCATCAATACGATTCGAATCTACTCGCCAGCCAAGCAGGCGAGGGACCAGGATCCACAGGGAACCTTCATTCGACGCTGGGTCCCTGAGCTGGTGGGAGTTCCGCTGAGCTATCTGGCGGAACCACACTTGATGACATTGGACCAGCAGGATCAGGCGGGATGCCTGATCGGAAAAGACTACCCTCGACCTGTGGTTGAACATGCAACCGCTTATCGTGAAGCCAGACAAAAACTGGCTGCTTTCCGAAACCGGGCAGAGACGCGTCAGGAGGCCAAGGCCGTCTTCCTCAAGCATGGCAGCCGCAAGGGAAGACGCGATCCCATCCCAAAAACCGGCAGCTCCCCCTCCAACGAACAACAGCCCTTGCTCATCTAAGATGTCAGGGAAATCTGACGGGCCTGAAGTTGTTGTCCGGCAGACTTCCAAAAAGGGAAGAAGCCCTTTTTAGCGTATGGAAACCAGGTGGTGTCCCATTCGCGTTCCACCCATACAATGGCCAAACCAGCGGCCTCCAATTGGATCTCAAGATCGGTCACTTGATCGTGGATAGATCCCACAAAAGGTCGATAGGCCAGGACGGCCTCCAGATGGTTTTTGGAGGCCCATTGCACCAAGGACTCCATCCAATGCTCGGATGGTTCAACCGTAGGAACTCTATCTCCGGATCCCATGAAAGACAGGACGCGCTGCCGGACATCATCGGCCACTTGATGTCGATAGCGTGGCGAAGGAGCGCTGACTGAGCTCCCCAGTGTTTCATGGACCCGACTCGTGCACAGCACACTCACAGGATTTGCTTTTTGAAGAGGCTTCTGGTCGGCAAGTCCGTCTTCAGGATGAACCCACCAGCCTACCCGACGATCCACCCATCGGCTCAAATCGGCCGGTGGACGACCAAGCGTTTCGACGCATGGGATAGTGAGATAAGAAGCGGGCCATGCCTCCACCACACCGTCCTCCAGGCGCTCCAATCCTGCCTGGTGGGCTTCCAGCAAGGATGGCTCACAGTACTTCCTGAGGTTGGAGGCTCGAACCAGATAGCTCTTCCCGGCCGTCTGCAAACCTGCCACCCAGCGCCAGCCCAACGTATTGCTGGCGACATCAGCATCGCAGAGATGACGCATGAAGAAGTCGGCACCCACATACCAGGGAAGGCGCTCCACATGAATCCAGAAGCTGGCCCACCACATGCGGGCATGATTGTGAAGGTATCCCGTTTGGGTGAGTTCCTGTGCAAAGAAATCCATGATCGCGACCCCGGAGCGACCCTCCATCAGGGCTACTGCCCTCTCCTGGGCGCGATCATCGGCACCATCATGCCATGCTTTCAGCGAATGCTTGTAATCTGCCCAGACCGAGGGGTGCCATTCCAGCCATCCTTTCCAATAGGTTCGCCAGAGGACTTCCTGAAGGTACTTTTCACCCGCCTGAAAGGAGTGGTGATGCAATACTGCGTCAACTATTTCCGACTCCTGGATCAGACGGTGTCGGAGAGCTCCCGAGAGTCGGGAAACATCTTCATGCCCGGGGATGACGCGATTGCGCTTTTGCCCGTAAAACGGAACCTTGGGTAAAAAATCATTTAGAGCACTCAGCGCCTGATCACGAGACGCAGCCATGGAGATCGGAGGTATCATCAAAAGGATCCTCGATCGTGATCCATGGGAGCATCACCCGTTGTCCGTTCTGTCAATGCCGCCAACGCCTGATGCGCCTTCAACTCCTGGATCCACGGCCCGGGAATGCCCTCCTTACCCACTGCCGCCCCAATCATGGCACCCATGACCATCCCCCGGTGGCAGTTATCACCACCCAGATGGGTGTTGGCCATGAGACCCGCCTCAAAATCATCTGCGTATTTCCAGGCAAGATACAAGGTGACTGGAAAGGCATGTTCGATGTAGCAGGCAGCACTGAAGTGTCGGTCCATGACCACGGCATCTTCCTGATGGAGCCATGGACTTGCTTTGCGGGCTGAAAAAAAGTCGTTTCCATGCCGCTCGACCGCCTCTCTCAACGGTTCACCCTCATGAACCGCCCAGAGGACACGTGCCATCACCTCGGCTGACTTCAGGACCCCTTCGTGGCGATGCGTCCACGCCACCTGTTGACGAACGATCTTCCGCAACTCAGGCCATGAACCCTTGTGCAGGGCAACCAGGGGCGCCACAGAAAACAAACCGCCAATGTGGCCATCGACAGCGCCGCAGCGTTCAAGTGCCCTTCCACGAGCGTGGGCTTCAAAAAATCGACGATGACATTCCTCAAGATAGGTGTCGCGATGGGAACCGGGGGTCAGCATGAAATCACGGTACGCCTCAAGGAAGGTCGAGGGAATGTAGCCACCCTGCTTCTTGATCTGTTCGGCCAGCATCAAAGCCAATTGCGCATTGAGGGTGTTTTCTCCTGCTTCGAGGAACTGGTGGTAGTGAATGCCGCGCTTGCCCCAAAAGACAGCCTGTTCATGGAGGATTTCACCGCGGTCATTCAACGGTTCATAATGGCTTCTCCAAAGGATACTGTCCGGGTGGGGGTTTGTCGGCGTCCGGTAATCGCCCATGACCCCATAGTCCCTGATAATGGCATCGCGCTGGTAATACCAATGAGCTGGCATGGCCAGGGCATCCGACACCAGGGATCCCCAAAGCATGCCTTCCTGAGCCGCCGTCATCACCGCAACAGGGCGATCATGATCTGTGGTGTGCGACATGGTGTTCCGGCAGGGGGGGGCGGCGCAGATCAGGCGAATCGATGCATAGCAAGCAGTATGACATGATGGAGGGCATCCATGCTCAGCACTCCTTGGATGGGCCAGCGACCAGAGCACCGGAGTGCATGTAATCCTCCCTCATCTTGTCGTCTTGGGCCAGAAGGACTTTCTTGAAACAGCGGGAACAGAAGCGGGTGTAGGCATTGTCGCCCTCGGACAAGGAATCCCATTGGGTATCGCAGTCCTGCTCGGGACAATTCAGAATCTGTATCATGTTCTTAAAGGACACCCAAAAAGCCAAAGGTCAAGGAGCAGCGAGTCCCTTCAGAGACA
>MDTE01149163.1_pt1 | contig 11942 bp, 10 predicted proteins | sample 811231 | NCBI WGS metagenome assembly MDTE01 (sample SAMN05326651, study PRJNA326480) | marine metagenome | isolation source: seawater | place: Indian Ocean: Red Sea | collected 2010
AGAATTAGATGTCATACCCTAAAACCTCCAAAATTTCTTGCATCCACTTCAACTTTTCTCGTTTAATAGTTGAATTAGTTAAACCGGACCAATGCCCTAAATTATTGACATTAAATCCTTTTAATCTAATATTTTCTTTTTTAATTCCAAATGCATGTAACATACATACCGCCCTATCGCCGTCACTAAATCCTCCAAAATTAACAGCGCCTTTTACATCATTAGATATTTGATGTGAAATTATAATTTTGGGGGGATTTTCCCACTTTGACCAAATATTCAAAATATGATTTAGATTATTTTTAGCGTGACCATGGGCATGTAGTATAATAGGAATATTTTCTATTTTTTTATTTGAAATATAAGGCAATCCATCTCCATCTGAAACAATACAAATTATGTTTTTTATTAATTTTTCATTAAACTCAATTATTGAACCTACTGCCCCATCAGCTATTATTAAAGCATCATTCTCAGATAATTCTAAGGTTTCATTTTCAGTAATATTTGCTCCTAAAACTACAAATTTTTCATTTGATATTAATCCGAGTTTTAATGATAAATCATGCAGGTTTTTATCACGATTTTCTAAACTCCACATAGGATGAAAATTTGGAATATTTTGATTTAACCAAGTTAATACATACTCATCATCTTCAATTTTCCAATTAAAATAATCACGTATTTTTTGTTGGTATTCTATACAAACGGGGGTGATGTTTGATGGTTGCACTATTACATCCACAGAGGTTATAGTTCAATAACCATAATCATTTAACTAATGTTGTGCCCATACCATTAGAGCCACCAGAAGTCCGAGAAAACCATCTTCTGGCTAGATACCCATTTTTACCCCAGGCGAAAGAGTGGTTGAGCAGATTGAGTAAAGAAGAAAACATCACATTAGAGATGTTAATTGAAGATCCATTTATGGAACCAGCACGTAAACGTGGTAAATTAAGATTAATTGAAATGATTACACATTCAAAAGGAGTTGATATGGAATCTGAAATTGATATTTATACTAGGAACGGACAATTAATGGAAGCCTACTCTTATTTATTTGCCAAACTTATTATTTGTTCGGCAGCAGATGAAATTTTAGTATCTCGATGGGCACAAGCAGAAGCCGAATTAGCAGAGAAAAGACTTTCAGTTGAAGGGGAAAAACTTGGAATAATTGCTAGGACATATCTTGAAAAAGTATCTCATGAAAAAAATGAACTTTATCGAACAAAAATTTGGGACGGAAAAGGAATACGTATATTTGGGTATAAAAGAGGCGTCTGGAAAATCGGTTTGATTGATTTTATTGAGCTTTGTTCTAATATTTCTGGTTCTAGATGGCGTTTAGCAAATCATGAAATTGAACGAGGATGGGTGACCCTTTCAGATGAAGAAAATTATTGCAGTGATGCACAACTATCTAGGTTGCTAAGAGAGAAAATAAAAGTTGAAATTCAAAGAGAAGTTAGAGAACAAATAGATAAATTAGGCGAAGAAAAGATACCTGGTTTAGAAAATTATGTAAAAATGATTACAGAAGCTCTTGGGAAGTTTAAGAAAAGAGAATTAGAATTAAGTATGGTTGATCAAGAAGACTGGCCGCCATGCATGCATAAAGCGATTACAGAATTAGCAAGAGGCGTGAATGTAAATCATACTGGTAGATTTTTTCTTGCGTCAATGGCTTCCAAATTAGCTTTACCACAGAAGGATGCAGTAGCATTTTTCCATAACGCTCCGGATTTTAGTGAATCAATAACCTCATATCAAATTTCTCAAATATATGAAATGGATTATACTCCCACAAGTTGTGAAAAAATGAAATTAGGAGCAAATTGTGCTGTTGAATTCGGAGACGACTCACTTTGCGATAAAGAATGGTTAAAAAATCCTGTTCAATACGTTGCTGTTAAACAAGGATGGAAAGGTAAAAAAATGGAGATTAAGAAAGAAAACTAATATTAATTCTAACATTAAACCGTGATATCTTTTAATTAGAGCGATTACGGAGGTTCGAAACGCTATGGTTAAGAGGACATTAGTTTTGACAATCGACAGGGATAATGACCTTGGAACTAAGGCAGCCATAAGAGGACCAGTAATTGGTAGAAAAAGCGTTTTAACTGCAGCACTTAAACTTGGAATTGCAGATCCTGAGGAAAGTGATACCAATGCAATTTTAGGAGCACTAAATAAACACGATATGTTGATTGATACTTCTGATGATTCAGAACAAGTAGAAGTTGCAATTCTGACAGGTGATGAAAAAGTAGGATTACGTAGTGATAGAATTATTACAAGTCAATTAGAGGAAGTCGTCAAAGAATTTCAACCAGATAGGGCCATATTAGTTACAGATGGGGCTGAAGACGAATCCGTTTTACCTATAATTCAAAGTCAAGTAATGGTAGAGCATATTCAAAAAATTATAGTTAAACAATCCAAAGGTATTGAGGGTACTTATTACATCATTGCAAAAGCATTAGAGGATCCGAAGTGGAGAGCAAAAATGTTAGTACCTTTGTCAATTTTCCTCATTATACTTGGTTTGGGAATAATGATAACTGGCGGAGGTGTTCTAATCGGTGCTATGCCATTTCTATTGGGTGGTTATATTCTTGCAAAAGGACTTGGGGTGGATGATACTGTTGCCAGAGTAATGGGCGATATGAGAGAAAATGTAGATGCCGCGATGTTTTCCAGTATTTTTTGGCTTGGAGGCGTATTTACAGGTATTTTAGCAATTGTTTCTGGATGGAATCAATATGTTGATAGTAATCAAGGAACCTTCACAATTCCGTTGGCACTTGATGTGTTCCATTCTTCACTAACTTGGATTATGATTACCTTTTTATTACTGATTGGCGGCTTACTATTATTAAGATTGAAACGAGGGTCTTTTTCTGGTCGTATGATTGTAATTTCTGCATTTGCAATGGTGGTTTATTCATGGACAGATGCTGCATTAACAATTCTTACAGAAGCATTTACAGATGTTGATTATGCATTCGAAGCAACATCGATTTTACCAGAATTCTATATTCCATTCTTTTGGATAGTAATTTTATGGATGACTTCAACTATCGTACGTAGTCTTAAAGATCGTACAACTCAAGGAAATACATATTGGGGAATATAATATTCGTAATTATACAATATTTTTTTTAACCGCTGTCAATTGAAATAAATGATGGTAGAAATAGTTGAATACAGTATTTTATTATTGATTTTAATAACTTTATTTTTAATTTGAAGTTATTTCAAAAAAATATAGAAATTAGCAAAATAAATCAATTAATTATTGATATGCAGTACCAACATAAGGAATTAATAAAAAAAGCAGAAATAGAAGAGAAAATAGTACATTAAGTATTATATTTCTCATTTGCAGTTGGAATAAAATTTGATAGTAAAGCACCAATAATTGGTGCAAAAATATACAAAATTAAATAGCCATTATCTGTTACTAAGTTTGGACCAATACTTCTAGCGGGATTCATACTAGATCCTGTAAAACCACCAAAAAAGTATGATAAGACTCCTACCGTTAATCCTACCCCTAATGCTAACGTAAAGAGATTCACCTTCTTCCTCACAAGAACATGAATAGAATACATTAGTAGTAGAGTAATAATTATTTCAATAAGGAAAGAAATGTGAAATTCTTCATTAGGGACTGTAGCACCACTAGTTGTAATTAATGCAGCAATCAAACCTCCAGAAATTTGGGCTAGAATATATCCAGGCAGGAGCTTTTTTTCAAGGTCTCCATTTACAGCAAATGCAATTGAAACAGCAGGATTAATATGAGCTCCAGAAATTGGTTGAAAAATCATTATTGCAAAGAATACAGAGGTACCAAAAGTAATACTTACTACTAAATGACTCCACTCTAAAGCAATACTCCCAGTTCCTAAAAAAACCATTAGGAATGTGCCGAAGAATTCAGCAGTATATTTTTTCCACACATTTAATTCCAATTGATTTTAATTAATCATTTTTCTCATCTGATTCTATATAGAAAATACGATAAAAGTAGCAGGTATTATCAAAAAAGTCGTATAGCAACGTGCATGCAGTGGTGGATTTTTGCGTTGATACTTATATCCATTTATTGTATCCTTATTGTTATTTTAAGTTGGAGTTTTCCAGAGAAACATCTTAATTGGGAAAGTATTAATTTAGAAAAATTAGAATTTCCATCTGAATTTATGTGGGGGGTTGCAACAGCATCACATCAAATTGAAGGGAATAATAAAAACAATTGGTCAGAATTTGAATCTAATAAAAAATTGGAATTGAGCGGAATTGCTTGTGATCATTGGAATCGATGGAAATCTGATTTTGATTTAATTGAAAATTTAGGTGCAGGGCATTATAGATTTTCAATAGAGTGGAGTAGAATCCAACCAAAAGAAGAAGAATGGAGTGATGAGTCATTAGAACAATATTCACAGATGGTAGAAGATTTGATTTCAAGAAATATCGAGCCAATGATTACATTACACCATTTTTCTCATCCAATTTGGTTTCAAGAAAAAGGCGGTTTTGAAGTAGAATCAAATATTAATTACTGGATTACTTTTTGTGAAAAAGTGTTTTCTAAATTAGGACAGCGTGTGAAATGGTGGTGTACAATAAATGAACCCACTGTTTTCACAGCGATGGGATATGTGCTCGGTGAATTTCCTCCAGGCGTGCGTTCTTTCAAAAAAACTCGAGCAGTTTCTAGGAATATGATGATTGCACATGCAAGATGTTACAGGGCATTGAAAAACATGGAAGGCGGAGAGCAAGCAAATATTGGATTGGTGAAAAACATCAATATTTTTGACCCTTATCGTAGGTGGAATTTACTTCATTGGATTCAATCTAAGATACTTGATGAGATTTTTAATAAGTGTTGGTTAAGAGGATTAAAGACAGGAAAATTTAGGGCCCCCTCCTCATTATTTTCAAGTAAAATACCAGGGCTAAAAGGTAGTAGTGATTTTATTGGAGTAAATTACTACACCCATCTTTTGGCGACACCATTTATGCCTACAACAGTTGAAATTGATCCATTAATTAGACCTTGGGAAGAACGAACAGATTTCCGCTATCCGATGTATGCAGAAGGTTTGAGACGTTCTTTTGAAATGGTAAAAAACTTGAATTTACCAATCATAGTAACTGAAAATGGAGTTGCTGATGATGATGATGATATGAGACCAGAACATATTCGTAGACATTTATGGATTACATCTAAAGCAATTAAAGACGGATTTGACATTAGAGGGTTTTATCATTGGAGTTTAATGGATAATTTTGAATGGGCAGAAGGATATACACAGAGATTTGGACTTTATCATGTAGATTTTGAAAGTCAAGATAGAACACTCAAGGAAAGTGGGAAATTGTATTCCAAAGTAATAGAAGAAAATACAATTCCACAGGTAGTAATCCTAGCGGGAGGATTAGCCACTCGTCTGGGCAAAATTGCAGAAGATACGCCTAAATCATTGATTGAAGTTAATGGTAAACCAATGTTAAATCATATTCTTGATTGGGCAGAGAGTCAAGGGTGTAGGAAAGCACTGGTCTTAACTGGACATCTTGCCAATAAATTTGAAAATTTTAAACATAGAGGGATATCATTAACTTTCCATCAAGAATCAGAACCACTTGGAACTGGTGGAGCATTATGGAATGCTAAAGAATTGTTGGATGATGAATTTATTTTACTTTGGGGCGATGATTATCACCCAATTAATTATTCATCAATAGTTAAACATCATCGACAAAACAATTCATTACTTACAATGACGGTTACAGAATCTCATGATTCTATGAATTTAAGACATAGTGATGGAAAGGTAGTCGCTTACAATAAAACAGATCAAGAATCTAATTTTAATGGCTATGAAGCAGGTACAAGTATAATCCAAAAGTCATTACTCTACGATTATGCTAAAGAAGGAAAATGGAGTTGGGAAGAAACAATTTATCCCAAACAATCTGGAGAAATTACAGCCTATATTGATAATACAAAATTTTGGGATATGGGCACCCCAGAACGACTTTCAAAGTTAGAAAAATTCTTTCAAAACAGCCGAACCCGATGAGGAAACTAATGGGTAATCCGGTAAAATCTCAGGGTTTTCTACAAGAGTTAGAATCATTCCTCCAAATCCTCCACCCATCATACGTGCTCCATATACTCCTTTGGTTGATTGTAACGATTTTACCTTTTCATCAATTTCAGGTAAACTAACGCCGAGTAATTTGAGGGATTCATGTGATTGATTCAATAATACTCCTAATTCCTCAGCAGATGCATTTAATGCTTTTTTTACTCTAGAATTTTCTTGAATTACATGTGTCTTTAGGTAATCACTTTTTTTGTCATAATTCGTCGAAGAAAGACTTCTATGTATTCCGGAATCAACTAATTTGAAATGCCAGTTATTAGGAAGATCTAGATATTCAACAGAGTAATCTGAGAAATTAATCAATGTAGCCTTCCCCTTTTTTGCAAACATCATAGCCATTTGATCGAGTAGTCCACAGGGAGTTTTTAGAACCTCATGCTCTATTTTCTGAGCTTCTTTACAAATTTCTAAGGGATTATTCAATTCTTTAGCACATAGAATTACAGCTAAACATAATGCTGCTGATGATGACATTCCTTTACCAATTGGAATATCACTGGAAATTTGAAGATCTGCTGGTCCCCCTCCAGCAGCTTTCCATAATTTGATAACAGTAGGTTCCCCAGAAAAATCATTTTCACTTTTTTTAACCTCAAGAGTTAGATGAGAATTGATAGTAAATGGAAGTGACAAACCTTTTTCATAATCTGTGTGCTCTCCTATGATGTTAATCCTTGCAGGAACTGTGGCACGGCGATACATGATATTTCCAAGAAGAACTTATATTTCAGTTATCTAGTAATTAATTAATTGTAAAATGTAGATTCTTGCATACAACTTGGACACATTACTTTGATTGGCCTTGTAGCTGGAATCCCTAATGGAACACTACAATGAGGGCATAAAATGGCCTGATTAACTTGAGATTGTTTAGATACAGATTCTTCACTAGGATCATATTTCATTCTGAATTTGTTTGCATTTTCTAGATAAGTAGGAGCTCCTGCAGGTTGCGGACTTGGTTCAGAATAGGTTTTTGAGGGAACATATAAGTCATCATTGGCCGGCATTTCTTGTACAGTACCCCCAGAAGATAGTGCAGAAACTTGCTTTTCAAGATTTGCAACACTTACTCCATATTGTCTTGCAACACGGTCCATTGCTAACATTCTATCATAATCATCCATTCGAGATAATGCTTGAAGTTCAGCCATAGGAACAGATGCCATTATACGCCCCATTTTTCCATTTGTTAAGAATATAATCGATTTTTGAGTATGTATTTTTTTAATTTTGGAATTAGTTGGGGTCCCCCGGGATAACCCAAACTCGCATCATATACTTGATTACACTCTGACATATTATGGCAATAGGTAGTCAGCGTGAAGCTAGAATGAATCGCTTGAAAGAAGAAATACGACAATATGTAGAAGCAAACCCCAATTGTAGTGCAGCAGCAATTGTAGATTATTTGTGTAATGAAATTAAGTTGAGAAACCACGGACTTACTGCAAGAAAGGTTGGTTTTTTCATCCCAAGATATTGTAAGGATATTTCATACGCTTTGGATGCATCAACAGGAAAACGTCTCTACGTTCTTTCAGAATAGTCAAGGCTTTGACTTGAGGTAGTTTCCGCGTTAATATGGCGGAGACCCCAGTAAGCATTACTGCAATCAAACTTTGGCCTAGTGCAAATAATCTAAAGGAGCACTGGGATGTTAGTGATGGAGGCTATTTTCCAGAAATAATTCTAGAAGATATGCCTGCGTGGAAGTTATTAGATCCCACATTTAAGGATAATCTCAAAACTCAATTACACGAATTATTATCAAAGATAGGAAGTAATATCCCTAAGACAATAAGTTCAGAAATTAGTATTGATGAATCAAAAGGAAAAGTGCATATTGCAGAAGGAGCAATTGTAGGGCCATATACTAGATTCGAAGGCCCCTGTTATATTGCCCCCGAAGCAGAAATAAGACATGGAGCTTTTATTAGACCCAATAGTTGGATTTGCTATCAAGCAGTATTAGGTCACGCCAGTGAAATAAAACATTCAATACTTCTTCCAAATGCAAAGGCTCCTCATTTTAATTATGTGGGGGACTCAATTGTTGGTAGTCATGCAAATTTAGGGGCAGGAGTAATTTTGAGTAACTTGAGAAATGATGGAAGAGAAATCAAGGTCAAAATAAAAAATAAGGTAATTAACGCTGGACTAAGGAAATTTGGTGCATTAATTGGTGAAAGGACACAAATAGGCTGTAATTCAGTAAGTAATCCCGGTTCAGTAATATCATCAGATTGTATGGTTTGGCCTAACACAACAATTTCAGGATTTTTTGAAGAGGGCAGTACAATTAAAAATTAGGTGCAAATTTATGCAATTATTTGGTACTGATGGAATTAGAGGAAAAGTAGAGATTACAACGATTTCAAATGAAAACGCACTATCATATTATCTTGAAAAGAGAATTTTAACTCCAACTTTAATGAGATTAATCGGAGAAGCGGCAGGAATTGAATTAATCCTTCGTCATGAAAAAACTAATCCAAAAGTAGTAATTGGGTGGGACAACCGTCCTAATAATATTAATTTAACAAAGGCATTAACTCAAGGTTTAGCAATACAAGGTTGCGATGTCCATTGGGCGGGTGAAATTGCGACACCAGGCTTACATTATTGTTTATCAGAATCTGGCTATGATGGGGGATTTATGGTTACTGCAAGTCATAATCCTGCAGAGGATTCAGGATTGAAGATTTTTGATGAGTTGGGATTCAAAACATATCCAGAAAGAGAAGAGGAAATCTCTAAAATCGTAGAGAATTTAGTTTCAGAAGACAGAGAGTTAGATGAAGACTTCTTAGAAAAACTAAGTAAACCTTTGATGGAATTTAATGGTAGTATAAAATATCAAAAAGGGTTGCAAGATCGTTTGGAATTAATACAAGACATGTGGGAAGTCCAATTAGAAGATGCAATCAAATTAGAAGTAATATCATCAAAAGGATTACTTTTAGATAGTTCCAAAGGTGCTAATGTTGATTGGTTATCTTCTTGGCTTTCTTCAAATGGGTTGACTAGTTTTGAGCAATCTTCAGACTGTTTGCAAATAAATTTGAATTGTGGAGCAGGTAATTTTTCTCCTACAGATAAATGGACTTGGGATGATTTAGAAAGTGATCATGTATTATTAAAGTCAATAAAACAAAATTTACAAAATATAGACAAATCAAAGGCTGGTCAAATTATTGCTGCGGCTTTAGATGGAGATGCTGACAGATGCTTACTATTCGAAATATTAGAAGATGGAACAGGTATTGGCGTGGTTGACGGAGATAGAATTGCAGACGATATACTCCAAGCAGGTGTACAAAGAGAGCCGCAAAAAGATTGGATACTAGCCGCATCAATTGAATCAGATCTTAGTTTAACATCTTCATTGAAGAGACTTTCAGAAAATATTGAAGATTTAGAAACCGCAGTTGGAGATAGGTGGCTATCTCTAGCATTATGTAAACAAACTAAACCGGCATTTATTCAATGTAATGAATTTCCAGGATTAATCGGTTGTGAAGATTCAGGGCATATTGTATTACCAATTCCTTTCTCACAAAATAAATGGGGATTAGTTGGTGATGGAGCCATGACCTTAATTTCCACAATTTTAGCTAGAAGTGTTTTGAAATCATTAGATACAAATAACAAATTTCAATCTGGTTGGAAACTAAGAAAATCTGTAAAAGGAGTAGATAGAAAATTATGGGATGGTAAAAATAAATTAAGTGCAGAAATACATGAATTAGCCGAAGAATGGTTTACAAATAATTCTGGTTCTACAAAACTATCTAATAAGAATATTAACGGCTCTAAATCATTATTATTACTACAAGGAGATATAGAAAACCTTCCATTTAGTCTCGGAATTCGTAATTCGGGAACAGAACCCAAAATTTCTGTTTCTCTAAGATTGTCACCCGGGTGTAAAGAACTAATTTCTAGCGAGCCATCTGAGTTGGTTGAGATGCTATGTGAACATCTTTCAAGAAATATGTAGAGAAGAATCATCGGATAAAATATGTTTATTTGTTTGTACTAACCAAGTAATAATGCCTAATAATATTCCAGTTGAACCTAGTAATAGTAGTAAACTGGTAGAATTTAATAAGATTCTTACAGATAAGATTGCAGTTACCCATGCTATGAATAAATTTGCAGCCCCCCAAACGCGATAGGTTCGTAAATCTAAAAGAATCCCCGTACTCCAAACTGAAAGTGATAATGCTATGATTGCTAAAATCAAATAAATTAAGTTAAAATCATCAAACAGATTAATCAAAATCATGATTGAAATAAATGTTAATGCATGAGCATCTAAGGCCCAACAAGAGACCCAATTAGCCCATTTTTTCCTTACTGTGGAGATTAATACTAAACCCGTAGATGAACTTATTGCCCCAACAATACCAATAACTGAAACATATAATTGTAGATTAGGATTTATCCACGATGTTAGAACATAAAGGCTTACTAGAATCATAATATTTGTTACTGAAATCACATTTGGTAAATTCCATTTTAAACATTTTTCAATCATTAACAAGCATACTAATAATGTAGCAATACCATTAGAAATGGTTGCTATAAGAAAAATCCACAAAATACGTCCGCTTCCACCTCTATGATCAGGTAACGCTTTTTTTATTCTCATAGAATCTATTCTATCCCAAACTAAGATAATTCCAATTAAAGAGAACTCTAAAAAGAACATAGGTAAATTATATTCCAATGAATTAAACTTTAATGGGTCAATAAAAAGTGGAGGTGGGGTTGCAGCAAAGACAAACAGTCCTACTACACTTGACCCCGCCAAACAATAGCCTATCCATTCTAATGATGAGGGGACTCTTCTACCAAGATCATCTTTACCCCAAACTGCAAACGTCGCGAATAGTAATAGTACAATTACTAAAATCAATAGCGACATTTGATCTTCTAAAATAGCCCCCGAAGAAACTCTTCCTAACAAGTATACAAGCGTAATTCCGCCCATTGAAACTGCTATTGGCAACTCAATTCCAATAACATCTGTCATACTCAAATTTAATTCTTTAGTTCTCCATCTTGAAGCGGCAATTAAAATCACAGAAAAAATAGCAGCAATTAGCAACATTGCATTTGCAACACTTCCAGAATCACTCAATGAGGGAGAGAAACTGAAATAACCAGTAATGGCAAAAATAATACCAATGAAAAATAACATTACTATTGGTTTATAATGAACATCTTGTAATAGTAATTCTTCTCCGCTTAAATTTGTATTTAAGTTCTTTTTCTTCCGTTTTTCAAGTAATTTAATTAATTCAGGATCAACAACATCAATAGTGCCTCTTTCTGAAACCTGTATGATTTCTTTAGATTCTTCTTTGTTTACCATTTGGTTTAATTCTTCTAATGTACCACCGTCTTCAAGATGCTTTTTTACTAATTGTTTTCTTCTTAAATTTTCCATCAATGATTCTCGCTTTGCAATATCTTTCAAACCCGAACGTATTTCAGTTTGCATCACTAACATTACTGAAGAAATAAACAACATTACGAATGAAATTAGTAATTGCCAAGAATCAGTATTTGAGGATAAGACAATACAAGTAAGTAACATTAATCCATTTGCAACAGCAGGTTGTAAAATCTTCTCATATTTTCCAGCTCTAGGAAGATATAATCCAAGAATTAAACATACGCACAATAATTGAATCCATACCGAAACAATTTCGTTAGGCCACCAAATTGTAAAAT
>MDTE01003600.1_pt1 | contig 11941 bp, 12 predicted proteins | sample 811231 | NCBI WGS metagenome assembly MDTE01 (sample SAMN05326651, study PRJNA326480) | marine metagenome | isolation source: seawater | place: Indian Ocean: Red Sea | collected 2010
CGGGTGCCCTCGTAAATTCTGACACCGGCCGCCACGGCTACGCGTGCGAGGCCCACTGCATATTTGAGCGGATGGAGGTGTTTGCAGCCGTCGTCGAGTAGCCCGCCGTAAAAACCTTGAGCGCTGGTTCGCTCGGCGACCGAATTCGGAGGGAGATATGCCAGCTTTTGGTACCCATACTGTGAGGAGAGGTGCTCCATTTCCTTTTGCAGCTCTCCCACATGACTCGGCTTTGCTGCAAGGTGCAGGTTTCCTGTTCCCAACTCGCAATCGATTTCATGGGCCTCGATGAGTTCGCAGACCTTTTGCACGGCCTCGAGACTCAGTTGCCAGAGCCCTTTGGCGGCCTCAGTACCGACCCATTTTTCGATGCTGGCTTGATCTGCCCGTTGCCCCGTGCCGACATGCCCGCCATTGCGCCCCGAGGCACCCCAGCCGACCCGTTCCGCTTCGAGCAATACCACGTCATAGCCTTTCTGCCCAAGATGCAGCGCGGTGGAGAGGCCGGTATAGCCACCACCGATGACGCACACGTCTGCTTGTTCGTCGCCGTCCAGAGACGGCAACGCACTCATTAACGATGCGGTCGCGGCATACCAGCTATCGGGATATTTCCGCGAATGATGGTTTGTAGATTGATCATTCATGGTTGGCATTATGCCGCTTGCCGCTATGGTGGCGCCATCCGATACTGTGCGGGTGTTGAGCAGCCCGCGGGGCGTTATGAGCGAGCCGAGCCATAAAACGGCATTCAATCAAGCCGGTGCATACAGTCCTGACCTCGAAAAGGGAGCGTCGCAGGTGCCGTCCGCGGATATGGCCACCATTGAAGGGTGGCTGAAAGAGCACAATATCTCAGAGGTTGAGTGCCTCGTACCCGACATGACGGGTAATGCCCGGGGCAAGTTCATCCCGGCGCACCAGTTCACCGCCAATCGTGAGATTAAATTGCCCGAGTCGATAATGGTTCAAACCGTGACAGGCGAGTACACCGACGACCACTGGGAGTTCATCGAGCCCACGGATACCGATATGCTGCTGCGCCCCGATGCGTCTACATTGCGGATGGTGCCCTGGGCCCGCGAACCCACCGGGCAAGTGATTGCCGACTGCTATAAAGCTGACGGTGAGCCCCACCCCTTGTCCACCCGCAATGTGTTGCGCTACGTGTTGGGACTCTATGGGGAGGCGGGTCTCAAACCCGTCATTGCTCCCGAGGTTGAGTTCTACCTCGTGAACAAAAATACTGACCCCGACTACGAGTTGATGCCACCCAAGGGTCGCTCAGGTCGGCGGGAGGTCGCGAGATTGAGTTACAGCATTGATGCCGTCGCGGAGTTTGAGGACTTTGTGGAGGATATGTATGACTTTGCAGATCAGCAGCAGCTCGATGTCGACACCCTGATCCATGAAAACGGCGCGGCGCAGTTGGAGATTAACTTCAACCACGGTGACCCTCTGGCCATGGCTGATCAGGTGTTCGTCTTCAAGCGCACCGTCCGAGAAACTGCACAGCGCTACAACATGTACGCCACCTTTATGGCAAAGCCCATGCAAAAGGAGCCGGGCTCGGCCTTGCACCTTCACCAAAGCGTGATTGATCTCGACTCGGGCAAAAATATTTTCGCCACGGAAGACGGGAAGCCGAGTCAGGCGATGATGGAGTTCATGGGAGGCTTGCAGCGTTATACCCCGGAGCTCATTAGTTTTTATGCACCTAACGTCAATTCTTATCGGCGCCTAGCGCCGGATATCTCGGCGCCCATCAACTTGAGCTGGGGTTTCGATAACCGCACGACCGCGTTCCGTGTGCCGAATTCTGATGCAGCGAACCTGCGCATAGAAAACCGCTTCCCGGGCGTCGACGTTAATCCTTATCTGGCGATCACGGCGTCACTGGCCAGTGGGCTCCTTGGGATGCGTCAACATTTGCAACCTACTGCGCCGCACCAGGGCACTGCTAACGAGGACAGCGTTGGTGTGGCACGGACCCTGGAAGAGGGTGTCCGCAAGCTCAACGACACGCCCGAGCTACAGGCTATGATTGGCGAGCTGTTCATGCGCGCCTATGCTGCGGTAAAACTCGACGAGTTTGAAGAGTTCAATCGCGTGATCAGTTCCTGGGAGCGCGAGCATTTGCTTCTGCAGGTGTAGATTCCTCAGGTATTTCACTCATTCAATCGTTGGCAGTCGCACTTTATGAGTTCTGCAGTGTCCCGCTTTCAGTTGTTCCGCTGGGTGAAGTACATCACCTATTCACTGCTGTCGCTGAATATTTGGTTCTTCTTGATAGAGGAGCTAAACAGCGCACGCTTTGCTATTGAGAGCCGTGAGGAAGTGGCGATGGGCATTCAGTTGTTCTCTGCGACGCTCGACACGCTCGCCTGGGTGATCTTGCTGTTGCTGTTTGAGTTGGAAACAGCAGTGATCCCGGACGATCGTTTAAAAGGTGCCTTACGATATAGCATCCACGGCGTGCGCATGATGTGCATGCTGGTGATCGTGATGGCGTTTCTCGGTTACTTTGGTGAGTGGCGGACTTTGATGCCCAGTGAGCCGCTAACAGGTCAGGCCTGCGAGCGAGTTGGTCAAGGTTGGTCAGTGATGATCAAACTGGACGACTTTTTGCCACTGACTGAGGATAATTGCGCGAAACTCGATACCGACACGCAGCTTGTGAGTGGTCTTGATCAGGTCATGGCGTCCCCGGCAGGATTGTTGGAAGGCCAGCGGCTCGCGCTGGTCGATGTGGTGAATTCAGCGACCTGGATTCTGATCGTCATTTTGTTAGAGATCGAGGTAAGGGTGTTGACGCGTTGGGGCGGCGCCTCCCGCTCGGTCGCGCGAATCGCAAACGGTTTGAAGATGGTGTTTTACACTACCCTAGTGGTGGCCGCGGTCTACTGGGGCCTCAAAGGCGACTTTCTGGATTTCTGGGATGCAGCACTCTGGCTTTTTGCATTCGTCTTCATCGAACTGAACGTGTTTGAGTGGCAACAGGAAATACGCGACCAGTCACTACAAGCCAGGGGCGCCTCCTGATCTAGAGCTCCTCGCCAAAATCGAGGTCGTACTCCCCAAGCTGTTCCCGCAGTTTGAGCACTTCCAGTCGCTCTTCTGCGCGCCGTCGTTTCGCTGCCTTGAGCGCCTTTTCTGTCACGGACTCTGCGAAGTCGACTGCCTCAAATTGTTCGTCGTTCAGCTCGCCAAGGTCCGGCTCAAAGACATCTTCAGCCGGGTCGTCCGCGAAGACCGTTTTGTCTCTCTCACCCATAAATCACCCCCCGATGATTCAGAACAAAAGACCAGCACCCGTCACTGGTCCGCGCCATCACAGCGCAGCGGCGCATCCGCTACAAGCATTTTTTTGATCTGAGGGGATATAGCGCACATAACAAAACAAGCTAAGTGCGCCGCTTAGTTTAGATGTATAAAGGCGGGTTCCCTCCGACGAGTCTGCGCTGCAGCCGTTCGGTCGCGCCTCTGGCAGCGGCCAACCACGAGTATGGATTAAAAACCGGTCAGCTGCTCTTGATTGGGAAGTGGTTTAAGCACCTCAGAGTGCGCTGCGGCCCTCGCTTACCATTGTGCTAGCTGCGAGGCAATGGACGCTGCGATGTCCTTGGGCGAGGCCTCATCGCAGTCAACCACAATCTCGCCATAGCGTTCATAAAGGGGCACGCGCTCAGTGTAGAGGTCGTGAAGCGTTTGATTGCCATCTGACGCGATGCCGCGCTGCGGTGCGAGCGACACCCGGTACTTGATGGTGTCAAAGGTGGCACGGAGATAAACCACTGCCGACGCTGCTGCCAGCCTTGCCATAATCTTGTCGCTGTAAACGACGGAGCCACCAGTGGAGATGACCGAGGGATAAAGTGGCATCTCTGTCAGGACCTGTTCCTCGATGGCCCTGAAAGCTGAGTTCCCTCTTTCGTCCATGATCTGCTGCAGTGTCCGCTGCTCCTGCGCCTCGATCAGACCATCGGCATCCACGAGCTCGAGCCCGAGGTGCTTCGCGAGCGCGGCACCTACAGTGCTCTTGCCGCTACCCGGCATGCCGATCAAGGAGATAGTAAGTTCAGCTGTCACTGAGAGAAGGTGTCCTGCCGAAGTAGTTTGAATGAGGTGGAGGGGGTCGTAATGTATCTAAGCAGAGTGGTCAGGCCAATCTGGAGGTCATTGGTACGTGTCTGAAAGTGGGTTCGATCACCTTTGGGAGGGGAGCCGTCCAGACGAGCTTGCAAAAGCCCTAATGCGCCCAGTCGCGCTCGGCTTTGAACTGTTGGGAGAGGTATTCCATTTGGTCAGCGAGCACGCGCTCCTTGGCGAGGTAGTGCCATTCGTAGGTGTTCGGGCGAAAGGGTACGGCCAGCAGCGGCATACGTGCTTCTTCAGGCGTCTGGCAATCCTTGAGCCAGTTACAGCGCTTGCATGCGGCTACCACGTTCTCCCATTTGTCGTCGCCACCCCGAGAGATGGGCAAGACGTGATCGCGCGTTAAGTTGCCGCGGCTGAACTGCCCACCGCAATACAAGCAACGGTGATCATCTCGGCGGAACAGGGTGCGATTGCACAGCGGCGGGGGAAAGTGACTCAGCACCCGGCCTTCCAGCGCAACAATGGGCTGCAGGATGATCTTGGAGCGAATACCCGTTACGCGCTGTATACCCCCGAACACTGGGGGGAGGGATGCCCCGATGCCGTATAAAACATCGTCACGGGCGTAGGCGGTGACTGCCTCGTTCAGTGTCAGCCACCCTCGAGGTTGACCCGACACGTCCAGCTTGAGAATCGCTTGCATGGGCATCGCTCACTGGTTTCTTGGACGGTACTGAAAAACCCTGTAAGTAACAATCGCTGAAACAGAAAATTTACAGAGCCTAGTGGGTCATCGCGTCGATCGTTAGGTGATGTTGTGGCCATGATGCAAGGAACGCGACGGGTCAGTCGATCATCGATTCCGACTGGTTAGCAACGAGTGAAGGAAGCGGTTAGACGCTATTGCGCCACCCAGTCACAGCTGGCCAACTCATCTTCGCCATCAAGCACCCGACCTGAGAAGTGCTCGCCGGTCCTCACTGTGCCCACACCCGCCGGTGTGCCGGTCATCACAACGTCGTAGTCCTCCAGCACCAGAAATTGGTTGAGCTCTTGAAGGATCACATCTGGCTGGTAAAGCATCAAACTGACGTCAGCTTTCTGACGCACCTCGTCATCTACTTTGAGCTCCACGCCCAGACGCGTGAGGTCTGTAGGTGCGGACACAAAATCGCTAAAGAGCGCCGAACCTGCGAAAGCCTTACTGCGTTCCCATGGCAAGCCCGCGGCCTTCAGTTTGGACTGGGTTTCCCGCTTGCTCAGACCAAGACCAAAACCCACTCCCGCCGCGGCTCTATCCTTTATTAGCAGACAAATCTCGCCCTCATAATGAAGTGGTTCACCCAGTGTCGCGTTAAGTTTTCTGCCGATCGATGTTGCTGGCTTCATGAAGACAACCATGTCCTCGGCTGGCACTGACACCATTTCCTCAATGCGGGTGGCATAATTTTTACCGACACAAACGACTTTGCTCGGCCAAACCGGCTGCCCGTTGAGGATGACTGTTTTCAGGGCGGCTCCTCCCAAAGAGTGCGCATAATAAGCGCGGATGAGTTGCGCTGTCCGCATCGCTAAAGCCTGCGGGTTCCGGTAACCTTGCGGCCCTGGTAATGATGATAAGTACGAAAGGGGGGTCATGTTGCGCCGTCTTGCAAAGATAAGTGCGTTGCTGTGTGGTTGCTTCTCTGTGGCTGTATCGGCAATCGAGAGACCTAACATTCTCGTGGTCTGGGGCGATGACATCGGATTCTGGAATCTCTCCACCAACAACATGGGCATGATGGGGTACCAAACTCCCAACATCGACCGCATTGCCAATGAGGGTGCAAAGTTTACCGACTACTACGGCCAGCAGAGTTGCACCGCAGGCCGCTCGGCTTTCATTACGGGGCAATCACCCATCCGCACTGGCCTCACCAAAGTGGGTGTGCCCGGCGCGGATCTCGGTATCCGCCCTGAGGATGTGACCCTCGCCACGCTGCTGAAAGAGCAGGGCTATGCAACAGGGCAGTTTGGTAAGAACCACCTTGGTGATCGCAATGAGTTCTTGCCGACTGAGCACGGCTTTGACGAGTTCTTTGGCAATCTTTATCACCTGAACGCAGAAGAAGAGCCCGAGGACCCCGACTACCCGCGGAACCCTGCCTTCCGCGAGCGCTTCGGGCCGCGCGGTGTGGTGCACAGTTTTGCTGACGGCCGCGTGACCGATACCGGTCCGCTCAACAAAAAACGCATGGAAACCGTCGACCTCGAGTTTTTGGACAGCGCGCAGCAGTTCATTCAACGCGCTGCGGAAGAAGACAAGCCCTTTTTTGTGTGGTTCAACTCGACCCGCATGCACTTTTGGACGCATACTCCGGAGGACGAAGAAGGTCTGTCAGGCCAGGGGTTCTATAACGATGCGATGGTCGGCCACGATAATTTGGTCGGCCGACTGTTGAATCAGCTCGACGAGCTAGGCATCGCTGATAACACCATCGTGTTTTACAGCACCGATAACGGGCCACACTTCAACACCTGGCCTGATGCAGCGATCACGCCGTTCAGAAGCGAAAAGAACACCAACTGGGAGGGCGGCTTCCGTGTGCCCGCCATGATTCGTTGGCCGGGCAAGATCCCCGCGGGCACAATTCTGAATGACATGATGTCGCATGAGGATTGGGTCCCTACACTGATGTCAGCGGCGGGACGGCCAACGGTTACGGAAGAGTTGAAAGCCGGTGTAAACGTCAACGGCCGCGACTACCACAACCACCTCGATGGCTATGATTTCTTGCCTTATCTCACAGGGGAAACTGAGCAGGGCCCACGCAACAGCTTTTACTATTGGAGCGATGACGGACTGCTGACGGCAATGCGAATTGGTGATTGGAAAGTTGTATTTGCCGAGCAACGTGCCAAGGAGTTCGACGTGTGGCGGGAGCAGTTCCACACTCTGAGAATTCCTAAGGTATTTCATTTGCGACGCGACCCCTTCGAGCGTGCCGACGAGCATTCCAACACCTACAACGATTGGTGGGTGCGGACGGCGCTCCCCCGCCTGACCATGGCGCGGGTGGAGCTTCAGGGCTTCCTCGAGACCTTGAAGGTTTATCCGCCCCGGCAGCGGCCCGCGACCTTCACTATTGATCAGTTAATGGAGCACCTCTACCAGCGAGCTGAATAATCGTCTGGTTTTGAACTCTTGTTGAGCTTGGAGCGCCGGTGTTTTTGGCTTCAGGTCCCAGCGGAGAGAAGCCAAGATGTTTCTAATCGACGTTACCCCTTAAAAGGCAGGCGATAAGTAAGAGCTCCGTAGGGCGCCCAAATGAAACTTGTTGTTTACTGCGACACGGGTGCATCAGCCAGACAATAAAAAAGCGAGCTCGAGGCTTGCTTTTTCATGGTTGAGGTTTTTTGGATTAATGCCCGCCAGTAGGATCCACTTCCCAGCTCTCTGTCAGGAAAGCGTGCACCACGCCGCCATCCACGGCGATTGTCTCGCCCACTACGTAGTTGCCTGAACGCGCTGCAAGGTAGATTGCCACCCCCGCCATGTCCTCATCGTTGCCTATGCGTCCCGTGGGTACATGCTGACCCACGATATCGCCGAGGTCTCGCGCCGCTTTGTTCATTTCGGAGGCAAATGCACCGGGCGCAATCCCTGTCACCAGAATGCCGTCTTTGACTAGCCGCGCCGCGAGCCGCTTGGTAAGGTTGATGACTGCCGCTTTGGATGCCTGATAGCTGTAGGTCTCCCAGGGGTTCAGGCGCAGGCCGTCAATCGAAGCGATGTTAATCACTTTGGCGGGCTGCTCGGCCGACGCGCCGGCTTTGAGTAAGTCGTGCATGGCCTGAGTCAGAAAGAAGATCGATTTCACATTCAGATTCATGACCTTGTCCCAGCCTGCCTCCGGGAAGGTCTCAAACGATTCGCCCCAGGCTGCGCCGGCGTTATTCACCAGAATGTCGATGCTAGCTTCGTGCTCCGCCATCGTTGCTGCCAGTGCCTTGCACCCTTCGACCGTGGAAATGTCTTGTGGCACCGCAACACAGTTGGGTCCCAGTTCAGCTGCGACCGCCTCGCACACATCCGCTTTGCGGCTCGATATGTACACCTTGGCACCCTGACTGACGAAGCCATTGGCAATCATTTTGCCAATCCCGCGTGAGCCGCCAGTGACGAGCGCTGTGCGCCCTGCCAGAGAGAAAAGGGATTGGGTATCCATTTGGTGTGTCCTGCTTGGAAGGTGAGTGGGAGTCTTGACTCAATTGACACGGATTATGCCATAAGCCTCGTCAGACGATGGCGCAAAACCCGAGAGACAGTGTAAGTAGCAGGCCGGCGGTTGATGCGCGAGGCGCCGGACAGCGCAGTGATTTAAATGTGGCAGACGACAGGCAGCGCTTGGTGCTGTGGCGATGGCACGTAACTTGAGTAGCGTCTGACGCGACTGAAAGCGAGTGTCTGTGTCGCGGTTGGCTCAGCCGCGCGCGGTCACCTGCCAGAACTGCCCATCCAGTGTCATGCCGGAGCTCTGCTCGTAGAAGGGCGATACGGCGGCGATGACTTTTTCTCTGACGGGCTGCTGTAAGCCCTCGGGTGCCTCGCGCACCATCTGCGCGATGGGCCCAATGTTGACTAGCCGCTCCACGATCTCCTCGACGCTCAGGCCGCTGCCGAAAACCAAAGGATGACTGATCGGTGTGATCGCGATGTCTTTGAAGCCCGCCTCGGTCAATATGGCCTCGACGTAGTCGGCTTCCGCAAACGCAAAAGGCCCTGGGGTCCGAGGCGGCATTTCAGGTGGCGCAGGCAGCAGTTCCAGTGCTGCCATAGCTGGCATTGTCATAAAAGGGTTGACCACGCGCGGTTGCCAGCAACAGAAGGCCAGTTGCCCATTCACTGTCAGAGCGTTGTGGATGTTGCGAAAAGCCGCAACCGGATCGTCAAAGAACATTACACCAAAACGTGAGAACACGATTTCCAGTGACTCAGGCTTAAAGGCGTGTGTTTGGGCGTCGGCTTCCAGAAAAGTGACTTCCGCGCGATCGGCAGTGTCTTGAACTGCCAGTTCTTCCGCGAGGGCCAGCATGGGTGCTGAGACATCTATGCCAATAACGGATCCGTCCGGGCCAATCCGCTGAGCCAGTGATAACGTGGGGAGGCCACAGCCACAGCCGACGTCCAGGGCACGAGCGGTTGCCGGTAGCGACAGTGTGTCGAGTATTCTCTCGCCCACTGGTGCCAACATGGCTTCCATGAGTGCGTTGTGCTCGACCCAGTTCGCAGCCATATCACCGTTCCAGCAGGCGATTTGATCGGAATTAGGCATGGAACCCCCTACTCAGGCTGGGGCAACGCGCCGATTGCGGCTGTCTGCAAGCTGCCGAGGTACAGGGTGTTTCCGCAGGGCGTTACGCCCGTAATGTAATGGAAGGGGTTGTCTTGGTCTTGCAGGTTATGAATCACCTCACCGTCTAGATTCACCCCCACGACAAAGGTCGCCGGTTGCGCTGCGGCTTCGAGCAACCGGATCGGCAGCCAAGAGAGCAGGGCGCGCAGGCGCGGCAGCCCTGCTAGCTTGTCGATGTTAGCGCGCAAAGAGGGCAGAGCGATCCAGAAAGTGTCGACGCCATCAAAGCGAATATTATCAGGTGTGCCAGGGAGCTCATCGACAAAGACATCGTGCTCACCGGCCTGATCACCTTCCAGCCAGAGCCTGTGTACGCGCCCCATGCCGGTCTCATTGACCAGTACGTAATCTTCGTTGGGGCCCAGTGTGACGCCGTTAGCGAAGAATAGGCCGTCCATCATGACCTCGGTCTGTGAGGTGGCGGGGTCATAGCGCAGCAGCCGACCGGTGCGACTGCCCTCGAAGAAGTCCAGTGCGACCTGTGTGTAGTCAAAACGTGCGCTGGCATCAGAGAACCAGATGCGGCCCAGGCTATCGACATCAAGATCGTCAACAAACTTAAGAGGCGCGCCATTGGCCTTGGTGGCGAGCACTTCGATCTGTCCTGCGGCGCTCATATGCAGCAGGCCCTTCATGGAATCCGCAATCCATAGCCCACCCTCACCATCGGTGCGCAGCCCCAGCGGTCTGCCCTCCGTATCGCCGATGACTTCCCATCGGCCATTGGCGCCACCGCGCAACACGGCCCCGCCGTCGAGGCCTGTATAAAGCAAACCATCGGCACCGCACGCCACGTGCTCTGGCGCCTTGCCCACAGGTATCTCGGTGATGGCAGCTAGTTTCTTATTAGGGACGAACACCCCGTTGAGACCGGGGTTATGCGGTGGCTGCCAGGTCTGAGCGTCAATCGGTGCCTCAGCAGACAGCAGCCACAACGTGGCAATAAGGGCTCCCGCTGACCACAGCGCTGGTCTCACTGTGCGCTCCATCGCAGTTGTGATTGCAGCGCGGTCAGTTTGTTCATGCTCATTGCCCTCACCATAGATCTTTGACTGAGTGGCGGCGTGAACCGCCTTAGCCACTCCAGAGTGCCAGATGCCGGCCGTTGCGGACAGACTTGATAGCGCATTTGTCGTGATTTGCTAATGCGATAAGGGCGGTCCTAGCCAGTGCGCGACCAGCCGGCTGTTCTTGATGCGTTGCCGGGGCGCCAGTATTCTATTGACGCTGAAGAGGAGAGCACAGCATGAATCAAGCCCTGCCCAAACGCGCCCAATTTCACCACATGAAAGATGGCACCCAGGAAGACTGGGATATCATCGACGCTGAATTTTTCAAGTTTCGGAACGACGTGTGCAAGCGAATCAAGGCTCACCTGATGTTGCTTGAGGGCGACTGCGGTGGCTTTGCCATAGATCGACTGACCCATTCCTTGCAGACGGCAACGCTCGCACACCAGGACGGCAAGGACGAGGAGTACGTGGTCTGCGCGTTATTGCACGATATTGGCGACACGCTTGGGCCTGCTAACCATGCTGATGTTGCTGCAGCACTACTCGAGCCCTACGTGAGTGAGGCTAATCACTGGATGGTGAAGTACCATGCGATTTTCCAGGGTTATTACTTTTTTCATTACATGGGCCTCAACCGGGATCTCCGAGATCAATACAGGGACCATCCCCACTACGAGCGCACGCTGGAATTCATAGAGAAGTACGACGCCCCCGCCTTCGACCCTGAAGCAGAGTGCTGCGAACTGTCATTTTTCGAGCCTATGATGGAGCGGGTGTTTAAGAAGCCCAAGCGGTCGCTATATATCAGCGATTCTGCCTGACCCGGTCTCGGTGGGCTCTGCAGTGGAGCCTGTAGTGAAATTACTGTTCATTTGTACCCATAACCGCTGTCGCAGCATCCTGTGTGAGGCCATTGCGTCCCAGCGCGGCGCGGGTTCTATTGAGGCGGCCAGCGCGGGTAGCGCTTCGGTTGATGCTGTCCATCCCTTGACCCTTCGCTATCTCGCAGAGCGCGGTTACCAAACGACCGGGTTGCAGAGCCAGTTCTGGGAGGACCTCGCCGCTTTCAGCCCTGACCGCGTGGTCACCGTCTGTGACAGCGCAGCCGGAGAGGCCTGCCCGCTCTGGATGGGTGAGGTCGAAAAGCACCACTGGGGGCTGCCTGATCCATCCCGAGCAGAAGGCAACGCCGCGTCAATTCGTAGCGCGTTTATGGCAGTGATTGATCGTATCGAGAGCAAAGTCGATGAGTGGGTGCGTGAGATTGAATCCTGCGAGTGTGACGCCACGGCTGTGAAAGGAGCTCGCGATGGGTATTTTTGAGCGGTACCTGAGCGTTTGGGTGTGCCTCACTATTCTCCTTGGCGTTGGGCTGGGCAACGTCGTGCCCGGCGTGTTTGCAACGCTTGCTGCATTCGAGTTTGCGCGGGTCAA
>MDTE01010102.1_pt1 | contig 11941 bp, 9 predicted proteins | sample 811231 | NCBI WGS metagenome assembly MDTE01 (sample SAMN05326651, study PRJNA326480) | marine metagenome | isolation source: seawater | place: Indian Ocean: Red Sea | collected 2010
AGTCTTTCAATAGGAATAACGAATTTAAATCCAATATGGAAGATCATTCTTGATCAAATTAGACCACCATATTTTCAAATTAAAAATTCCTCTTTTGATAAATTAAATGAACATGCATGTGTAATTATTAATTCTAATTCCGCATTAATTAAATCAGATATTTACAAATATATATTTGAAGGGGGTGGTATAATTATTGAAAGTAATATTGCAAAAAAATTATTCAAAATCTCAACTAAAGATTTATTTGTTAAATACATTAATTCAGATATGGACGAAATTTTTTCTCATGTCACACCAGGTATTATTAATTCAACACTATCAATTTCAAAAAAAAGTAAATTTCTTAAAGATCAATATGGAAGATTTTTAATAGATACTTTTACTATTGGAAAAGGTTATGGAATAATTATTCCAAGTGGTTTGATTGATTGTATAAAGTCTATTAAAAATAGAAGAAAAAACTTTCCATCTTTAAATAATTTCTTTCCAAATGAAAGAGTATCTGAAGTTTCTAAAAGAAGTATTAGAGAAATAATTTACTTCTCAATTTTAAAAATATATGATAAAAAAAAATTACCTCTTTTAACTCTTAATGAATTTCCAAATGACAATAAAACAATATTTAATTTTAGAATAGACACAGATTTTGCAAAAAAAAACGAAATTAAAAAATTATATTCAATATGTAAATCCTATAATATTAAAGCAACTTGGTTTGTTGAAACAAAATCATCAAATAATTGGATAAATATATATAAATCTATGGAAAAACAAGAAATCGGTCTACATTGTTATAGACATAAAGTTTTTAATGATTTAAAAAAAAATAAAATGAATATACAAAAAGGAATTTCAATATTAGAAAAAAATGGAATTAAAGATTTTGGCTTTGCTTCACCATTTGGAACTTGGAATAATAGTCTTAATCAAACAATCAATTATTTCAATTTTAAATATTCATCTGAATTTGCTTTAGATTATGATAACTTACCTTTTTACCCACTAATGAATCAAAATAAATCAAGTAATGTTCTTCAAGTTCCAATTCACCCAATTTGTGTTGGATCTCTAAAAAATTCAAAACACTCTTTAAACCAAATAAAAGAATATTATAGTAACTTAATTAAAAATAACATATCAAATAACTTACCAATTTTTATTTATGATCATCCTAAACAGTTCGATGAGAAAATTTTAAAATGGCTTTTTGAAAAAATTAATGAATTAAATTTACCATCATTAACTTTAATGGATTTTTCTAAATGGTGGAAAGAAAGATTAAAAATCAAATGGAACGCAAATATTTTAAATGATAAGATAATAATTGATTATCAGAATTGGAATGATAGCGTATTTTTAAAAATTTCGAAATTAAATATGAAGTCAATAATTAGTAATAAAAGTGATTTAACTGATATAAAAAATATTAAATGGAAAATTAAAAATGCAAATTTAATTTCAACTAACTATGAACAATTAAATAAAATTAACAGAAAAATAATAATGAATAACATTCTACAATTTTATTGGAAAATTAAACTATGAATATTTCAATTGTTAGTTATCATACAGTTGATATTAAACATGGGGGCCCAAGAACTCAAATTTTACAAACTAAAAAACATTTAGAAAAATTAGGTCTTAGAGTTCAACTTTATGATATTTGGAATGATAATAATCAATTTAGGAAAACTGATATTTTTCATATTTTTTCATCTAACTTTGGTGTATTTGATTTTGCAAGATTTGTAAATTCAGAAAAAAAAAAGTTTGTAGTTAGCCCAATTTTTTTTACAAGACAATCACCATTATCAATAAAATTTGTAATTAAATCAAATGAAGTTATAAATAATTTTGTTCCTGGAATTTGGACAGATTATAATGTAAGTAAAAAAATTTGTCAATGGTCTGATAAGGTATTACCAAATACGGATAAAGAAAAATTATTAATAAAAAATGGCCTGGGAGTAAAAAATAGTAAAATTGAAATTATTCCAAATGGTGTGGAAAAGAGATTTCTTGAAGCTGATCCAAAAATATTTATTAATAAATACGGAATAAAAGATTTTATTTTAAATGTTGGTCATATAGGTGTTGAAAGAAAAAATACTTTAACTTTAATAAAAGCATTATCAAAAATTGATCATCCCGCAGTTATTATAGGAAAAATCTATAATACTTCTGAGGGTTTAAGTTGTATAAAGGAAGCAAAAAAAAATAAAAACTTAATTATTATTGATGGGTTAGATCATAACTCTAAGATGTTAGAATCAGCATATGCTGCATCAAAAGTTTTTGTTTTACCTGCAAAATACGAAACTCCTGGAATTGCTGGGCTTGAAGCGGGGCTAGCTGGTTCAAAAATTGTAATAACTAAATATGGTGGAACAAAATATTATTTTAATAAATTTGCAACTTATATTAATCCATATTCAATTAAAAATATTAAAAATGCCATAGAAAAAAACCTTGAAATATCAAAATCAAACGAATTATCAGACCATATAAAAAATAATTTTCTTTGGGAAAAGGTTGCTGAAAAAACTGCTAGTATTTATGAAAAAATCATAAACAAATGAAAGCTTCTGTAGTAATTTCAGTTTATAATTGTGAAGACATAATTGATAAAACTATTCCTAAAATCCTTGAACAAAATTTTCCAATTGATAAATTTGAAATAATAATAGTAAATGATGGTTCAACAGATAATTCACATGATTTACTAAAAAAGTATAATCATCACAAAAATCTAAAAATTATTAATCATAAAGAAAACAGGGGTAGATGTGCTTCTAGAAATTCAGGAATAAAACAAGCTAAGGGTAATATTGTTATATTTCTTGATTGTGATATTGAAATTGATAAAGATTTTGTATTATTTCATGTTTCTTTTCATGAGAATGAAAATATAATAGGTTTATTATCAAACGTAATTCCAAATATTTCTAAAAATAAAACCAAGTATAATAAATTTCTAAGTAATAAAAAAAGAGGTGCAAAACTATATGGAGATCAAATATCCCTGCCATATAAATACTTTATTTTTACCGCAACATCAGTAAAAAAATTTGCATTAGATAAAACTGGTTTATTAAATGAAGAATTAAAAGGTTATGGAATAGATTTACATTATAGCTATAGGTTATGGAAAAATTTTCCTGATAATCTTTTTTTTGAATCAAGTATAAAAGTCAAACAACATAAACTGAAAGATTTCAAAATCGCACTAAACGATTTCAAAGATTATGGATCAAACAATTTACCAATTGTTCTAAATTCATTTCCAGAACTACATAAAGATTTTGGACTATCTTTGTTTCAAAACGATACTATAATTTCAAAAATACTAAGAAAATTAATATTTAATAAATTCAATTCATTATTATGTGATATTTTAATAATACTATTACCATCAAAATTATGTAATCATTTTATTAAACTTAGACTATTATTTGAACTTGTTGATGGTTATAAACAGAAAACTTTTAATCAATGATAATTGCATCTATTGATTTAGGATCAAATTCACTAAGTATTCTAATTGCTAAAATAAATAATCATAGAATAACACCTATTTTTGAAAAAATATATTTAATTAGATTAGCTCAAGGAATCAAGAAAAATAGTCTTCTTCATAAAGATGCTAAAAAAAGATGTTTAAATGCTTTTAAAAAAATTGAAACTTTAATAACTAAATACAATCCAGATCACACATTAGCTGTTGGAACCGCAGCTTTAAGGAATGCAATTGATGGTGAAATTTTTTCAAGATCAATATTAAAAAATTTTAATATTCCAATTAAAATTATATCTGGACAAAATGAAGCAAACTTAACTTATTTAGCAACTATAAATGAATTCAAAAAATATAATAAGAACATCTGTATGATTGATATTGGTGGAGCAAGCACCGAAATTGTTGTCGGAAATTCAAACTCAATTTTTTCAAAAATAAGTCTTGATATTGGAACAGTAAATTTAACTGAAGAATTTATCAATAATGATCCACCAACTAAAAATGAACTAGATCAAATGGAAATTAAAATAAAAAAAATACTAACTAAAAAAATTCATTTTCCATTTAATAAAGAAAATATTCATTTAGGAATTGGAGTTGCAGGTACACTTACAACATTAAAATCTATTGATTTAAATATTCAAAAATATGATTCTAAAATTATTCATGGATCCAAATTAAATATTAAAAACTTGACAAAAATAAAAAAAAAATTATGTAAAATGAAAATTAAAGATCGAATTAAATTAAATGGAATTGATGAAAAAAGAGCTGATATCATTCCAACAGGGTCAATTATTTTAAAACTTCTTATGAAAGAATTAAATCTTAAATCAATTTATATTAATGATAGAGGTTTGAGATGGGGTTTAATTTATAATCATATCAAGACAAGTAATTAATTTCTATATTGATTTTGAGAAAGTTTTTTACTTGCCTCATATAAAAATTTTTTTTCTTTTTCTGATAAATTATCATATCCTTTTTTATTAATTTTATCTAATATTGAATCGACTTCAAATCTCAAATCATCTTTATGTTGTCTCTTTTTTTGATTTAAAATATCAATATATTTTAATCTGAATTTTGAAATTATTTTTTTTATGGAATTAAGTTCAAATTTTGACTTTAAATAAATTAAACCAATAATCATTCCTGATAAATGTGTTAAATGACTAATTCCATCATTCGATCCAAAAGATGAGAAGAAAGCAATGATGCCAATGAATAAAACAAAATATTTTACTTTTAATGGAATTAAAAAATATAAATAAACTTTTCTATTTGGAAACATTAACCCATAAGCTAAAAGTATACCATAAACAGCACCACTAGCACCAACAACTGGTATAGAAGAATTTAAGCTTAATAATACAGTTATTATGCCAGATCCTATTCCTGTCATAAAATAATATTTTAAAAAAAAATTTTTTTTCCAAATTCTTTCTAATTCAGATCCAAACATCCATAAAACAAACATATTAATAAAAACATGCCATATTCCCCCATGAAAAAACAAATATGTAAACGGTTGCCAAATCATAAGGTTATAAAAAGTATTAGAGGGAACAATTCCAAATAGTTGAAATAATATTCTTTCTTGTCCAGATATTGATTGCAGAAAAAAAATTAAAAAATTTATTAATATTAAAATTTTTATACCATCTGTTAATGCAGAACCAGTAAAGTAATTAAATTTTCTATTAAAATATGACATTAATATTAATTTAAGATGCTCTCCATTACCCTCAATGATTTAATTTCTCTTAAACCATCGATATGATAACTATAATATTGTTTTAAAAATTCACCAATTTCTTTTCTTTCAATTGAATGAATATTTAGTTTAGATATATTTTCAATTTTTATTTTATTTATAGATTTTAACATATTCAATGAATTTTTATTTAATTTGATTTGTTTTACAGTAGAACATTTATCACAAAATAATTCCCCAGAAAAAAAATTTGCCGTAATCAAAGAATTTTGACAATTTGAACAATTAGATAAATTTGGCTTAAATCCTAAGAGATTTAATAATTTCAATTGAAAGAACCAAAATATAGTATTTATTTTACCTCTATTGTCATTAATTGCAGATAGAATATTTTTTGTTAAATTAAATAATTGCAAATGAGATTCCTCACCACTAACTGTTTTATCAATCAATTCAATTACAGCAAAAGAATAACTTAACTTTTTTATACTGTTTTTAATTGATAAAAAGGGATGGTCAAATTCTGCTTTTGAAAAAATTTGTAATTGTCGTTTTGAATTATAATATAAATCAATTGATATACAATTTATTGGTTCAAGATAACCAATTTGTAAAGTCTTTGATTTCTTAACACCTTTTGCGATTAAAGATATTTTACCAAAATCTCTTGTATAACATCTAATTATCTTACTTGTATCTCCATAAGAAAATGTTTTTAATACTATTCCTGAAGTCGATTTTAATCCCATTATTAATAAGATTTTGCAAAAATAACTTCAAATTTTGCTTCTTTACCAGAAAAGATGCACTTGAGATTTTTAATATTTTGCTTAAAAGGAATACATCTAATAGTTGCTTTTGTTTCTTCTTTAATTATTGATTCAGTTTTAGCACTACCATCCCAACCACATTTAACAAAACCCTTATTTTGTTGCATAATTTTTTTGAATTCATCATAATTATTTATTTCAAAAATATTTGAATTTAAAAATTCTAAAGCTTGTTCAAATAAAGAATTTTGAATTTCTTCAATTAAATTATTAATTCTTTCATTGACTTTATTTAATGAAATTATTTCTTTTGTGTTATCATCTCTTCTAGCAACAGTAATTTGATTATTATTTAAATCTCTAAATCCTATTTCTATTCTGATGGGTACACCCTTCATTTCCCATTCATTAAATTTAAAACCTGGGCTTAAATCTTTTCGATCGTCAATAAATACCCTCAATCCAGAATCTTTAAAATCTTTAATCTGTTTTTTAAAGAATTGTAATATTTTATTAATATCATCCTGAGATTTTCCAATAGGTATTATAACAATTTGATAAGGTGCTATTTTAGGTGGAAGTCTTAATCCTTTATCATCTCCATGAACCATTATAGCTGAACCTATTAATCTAGTTGAAACTCCCCAGCTTGTAGCATATACATAGTCTTCTTTATTATTTTTTGTTTGAAACTTTACATCAAACGCTTTTGCAAAATTTTGTCCTAAATAATGTGATGTTCCTGCTTGAAGTGCCTTTTTATCTCCCATCATTGATTCAATACAATAAGTTATTTCAGCTCCAGCAAATTTTTCAGATTCTGATTTTATACCCGTTAAAACAGGAACTGCCATGATTTTTTCAGATACATCTTTATAAAGTTTTAGAATATCAATGGCTTCTTTTTGCGCATCTATTTTATTAGAATGTGCAGTGTGTCCCTCTTGCCATAAAAATTCAGTTGTTCTTAAAAAAAGACGGGTTCTCATTTCCCATCTAACTACGTTTGCCCATTGATTAATAAGTATAGGTAAATCTCTATATGATTGAATCCATTTTTTATACATAGACCAAATAACCGTTTCAGATGTAGGTCTAACAATCACTTCTTCTTCTAATTTTGAATCAGGGTCTACTACTAAATCATTTGAATTAGGATCGGTTTTTAATCTATGATGTGTAATTACAGCACATTCTTTTGCAAAACCTTCGACATGTTCAGCTTCTTTGCTTAAAAAAGATTTTGGAATGAAGAGGGGGAAATAAGCATTAGAGTGGCCTGTATTTTTTAACTTTAAATCAATTGAGTCCTTAATTAATGTCCAAATTGAATACCCGTAAGGTTTAATTACCATTGTGCCTTTAACAGGTCCATAATCTGCAAGATCCGCTTTCAATATTACATCGGTGTACCATTTAGAATGGTCTATACTTTTAGGAGTTACTTTTTTACTCATTTTTTAAATCTTTTAACTTACTATAATTTAAGTATTCATTTTGTATGAACGATGTTTTTTTAAATATATAATTTTTTATAACTTTGAATATAATAATGATTTCAAAAAAAGAATTAAAATATATATCTTCGCTCAATTTAAAAAAATTTAGAAATGAAAATAAAAAATATTTAGTTGAGGGTAAAAGATTAATTATTGAAGGATTAAAAGCTGGATTAATAACTGATATTTATTACTGTCCAGAAAAATGTTCATTCAATAATTTCTCTAAAATTAAACCATATCTTAATAGTCAAATTAAAACTAAGGAAATAGAAAAAAAGATATTTAATATTTTTTCTGATACAGTAACAAGTCAAGGTCTAATTGGGATAGCATCAATTAATACACCAAAATTTGAAAATTGTATAAAATCGAGTTTTAATTGGATATATCTTGATAAAGTTAAAGATCCAGGAAATTTAGGAGCAATTCTTAGGTCAGCTGAATGGTTTGGAGTTAAAAATGTAGGTTTATCTCCTGATTGTGTGGATCCTTATAATTCTAAAGTTGTAAGAAGTGGAATGGGCGCTCATTTTAATTTAAATTTAATATCAAATATTCCCTTAAATATTATCAAAGAAAATAAAATAAAAATTTTATTGGCAGATAAATCGGGCGGAAAAATATCAAAATCAGATTCATTAAATAAATGGTGTTTAATTTTAGGAAGTGAAGCAGATGGTGTGTCTCCAATCAATCATTTAATTGCTGATAAAATCATTACAATTCCTGGAAAAGGAAAAGTGGAGTCTTTAAATGTGGCGGTATCTTGCGGAATAATACTACATGAATTGGTAGAAAAATCTTAAAGGAACAAAGGATCAAGTTTTTTGTTATTAATTTTAAATTCTTTCATTGCTTTATTTAATAAATCAATTGATATTTGTTTTCTTAAAACTAATTCATAAAGAACTGTAACAACAATCATGCCATGATCTACTTCAAAATGTCTTCTTAAAGCTTCTCTAGTATCACTTCTTCCAAAACCATCAGTACCTAAACTTTTTATTCCACCTGGAACCCATTTTGAAATTTGATCAGATATCAATTTCATATAATCTGAAACTGCTATAAATGGACCTTTTTCATTCTCTAATAACTTTGTAACAAACGGTTTTTTGGTTGGTTTATTAGGATTAAGCAAATTCCATCTTTCAATTGATAAAGCATCCTGTCTTAATTGTTTATAACTTGTTGCGCTCCAAACATCAACTGATACATTATATTCCTTTTCTAAAATATTCTGAGCTTTTAGGACCTCATTCATTATAGCTCCGCTTCCGAAAACATGAGCTTTAATTTTTTTATTTGATCCAGATTTGAATTTATATAATCCTTTTAAAATACCATCTTCAGAATCTTTTTTTAAAGGAGGCATTGGATAATTTTCATTATGTAAAGTCAAATAATAAAAAATATCCTCTCTATCTTGATACATTCGTCTTAATCCATCTTTTATTATTACTGCAATTTCACATGCGAAGGATGGATCATATGCTACAATATTTGGAACAGTACTTGCTAAAATATGACTGTGTCCATCTTGATGTTGTAAACCTTCACCATTTAAAGTTGTCCTTCCAGCAGTAGCACCTAAAAGAAAACCTCTTCCTCTTAAGTCACCAAATGCCCAAATAAAATCTCCTATTCTTTGGAAACCAAACATTGAATAATATATAAAAAAAGGAATCATATCAACACCATGAGTTGAATATGCTGTTCCTGCAGCTGTAAAACTTGCCATTGAGCCAGCCTCAGTTATTCCTTCTTCTAAAATTTGACCATCTTTAGCCTCTTTATAGTATAAAAATGTGTCTGAATCAACAGGTTTATATAATTGTCCTATATGTGAATAAATACCAACATCTCTAAAAAAAGATTCCATACCAAAAGTTCTAGCTTCATCTGGAACTATAGGTACAATTCTTTTTCCTATTGTTTTGTCCTTTAATAAAACAGACATTAATCTTACACAAGCCATTGTAGTAGATACTGGTCTCTCACTTCCAGAATAAAATTCATTATAGGATTCAGGTTTTGGTAAATCCATTCCGTTTGTTAAAGCTTTTCTTTGTGGTACAAACCCTCCTAAATCATTTCTACATTCTAGTAAATAATTTAATTCTTCGCTTCCTTCCTTAGGCTTATAAAAAGGAATATCCTCAATTTCTTTATCTGAGATAGGTATATCAAAACGGTCTCTAAATAATTTAAGTTGTTCAATATTAAGTTTTTTTTGTTGATGGGTAATATTTTTTCCTTCACCAGCGTCTCCCATTCCATAACCTTTAACTGTTTTGGCTAAAATAACACTGGGCTTATTTTTACAATCATATGCATTTTTAAAAGCTGCATAAACTTTTTCAGGATCATGTCCTCCCCTTTTTAAATGTTTTAAATCATTATCATTAATATTTTTAACTAAATTCAATACTTCAGGATATTTTCCGAAAAAATGTTCTCTAAAGTAATTTCCATCCTCAACAACATATTTTTGATAGTCTCCGTCAACTACCTCTGTCATACGTTGAACCAATAAACCTGAATTATCTTTTTCTAAAATAGGATCCCAATCTGATCCCCAAATAACTTTTATAACATTCCAACCTGCACCTCTAAAAACTGTTTCTAATTCTTGAATTACTTTTCCATTTCCCCTTACAGGACCATCTAATCTTTGCAAATTACAATTAATCACAAAATTCAAATTTCCTAAAGCTTCTCTTGAAGCAAGTGTTATGGCTCCTAAAGATTCTGGCTCATCTAATTCTCCATCACCTAAAAAAGACCATACTTGTTGACTGTTTGTATCTTTAATTCCACGATCTGTTAGGTAATGATTAAATCTTGCTTGATAAATAGCAGATAAAGGAGAGAGCCCCATTGAAACAGTTGGAAATTCCCAAAAATTAGGCATTAACCAAGGATGAGGATAAGATGATAAACCACCTCCTTTTTGCAATTCCTGTCTAAAATTATTCATGTTTGCTTCAGTCAATCTTCCCTCTAAAAATGCTTGTGCATACATTCCAGGAGATGCGTGACCTTGGAAAAAAACTTGGTCTCCATCAAATCCATCTCCTTTTCCTTTGAAAAAATGGTTGAAACCAATTTGATATAAAGTAGCAGCAGATTGAAAAGTTGCAATATGTCCACCTAAACCATCATGTTTTTTATTTGCTTTAACCACTAAAGCAAGAGCATTCCATCTATTAATACTTTTAATTTTTCTCTCAATAACTCTGTCTCCAGGAAATTTTGGCTGATCTATTCTTGCTATGGAATTAACATAAGGGGTATTTGCATTAAAGGGAAGTTGTGCACCTAACTCATGTGCTCTTTCAATTAATTTCTGGACAATAAATTTTCCACGCTCTCTTCCTCCAAATTTAACAATTTGATCGAGTGATTCAATCCATTCAATAGTCTCTTCTTTGTTACTATCACTTAAAATTTTGGAATTTAATGATTGTATTATTTTTTTTTCATCTGGCATGATTTTATCCTTATTTCAGCCTTCTAATTTATTGAGAAAAGTTCTTTTCTTAAAGACAATAAGCAAATTTATATTACTTATTTTATTAATTTAAAATTTTAATTTTATTTTTTTATAAAAAGTTATTTTAATTTACTATAAAATATGAATTATATATATACACCAAAAGGAGCATTTACAGTTGTTATATCTTCCCTTCTTTTTTCAGGTTTAGTAACTGCAATAATCCTTCTTTTATCAAATTCTACAGAAAATACTTTATTTCCTCTAGCTTTAATGATTGGTGAAACTCTTTTAGTTATTCCCTTGTTTTTATTATTACGTAAGTCAAAAGTTTCAATTTTAAAAACAGTTCGACTCAACCCTATTTCAAAATACAGTTTAATTAATTCGTTCCTAATTTCATTTGGGATAGTTTTTATTTCAGATGAAATTGATAGACTCATTGGAATAATAATTCCTCCGCCTGAAATTTTAAATAATATTAATTCTACAATGTCGATTGATAACCCAATTGCCTTATTATTAATTTTTATAAGTGCAGTTCCAATTGCATCATTTGCTGAAGAAGTAATGTTCAGAGGATATCTTCAACAAATACTTGAAAAAGAATGGAAAAATGTCACTAGAGCAGTGCTTATGAGTAGTTTATTTTTTGCAATTGTTCATCTTATACCCTTTTGGTTAATACAAATTTATCTTTTAGGTTTGATAATGGGCTATTTATCGTGGAAAACAAATTCTATTTATCCAAGCATGGTATTACATGCAGTGAATAATACAATGGCTTTTTTATCCGCAAATTGGAAAAGTTTTTTTGATGGATGGTATGTTATAAATGGACATGTTTCTCCCACAGTATTAATAATATCTTTTTTATTAGTTTATTTTGGTTTTAAAAATTTAAATAAAAGTTTTAATATTAATTGAAAATTTTAC
>MDTE01202080.1_pt1 | contig 11941 bp, 8 predicted proteins | sample 811231 | NCBI WGS metagenome assembly MDTE01 (sample SAMN05326651, study PRJNA326480) | marine metagenome | isolation source: seawater | place: Indian Ocean: Red Sea | collected 2010
CAATAAGTGTCCTACCTTGCAATTTGAAAGTATCTACTAAACTGGTTATAACACTACTTTGTGGACCTTCTAACTTCAAAGAATCGATTACTGTCACAGAGTCATGTCGCATCTTGTCTGACAGAGCCACTCTCAGTGCCTGACGACGCATCTTCTTAGGTATCCGTTGTCTGTGACTTCGTGGATGCGGACCGTGAGCTACTCCACCACCAATTCTTATTGAAGAACGACGACTACCTTGCCGAGAGGCACCTGATCCTTTCTGAGGACGAAGCTTTCTAGTGGAAAAGCTAACTTCTGCCCGGGTCTGAGTATCTTGAGTGCCCCGCCTTTGATTCGCTTGTTGCGCTACTACAACCTGATGCAATAACGCATCATTACTTCCTGCACTCCAGACCTGATCACTAACTTCAACAGATCCGACCACTTTCCCTATGTTGTTTTTTATTTGCAGATCCATTTAATTGCCCTGCTTCTCAATACGAACAAGTCCATTTTTGGCGCCAGGCACAGAACCCTTAACAAGGACCACATTCTTATCCACATCCGCCGCCAATACCTTGAGTCCTTTCACCGTGATTCGGTCGACTCCATAGTGACCACTCATTCGCGTGCCAGGCCATACACGTCCCGGGGACGAACCGGCACCGATTGAACCTGGCGCTCGATGCCTATCTGACTGCCCATGTGTTTTTGGTCCGCCACGGAAGTTATAGCGTCTGACGACACCAGCAAAACCGCGCCCCTTTGAGGTTCCAACCACCTTAACCAGATCCCCAGCTTCAAAAACATCAGCCTTAAGTTCTTGACCAACTTCGAACTCCGACAGGTCATCTACATCAAATTCTTGAAGTTGAGCGAAATTACCACCCGATCTAGATTGATGTCCTGTGTCAGCACGGTTCAGCTTGTTTGCACGACCAAACCCAACCTGAACGGCTTCATAGCCATCCCTAGCCTCTGTCTTCACCTGAGTAACGGTGCAAGGGCCAACCTCAACCACCGTAACTGGCTCTGCAGTTCCGTCATCGTGATAGTAGGTTGTCATTCCGATCTTTCGACCGAGAAGTCCAGCAATAGTCATTTCGTTTACTTACTTATATTTTAACTTTAGCTACTTGTTCTACAGCTTGATTGCAATATCTACACCAGCGGGCACATTGAGTCGAGTCAAAGAATCAATTGTCTTGGAACTTGGCTCAAGAATATCAATAAGTCGCTTATGGACTCGTAATTCGAAGTACTCACGCGAATCCTTATGAACGTGAGGTCCTCGAATGACAGCAAACCGTCGCTTCGCGGTCGGTAAAGGGACCGGGCCGGCTGTTTGAGCACCAGTCCGCTCAGCAGTTTCCATAATCTGCTGAGCGGATATGTCCAATACTCTATGATCGAAGGCTTTAAGCACTATTCTTATCTTTTGCCCTGGCATTTACTAGTTCCCTGTAACTTTCTCTGCAACATTTTTGGGCACTGCCGAATAGTGATCCAATTCCATTGCAAAACTAGCCCGACCGGTAGTAATTGAACGAACATGTGTTGCGTACTGAAAAGTCTCAGCTAAAGGTATAAAAGCATTTATCACTTGAGCTTCCCCGCGAGCCTCCATGTTCTGAACCTGTGCCCGTCGAGAGTTCAAGTCGCCAAGAACATCACCAAGGAATTCAGAAGGAGTGACTACTTCAATTTTCATAATGGGCTCAAGAAGAGCGGGTTTACCCTTCTGCATCGCAGATTTGAACGCCATAGAGGCCGCCACCTTAAATGCCATCTCAGAGGAGTCGACGTCATGGTGTGAACCATCAACAAGAACTGCCTTCATATCTACAACTGGATAGCCAGCAATTACACCAGACTGAGCTGCTTCACGGAAACCTTGTTCTATCGGTCGGAAGTATTCACGCGGGAGTGTCGATCCAGTAATTTCCGATTCGAAGAGCAACCCTTCACCAGGCCCTGCTGGCTCCAAACGTAGCGTGCAATCACCGTACTGCCCGTGCCCACCAGTCTGCCTAACTAACTTACCTTGTGCTGTTGCTGGCTGCGTAACCGTTTCACGATACGCAACACGCGGAGCACCAACTGTAGCATCAACATTAAACTCGCGACGCATTCGTTCAACAATCACGTCAAGATGTAGTTCGCCCATACCAGCAAGAATGACCTGGCCACTCTCTTCATCACTTGACACCGTTAAAGTCGGATCTTCATCCGCAAGACGGACCAAAGCCGTTGACATTTTTTCTTGATCTGTTCGCGTCTTTGGCTCAACAGCCACAGATAAAACGGGCTCAGGAAACGAGATCTGCTCAAGCGAAATTTGGTTGTCTTGAGGACAGAGGGTTTGCCCGGTTACCGTGTCTTTCAAACCGATAGCAGCAACAATTTCACCGGGCCCCGCCGACTGCTTCTCTTCTCGAGAGTCGGCATGCATCACCATCAAGCGACCCACCCGCTCTCTTGAACGGGCAGCGGAATTATAGATATTAGTTCCTGCTTCAAGAGTCCCAGAATAAACGCGCAGATATACGAGTCGCCCTACATGAGGGTCAGTAACGACTTTAAATGCCAAGGCTGAAAGAGGTTCGTCAGCAGACGGCTTCCGTATTAATTTCTTGTCTTCATCAGCGGGGTCCACTCCCGAGATGTCTTCAACATCCATTGGGGAAGGGAGATAGTCAATCACAGCATCAAGAAGGGGGTGCACACCACGATGGCGCAAAGCGGAGCCTACACATACCGGGAATATATCCAAGTTAATAACGGCTTTTCGTAGCGCAAGCTTGATCTCTTCTTTGGTTATTTCTTCCTCTTCGAAGAATTTTTCCATTAGAGTTTCGTCAGTTTCAGCTACCTTTTCAATAAGGTGCTGTCTCGCAGCCTCAGCAGACTCAGCGTACTCATGCGGGATATCAACGAGTGAATGTTCGACAGCCTCTGGAGTCTCATAAACATATGCCTTTTGATCAACAAGGTCGATAAGGCCATGGAAATCAGATTCAGCCCCCATAGGCATCTGGATAGGTACAGCGTTTGCACCTAGCCGATCGTGAACTGTTGACACAGCGTAGTCAAAGTCGGCCCCGAGCCGGTCCATTTTATTTACAAAAATAAGACGAGGAACCTTGTAAGTGTCAGCCTGGCGCCAAACAGTTTCTGACTGAGGCTGAACGCCTGATACAGATTCAAGAACAACGACTCCGCCATCAAGCACTCGCAACGATCTTTCCACTTCAGCCGTAAAGTCAACGTGGCCCGGCGTATCAATAATGTTTACTTGATGCCCGGCCCATTGTGCGTTTGTTGCGGCTGACCCTATAGTGATTCCACGCTCACGTTCGAGCGACATGAAATCCATAACCGTCGTACCATCATCGATGTTGCCGATTTTGTACGTTTCACCGGTGAAGAAAAGAACTCGCTCCGTAACGGTAGTTTTACCTGCATCTATATGAGCGATAAATCCTATATTTCTGACCTTTTTAAGATCGGTTTTTTGTGCAGCTTTAGTTGTCATATCTTTATGCCATCCGTTCCGTCCCCGCGGGAAAAACCATCGAGGCGGCTTTGCGGCTGATTTAAATTTTGTCCAGCTCTACCAACGATAGTGGACAAAAGCCCTGTTTGCCTCCGCCATCCTATGCAGATCTTCTCGCTTTCTAACAGCAGTACCACTACCCCGTGATGCCTCAAGTATCTCAGCGTAAAGCCTCTCCGCAATAGGGCTGCCTGACCGTTCACGGGCCGCATCAATAAGCCAACGTTGCGCGAGCGCCCCTCGACGTTCAGGGCGAACCTCCACTGGCACCTGATAAGTAGCACCTCCAACTCGGCGAGGTTTTACTTCTAGTGCAGGCATTGCATTTCTAACTGCCTGCTCAAACACTTCAAGCCCGGGCCTATCGGTCTCTTTTTCAAGTTTTTCGAGGGCTTCATACATAGCTCGTTGAGCAACAGACTTTTTACCACCAATCATCAACCGATTGATAAACCGAGTAAGCTCAATCGACCCGTAAAGCGGGTCTGGAGCTATTTGCCTACGTTGAGCGCGGCGTCTACGTGCCATGTATCTACCTTCAGTTTCCTTTATATTCAGATATGCTCTTATCAGTTAGAAGCCTGATTAAGACCAAACAGACCACTGTGCTGACAAGCTATTAGCCACTAGTTTTTCGTGGTTCCATATTTACTACGACCACGCTTCCTGTCTTCTACACCAGAGGTATCAAGCGTGCCGCGAACAACGTGGTACCTAACTCCCGGTAAATCCGGAACCTTGCCCCCTCTTATAAGAACTACCGAGTGCTCTTGAAGGTTATGACCCTCGCCTGGAATGTACGCCGTAACTTCCATGCCATTACTCAATCGAACACGGGCAACTTTCCGGAGAGCAGAATTTGGTTTCTTAGGAGTCACAGTTCGAACCTGCAGGCATACACCTCTTTTTTGAGGGCTACCTTTTTTCAGCTCGACCTGCTGGCTAGAGAATGAATTAAACGCCACACGAAGAGCCGGTGTATTCGGTTTTCGGCGCTTTTGCTTGCGCGGCATACGCACCAATTGATTAATCGTAGGCAACTTATAATCCAGGAAAAGATCGCAAAAAAAAGAAGAACCTGACCGACATCGATCAGGTCACGAAGAGTAAGTATACGAACGTAGAAATACCAAAGTCAACGCGATTTTAGTACTTCTAACGTTTTTTGTTACAGCGGCTGACTAAACATTTCGCAGGTTGTGAAATTCGCCACAAACGAATATCCTAAACCGTTTCATCGAAAAAAAAACGTAGCGGCGAGCAGCCCTACAAATCTAAGTGGTGACGAGTCTGTGGATATTGAGATTGTGGTAATCCGATGAACCACGAATCAAATAACTGCACGGTGTTCACCACATAAAAACCTCTTGGTATTTAGTGAACATGAGTGAAATTTAGTGAGTTCTATCGCCCTGTTTGGCTTCGGAGACAAAGAGTCAGCACGCCTTGAGGCAGAACTAATCGCGCTTGATAACGTAGGAACATTATCGAAATGTACAAGCGGTATTTCTAAAGAAGACCTCGCACTGAATTTTAGCGGTGCGATTATTTGGAGCGCCGGTACCGGATTAACTAGACCGTCGGTCATCGTAGACGCAGCATCAGAAGCGAATGTTCCAGTAGTTGTAGTAATGTCATCGCTAGACATTGATGGCATAAATGCAACGCAAGAAGATATTGAACTATGTTTTCGTCCGTGCAAAGCAGAAGAAATAGCACTCCGACTAAACATAGCGATGTCTAAAAACAATTTTACAAAAAAGACGAATACCATCGCCCACGGCAGTCTGATAATTGACTGTGACAGATACGAGGTAACGCTAGCAGGGCGCAAAATAGATCTGACTTACAAGGAATATGAACTTCTAAAGTTTTTGGCTTCCCATCCAGACCGCGTCTTCAGCCGAGAATCATTACTGCGCAGTGTGTGGGAATATGACTATTTCGGCGGTACTAGGACAGTAGATGTTCATGTTAGAAGGCTACGAAGCAAAATAGATGATGTCTCAAACAATTTCATCGAAACTCAGTGGAACGTTGGCTATAGATTCCGATCCCCATGAGCCCCGAAAACATTCGTTTGTTCAATTATCAAAAAGCTAAACGAACAGACATACAATCAATAGACGGCAAAAAGCGTCGAATTATGAATATCTAGACATATCAAAGCGCACTAGACTTAATTGAAAACATATACATATTTATAAATACTCAAACTTTGGTCCAAAACAGACGGTTAGTATCAGGGTTATAAATTGTTCCCGCTGATCGCATAATTTACCAATGAATCAAACTACAGAAAACAAAAATAAAATCCCCGAGGAAGAAGCAATCAAGTACGTTTTGATGTCTGCGCGCGAGCACGATGTCAAATTTATAAGACTGTGGTTTACTGACATTCTTGGAACGTTAAAAGGCTTCGCTATAACAGTCGATGAACTCGAAGAAGTTTTAAGGAATGGAGCGAGTTTCGACGGCGCCTCAATTGACGGGCTTACACGAGCAAACGAATCGGACATGATAGCGATGCCCGAACCCTCGACTTTCCAAGTATTACCCTGGCGCCCTAGCACAGACGCTGTAGCTCGTATTTTTTGCAATATTGAAACCCCGACAGGAGCCCCTTCACTAGCAGACGGACGTCAGGTTCTACGCCGCAATTTATTACACGCTGCAGATATGGGATTCAGTTTCTATGTAGCGCCTGAAATTGAATACTACTATGACACCAATAACCAAAGTCAGAAAATCGATGACAACAATCGTAGTGAATATTTTGATCAATCATCAGTGGACGGGACCGGGTCAAATTTACGCAGAGATACGGTTTTAACCCTTGAAAAGATGGGTATACCCGTCAAGCACAGCCACCACGAAGTTGGAGCCGGGCAGCATGAAATCGACCTGCGACACACTAACGCATTGACTATGGCGGATTCGATCGTCACCTTTAAGGTAATCGCAAAAGAATTAGCCGCTCCAGCCGGGATGCACGCGAGCTTCATGCCGAGACCATATGGTGATCGCCACGGATCTGGCATGCACACACATATGTCGCTTTTCCAAGGCGATAAAAATGCATTTTTTGATGCATCGGATAAATTGTATCTTTCTAAAACCGGGCGATATTTCATAGCTGGCCTGATGCGCCACGCAAAAGAAATATGCGTGGTAACAAATCAATGGATAAACTCATATAAACGTTTATTACCTGGTCTAGAAGCACCTATATACGCATCTTGGACAACCGGAAATTTCGGCAACCTAATCCGTGTGCCTAGTTACCGCCCCGGACGTGAAGAAAGCGTCAGAGTGGAATACCGAGCACCTGACCCGGCAGCTAATCCTTACTTACTATTTTCGGTTTTGCTTGCAGCAGGCTTGTCTGGCATAGAAAACAAATTGCCGCTAACAGATCCTATCGACGAAGACGTCTTCACAATGTCCGATATTGAATTGAATGATAAAGGTGTCACTCGTCTACCTCGAACCCTCGACGAAGCGATTCGACTTGCAGAAAATAGCGATCTTCTAGAAAAAGCTCTCGGTCCCACTTTAATAAACACCTTTCTAGAAAACAAACGGCTTGAGTGGGAGGAATTTAACAACACAGTCACAGATTACGAATTGTCTAGATACAGACATGTGTAAACAAGTAAGTATCGTCGCATAAATTCAAAATTATCACTAGGAGAAATATGACCGAGGCGCGGAATCAATTTGAGTCGCGAGATAACACATCAAAACATGATGAGTCTAGCCAAAATTTTGTACTACCAGACTTCACAAATATAGCTAGTCGAGGATTATACGTTCCAGAACTAGAGCACGATGCTTGCGGGGTCGGTTTTGTCGCCAACATCTCAGGCGAACAAACTCACGACATCATAAAACAAGCGCTAGAAGTGCTCGTAAACCTAGATCATCGAGGAGCTACGGGAGCGGACCCAAATACAGGTGATGGTGCAGGGATCACAATCCAGATACCAGATACTTTTATGCGCAAAGTTGCAAGCGAACAGGGTTTCGATCTGCCCGAACCACGCCGCTATGGCATTGCAATGACATTTCTTCCAAGAAATAAGGAACTGAACAGTGCAGCCCGAGCAGCGCTCGAATTATCGGCGACCAGTAACGGACTTAATGTCATCGGATGGCGCGACGTGCCGGTCAACACAGATGCCGCAGGTGTGACGGCTCGTGCCATCATGCCCAAGTTCGCACAAATGTTCGTGTCAGCTCCAGACGGCCTAAGTGGTGATGACTTAGAACGTGCGATGTATCTTTCCAGAAAATCAGCAGAAAAAAGTTTTGTAAACACAGAGACTGACCCTGAGACAAAAAAAACTAAATTACGGGAATTCTACGTCTGTTCATGGTCATCTAGAACAATAGTCTACAAAGGAATGCTGCTTACGACTCAGTTGCAGGACTTCTACACAGATCTCAATGATGAAAGCATGGTAAGCGCTTTCGGCCTTGTCCATTCTAGATTCTCTACCAACACTCTGGGTTCTTGGAAACTTGCACATCCTTACAGAATGCTCGCACACAATGGTGAGATCAACACTGTGCGCGGCAATCGCAACTGGATGCAAGCACGTGAACGCACATTAGAATCAGAGCTTTTTGGTGACAAAATTGATCAATTGACCCCAATATGTGAGATTGGAGACGCCTCTGACACTGCATCTTTAGACAATGTATTCGAATTACTAAGAATGACGGGGCGTTCTATTGAACATACTGCAGCAATGATGATGCCTGCTGCATGGCATGACCATGAATCTATGCCTCAGAATGTCAAGGATTTTTACGAATTCCATGGCAATCTTATGGAGCCATGGGATGGTCCTGCAATGATCGTGTTCACTGATGGAGATGCTGTAGGGGCTGTCCTCGACCGCAACGGTCTTCGCCCTTTCCGCTATTGGGTAACCCATGATGACCTATTGGTAATGGCATCAGAAACCGGTGTACTCAACATCGAACCAGAGCGAATCAAATACAAGTCTCGCTTAGAACCAGGTCGTATGTTTCTCATAGACTTCGACGAACAACGGATTATTGAACCTAATGAGGTCATCCAGCGCATCGCTTCAGAACACCCTTACGGCAGTTGGCTTAAAAAAAATCGCTCTACAATAGACTCCCTTACCGATACAGAGATAGTGCCAGGTATCGATTTAGATACTCTTACAGATCGACAAATAGCATTCGGATACTCTCGTGAAGACCTCGACATTCTAATCCGCCCAATGGCAATTACCGGACATCAGCCACAGGGTTCAATGGGTAATGATGCGCCGATAGCAGTATTATCTGACAAGCCTCAAAACTTGTTCGCTTATTTCAAACAAGCATTCGCACAAGTCTCTAACCCACCTTTAGACGCTATTCGTGAAAAGTTAATTACACAGCGAGCCGTACCAGTTGGGCGACGTCCAAACATCTTCGAGACAACTGCCGAGCATTGCCGAACTTTACGAATTGACCATCCGGTACTACGTAACAATGAACTCGCGAAAATCAAAGCGTCCGCTGCTCCGGGCATTAAAGCAAAGACTATTTCAACATTATTCCCTGTTTCAGGAGGGAAAGAATCTCTTGACGCTGCTCTAGATCGCATTCGCATAGAAGCAAGCCAGGCTATAGAAGATGGATACACACTACTTGTGCTATCAGACCGGGGGGTCGATAGTGGGCATACTTATATTCCCTCGCTCCTCGCTACAAGTGCTGTCCATCATCACCTGATACGGGAGCGCAATCGATCACAAGCCGACATCATCGTAGAGTCCGGCGAACCCCGTGAAGTTCATCACTTCGCGACTTTGTTCGGTTACGGCGCATCTGCAATTAATCCATATTTAGCTTTTGAGTCTATCGCGGGCATGAGGTTAGAACCCTCGGCAGAAGAAAAAATTCCTACCCAAAAAACTGCTGAAGAAAATTTACGAGAGGCTATAGAAGAAGGTGTCGTAAAAACGATGGCCAAGATGGGTATATCAACCCTTCAAGGTTACATTGGTGCCCAAGTATTTGAAGCACTGGGACTAGGGCAGGACCTTATTGACGAATTCTTCACATGGACCGTCTCACGAATCAGTGGGATAGGAACGGAAGAAATCGCACTGGACGCTCTGGCTAATCACGCACGCGCATATTCACCAGACAACATTCCTTCGAATCTAAAACTTGATATCGGAGGTCTATACCTATGGAGATCTACTGGCGAACGGCACATGTGGAACCCAGACACAATCGCCCTTTTGCAGGACTCCGTTACACGAAACGACTTAAATACTTTCAAGCAATTTGAAATCGCTTCGAATAACGAAGGCGATGAACACATCACCATCCGAAATATGTTGGAGCCGATCTTCAGCGATGAAATACCTATAGAGGAAGTTGAACCTGCGTCAAAAATTGCAGAACGATTCGCTACAGGAGCAATCTCTCTAGGGTCGATAAGTAGAGAAGCTCACGAAACATTAGCAATCGCTACTAACCGAATCAACGCACGATCCAACACTGGAGAAGGCGGAGAGGATCCTGAGCGATTTACACTAGACCCAAACGGTGATGATCGTTCTAGCGCTGTGAAACAGGTGGCCTCAGGGCGCTTTGGTGTCACGACTAATTATTTGATCAATGCAAGTGACATTCAGATAAAAATGGCGCAGGGCGCCAAGCCAGGGGAAGGAGGAGAAATACCCGGACGCAAAATTTCAGAATACATTGCGTACATCCGAAAGACCACACCAGGTGTAGAACTAATTTCACCACCCCCCCATCACGATATCTATTCCATTGAGGATCTAGCTCAACTGATCCACGATTTAAAAAGCGTAAACCCAGACTCACGCGTCCACGTAAAACTTGTGTCGGTCGCTGGCGTCGGAATCATCGCCGCCGGGGTGGCAAAAGGAAAAGGCGACGTTGTTCTTATCTCTGGAGACTCTGGTGGAACAGGAGCTTCACCAGTCAGTTCAATCAGACATGCTGGTCTACCCTGGGAGCTCGGGCTTGCGGAAACACAGCAAGTATTAGTAGCAAACGGATTACGAGACAGAATCGTTGTACAAACAGATGGCCAGATGAAGACCTCACTTGACGTTATGATTGGTGCACTGTTGGGTGCTGAAGAATGGGGAATTGCAACAGGAGCACTGATTTCAATGGGCTGCATTATGCTACGAAAGTGCCACTTGAACACTTGTTCCGTTGGAGTAGCTACTCAAGATGAAGAGCTACGTAAAAAATTCACGGGCACCCCAGATGCCGTCGTTAACTACTTTATGTTTTTAGCAGAGGGTTTACGTGAACTCATGGCAAAAATGGGCTTCCGAACCGTTAACGAAATGATCGGCAGAGTAGATAAATTAAAAGTCAGAGAAGACATATCACACTGGAAGGCAAAAACACTAGATCTCTCACCAATTCTAGTTGCCCCTAATTTACTACCATCTGACCACCCATACCAGAAAATTCATCAGGACCACGACCTTGATTCTGCCCTAGACAGCAAATTAATTAAGCTAGCCAAACCAGCCATAGAAAATGGCAGGCCAGTAACAGGATCTCTATCAATAACTAACGTTGACCGTACAGTTGGCGCAACTCTTAGCGGGAAAATCGCTGATAAATTCGGCGAAGATGGCCTTCCTGACGGGTCTATCAATTTTGACTTCAAAGGATCAGCTGGGCAAAGCTTCGGGGCATGGCTCGTGAAAGGTGTAACTTTCAAAGTAGAAGGTGATTCCAATGACTATTTCGGTAAAGGCCTATCAGGGGGGAGGCTAATAGTAAGTCCGCCTAAAAACAGCTCATATAGAGCTGAAGATAACATCATTATTGGAAATGTAGCGCTTTACGGTGCGACAGGTGGAGAAGCCTACATCAACGGACGTGCAGGTGAACGGTTTGCAGTGCGTAACTCGTCAGCTATTGCGGTCGTAGAAGGTATTGGTGATCATGGTTGTGAATACATGACCGGTGGTCGTGTGGCCATACTCGGGTCATCAGGAAGAAATTTTGGTGCTGGAATGAGTGGTGGAATTGCATATGTGTGGGACGATGACAACACATTCGGAACACATTTCAATGATTCGATTTCTGATCTACTGGATCTATATCCTGGATCTGAAGATGACATCGAACTTAAGAAAATGATCAAATGTCACGTGCAATACACAAACAGTGAAATCGGCACCCAAATACTTTCTGACTGGGAACATTCAATAAAGAAATTCAAAAAGGTTCTACCCAGAGATTACGCTCGAATTCTCCGTGAACATGATCGTTTTTCCAATAATCCCGATGCAAGAGAGAGGGTCGTTATAAGTGGGTAAAGTAACTGGGTTTATGGAAACCTCGCGCCGTACACCGGCACGCCGAAAC
>MDTE01039335.1_pt1 | contig 11938 bp, 12 predicted proteins | sample 811231 | NCBI WGS metagenome assembly MDTE01 (sample SAMN05326651, study PRJNA326480) | marine metagenome | isolation source: seawater | place: Indian Ocean: Red Sea | collected 2010
TAATTCTATAATCTAAATCATCATATGTAGTAGAAAAAGAAACTTCTCCATCTTCAATAAAACCTTCATATTCACCTGAGTCTCCTTTTAGAATTGCTATATTATTTTTAGGTAAGATATTAAGTTTAATTGATTCTTTTAATTCTGGATGGAATAAAATATCAACAACTTTAGCATCTTTTTTAATTGATTTACCATCAACTTCTACTTCAGCAGGATAAACTTTAACATCATCACCATACCAATATTTAATTTTATAACCTCCTTTATTTGTTAATTCTACTAATAAACCTCTTTTATAATCTTTTTCTTCCGCTTGTAAAATTACTTCTTTACCTCTAGGTAAAATTAAAGCTGCACCAGGTACTTTATTATCATCTTCTTCTTCCTCATTTAGTGATTCATTCGTGTCATAATCATAAAGTTGTTTTCTAACTTTATAAATTTTATCTTCAAGTTTATTTAATCTATTACCATAATCATCAGCTACTGGACCTCCTTCTGGCTCAATAGAAGGATCATTTTCCATATCTCTGAATATTTGTTCTCTTTCTTTTTCATAATCAGCTAACATTCCTCTTAATGTTAGAGCTTCATCGTAATCAATAGATTCTTTGTATGATTTTTTCTTTTTACCACCTGCACCTTTTATAGAACCTTTACATACTTTTACAGCTCTACCTGATAGATAAGCGGATGATTTTTCACCAGCTCTCTTTCTAGCAGCAATATAGTCCCTACCTCTTTTACAAAGTTTAGATTTCTTTTTCTTTTCAGTAAGAACTTCTTTAACTATATCTCTTAATTTCATTATTGTTTATTTCTTAATGAAGAAGTTTTTAAAATATTTTTTATAGTTTCTCTTAACCCACCAGGAGATTTGAGTTTTTTACCTGATTCAACATCAGTATCATAACCACAAGTTCCTTCACTAACATCCATAGCATCATCATGAGTTAATTCAATTCCTTTTGCCTTAAAAGCTGGTTTAACACTCTCATAATAATCAAAATCGTAATACCTATTAGCAAATTGATCAGTTACAGGTATTTTTAATTTTTTAGCTACATAAATAATACCATCATCTCTTAAACGATTGTATTTAAATAAATCATCATCATCACCTACAATATATAATTCATTACCATCACTTCCGTAAATTCTAATTTTATAAAGTGAACCATAATCGGTATATGAAAAATCAATTCGTTTAATTTTAGGAATTAATTCATCAATTTGCTCTTGGGTTTCTTTTTCCAAAGCTTCTAGCATTAAATTATAGCGCCATTTTTGTATGTTGAATGAATCACTCATGATATTTATTTATTATAAATATGTAAGATTACTTCTTAAGTGACTCTAGTTGGGATATTATTTCATTTACACTTTCTTCTACTCTATCAGTATCTATTTTACCTTTCCAAGTTTCTTTATCTCCCGCTTCTGACATAAATGAATCATTTGATTCAGATAACCTTTCTTTTACGTAAGCTTTAAAATCTTTTATTCTGCTATCTATTTCATTATTATGTATAGTTTTTTCATATTCTTCCCACTTTCCATCAATTTTTAATTGATGTTCCTTGTCTACAACACAATTTAAACACATTTTATGAATTTTATAATAGTCACTATCATGTTGACCATTCATAATTTTTTTACAATTGGGACAAAATAAAGGTGTAATATATGCTTTTTTAGCTTTATCTAACTTAGTAATATTTTGTTTAATACCTTTTTTTATTGTCCAAGTTCTTCCATCTTCTTCCCAAACTTCACCTTCTTTTCTAATAATATCAGGTTTTTTATACCCAACACTTTGATTAATTTTACTACCATATTTACCAGTTACTAAATTTCTTACTCGTTGAATATCTTCTTCTCTGAATTGTTTTTTTAAAACTGATTGTTTTTCTAAATTTTTCATAAACCTAATTTCTGTAAATCATTAATAACTTGGTCTGCATTTTGGTAAAATATAGCAGTACCACCTTTAGCATTCCAACTATCAATAGTACTCTTTTTATCATCAATTAAAATGTCATTTTTAGTTAAATCTGATTTAACATTATGTTTTTCTTTAGCCGCTCTATAAGTTACTTTAGGTTGGCTTGGATACAATGTACCAACTTTATCTTTAATCCACAAACTTTTTCCAATAACACTTTGTTTTTTTACTGAAGGAGCTGTAAGCATTTCATAAGGATATTTAGAAACAAAATCAACTAACTTTTTGGCACCAGGCATTACTTCTATACCACGCCAAAAAGATACTTTATGTTTCTCATCAATTAAATCCCAAAATGCATTTTTACCATATTTGTCTACAAAATCATTAGGTAAAAAACCAGATAAATCTTTAAATCTTTTATCAAAATCAGCTACAACACCATCCATGTCAAGATAAATGTAATAATCATTTGTATTTTCTTCTAATGTAGCTAATTCCCTTGCATATGCATTAATACCAAAAGGATCACCTTTTTTACCTCTTCTTATTTTTGATTCTTTAATTAAACTATCAGTCCACTTTCTAAATGAAATATTACCAGTTTCATATGCTTCTCTTTCAATATTTTCTAAATGGTCATCCTCTGAGGTATTAGTAGTATTAACATCATTTAATCGATCTTCCATATTTTGATGTACATGAATTAATTCATGAGCATAAGATCTCATAATATCTTTAGGATGTCTTCCTAAAGTGTATAAAACAATTTTATTCATGCCCGGCATATAATATGCTGTTTTACCAAAAAAATCATCAGCATTAGCTTCTGCATTATGAACAAATTGTACTTTAGGATATGGTTTTAATTTTAAACCATCATTTTCCATACTTTTAGTTAAAGATTTAATTAAAGGTTTAAAATTAAATGTTTTAGGATCTAAAACTTCGTTTAATTTTTGTTTTTTAAGTCTTTGAGTTTTCTTTTTAGATGCTTCCTTACGTTTTTTAATATACTCAAAACCAGATTTTAATTTCTTTTTCTTAGCTGGGTCTTTAGTTCTGCCTAAAGCAGCTCTTACTCTTTGATGAATTAAATTAATTATTTGAGATTGTCTAGCATGTGATTTAGCTTTAAATGATTTTTTATTTAAAGTATCTACTATATCTTGTCTAGTACTAAATTTAATACCTACCGTATCCTTTGGATCCTCATCTGTGTATAATCTTCTACCAGAACCTTTTGGTTTTTTACCAGTACCTTTTTTAGGATCTTTACTTTCTTCAAAATGACCTACACTTTTATAAGTTATAGGTTTATCAAAACTATCCTTTCTTCTTGTAGGTTGTCTTTCAAATTCAGCTCTAGTAAGTTGTTTATCTGCTAATCTTCTTTTTATATCTTCTTCTGATTGAAATTTCATTTTCAATCCTCTTTTTCTCTGAGAACTTAAATCTCTTAAAAGCATTAGTGAATATTCGTATTCATTTCTTTCTTCATTCCATTTAACGTCAACAACTTCAACTGGGAAATCTCTTTGTTCTTTATAACCTCTATATGTTAATACTTGACCTATTTTAAATGTAGTGCCTTCTCTTTTAAATGGTTTTGATTCAAATACTGGTATGTTTATTTTAGGTGCTCTTTCTCTCCATAGATTTTTAATATCTTCTCTATCTTTAGGTGATAATTTAAGTTTAAATTCTAAATAATCATCTATAACTTTACCTAAAGGTTGTCTTGATTTTTTAGCTTTTAAATATAATCCTTCTAAATTAGCATCAATTTCTTTTTCTAATTTGTAATAATCAGGAGTACCTAATTTTCTTCTCCAAATTTTCCACCATGGTTTTTTACCTGATCTTAATTCTCTTCTACTATCAGAATCATCATCCATTTCTTTACCTTTTTTAACGTTAGGTCCAGCCTGCATTAAATGTGAAATTTCATGTCTAATTATATTTCTTAAATCCATAGATATTTCTTCCCACTTTTCTGGTAATTCAGTACCATTTATTACAAATTTAAGTTCTACTTCGGGTACAAATGGTTTTGCTACACCACTATCTTTATACTTAGCATTATTATCAAAAATAACTTGAGCTTTATAAGTAAAATCTAAATGTGGGTAATCAAATTCTTTACGAGGACCAACTTCTAATTCAAAATAACCTTTTCTTTGTTTATCTTGAAAATCACCTTTCCAAGAATTTAATGTATATCCAGCTAATTTTGTTACTAAACCATCATATTTACCCTCATTTAAATTACCATAAGTAATACAAGGATCTTGACCACAACCACAATTTTTTGTATTTTCATTTACATTAGTTGTGGTTTTTAATGTTTTAGCTAAATTTAAAGCTTTAAGATATTTTTTATTTTTTTCACTAGGGTTTTCCATTTTTTTAATTCGTGAAATTTCTTTTTTAATTTTGGTTAATGGAATTTTTTCTCCCTTAGGAATGTTTAATCTTTTTCTGACTGTACCTTGTTTTAAATTGCCTGCTTTTTTACCTTTAGCGGCCATTTTTTCATATGTGTCTCCCTCATTTACGCTTTCATCTACTCTAGTTAAAATTTTAAAAACCTCATCCTTTTCTAATTGATCTAACTTTTTAGGTAATAATTTTTCTAATTTTTCTTGTGATACTTTAAATGCATTTCTTGCAGCTGTACCAGAAGCACCTGAATCTGTGATTGTAGTTCTTACAGTTAAATTAGGATAATTATCCGCTGCTGTTGTTCTAGTAGCTATATCCTTAAAATCATCTTCATTTCCTTCTCTAGCACCTAATATCCAATCTACATCTTCATCTGGGTTTTCTTTAGCATAATTATAAACTGCCTTAACAGGAGGTTTAGAAACTGGCTCTAAAGTAACTTTAAAAGGTAAATATTTTTTATATATGTCCCAAATTAACATTGATTGGGCTTGGGTAACACCATCCCTATCTTTATTACCAATAAGAATTTTTAATTCATCTAAATCCGGATTATCTCTAAGGGCCTTCATAACTACTTTAAAATGGCCACTTGTTGGGGGTTTAAAACCACCAGCATAAAGTCCAACTTGTTTTTTTTTATCCGTAGATTTTTGATCGGGGACTATAACTTCTAATAATTTATCAATATCAATTAAACTCATTATGATAAAAACTGTTTTAATTTATTTTGAGCTTCTTCCTTAGAAACTGAACCATCAATGATATTTTTTACACCATCATCATTTAATAATGCTTGTATTTGAGCATTTGTTTCAGCTTTTTGTTTTTTTCTCTTTTCTATTTGAGCTGGTGTTTTTGGTTTAGTTCCTGTTGGTTTAAAAGGATCTAAATATTTTTTTATAATATCTTTAATATCTTTTAATTTTTCATCATCTAAAGTATTTGCAACCGAAACAAAATTATTACCAAACATTTTTTTATAAGGATCATAATTTTTAGTTACATTTAACCAAGTGCTCATTACTATAGCGGGTGCTAAACTTCTATCTTTACCACCTGATTTTTTAAATCTTGCTTCATTTTGTTTTAATGATCTTTCTAAATCAGTATAAACATAAAGCATAAAAACATCATAACCAGCTTCTTCTAATTGTCTTTTTAACTCTGTTGTTTGTTTAACAGATGCTGCTGTACCATCTAGAACAAAAGATTGTTTACCTTGTATAGTAGCTGCTACTTTTCCTTTAAATTCTTTATTAGCAGCTGCCATAGCTTTAGCAGATTCACTTCTTTCTTTAGGTGTTGCATTTTTTAAATCCAATGATACATTGGCTTTTTTAAGTAAGTCAATATAGGCATTATCCACATTAAGTACTTTAAGATTACCTAAGTCTAAACCGCTTAAAACATATCCTTTACCCGCACCAGGAGCACCAGCTAAAATAATTGCTTTAGGTCCTTCTAATTGTTCCTTTAAAAGTGAATATAGTTCTATCATATATTATAAATATACGAAAAATTCCTGGGGTATCCTAAATTTTATGTGGTCCTCTTTACAGTAGTTTTAAATGAAGTAGTAGCTGGTTTATGTTTAGGATTTTCTATATCAAATATTCTTTTAACAGATTTAAATATTTCTAAATTTTCTTCCTGTGTTCTGGGTGATTCATACATTTCCCATTTTTTACCCTTAATTTTAAATCCAGTTCTATCTACACCTCTAGATTTAGATTTTAACCATAAAATACCTATTCTATCAGCGGTTTGTCCAAAACATTCTTTATACATTTGAGCATAAGCCGCACTTTGTAATTCATAAGTAGTATGTAAATGATTAGAAGTTTTAAAATCAATTACCCATAATTCACCATCAATTTCACAAATACAGTCACAAGTACCAGCTATTTTTAATTCATCACTAAATAAATGTACTTCAGTTTCAATTAAAGTTGGTTTATATGTTTCCCAAAAATCAACAAATTTTAAAAACATTTGCCAAACTGAAGGATCCATTTTAGGATAACCACTTTCATTTAAATAATTTAATTCTTTACCCTCAAAATATTGTTCTATTAATTCATGTACAGCTGTACCTTCTTCACCTGATTTTTTAACAATCCAATCTGCACTATAACCTACTTTTTTAAGCCAATCCTCAAAATGTTTACCTTTAGGATAGGAATTTAAGACATAAGTTACAGATGGATAATATTCACCATTTCTTCTATAATATCTAGAATCTGGTAGAGTTATTTGTTTATGATCCTCAGAAATTTCTAAGATTCTATTGTATGTTTTTTTAATCATACTGCTAATTTATGTTCCAATAAAGAAGAATAAGTCATTGGAACTGTATTTTGTACTAGTTTTGTGAAATTTTCAAAACCCATTTCACTCGGGTCCTTATCTTGTAAATCAACAAAATAGACTTCTTTACCTTCCATCATTAACTGTTCACAAAAGTGTAAAGCTTGTTTTATAGCATCCTTATCTAATGCTATATAAATTTTATTAACATAAGAACTAATAATTTTTTTCATTAATTCTAATTGTATATTTTTTCCAAGTAATGGTATTGCATTTCGTTTTATTGCAATAGCATCAAATAAACCTTCACATAAAATAATTGGCAATCTCCAATTAATTAAATGTTCATTTGGGATAATATTTCTACTTACAGGTGGGTTTTTATATTTAACATAGGAATTTTTTTCAAAAGAACGAGCTGTAAAGTAATTTAATCTTCCATCTTTATCATAAGTTGGAATTATTATCATATTAGCATATTTACCATTTTTACAATAACCTATGTTATATTTTTGTATATCCCGTGAGGTAATATTTCTTTTCTTTAAATAAGCGAGAGCATGACGAGCTACGATACTGTTGGGATTATACGTGTCTAAACGTATAAATTCATTAGGTAATGATATAGCCTCCGTTTTAACATAGTCTTTTATTGATTTATTTGTTTTTAATAAACCTTTTGCTTCATTTAGTTTATTATGATCAGCTCCAGCCTTTTTTAATAAAGTAAATAATGTTTTACCTTTTTTATCACAAACCCAACAATGCCAAGGATTTAATCCTTCTTTATTTTCTGTTAAATTAACTTCTAACTTAGGTTTATGATGATTACAAAAAGGACAATGATACGCATAGTTATTTCTTGCTGTAGCTTTGCCCGTGCCAAGTACAGAATTAACCAAACTTACTAATAACTGATTAACCATAAATAATAATATACGTTACAATTCGTTAATTTCCAAGGGATCTTCAAAATTTATATCGTTAAAATCTTTCGTATAAAATTTTCCTAGGATATTATCATTAAAATATTCATCAGGTTTTTCTAATACCTGATAAATCATTTGATATTTTGTTTCAAAATATGTTAGTAATTTTTTATTTGGAACTATTTTAAGGATTGTTCTATCAAAATCCTTAGTTTTACTTTCAGATAGCAACTGTTTTAATTCTTTTTGCGAACCATAATAAGTTAACCAATCAGACTCTTTAACAGCTAATTTATAGGCTGGTTTTCTACCTACTACATTTTGAAGTGCAGCACGTTCTTTTTTACCTAATTTTACTTTTTTACTAAAATAAAGTACTTTTTTTCCAATGTAAGATTTACCAGTTGATTTATGTTTTATTATATAAACAAATCCAAATGAATTAGGGGGAAAGTCTGTGATTTCTTTTATGGTTTTGCCTTTATAGGTCCAACTCATAATATATGTTTTAATTAAACAAAGTTTAATGCAACGTTAATAAATATTAAATTTATTCCATAAACGCTCAAATGCAAAATAACCTATCATTTTAATAATTACTTCAATACCACCAATAGCTAATCCCACTCTATAGTCTCCAGTAACTAACCAACCAGATAAAATAGTAAAAATTGTAGCTAAAAATCTCCAAATGATAGTTTTTATTAAAGTAGCTTTATAACTTACCTTCATTTCTTAAATTTTCTCTAATTTTTGTAGCCGATATTTCTTTAATATCTGTAGGAGGAACATGTTCAATTATTTCATATCCTACTCCTCTTCCGTAATTAACAGATTCAATATCAGGAATAATACTTATAAAAATTTTACCTTCCTGTATTAAATCACTTAATTCTTCCTGGAGGTTCATTAAGACTTCATGAGCAGTCCAGGGTTGATTTTCATTAGGTTCAACGTTTCTTATAGCGATCCAAACATTTTTACCTTCATTTAATCTTTGATCTATTAACCACCTATGACCTTGATGCCATGGTTGCCAACGACCTATAAACATACTATATTGTTTCATAATTTTATAGCTTTTCTAACTTTTAATAAACTTTCTTCTGGTGTATCAATTGAAGTATCAATATCAATAAAGTTACCTCTAGGGATTCCAAAGTTTTCTACGTGATAATTTTCTCTACCTCTTTGTTCTTTATTTTTATCATAATGAACAAAAATTTCCTTAACTTGCCAATAGTCTAAATTATTTTTAAATTTTTCCCTTTGATCTAAATAAGGAGAAACTAATGAAACTATAACATCTTTACCCTGATTATGTAAATAATGTGCTATTTTTTGAGCAACATCAATATTATATCTTCTACCCTCCTCTGAGTAATCTTTATTAGAAAATAATTCCCTCATTTCATCACCATCTATTCTATAAGCATGAGGAAGTACTTTATTTTTAAGTAAATCAGCTAAAACTGTTTTTCCAGAACCTGGTTGTCCTGTTAACCAATAAATCATTGTAATATGTAATCTTTAATATTTAATATGTTTTTTGTATTATTAACTAAATCGTTAACAATTCCCATATCAACTAAATTTGGATGTACCCACCAATCTTCAAATGGACTTTTATCATCAGGTGATATGTTACCAGCTACTAAAACGTAACCGTGTGATTCAAGTAAATCTCTTGATTTTTGTCTTCCTTTTCTTGTTGCATCAATATAATGATCATGTTCATAGGTAATAACTGCAAATTGAACATCATAAAATGGAATCTTTTTTAATACTTCAAAACTAGAAATTGATTCATCTAAATCAATTTGTAAATAATCAACATTATCTGTTTTTAAATGTTCATTAATTAATTTTAAATAATCTAAACTAATAGCATCTTGCTGTATCATTAAATTTTTTCTATCTGATTCATTCCATTTTTTAGTAAATTTTTCACTTGTATCAATAGAAAATCCATTCCAACCTAATTGTTCTAATAGTAAAGTGTTATTACCTATTTTAGGATCCCCAGCTCCTACTTCAATATAAGTTCCGTCTTTTTTACCATCTAAACAAGCTAAAACAAAAATATCTTGAAATACTTGAGCATAATTTTCTTTAATTTTTTTAATACCTTTAAAATTAAATTCAGGTTTTAATTTAGTTTGATCATTATAAATTATTGGATCATGAAAATTTTGTAATATTCCAAAGTTAACACAGTTATTAATGATAATTTGAAAATATTGTGAATTCATAATTTGAGGATCATTATATAATTCTTTCCATAAATCTAAAGAATGTTGTCTTAAACCTCTATACCAACAAGCAAAAGCTTCTTGAAATTTTAACCCCCAATGCCCAACATAACCCACATCAGAACCTAAGCCAGGTAAAGTAAAATCACAAATTTTTTGTGCTACTGTAGCAAAATAATTTGCTTCAGTCCATTCCTCTCTAGCACTATGCCATTGACTTAAAAGAAAATAAGCCTCAGGTCTTTCTGGATAATGTGTAATGGCTATCATTAATTGTTCTTTTTCCCATACAGGACGTCTAGTTTGTTTAGCTACACATCTATAAGTTTTTAATAATGATTCATATTCTAAATCTTTATCATCAGTTAATTCAGCACATCTTAAAAAATAAGAAAGTGCCGCTGCTGTTTGACCTATAGACTCATAATATAAACCTGTATTAAAATTTGTTCCTGGGTCTAAAGGATTATTAATGTAATTATAAACTTGTTCTTTTAATGTCATTTTGATATTCTTATTTTATCTAAATCTTCCCATTCTAATTTATCCATTAAATGCTTAGGCCATCTTAAAATATAAGCAGCATTATCTTGATAACCAAATGATATTAATAAATCATCTCCATCAACAGCTAACCCACAAGTAAATTCAATTCTAGTTCCCATATATTGAAATTGTTTTGATACTTTAACTAAATTCCAATCTTCATCCCAAATAACAAATCTATGGTAATAAAAAGCATCTTTCCAAATGCCTTCATGATGCCAAAAATCTACTTCATGTGTTATACAAACATAATTACCATCTACTTTTACTACTTGAGAACCACCTCTTAAATCAAATGGTAAATCTATTTTTTCTGTTTTTTCAATTACAGTTTCACAACTAATAGTATTTAAAACACCTTTAGCTACTTCTTCTTTACCTTTATCTTCTAAATTTACTTTAACTATTTCTAAAGGATTAGTCCACTTTAAGAAATGGTATGGCATATCTAATACAGGCATCCAATTTTTTTCTAAATAATTTTGGGATGGATGTTGTATTCTTTCTCTAGTTTCTTCTGTACATTGATTTTCATCCCAATTTACTTCACATAATTCCATTCTACCCTGTCCATTATCATATACATCTCTTCTAACACCACAAACATATAAAATATCATTCCATCTAAATATTCTAGCATCTTCTAAACCAATAAAAGTCCAAACTGGTTGTATATCATGTTTTGAAGTGTCTAAATTTTTAAATTCTATTATTTCATGAGTTTCTTTATCTAATTTACATAAATAATTTCCAGTTTTTAAAACACAATAATCTTCGGGATTAAGGTAAGCTAATGCCCCCCATTTGCAATAAAATTTTTGATTAAATTCCGTATGATATAATGTATAATGTACATGTCTTATATTAGCTAATAATTCTCCATTATCATCAATAAAAACAGAAACATTACATAAACCAGTACCATCAGTTAATTCTGATGGAATAATTAATGGGGTTACACTACCACCATTGTGTATAGCTATTTGTGAAATACAGTCTAACATATTATCTATAATGATCTCCTCCTAACCATAAAACAAAACTCTTTCTTGTACCCTTAGTTAATGGTGCAACTCTATGCATCATATAAGAGGGAAAAAGAAAAACGCATCCTGCTTTTCTAGGAGATTTAATAAATCCTTCTTTTTTACATTTTTCATAATTACCACCTAACCATAATTCTAAATCACCTCCTTCATAATCATCAGGTTCTGATAATTGAACTGTAATAGAAATTTTTCTAATAGACCCTAAATCAGGACCAATATCTTGATGCCATTCATATCTACCATCTTTAGATGCTAAATACTCAGTATATTGAATTTGTTCTGGCATATCATAAAGATTAAATTTCCATAAAATATCATTGGCTTCCAAAGCCATATTTCCTAATTTATTATATAACCAATGCCATCTATCTTCTTGAGGTATCCATTTTATTCTAGAGGATCTTGTTTGTTGATTATTTCCCCCAAAAGTAGTACCTTCTGAAAATGGTAATTTAGAAA
>MDTE01082931.1_pt1 | contig 11938 bp, 10 predicted proteins | sample 811231 | NCBI WGS metagenome assembly MDTE01 (sample SAMN05326651, study PRJNA326480) | marine metagenome | isolation source: seawater | place: Indian Ocean: Red Sea | collected 2010
GGCGCCGCGATATTCGGACTTACGGGGACGCCCCGTCGGTGGCTAATATCCCGGTCATGAATAGAGCGGAGCGGCGGCGGCAGGAGAAGGCAGCGCGGAGCGGGCGCGGCGCCAGCCCGGACGCTGTATTGCAACAAGCCGTCAGCAATCTTCAGGCAGGCAAGCTGAAGCGCGCCGAGAGCCTCCTCACCCGCGTGGTGAAGTCCCATCCCAACCATCCGGACGCGCTGCATTTTCTCGGCGTCGCGCTTTATCAGCAAAGCCGCTTCGATGAATCGCATGCGCGGCTTTCCAAAGCGGTCGCCGCCGCGCCGGATTATGCCGAGGCGCGCAATAGCCTCGGCATCGTCCTCCTGGAGAAGCGCTGCTTGGAAGACGCAATAAGCCAAATTTCGCGAGCGCTTGAGATACGCCCTGATTTTGCCAGCGCTCACGCCAATCTCGGCAACGCTTATCAGGAGCAGGGTGCATTGGACCGCGCGGTAGATTCGTACCGCACCGCTTTGTCGCTCGACCCGCGGCACAGGGAAGCAGCGTTCCGCCTGGCCTCGGCCCATCTGACACGCGACGAGCCGGAGGAAGCGCTCGCCGCCTGCGAGACCTGCCTTGCGATCGATCCCCATTGCCAGCACGGCCTGGCCTACAAGGCGATGGCGCTTCAGGCACTCGGCCGGGCGGAGGAAGCCGGCGAACTCTACGACTATGAGCGGATGATCCGCCCGGCACATCTCAAGCCGCCGGCGCGTTACGAAGATTTGGCGCAATTCAACGATGCGCTCGCAGACGCCGTGCGCAAGCACCCAACCCTCGTCTGGGAGCCGTTTAACCGTGTGACGCGCGGGGGCGCGGTAAGCGGCGATATGCTGTTGAACCCGACGCCGATCATCAAACTGTTCGAGCGGGCGCTGCGCGGTGCGATAGACGAATATAAAGGCTTGTTGAGCGAAATTCCCGGCCATCCGATGCAGGGACGCATTCCGCGCAAATACCGTCTGACCCTGATCGCCTCGATTCTCAAGGGCGGCGGCCGCCATCCGGCGCATATTCACGAATCCGCCTGGTTGAGTGGAGTCTATTACGTGAAGGTGCCGCAAGTGGTGAGCGAGGACGATTCAGAGCGTGCCGGCTGGCTCGAATTCGGCCGCCCGGATTATCCGCAGCCTACCGGATTCGAACCTGTAACGACCGCAAAACCGGCGCAAGCCGGGCTCGCGCGGTTTTTTCCCTCATATTTTTTTCATGGCACGATCCCGTTCGAGGGAAGCGAGGAACGCATCGGCATCGCTTTCGACGCCTATCCCGACGACTAAAAATCGCCGCGATGACGGGTAACTCTATAAATCTAGCAGGGAATTAAGCGCCTATTCCCGGTATGTTCTTGTGGAATTGGGCTTGACATGGATGTGCCTGGGAGGAAAATATTTTGCATTGGTGTTAGTGGTCGCAACTGAGTATGGTTGCGCCAAGAAACTGGTTTTGGCTCTTTGGTCGAAAGCAATCAGGTAAACTCAATGGGAGACTTACTCAATGAAAGTTAGTCGTCGTACGTTCGTGACCGGAACCGCCGCTGCCGCCGCAGGCGTCGCCGCAGGGTTCCCGGACATCTATATCAAGGATTTCAATCAGGCCTGGGGCGCCAAGCCCTGGATCGATAAAGACGGCAAGATCAAGGTCGGCATGCTGTGGTCGCAGACCGGCAATCTGAGCGTGGTCGAGAACGATTCGACCCAGGTGTCGCTGTTCGCCGTCGATATTCTGAATGGTCGTGGCGGTATCGCCGGCAAGGAAATCGAGCCGGTGGTGGTCGACGCCAAATCGGACATCAAGGTCTATTCGGAAAAAGCGACCCAGCTTATCCTTCGCGACCGCTGCGTTAGCATCCACGGCAGCTACACCTCGGCGAGCCGCCGCGCTGTGATGCCGATCTTCATCAAGTGGGATCATCTTTATTACTACCCGACCTGCTACGAGGGTCGCGAGTGCATGCAGAACATCATCAACACCGGACCGCTGGCCAACCAGCATTCCTTCGAGCTGGTGCCCTACATGGTCAAGCATTTCGGTCCCAAGGTTTATCTCGTGGGTTCGAACTACATCTGGCCGAAAGAATCTAACAAGAACGTCAAGGTTTGGTTGGAGCGTGCGGGCGGCGAGGTCGTCGGTGAAGATTACGTTCCGCTGGGCGGCTCCGAGTTCTCGCCGGTGTTCAATAAGATTCGCCAGCAGAAACCGGATTGGATCATGTCGACGGTGGTGGGCGATTCGGATATCGCGTTTCACCGGCAGTTCCTGCAGGAAGGCTTCAAATCCGACAAAATGCCGATCGCCGCGCTCACCACGGGTGAGATCGAGACGCGCGCCATGGGCAATGAAGCGGGCGCGGGGCACTTCCTTTCCGCACCCTATTTCCAGACCCTGCCGAACCCGGTCAACCAGAAGTTTGTGGAAGACTATCTCTCCAGCCCCTATGGCGGCGGTGGCGTGACCCACTACAATATGGAAGAGACCTATCTCGGCATTCTCATCTGGGCCAAGGGCGTGGAGCGTGCGCTCGAGCATACCGGCGGCGACTGGGAAGCCATCACACCGCGCATGATTCGCGACGTGAGCGGCAACTGGAATGGGCAGGGTCCGGTCGGGTTGTCGGATGATGAATCTCCGGAAGGTAAAGTTTGGATCGACCCGGATAACTTCAATATCTGGCTGAAACCGAAAATCGGTCAGTGTGGGGCGGACGGTCAGTTCAAGATCGTCTTTGAGGCCGAAGACCATGTCGGTCCCGATCCGTTCGCGATCTATCCGGAACGCGGCGTGTGCAAGGCCGACGGCCTGCACAAGCCGGACGGCACGGTCCAGAAAGACGTGCTGTAAGAGCGGTTTGAAAGAAGGGGCGGCGCCGGATGCGCCGCCCCGGCTTTCTTCGCGGCATATTGTATTAAGTCTTTAAGCAATCTTTCGGCGAAATTACCGCCCAATCGCGCTGGATGACAAATCCAGGCCAGAAGAAGACGCAGACGGGGAGGCGAAATAAGTTATGAGTGTCCATGATTTCTGGACCCCGTTTGCCCTAGAGCCATTTATCAACGCGCTCATCATCGGATTGAGCATCGCCAGCATTTGGCTCGTCGCCGCGCTCGGGCTGACGATCATTTATGGCACCATGGGCGTCATCAACATGGCCCATGGCGAATTTATCATGCTGGGCGCCTATTCCACCTGGGTGATGCAGTATTTTATCGGCGTCCCCTGGCTCCTCTGCTTGCCTCTTTCCTTCGTCATCGTCGGCTTTATCGGCTGGCTGGTGGAACGCGGCCTCATACGACATTTGTACGATCGACCATTGGACACCCTGCTGGCTACGTGGGGTGTCTCGCTGGTCTTGATCCAAAGCATCCGCCTGATTTTCGGTGGCGAGCCGCAATATGTCGATGCGCCGGAATATCTGAAGACGGTCGCCGAGATCGATTTTATTTTCATCCCCTGGATGCGGATTTTCATCTTCTTCCTCACCCTCGGTCTGGTCGCCATGACCTTCGCCATTCTCTACAAGACGAATATGGGCATTCAGATCCGGGCGGTGATGCAGAACAAGGAAATGGCGGCGTCCTTCGGCATCAATTCCAAGCGCGTCTACGGTCTCACTTTCGCCTACGGCGCCGGCCTCGCCGGTATCTCTGGCGCCATGTTCACGGGCTTGAAGACGATCTTCCCGGATATGGGGCTGGGCTATGTGGTCGAGGCGTTCCTGGTGGTTGTCACCGGCGGCGGCGAAGTGTTCGGCAGCCTGGCGACAGCAGGAATCATGGGCCAGATGTTCTCGGTCTTCTCCTACTTCACCAACGACACGTTCGGCCGTTTCGTCCTGTTCGTGCTGATCGTCATATTCTTGCGCTTCCGTCCGCAGGGCATTTTCACGCCCAACATGGCGCGGCGGTAAAGAAAACGGGTAGGGAGTATTTCGGGCGTGCAACGGGCAAATCTCTATCACGACAAAAGAGCCCAATGGGCCGTCTATGTGGTGTTCTTCGCCGCGCTGGCGATTATTCCGCTGCTCATGGACGATCCGTTCACGATGAACCAGTACGCGCGTTACGGCGTGTTCGGCATTCTCGCCCTTTCGGTCAGCCTGGTGTGGGGATATGGCGGCATTCTAAGCCTTGGCCAGGGCATCGCCTATGGCATGGCGGCCTACGGCATGGGCGCGACCATGCAGATGCAGTATCAGGATCCGGTAAACGATCCGATCCCGAGCTTCATGCTGACCAACGAGCTGGAGAAACTGCCGACGGTGTGGGAGCCGTTCTGGCATACCCATCTCGGCATCATTCTGGCTATCGGCATCCCGCTCGTCTTCTTCGTCGTGTTTGGCCTGATGATGTTCCAGGCGCGTCTCGCCGGCGCCTTCGTTGCCATCATGACCCTTGCCATGCTCGGCGCCTGGTACAACATGGCCTACGACATGCAGCCCTTCACCGCGGGTTTCAACGGCATCTCGCCGCCGAGTTCCTTCGAGGCGTTCGGCGTCGAGGTCGAGCCCTACAGCAATTTGATTTATTGGGTATCGCTCGGTGTCCTTGTCGCGTTGACGCTAGGCAGCAAGGCGCTGCTGCAAACCAAATTCGGCACCATCGTGCAGGCCATCCGCGACGATCCCGAGCGTGCGCGTTTCCTCGGCTATAACGTAGCTTATTACCAAACCGTGCTGTTCGCGCTCGGCGGCCTCATCGCCGCGCTCGGCGGCTTGGTCTGGGTGATGATCTCGCAATATGTATCACCAACGGCGCTCGATATCTTCTTCAGCATTACGATCGTCATCTGGGCTGCGGTAGGCGGACGCATGTCCCTGTTCGGCGCGATCTTCGGCGCGATGTTCATCAAGGCGGCGGAAAGTTATGTCGGCGACGAGTTCCAGGCCACTTGGTTCATCATTCTGGGCACTGTGTTCATCGTCGTGGTGCGCTTTGCGCCGAAAGGACTGGCGGGACTGTTCGAGTACGCCATCGGTTTTGTGCCCTATCGCGGCAATTGGGCGGCACGCTCCAATGGCGAAGCCGCAACGCGGAGCGAGTAGAGGTCCAAAGTGTCTGAGATCCTACAGTTAATCGACGTAACTAAGGCCTATGACGAATACAAGGTCGTCGACGATTTCAATTTCTCGGTCAATGAGGGCGAGTTGCGCTGCCTGCTTGGCCCCAATGGCGCCGGCAAAACCACCTCGATCGATTTGATTACCGGTCGGCAAAAAGCGACGTCCGGCAAGATCATATTCGACGGGCGCGATATTACCGGCAAGCGTGAAGACAAGATCGCCAAGCAGGGCATCGGCCGCAAGTTCCAGGTGCCTGCGGTATTCAAGGATCTCTCCGTCCGCGAGAACCTGCAGGTCGCCTATAGCCGTAACACCGACCCGTTTCACAACATGCTGCGCTTTGGCCGCAATGACGGCAGGGAGCGCCTGCAAGAGGTCGTCGAGCTCGTCGGCCTGCAGGAACGCCTGGAGGAGATCGGCGGCAACCTGTCGCACGGCGAGACGCAATGGCTCGAAATCGGCATGGTGCTGACGCAGAACCCGAAGCTCCTGCTGATGGACGAGCCGACCGCCGGCATGACCGAGCAGGAAACGCATAAAACGTCGCAGATCTTCAACCGGCTCAAGGGCCAGCACACACTTGTGGTGGTCGAGCATGACATGGCCTTTGTGCGCGAAATCGCCGACGTCATCACCGTGATGCATTTGGGCAAGACCCTAGCGGAAGGTCCGATGCAGGAAGTCGAGAACGATCCCAAGGTAAAAGAGGTCTATCTTGGCTCGGAAGGCATTACCGATGCTGCTTGAGCTCGAAAACGTTACCTCCTATTACGGCAAGACGCCGATCCTGCAGGGCCTCGACCTCGCCATTGAGGAGGGCCATTGTCTCGCCGTGCTGGGCCGCAATGGTGTCGGCAAGACGACGTTGGTGCGCACCATCATGGGCCTGACGACACGCATGACCGGCAGGCTATCCATCGCCGGCGAGAATGCCACCAGTAAGGAAACGTTCGAGCGCTCCTTTGCCGGCGTCGGATATATCCCCCAGGGGCGCGGCATCCTGCCGAATTTTTCGGTGCGCGAGAACATTCAGCTCGGGACCTTTGCGCGGCATGATCAGAAGCGCGTGATTCCGGATATGTGCCTCGAGCTGTTCCCCTATCTGGCGGAAAATCTCGACAAGCGCGCGGGTCAGCTTTCGGGCGGCCAGCAGCAGCAATTGGCAATTGCCCGCGCATTGGCGACAGATCCAAAAATTTTGCTGCTTGACGAACCTACCGAGGGCATACAGCCCAATATCGTGCAGGAAATCGAAGCGACCATCATGCGCCTCAACAAAGAAGTGGGGCTGACGCTTATTTTGACCGAACAGCACATCAAGATCGCTAGGGAACTGGCGCATGAATTCGTCATCATGGACCGTGGGCGGATCGAAGCGCGCGGTACGATCGACAAGCTGACCGATGAACTGGTTCACGAACATCTGACAATTTAGGAGCTCTCACGAGCCGGAACCATTTGCCCGCTGGGCTTAATATATAGAAACAGGAGGCACGAATGATACGCATCCCTCCAAAGGGAAGTTCAGATAGAAAACGGATGATCGCCGAGCACCGGGCGTGCATTGATTCAATGAAAGGCGTGGCCGGCTGCACGATCCTGCGCTGCAAGACACCGGGCGACACGACCGAAGTCAGCGGCGGCATCCACGACGATTTCCAGCTTAACCGGGTGCTGTTGCGCATGCGCGCGCAGCCGGCGGGGAACAAGCTCGTGGTGATCTGCACCAAGGTGGAGAAAGAGTGGCGCATCGGCCGCCTCTCCGGCATCCGCGGCGTGCCGCCGAAATTCGTGGGCCGCAAGGTCTATGACAATGAGCAGGACCCGCAGCACGATATTTTCCTGATGCGGCTCGACGAACTGCCGGAATCCGATGGATATCCGGAGCATTTCCGCGACGGGTGGAAACGCCGCGACGACATGTGGTCGGCGACCTAGCCCCGGAATCAGGCACAGCAGCAACATTTACAATCAATGCAGGGTGGGCCAGTGGGCGCGCGCTTTGAACGGGAGACATTGCGATGTCATGGATGAGATTGACGGGTTACGCCGATAAATTCGGCGTGCATCCTGGAGATACGATCCGGTTTTATGTGAACTGCGACGGTCCGAAGCAGTACAACGCCAAGCTCGTGAAGATGATTCACGGCGATACCAATCCGCGGGGGCCGGGGCTGATCGAACGGCCCATTCGCGCCTCGGTCAACGGCAAGTACAAAGGCCGCAAGCAGGTCATCCACAGCGGCTCCTATGGCTTCGTCGAGGACAAGCCGCAATTTCATTTGAAGAGCTTCACCCTGCAATGCTGGGTGTGGCCGACGACGCCGAAGACGCATCCCAAATATTGGAAGCACGGCGCCCAGGGTCTCGTCACCAAATGGCATAACAACAAGGGCTACGGCCTCTTCATCAATGAAGAAGGCTGTGCCGAGTTGCGCATCAACGGCAAGAAAATCACAACCGGCGCGCCCTTGCGCGACCATGCGTGGCATTTCCTCGCCGCGACCTACGACGCGAAAACCGGCAAGGCGACGCTCTATCACGAGCCGCAAGTGGTTTACGCGCTTGACCCGCAAGTGAAGCCGGCATCCGCCAAGTGTGCCGCGCCGCGTCATGATTCAAGCCCGGTGGTCATCGCCGGCTATACCGGTCAGCATAGCAAGGCCGCGACGGCGCGTTCCTCCGTGCCCTCCGGCATCCTTATTTCCGGCCATTACAACGGTAAGATCGATAGCCCGCGCATCTGCAATCGTGCACTCAGCCGGGCCGAGATCGAGACCATGAAGCTCGGCGCCCAGCGTGGCCTGACCGAGCGACGCAATGCCGGCCCCACGGGGGCCCTCTCCGAGACGATCGTCGCGGCGTGGGATTTCTCCGATGGCATCAACACCATCACCGGCAAGGATCACGGCCCCTATCTGTTCGACGCCGAAATCGTCAACTGCCCGACTCGGGCCATGACCGGCCACAATTTCTCGGGCGACAATTTCGATTGGAAGCACGCGCCGGAGGAATATGGTGCTATCCACTTCCATGACGACGATGTCGACGACGCTCGTTGGGAGGTCGATTTCGAATGGACCGTGCCGAACGGCTTCGAGAGTGATTCCTACTGCATCAAGCTGACCACCAAGGAAGGCGACGAGGATTACATTCCGTTCTTCGTCGTGCCGCGCGTCGGCGAGGAGCAGGCTAAGATCGCCGTCATGATCCCGACGATTAGCTACATGGCCTATGCCAACGAGCATCTCGCGAACAATGCCGGCGGCGCGGAGCTGCTGGTGTATCGCGTGCCGATCATGCAGCAGCAGAACATGTTCCTGTCGGAGCACCGCGAATATGGCGGGTCGATCTACGACACCCATACCGATGGCAGCGGCCTCTGCCTCTCGTCGCGTCTGCGTCCGATCCTCAGCGTCCGGCCGAAATACGATCACTTCCTGATGCAGGCGCCATGGCAATATCCCGCCGATCTGCATCTCATCTATTGGCTCGACAAGCTCGGCTACAAATACGACATCATCACCGACGAAGACACGAACTATGACGGTCTGGCGCGATTGGAGAACTACAATGTCGTCATCACCGGCTCGCATCCCGAGCACAATTCCGGGCCGCAGCTCGACGCGCTACATGACTACACTCAGCAGGGCGGACGCCTCATGTATATGGGCGCGGATGGCTTCTACTGGGTCCATTCCTACCATCCGGCCTATGATGACCGCGGCCGTGGCGTGATCACCGAGATGCGGCGCTGCGAATCCGGCATCCGCACCTGGCGCGCCGATCCTGGCGAGTATTATCACCAGTCGACCGGTGAGCTCGGCGGCATGTGGCGCTATCGCGGGCGTTATCTCCACTCCGTCGCGGGCACGGGCATGTCGTCCGAGGGCTTCGATATTTCAAGCTACTATTCGCGCACCGAGGAAAGTAACGATCCACGCATCGCCTGGGCCTTCAAAGGCATCAAGCAGAACGAGAAGATCGGCAATTTCGGCCTGGTCGGCGGCGGCGCCGCGGGTACCGAGCTCGACATTGTCGATACAATGCTCGGCTCGCCGCCCCACACCCTGGTCGGTGCGACATCGGCGGGGCGCCACACGGAAGCCTATCTTCTGGTGATGGAGGATTTCGGCTTCAACCAGCAGGGCCTCGACGGCACCCAGCATCCGCGTGTGCGTTCGGATATAGCGTTCCACGAAACGCCGAATGGCGGCGGCTGCTTCGCGTTCAGCTCCATCGCGTTCTGCGGTTCGCTGCCGTGGAACAATGGTGATCCGCGGAAGAACAATATTTCCCGTCTGGTGAAAAACGTTCTCGACCGCTTCGCCAAGGATGGTCCGCTGCCGCCGCCGCCGGCCAGCGCGATCAAGCATCGCGGCCGCGCCGATTACGATCCGCCGATGAACAAGAAGCGGAAATAACGGCAACCTAGCGATATGAGACATCCCCGCGTCTTCGCCCTGGGCGAGGGCGCGGGGTTGCTTTTTTTAAGGCGGACTGACGCGCCATGACCTTGCACCCGGATCTCGGATATTTCGACGAAGGGCTGGACCTGTTAGAACCGAAGCTCTACGCGGCGGCGCAGAAGCCCTTTGGTCGGGCCGAGAGCCTGCCGCCGCCGGCGTTTCGTTCGAAAATATTCGCCGATTTGGAAGACGAGAAAATCTGGACGCGCACCTGGGTTTGCATCGGCACCAAGCAGCAAATACCCGATACCGGAGATCTGCTGCCTTTTACCCTCGGCAATCACGGCATTCATGTCCAGCGCATGGCCGATGGCGGGTTGGTCGGTCGCTTCAACAAGGCGCAGCATGGCGGCTGCCGGTCAATACCGCTGCAATGCCAAACCGGCATGAAGACGAAATGCTCCTTCACCTCCTGCGGTTATAGCCGCGACCAGGCCGTGATTCACGCAACCGAAATGAGCGAAGGATCGCAGCTCGCCGGTCAATATCTTGGTGACAGGCCGGAGCGACTGTTTCCGGTTCATGTCGAGAGCTGGGGTCCGTTCATCTTTGCCAATGTCGACCGCGAATGCGCGCCGCTGGCCAAGCAATTCACCGGCTTGAACAAGAATTTGTCGCCATATTTCGCGAGCGATCTAAAGCAGGTGGCGGAGCGGCGCCTCGAACATGGCAGTAATTGGAAGCTGGTGGGCCGCGCCTTTCTCGAGGATCTCGCATTGCCCTTTACCGGAGAACCGGCGGCGAAGACGGCCGCCAAGGGCGTGCCGTCCCATGCCGGGCGCCTGAGCACACTGGACGACGTCTATGACGGCCGCTTCGAAAATCTGCCGCCGCTCGCCGGCATTCCCAAGGTGGCGCAAAGGCGCGCCGGCCTCTATTGGCTGTTTCCCAATTTGCTACTGGCGCTCATGCCCGATCACGTGCTCAGCGTCATTCTGCAGCCGACGGCGACTTGTCTGACCCTGCAACGCGTCATCCTGTTCACCCATGAGAGCATGATGGCCAAGCCGGCGATCTCCGATTTGGCGGAATTGAATGCTCTGTGGGATACGGCGCTTCATGGCAGCGCCCAAAGCGCCGAAGCGCGGCAGGACGACATCGACTCTTGGGGCGCGAAGCGTCCGCCCAAGGAGGACAGCGCGCATGGCTACGCGTTTCAGAAATTCCTCGTCGAGCGCATTCTCACCGAGCACGAATATTATTGGCCGGCGCCGCTGTTCGCGCAGCCGGGGCGCTAGGCGGAACGGCCATGGTCTACAGCGTCCAGCAGATCAAATATGAGATACTGGCCTATATGAAGGAATTCGGCGGGGATTTCTCCGAATACTATATCGGCGTGACCGACGACCCCGAGAACGCGCTGTTCATGACCCACAAGGTCGACCGCAAGAAGGACCCCTGGCTCTACAAGCAGGCGCTGACCTTTCAGGCGGCGCGCACGGCGCAGGATTATTTCCTGACCCGCCTCAATGCCGATGGCGAGGCGGCGAAGCAGGGTGACGAAGATACGGATTGCGTTTATGTCTACAAAAAAAGCAAAAGAACCACGCCCTAGGCGAAAAAAAGCCGCTGCCGACGTGCAGGCGGGGCTCGATGCCTATATGGCCAGTGACTTCGAAAATGCGCGGAAAATCTGGCTGCCGCTCGCCGAAGGCGGCGATACCGATGCCCAGGCCTGGATCGGCTCGCTCTATGCCAATGGCGACGGCGTCGAGCTCGACGATGGTGAAGGCTTCAAATGGTATTTGAAATCGGCGGAGGGCGGAAACGTCCAGGCGCAAAGCAATGTCGGCGCCATGTATGCCATGGGCAAAGGTGTTGCGCAGGACGATGAGGCGGCGGTCAGCTGGTTCGAGAAAGCGGCGGCCCAGGGCGATGCCCACGGACAGTTTAATCTGGCGGTCCTCCTGACCAACGGCACCGGGGTAGAAAAGAATATCGAGAAGGCCGCCGAGTGGTACCGCGCCGCGGCGGAAGGCGGGCATTACCCGTCCCAGGCCCGTCTCGGGCAGATGTACGCGGCGGGGCATGGTGTCGAGCGCGACCGGGTGCAAGCCTATCTTTGGCTGTCGCTTGCGGCGCAGCACGGCATTGGCACCGCGCTCAATGCGCTTGACGGTGTCATCCAGCACATGTCGAGCGAGGAAAAAGCCCAGGCGATGAGCCTCTTCGACCAGTGGCGGGGCCGCACCGCCGGCAAATCCGGCCCAAGCCGCATGGAGCCCCTGCCGGGCTAGAGCAAATCCCGAGCGGGTGAAATCACCTGCGACGACGCATTTGCTTCAACCAAAAAGTGATAGAGCCTGTCTGGTGAGCGCAAGCGAGGCTGACGGGCTCTAGCAGGATATCCTTTCGATTATCCCGGTCTTGTCGTTGACCA
>MDTE01095399.1_pt1 | contig 11937 bp, 10 predicted proteins | sample 811231 | NCBI WGS metagenome assembly MDTE01 (sample SAMN05326651, study PRJNA326480) | marine metagenome | isolation source: seawater | place: Indian Ocean: Red Sea | collected 2010
CACACCGAGACGCGTCGAGAGGGCATCATGTCGAGGCGTCCGTCGCCGCGATCGAGGCACTACGTCGTCGAGCGCGAGTCGACGCCGATGCACGAGGACCAGTTTCGAGCGCCGGATCGTCGCGACGACGACGAGGAGGAGGACGATGACGATGATGATGAAGATGGATTAATTCGAGCCATGGGCTCGACGACGACGACGCGAGCGTCGACGCGCGCGCGCGCGCGACGGCGATCGCGAAACGCGCGCGCGTACGGCGATTTGTCGCTCAAGACGAAGGTCCTCGGTCCGTGTCTGTTGGTGGCGGGGGCGGTGATGTTGTCGACGTACGCGCTCTTCGCCGTCGGCGCGGTGGAGCTGCGCGACGACGTCGAGCGAGGGACGTCGACGGCGTTGGTGGTGGTGGGGTCGATGTGCGCGATGGCGGGAGGGTACTCGACGTTGGTGATGGTGATGGCGTGGCGAGGGGAACCGGGATGGTCGTATTCGATGATTCCGGAGTAAAACAATAGCGGTGTGATAGTGATACATTGGCGCGCGCGCGTCGTCTAACGTTCGAGTTCTGCAATCTTGGCGCGGAGTCGCGCATTTTCATCCTGTAATTCCTCGATGGCGGATTCCTGTGCGCGCGCCTGTTCGTAGAGATCGCGAAGCACGTTGTGTAGCGAAGACGCCGACTGCACGGCTTCGGAAAAGTGACGAAGGTCGACGCCCATCTTGGAAGTATCGCCGTCCGAGTGCACTGTGAAGCGACCCTTTTGTACCGGGCCCTTGGATACACTCTTCTGACGAGACAGCGCGGGCGAACCCGTGCGACTCGGGGAGACACTGCGACTGGCACCCTTCGACTCCTCGATGATGTCGAAACGACCGCGACGTTGCACGGGTTGCGACGTTTGTGATTGCTCTTGAGGTTGGTCGGGGGTCGAGGATTCGGTGATGATCTCGAATCGACCTTTTTTCTCCACGCCCTTCTTATCCGAACCGAGGTTCAGGTTATCGAGCGCGTTGGCGGCGGCGAGGGCGTCGGATTCGGCGACGGCGGGATCGTCCATGGACGCCGCCTGCGCCTTGAGCTCTTCGACGTCAAAGTTCCAGTTAGAGACACCGTGTTTGTACGCTTCGTTCGACGCAGCTTCAGCCTGCTCCTCGCCCTCCGCGTTCGATTCCTTGCGTCTTCGCGCCTCGCGTTCGGCGAGCATGCGCGTGCGCTCGCCCAGCGACGGAATGTTATCCAACAGTGTCTTGGCGAGCCAATCCGCTTTTTTCGCCTCCTTGAGAAACTTGTGTTCGAGCAGCTTGCTCGCGGACGGTCGTTTGGACGGATCCTTTTGCAGACACAGAGTGACAAACTCGCGAAGCGCGCGAGAAAAGTGTCTCCCGTCGGCTTGCTTCTCCTCGAGCGTCGGCGCGGGGTTTTGCAACGTCATGAGTAAAACCTTCATGGGTGGATACTTTGAAAACGGCGCGTGCCCGTGGCACAGTTCCAACACCGTGATCCCGAGGGACCAAATATCGGCGTGAAAATCGTACCCACTCTCTTGTTCCATCACCTCGGGCGCCATCCAACACGGCGTACCGACGAAGGTGAGCCTCGTTCGCGGTCGACCGCCCGAGCCCCAACACGACGCGCTCACGCCGAAATCTGCGAGCTTCACCGCGCCGTCGGCGTCGACCAAGATGTTCCCAGCCTTGATGTCTCGATGAATGTTCCCATTTCGATGAAAGTAATCCAACGCCTTGAGCGCTGCCTTGACTATGCACGCGATGACGGGTTCTTCGAAACCGCCGGGGTGCGACCACTTCATCAAGTTCAACGTGGAACCACCAGCCAAGAACGGCATCACCACCCAAAGAGAGGACTCGTGCACGAAAGAACAGTAATATTTGACCAAATTCGGATGACTGAGCATGCTCATCGTCTGCGCTTCGCGTCTGATTTCGTCCAAGTGTTCGGGCTCGTGTTCCTCGAGATCCAGCACCTTGACCGCGACAATCTCATCCGTCGTCTTACACCTCGATTTCCACACCTGCGTCGGTCGCGAAACGCGAGATCGAGGTCAGTATCTACGCTCCCAAAGCCTTCGCATCGTCCACGCATCGCGCGAGACGGTCGAAATCACGCGCGAGACGGTCGGGTCGCTCACCGTGGCGCTGACGCCGTGTCCGATCTCCTCCAACAGTTCGTACGCCGACGCCTCGGTCGGGTACTGCGGCGCCGCCGATTGCGCATCGCTCGCGGAATCGCTCGCATCGCCCGGCATGACGAGAGACGAGGGTTCGATTCGCCCACGAGGACGGATTCGATGGATTCGATCGATCGAGAGGACCCGCGCCGCCGATTTCGATCTCGCGCTCGCGCCGCGTCGCTGCGTCGCCCGACGACCGCGCTCGACGAAATAGACGCGCGAACGAACGCGCGCGCGTCGTTCGGTGCGCGCCGACCGACGCCGGGGCGACGGGTGAGAGCGCTTCGAGACTCGACGAGCGTCGGACTGACGCCTCGCCGCATTCACGCGCGCGCCTCGTCATGCGCGCGCGCACCGCGTCGTCGGTGACGGCGTCGACGAGCGGGCGACGCGTCGATCGATCGTCTCGCGCGCGTCGCGTCGTCTCGAGACGCTCGGGAGGGGAGGACGACGCGCCGAGACGTCGGCTGACCGATGCCGAGCTCCGAGCGGCGGTGGACGAGGCGCGCGAGATTTTGCGCGAGGCGACGCTCGCGGCGAACGAACAGGCGCGAATGGAGCTCACGCGCGGGATGTCGGCGGACGCGGACGCGGACGCGGACGCGGCGGCGATCGAGTGCCTGCGCGTGGAGGCGTTTCTGCGCGCGAGGGGCGGGTTGAATGAAATCCAAGCGGAACGCGTCGCCAGGGAGCTGTACGCGATGGATGATCTGTATCAAGACGCGGAGCGATTAGCGGTACAGTTCGATAGACTCGAGCGCGCGATCGGAGGGGTACCGGGGATGGATATCGGGAGACTCGTCGCGACGTCGCCGGAGATTATTGGGACGGATATCGGACGGGCGACGGCGAATTTACTCGCGTTGCGAGACTATTTCAAGGCTACGAAGATCGCGGGGATGGTGTACGATGCGCCTCGTTTGCTCACGTGCGACGATTTGTTGGAGCGCATCGCGCGCACGAGGAGGTGCATTACGCGGATTTTTAGTTCCGAAACGGAGGAGGACACGCTGTACGCCGTGAGCGAGGAGCCGAATCTCTTGTGGTCGCTTGCGGATTTGCGGATTTTCGAGAGCGACGTGTCCGTAGATATTTCAGAACTTCCCATGTCTGTGCAAGGTGCGTGCGCCGCTCGTGTCGTCGTCTCGCTCGTTTGCTCGCCCGCGAAGATGCACATCTGACCGCAAGCCGCGCAATCAAAAGAGGCTCTCGTTTTCGCAACTCGGAGGTTTAAGGCGTAAAGACTCACATCCCATGGGTGGTTTGCTTTTCCACGATGTCTCAGCGATGCTCGTGTACGCGTGCGGCATGGAAAATGAATGAATAATGATAGCGCGAATGTTGTTGTATTGCACCTACTTGTAGAATTTCTTCTTCGCCGGACCCGTCTTCGAGGCCCCCGTGAAACCGGCGTACGAGCTAAGTTGAGGAAGTTCTACGCCGTCGGCTTTCGCTTTCTCGACAGCGGCGATTCGTCTGGGATCCCACTCGTCCAACACGGCGAGCGGTAAATCGTTCGGATGTCGCGCCAAGACGTACCCGTACACCTCGGAGCGTGGAAGCTTCTTGTGCCACGCCAAAACGTCGCGCTGTTTCTCGCCGAAACAACAATACCAAAACGACAAGAATGGAGACGTTCTTTCACCGAGCGCGCCGACATGCGTGCGTTTGCGCCGAGCCTTGGCGCTCTCTTCGTTTTCACCCTTATTCGCCGCGCGCGCCTTGACCAGTGCCTTGGGCGTCCAATAGTAGTACCGCTTCTTCGGGGCGACGTAAAACGGCAAAATTTGCGCTCGACTCTTCCCACCGCCGTGTATCTTCATGCCATCGTTTCCGTCATCGTCGGTGGCGGCGGCGTTCTCATCGTCGTCGCTTCCTTCCTCGTCATCCTCGCGCTTCATGGCGAGTTCCTTTGCCTTTTCTCTTCCCCGCGAGCCCCCCGTGAGCAACGCCGGAACGTAATACTCCTTATGAATGACGTACGAGGGAAGGAGCAACATGTACGGACGACCGTGCGCGGTTAAATTCTCCGCCGCGAACGCCACGCACTTCTCGATGTGATCGGCCGAGTACGGTGGATTGGTCAAGAAGACGTCGTGCTCGGGGATTCGATTCTCTTCGATGACTTTGTAAAAATCTTCGTTTCGATTGATGACGTTCGTGAACCCGATGAGCGCCAAATTTCGCCGCGTCCCGCCCGCGCAGTAGTACGGATCGTAGATGACCAATTCAGCCGGGCTCTTATCCAACCGTCCGCACGCCGCCTTGAGGAAATTGACGACGTTTTCGTGCGCCTCGGGCGACGTCTCGCAGTGGTCGTCCGCGTCCGTCTCGAACGGATGTTCCACCTCCTTCGGCGCCTTGAACTCCTCCGCCAATTTCGCATCCCCCTTGAATATCGCCGGAATCGTCTCCCCGCGCTCGTTCAGCGCCATTCGCTTCCCCTCGCTCGCCCCGTCGTCCTTTGTCGTCTCGGCGGGTTTCCAATACTCGTAACTCTGCGTCGCCTCGTCCCACGTCCCGATTCTCACGTGTTCCCCGTTCGGCAGACGCTCCGTGGACGAGTACACCGCCTTGCTCTTTTTATCCACCAACACTAATTCACCGTCCATGACGATGCCCTCGACGTTGAACGTCCCGTGATGCACGCGTTCGCGCTCGCTGTCGCCGTCGCCGTCGCCGCTCGGCCCCGCGGCGTCATCCTCCGAAACCACCGCGCGCGTCCCCTCGAGTTTCCGTCGCTTCGCGCGCGCCTGTTTCGCGCGACGTTTCTTCTCTCTCGCGCGTTCGAGCTTGGACGGCCGCGTCCTCGTCGCGTCGCGCGCGTCGTCGCCGTCATCGCCGGCGGCGGTTCTCGATGACGGCGGTTCTCTCGCATCGCCGTCGCCGTCGCCGTCGCCGTCGTCCGCGAGCTCGCGCGCGCGAACGCGAGCGAAGAAATCATTCTCGTCGTCGTCCGAGTCGTCGAATCGGGACAGATCGGTCGCCATCGCGGGGAGACGCGAGGCGAAGGATGGGGACGCCGGGCGCGGCGCCGAGCGCACTTTTTGAGACGACGAAACTATATTGACAAATCAAGCGGTACCGCGCTTGACGTAGCGGGCGGGCATGCCAGGAGCGAGCGGGGGCAAGACCTCCATGTCTTCGATCTCGCCGCCGCCCTCGCCGGTGGTGATGAGGGCGATTTCAACCTTGTGGTCGTCGCCGCCGATGCGAGTGGCGGCGGCGATGACGCCGGGACCGAAAAAGGAGGTAATCTTGCTCACGCGGTCGGTCCAATCGGTGAATTCCATCTTGGGGGAGTCAAACTCGAGGCACAGGGCGTAGCGATCGTTGATGACTTGTTCGGAGAGACCGGTGAGTTCGGGGGCTTGGTTTCTTCGAAGTCCGCCGGGACGGTTGAAGCGGAACATGATCTTCAACGCCTCCTCCAAGTGTTGTTCATCCCCGTATCTGTACCGCGTCACGTCCCCTCGCACTTGCGTCAAGATGGGCGTCGTCTGTGCGTCTCTCAATCGCAGCGCGTCCTCGTACGTGACGCACGTCAACGGTTCCAACTCGGCGTACTTGAGCGCAAAGCCGATGAGCGAAATCGGAAACCCGTAAATCAACATCAACGCCGAGATGTCCGCGCCAGGAAGGAACGAAAAGTACGCGCAGAATCCATACGCGAGCAACGGCAGACCGACGCTCAGACCGATGGTACCGAACGACGTCGTGCTCAGACTCGCGCCCTCGTCCGCGTTCACCGTCCTCCTCGAACCTCTTCGCAACTCAAACGTCGTCTCCACCGACGACGACGCGCTCGCGCCGTCCCCCGATTTCGACGCGTCGTCGATCGAACCCCGCGCGTCCTCGGCGCGCTCGTCCGAGCCGCTCGCGCGCGCGATGAAGGGCGCCGCCGCGCGGACTCTCGTGGATAACGGCGTCGATCGCGCCGGCGTTCGTCGACGCGCGACGCGCGCGGAGGGCGCGCGCGCGGACGGTGCGACGGCGGGGCGGGAGAGGGCGAACATTATCTTTCGCTCGAGCGACGCGGGCGGGCGAGGCGTGCGCGCGCCGACGTGTGCGGACGACGAATGGGGGCGTGACGTCGACCCCGAGCGTCCCAGAGGGTGACGCGCGCGGGACGCGACGCCGTCGACGAAACGACGAGGGAATGGGCGGGTGAGCGGAGCGCGCGGTCGCGATGACGACGGTGAAATGAATTGATTGTATTGATTACACGGATGATGACGATTGGAAGAGGGAGGCGAAGCCGGAGACGTCGAAATCGAGGGGCGACGCCGACGCGGCGGGAAGGAAACCGACGACGCGGAGGACACCGCCTCGATGGATCAAGGACGCTGCGGCGTGCCAAAGGACGATAACCGCGGCGGCGAAAGGGTCAGGGTACTCGAGCGCCAATAGAGCCATCTTGAGGGAGGACTCGACGGCACCTTGGTAGGAAAATCGAAGGCGAGAGGATTCGAGCGCCTCGGCGGCGGCGAGTCGTAAATCAGCCACTTCCTGCGCGAGCTCGGATTTCTCTCGTTTCGACGATTTGTACTTGTCGTGTAATGCCTTGGTATTCTTCTTCTCCCGCTTGATGATGGATTTCGCCTCGGCGCGATGTTCGTCAAGCGTCGCCAACGCCTCGCCGAGCGACTCCGTCAGTTCCTGCACCCTCTTCCCGAGTTCGCGCTGTCTCGCCTCCAACTTTGCCATCTCCACGGACTTCACCTCGAGCGCGCGCACCAACCAATCTTCGTTCTCCGCGGCTGCCGCTTGCACCTCGCGAACTTTCTCCGCCGCCGCCGTCTGAGCCGCCGCTCGCTCGGCTCTCGCTCTCGCCAAATCCTCCCGAAGCGCCTTCTCCGTCGCCATCGCCGCGTTCGACTCGCTCAGACGCGATTTTAAATTTCGCATGGGCGTCGACTCGACTCGACCGCTCGCATTCGTGAGATCCGTCAGCGCCCCTCTTCCCGTCGCCGCCTTTTTCAATCGCGCATTCTCCCCTCGAAGCGCCGCGCACTTGGCCTCCAGCGCCGCGCACCGTCCTCGAACCGCGTCATCGCGCGACGAGGCCATCTGTTCTTCCATCTCCGACATCCGTCGCTCGAGCACGCGAGCGTACGCGCGCGCGTCAGACTCGTTCGCGAGCGTCGAGAATGTCTGTTCGTCCCCCTGAGCGCCGATGTCGCGCGCGGCGACCGCGGGGGAGTGAAACAGGCGCTGTTTCACGTCCGCGGTGACGGTGACGTCCGCGGGAGCGGGAGAGTCGCGACGCACCGCGGGGGGCATGTCGAGGCGCGGGCGCGGCGCGATGTGATGATGTGACGATTCGCAACCTCGAGGACGCGCGTCGACGCGCGAGAAATCGACGAGCGCGCGCGACGGTGCGTGTGGCGATAATTTATCGTGACTCGGTGAGATACATGTCCCTAACACGACGCGGTGCGATCGAGCGGGGTTTTCGAGGCCATGGGAGAGTACTGGAGAATGACTAAGACTTCGCCCTTGGCGACGCCCTCGAGTTTGACTTCGTCGCGCATGTAGACGTTTTGACGCACGAGGTCGACGTCAATCTCGCAGTGGCCGAGGGATTCGCCGTCCGAGCCTTGGATTTCGATTTTGAGCGGATCCACATCGGGTAAGACGTTGTAGAAGACGTGACGCTCGTTGAAGATGGGGTGCGAGGTGCTTGCGCGGCGGGTACCGACGTATCGTTGCTTGGCGCACGAGACGATGGCCACTGGACTGGGCGGGCGGTCTGCGACGCGAAGCAAGTTGCGACCCTCGATAAGCTCGACGGTTAGCATTCCTTGCTCGTAGTTCTCAACCACCTCGTCGGGAGGACCGGTATCGATGTACTCAACCTCCATCCTGATGGTTGGATGATTCTTGTCCTTCTTCTTCTTGTCCTTTGTCTGCTCGAAGCAGCGGTAAAAGTACTTGAGACGCTTTTCGTCCGCATCCTTGGCGGCTTGAAGGTGCCATTCGTTGATTTGTTTGAAGCGCTCCATCGTCTCTTCGTACGTGTAACCATCTGCGGCGTTCAGATAGGTGAGTGGACACTCCTTCATAAAATATTCAGGATCGATGAACGGGAGCTCGACGACCACCGGACCGGGTCCACGATCGGCGATTTCGCCGCACTTGAACTGCACTTCTCCGTAGTTGGAGATTCTATCCGCTCCGCTCTTGACGAGTCGCAGGCTCAGCGTGGAATCACGATCGCACAGAATGAACGAGTCGTTGACGCCCTGCCAAGACGGGCTGTCTCCTGTACGCGGCGGAGTGGTCAACACGCGTTGTTCTCGAGTCCAGTACTTTATGTAATAATTATCCGACTTGAGCATTTGCGTGAAAAAGCCTGAGCGTTGTTTTCTCTTTCGCGAAAGTTTGCTATAGTTGCAGCGCTTGTAAAAGTTGTCGCCCTGCAAAAATCTGACGCGCATGATGCCCGTCGACGCCTTTTCGATTCCGCTGTGCTCCATGATCGGTATGTGAACCTTGTACGGATAAATGAGCATCGTCGAGATGGAGTTGCGCACGATATTCTTCACCATCTTGTGCACGAACGGAATCGAAATGAGATCGATTCCACCCGGTAAAAAGAGCCCGAAATCCAACACCTCGGGCATTCCCATCAGACACGCCTCGATGGCGCCCAAGCAAGGCATGATGTCCACCAGTGGATCGAGCGTCACCTGCAACAGTGCCTTGATTTGTAGCTGGCGGAGCGTGATCGGCAAACGGAGGCCGAAAAAATACACAGAGACGATGATTTCGCAATCCGACGCCCACGTGAGCTCGACGTCCAAAATCGTATTCTCCATGTGCGAGTTGTGAGAACGAATTCCCGAAAGCGTCGGCGCGCGAGGACCGAGTGTAAACTTTTCAAATCCAATCCACGTCACACACGACGGCGCCAACTCTCGCAGCGTCGGTTCCACGCTCTCCTTCACCGTCCTACTCACGCCGGTGTCGATGTGCGCCCACATCGCGTCGATGACTCTATTCAACCAGTGCACGCGATTGAACGACGAATCCGACGTCCACTTCGGCGCGTGCATGCTAAACAGCTTCTTAAACTCATCAGCGAGCGGTAAGACTTCTTGCTGCTCGCGATCCTTCCCCATCTTCAGCTTTCTGCTCTCCAACCACGAGAGCTTTGTCGGTTGCGCCGAGTGATCGCCTTTCCGTCCTCTCATCTTCGCCAACGCCTCGACGAACCGCTTCTTCACGACTCGCTGCGAGTACGCGCACATGAAAGCCCCGATGATGAACCCCAGCATCGTCGTCGTCGTCCCCACCGCGATCTCCGTCGAGACGGCGCGCGCGAGACGCGCGAGTAAACCGTAATGAAACGCCGCCGCGCGCCAAATCAGCGATCGTCCCTCCGCGCTCGCCGCCGTCGACGCCGCCTCCGCGCCCTTCGTCACGGACGTCACCGCCGCGTTCACCGCCGCCTCGCCCGCCGCGCTCGCGCCCACGGCGCCGCCACCGCGCGTCATCGCGCTCGCGATTGTCTCTCGCAAAGAATTGGGCGCCCCGTTCGCCCCCGCGCTCGCCCCCGCGCTCGCCTTCATTCGCATCGCGCTCGCGCCGGCGGCGGCGACTTTATCCACCGCGCGCCCCCATCCGAACGCACCCATCTCGTCCTCGCGTCGCGAGCGACGCGCTCTGAGGATTCCATTCCATCGATCGATTCGTCACCTCAGAATGCGCACGACGTCCACGACGCCGTCGTCCGCACCGCGCGCGCGCGCGACGCGTCGTTCGCACGGCTCGGACGACATCGCGTCGCCACCCTCCGTCCCGACGCGTCGCGCGCGAAGGACGACGGCGTGGCGGTTCGACGTCGACGCGCGCGCGCCCCCGCGCCCGCTCCCGGACGCCCTTCGCGACGCCCTTCCCTCCGTCTACGACACGCGCACGAGCGCCAAGCGCGCGTGTCGACGAGGTTTCGTCCACGTCAACGACTCGCGAGGGACGTGCGAGACTTTGGTCGAGGCCGGGGACGTGGTGGAGGTGCGCGAGCCGACGGCGGGGTCCGCGCTCGCCGCGCGCGCGGGCGCGAGAGAGAGAGCGCTCGGGACGTACGATGACGTCGCGGTCGCGTACGAGGACGCGCACTGCGCGATCGTGGTGAAACCGGATGATGTGGTGTCGGTGGGGAGAGGATCGGAGACGTCGAGAGGGTGGAGCGCGGAGAGCGCGCTGCGGGCGGTGTTGCGACCGTGCGAGGGGCTGCCGGCGGGCGCGGGCGGGGCGCTGGGGAAGCCGAGACCCGTGCACAGACTGGACGAGAAAACTGGTGGGTTGTTGGTGTGCGCGAAGACGCGCGTGGCGATGAAGGAGCTGTCGAGGGCGTTCGCGGAGAGACGAGTAAAAAAGCGGTATCGAGCGATTTTACGAGGTCGGTTGGAGACGCGAGAGGGCGTCGTCGACCAGCCCGTCGGCGGGCTCGAGGCGACGACCGAGTACGTCGTCGTCGACGCGCGCGAGCGCGATGGACGCGCGCTGACGCTCGTTGACTTTTATCCGAAAACGGGACGCACGCATCAACTTCGAAGGCACAGTAAGGAAGCGCTCGGATGTCCAATTCTCGGAGACGCGCGCTACTCCTTCGCGGGCGAAGACGGTTCGCATCCCGACGGATTATTTCTCTGGGCCACCGGCGTGATCATTCCCGCGGACGCGATGCCGTGGAGAGGATCGGAATTAGTCGTCGACTCGAGCGTGGGAGAAAAGTTTACGCGCGCGTTCGGTGTCGTCAGTAGTGAATAGCGAGTAGTACAATAGCGAATACGAGGTTTCACGTGCTCCCGTACGCGCCAACCTCACTTCAACGCGCGCACGAACGCACGAACGCACATCGCTCACGAAAACAAACCAGAAACGCACGACATGCTCTCTCGATACAGATACGCCGGTCTCGCCCTCGCGCTCGCGCTCGTGGAATGCGTGGGCTGGTGCCAGTATGTGCCACAAGCAGTCTGGAGCGAAGTCGCGCAGTGCGTAGACTGCTAGCAGAGCGAACCCGCCGCCACCATCAAGATTTGAATTCATCCGATACGAGGGAGTCAATCAAACGCACGTTACGTCATCTTTATCGGCGTCGAGCGCCATTTTACGGCGTCGTCTCGCGCGTCGTGTTTTAGTGTTGTTTTCTAGTCGAATAATGCAAGATTCAAGATTACAACGCTCACGGTCGAGCTCAGTCTCGAGCCCGAAATCGACGCGTAAATGATGCACCGATTCTTCTGATTTGGTAACTGAGCGAGAACGATCTCGTCGCGGTGATCTGCGGCGAGACTTTGTTCACGCTGAACTCGTCGTCGTCGTGCACGGCAAAACGCGTCGCCGAGCGATTGACGACGGGGCTATCGAGTTCGTTTTCTGCATCGACGCTGTCTTTCGAGTACTGCCAATCGAATTCGTCCCTGATCGAAGCCAGAGCTCCGCGGGAAATTCTCATCGAAGAGAGTTTCGATGTGAGGCTTTGCGTGGACACGGGAGCGACCGACTGTGCCCTCGGCAGCGCGGCTGCGGCATCCGCCATGGACGTGAAAGCGTTAGCGTCTAGATCCATGACGGTCATCGCTGATTTGTCTGCATTTCCTTTCTTACAGTTACCATTCGCACGAATCCATGGATGTTGAAGCATTTCATCTGGATTCATGCGCTGGCTCGGGTTGAGCATTAAGCACTTTTGGATGAAATCGGCGGCTTCGTCTGAAACGAAAGCCGGGTACCTGAC